>Ga0299907_10000066_pt1 | contig 35730 bp, 31 predicted proteins | sample RVTome_16_FD_198680 | JGI IMG/M metagenome (GOLD analysis project Ga0299907, IMG submission 198680) | Soil microbial communities from uranium-contaminated site in the Upper Colorado River Basin, Wyoming, United States - RVT152D67 (version 2) ...
CACCAGCTCGCGAGCGGTGGCACGGGTCGCGTCGCTCATCTCGTCTTCCTCCCCTACTGTTTCTGCGCTCGGAAGGGTAGTGCGTCGGACGGCATCCGGTCACGGGGTTCAGGTCGGCGGGGATCTGCGCCGATAGCCCGTACATGCGGGGAGATCGCGTGCTCGGCGCGTCGTGGTTGGCGACCATCGTCACGATATCCGTCGTGCTCGTGGCGGGTCCGGCTGCATCCGGCGCCGTCGGCGAGCGGAACGCAACGCCGGCGGCTCCGGAAGCCGCGGCTCCGATCGAAACCGTGGGTGATCACTTCACCGACGCAGCACCTGTCGTCCACGCGCGATCGCTTCCCCAGCGGTTCGAGCCTCACGTCTTGGTGCGCGTCCCCAGGCCGCTCACCGCGCGAGCCCGCCCTTCCGGCAAGGCTCGTGTGGTGGGCACCGTTGTTTCGAGCTCGAAGTACTACGACGTGCCCCTGGTCGCATGGGCCGAGAAGGTCTCGAGCGACGGCAGATGGGGTCTGGTGGAGATCCCCTACGTCTGGCCGCGCCGCGAGGGATGGATCAAGCTTGCCGGTCTCCGCCGGTCCAGCACGGCCGTCGAGGTGCGTGTCGATCTGTCCCGGCACCGTGTCATCGTCTACCGCCGGAGCGAGCCCCTCTTCCGATTCCGGGCCGCGATCGGCGCGCCGGTCTCCCCCACGCCACCGGGCGAGTACGTCGTCACCGACCGGATCCCGTTCGCACGCGGCGGCTACCTGGGTTCGTTCGCGTTCGGGATCAGTGGGATCCAGCCCAACCTGCCGCCCGGCTGGAGCGGCGGGAACCAGCTCGCGATCCACGGGACGAACGATCCGTCATCGATCGGTCGCAGCGCGTCCGCGGGATGCGTGCGGGTGAGCGAAGCGGCGCTGGCCCGGCTGAGGCCCCTGCTACAACTCGGCACGCCGGTGCTGATCACGCGTTGACGAGCCGTTCGGCCACGCGGTGGCCGCTCTCCACAGCGCCCTCGACGTAGCCGCAGACGGTGGCGACGTGCTCGCCGGCGAGGTGAACCCTCCCGTACGGCTCGCGGAGCGCTTGCCAGAACGACGTCACGAAGCCCGGCTTCCAGAGGCTGAATGAGCCTCCGAAGCGAGGATGCGCCGTCCACGATCGCGACAATCCACTCGACGGATCGAGCGTGCCGAGCTGGGGAAGCATCGCCTCGAGCTCCTTCGCGACGAAGGAGACCCTGTCGACTGCATCGGGGTAGCTCGCGTCCAGCTCGCGGGCGCCGTCGCCGCCGACGTACGCGTCGAGCACGCAGCCCGCACCCGACTGATCCTCCGTGGCGTCGTACACGCGCTGGAGGAACCGGCCGGTCACGGCCCACGGGAACGGCGGCCGAACCGATGACCGAACGAACGACTTCGTCACCGCCCCGTACGCGAGCCGGGCGACACCGTCGCCGAAGGCGCCCTCGAACGCGGGCGCGACCGCCACCGAACGAAGGGGTGGAAGTGGCAGCGCCAGCACCGCGTGCGAAGCTCGGATCTCGGCAGATCGGGAGAGCGCCGTCGCGCGGTCGTCGTCGTGGCGGAGCGCCATGAGCGGTTCCCCGAAACGCAGGGAGCCTCCGAGCTCGGCCGCCATCGCGCGCGCGAGCTGCGACAAGCCGCCGGCGACCCGCTGCGAGCGCACCGCGCCGAACGCCCGTTCCTCGGCCAGCTCGACAGCCCGCTGCTGCGCCAAGAACAGCACCGAGATCTCCGCTGGCTGACACGTGTATTCGAACTCGATGGAACGCGTGAGGAAGAACCGAGCGAACTCGGTGAGGTCCAATTCGTCGAAGAGATCAGCCGCCGATCGCGCGTCGATCGATCCGGCGTCGGGATGCAGGTCCGGCCGGGAGGGGTCCGGCATGCCGCCCGCAACCACGCTGAGGGCGAGGTCGAAAGAAGCGAACCCCGCCCGCACCTCCGGGTCGTCGGTCCAGACATCGGCGGCCGGCCGCAGTCCGTGCGCGTCGTCCACCCAGCCGGCCTCGCGCTCCCACCAGGGCGCGGCGTCGCCCACCGTGCCCAGACCGAACCTCTCGAGCAATCGATGCACGTGTCCGTGCGCCGTGTCGACCCACTCGCCACCGGACTCGACCCAACGGCCGTCGTCGAAGGTCACGGTTCGCACGCGCCCCCCCGGGCGCCTGCCGGCCTCGAGCACGACGACGTCGGCACCCGCCTCCTTGAGGTCGAGCGCACAGGTGAGGCCGGCCATGCCGGCTCCGACGACGACGACGTCGGCACGCATGGGCGGCGAGTCTATCCCGACGTTTCGTTCTCCATGAAACGACGGAGGTCGCGAAGGTGCGCCTCGGCGTGTCGGAACGGCCCGGCCGGTCCGCCGAGGATGCCGCCGAGTCGTTCGCCGAGCTGCCGTCTCCCGCGCGGGGTCGCCGGACCACGCCAACGGGCGTCGCTCATCGCCGACACCCTGCCGATGAGCTCGTCGTGGGTCTCATCGGCTCGGCGGCGGACCTCGGGCGCCGAGAGCTTGCGAGTGCGCTCAAGCTCGAGCCGATTGGTGGGGTTCACGCCGCGCGTCCACAGCTCGGACTCGCGGTGCCAACCCTTCCCCGCGTCCCAGGCATGGAGCGCCTCCAGCGCGAAGCCTTCCCAGGTGGCGAGATGCCCGACGACATCCTTCGGCGACCAACGGTCGCGGCCGATCGCTCCGCGGTTCATCCCACGAGGAGAGAGGGCTCCGATCAGCGAGAGCACCTCGCTCCGGCCGCCTTCGATGATCCGGATCGCCTGCCGGCGCGTGGGAGCATCCACGTCGCGAGCCTAACGGCGTGGCGGCCACGCGCCGCGCGGCGTACCCTCGCGCCGATGCCGGACGACCGCCTCACGATCGTCTTCATGCCCGAGAGCGCGTACGGGCCGACCAACAACTGCATCGGCGTGGGCAAGATCCTGGAGCAGCGGGGCCATCGGGTCGTGTTCGCGGCCGAGGCGTCGTGGAAAGGACGACTGGAGCCGCTCGGATTCGAGGAGGACCTCGTCGACCTTGCGCCTCCACCGGAAGGTGAGCCGGACGCCGGACAGTTCTGGACCGACTTCATCACCGAGACCGCTCCCGAGTTCCGCAAGCCGACGGTCGAGCAACTGTCGACGTTCGTGGAACCCGTCTGGGCTTCGCTCATCGACGGCGCCAGGTACTGCCAGCCGCAGCTCGAGGCGATCCTCGACCGCGCGAATCCGGACGTCATCGTCGAGGACAACGTGATCGCGTTCCCCGCCCTGCTCACGCACCGCGCCCCTTGGGTGAGGATCATGAGCTGCAACCCGCTCGAGATGAAGGATCCGGCGCTGCCACCCACATTCAGCGGCTACCCGCTAGCGGATCGGCGTGGCTGGGAGGACTTCCGCGCCGAGTACGAGCGCTCGCACCGCGCGACGTGGGAGAAGTACAACCAGTTCGTCCTGGAGCAGGGAGCCCCACCGCTGCCCGACCTCGACTTCATCCATGAATCCGAGCACCTGAACCTGTCGATCTACCCGATAGAGGCGGAGTACCCGCGTGCCCGGCCGCTCGGCCCGACGTGGCACAGGCTGGACTCGAGCGTGCGCGATACCGACGAACCGTGGGAGATCCCCGATGAGCTCGCTGACGGTGAAGGGGCGCTCGTGTACCTGTCGCTCGGCTCACTGGGATCGGCGGACGTCGAGCTGATGCGTCGCCTGGTCTCGGTGCTGGCGGAGACCCCGCATCGATACGTGGTGTCGAAGGGACCCCGGGCAGACGAGATCGATCTGCCCGACAACATGTGGGGCGAGGGACGCCTCCCGCAGACGAGCATCGTCCCGGAGTGTGACCTCGTGATCACCCACGGGGGGAACAACACCACGACCGAGGCCTTCCACTTCGGCAAGCCGATGATCGTGCTCCCGTTGTTCTGGGATCAGTACGACAACGCCCAGCGCGTCGCCGAGATCGGACACGGAGTGCGGCTGGGTACGTACGCGTTCGCCGACGACGAGCTTCGCAGCTCGATCGACGGGCTCCTCGCCGACTCGGCCCTGCGTAACCGAACCGCCGCGGTCGGCCGGCGCATCAGGGCGGAGACCGGATCGCATGTGGCCGCCGACCTGATCGAACGTGTCGGCCGCGCTTAGAAGCCCAAAGCGTTCAGCACCTCACGCTCTCGCTCGGAGGTGAGCGTGTCGCGGAGCGGCGGCGCGCCACGCTCCTGATCCCATGCGTGCGTGTCGCGGATCGTCTCGGCCATCGGCCTGAATCGCAGACCCGCTCCGACGCTCTTAGAAGGATCGCACCGGCAGACCTCGTAGTCCGCGGGCTCGTGCCACAAGGGCAACTCCCGCTCGATCTCGACCCCCAGCGAACGCAGGCGGACCGGGTCGGTCCACACGAGCATCGCCTCACTCCCGACCGCGTCCATGCACTCCGCCACCATCTCCGCGAAGGTGATCGGCTGCGCCGGACCGACGCCGTTGAACGGGCCGGTTTCCCCCCGTTCGATCAGGCCGATCGTGAACGCACCGAGGTCACGCGCGTCGATCAGCTGGGCCGGTGCCTCGGGTGGCCCGGGGACGAGGATCTCGTCCCCCCGGGCTGCCCGACGCACCCAGTACGTGAAGCGGTCGGTGGGGTCGTACGGACCCACCACGTAGGTGGGTCGCACGACGAGTGCTCGGCCGGAGAAGCCTCTCTCGGCCTCCCTCTCGCACAGAGCTTCAAGCGGTCCATACGTCTGCCCGTCCACCACCTCGGTGTCCGGGTCCTGCAGATCCTCCTCCCCGAACAGCGGCGAGTCCTCGCGGACAACGTCGGCGCCCGAGGGGCGGTACGCGCTGGCGCTCGAGACGTAGCAGTACAGCTCGACGGCGTTCGCGAGCACGTCGGCCGCCGCACGGACCTGACGCGGCACATAACCGCACACGTCGAGCGCGGCGTCCCACTTCTGCCCTTCGAGCCTCGCGAGGTCGGAGTCCCGGTCGCCGAGCACGTGCTCGGCCTCCGGGAACAGACCGGCGCCCGTCTTGCCTCGATGGAAGAGCGTGATGTCATGGCCGCGGGCGAGGGAAGCCTCGGCCATGTGTCGACCGACGAACGACGTCCCACCGATAAACAGGATCCGCACGCGACTCGCCTCCCCGAGGCCGGGCGGCAAGCCTAGACCACGCGCGCCCTCGGTGTTCTCCAGGAGGCCCGTCCTTTAGTCTTCACGAAACTTCTACGCGCATTAGGCCTTTCGGCCGAGTGACAGGCACCGTCCGGGGGATGACCATCGGTCAATCGGTACCAAGGTCCCTTCCCCGACGGGCCGACGCGACGCAGGTAGGAGCGTCCGGCGGACCCGCGACCGCGAGGATGGCGCCGTCGTGGTCATCGTCACGCTCCTGCTCACCGTCTTCTTCGCGATGCTGGTGCTCGTCATCGACGTGGGCGGTCTGCTGCTCGCGAAGGTGGGAGCCCAGAACGCCGCAGACTCGGCCGCCCTCGCGGCCGCCATGTCGTGCGGCAAGCAGGAGGGCGCGACGGTCGCCGACTTCCAAGCCACGCATTACACCGACATGAACCTGTCGGGAACGGCCGTCGCGGCAGGATTCCCCGTCTACTCGCCCAACTGCGACGCCCCGTCCGGCCGGGTGACGGTGGAGGTGGAGATCGACCGGGCCGTGCAGTTCGCGCCGGTGCTGGGCTTCGGGAACACGTCGCCCGTCCGCGCCCGGGCCACCGCCGTCTGGGGCGGGGCCGGCGCCGGCGAACACGTCGCCCCGCTGATGCTGTCCTCTCGGCGGCTGGGCGACTGCGAGATCCCGCCGGACGATCCGGAGAACGTGCCGGAGCAGGAATGCACGTTCTGGTGGAACAACTCGGCCGGTGGCGCCGATGACCCCGACCTCGCCAACGCCGAGTGGGGCTCGCTCGACCTGCTGAAGTGGGACGTCGTCGGAACCGGCATGGGGATCGAATCCTGCGACAACTCGACCCCGCCGCAGTTCGAGGAGTGGATGCTCACGGGCTTCTTCGAGCCGCTGCCGATCAACTTCCCCGATCCGACGTACGTCTGCCGGGGCCAGGGCAACTTCGGCGCCGCGCTCGACAACATCATCGATGAGGCAGCGGCGCAGGAGCTGAACCTGTACTTCCCGGTGAACGACCAGGAGACGCAGGTCGACCGCGTGGGTGACGTGTGCTCGCCGACGATCTTCGCCACCACCAACTGCACGGTCGACAAGTACAACATCGTGGGATTTGCGCGCCTCAGGATCACCGCGCTCTACCGCGGCAACCGACCGGAGGCGGCGGAGTTCTGCGGGCATGTGCCTGAGTTCGACAACGACGCGAACGCCCGATGCATGGTGACGGTCTGGACGGACTACTCCTCTGCAGGACTCAACCCCGAGGGAGGCCAGAACTTCGGCGTCGTGCCCGTGAAGCTGATCGAGTAGGCGACACCTACGGGGGACCGGACAGCTCCTCCGTCACGAGGTCGACGACCTGGTCCACCGTCATCGCGAACCCCTCATCTCGAGCACGCCCAAACGCCTCGTCGCCCAATGCTGCGCGCGCCTCCACCGTCGGATCACCGAAGTGGTCCATCGCGGCAGAGGGGAAACGTGCCTCGAGGTCCTCTTGGATCCTGTCCCACGCGCCGACCAGGCAGGCGGCGCGCTCGTGACGACCGTCGTGGTTCGCCAGGTAGGCGTTGGGAATCACGACCGTAGCGAGCAGCAAGGGGCTCTCCGACCCGCTCACGATCCGCGTGGCCTCGTGTACATGTCCTCGTGCGGCCTCGACGTTGCCCCCGATGAACTCGATCCCCGCCCTGCCGAGCAGGCTTTCGGACAGCGAGAGTCGGTCTCCGAGCTGCCGGAAGATCGCGATCGCACGCTCCGTCGGTTCGACGGCGGCCGACGGATCGCCGCGGAAGATCTCCAAGTAGCCGAACCCGGTCCAGATCTGGGCATGGAGTGCGAGATCGTTCTCGTCCGCCGTCGCCAGGCTCTCGCGGAGCAGATCCTGCGTTGCGGCAGCGTCGCCATCGAGCAACAGCGGGACGAACGAGAGGTCGAACAGGGCCCACGACAGGAGCTTGCGGTCCCCCACATCGCGGGCGATCGACACCGCATCGGCGTAGATCTTCCGCACAGGTTCGTAGTCGGCCTGCCAGTAGGCCAGGCCGCCCAGCGCCCCGAGCCCGCGCGCCCGGACCGCGTCACGCCGTGCCGCAGCCGGAAGGGCCAGGAGCCGCCCGAGCCTCGACCGACCCTCGGAGAGATGACCTCGGAGTTGCCAGAACCGCCAGATCGCAGACGCGGTCTCGATGGCATCGGTCACGTCACCGCCTTCCTCCGCCCATTCGAGTGCCGCTCGGAAGTTGTCCCGCTCCCGCTCTAGGACCCCGAGCCAATGCGTCTGCCCCTCGCCGAGGAGTCGCGGTCCGGCCTCCTCAGCGAGCCCCCGGAAAAACCCGGCGTGTCGGCTCCTGATGGAGTGCTCCTCCCCGGAGGCCGCCAGGCCCTCGGCGGCGAACTCCCTGATCGTGCGGAGCATCCCGAACCGGAGCTCCGGCTCGGACAGGTCCACCCGATACACGAGGCTGTTGTCCACCAGCCAGCTGATGCCCTCGAACACATCGAGATCCGGTCCGCACACGGCCTCGGCCGCCTCCAGCGTCCATCCCCCGGCGAAGACGGAAAGGCGGGCGAACAGGCGCTGCTCTGCCGGGTCCAGGAGGTCGTAGCTCCACCGGATGGCCCCCGAGAGCGTTCGCTGCCGCTCCGGGACGTCCAGGGAGCGATCGGTGAGGAGGGGGAGCCGCTGCTCGAGCCGTTCCACCAGCGCGGCGGGCGTGAGGACGCGCACCCGGCTGGCGGCGAGCTCGAGCGCGAGGGGAAGACCGTCGAGCCGGGTCGTTATCTCCGCCACCGCCTGAGCGGACTCCTCGGTGATCCGGAAGCTCGGGTCCACGGCTCTCGCGCGGGCCACGAACAACGCCACCGCCTCGCACGCGCTCAGGCTGGCCGGATCCTGCACCAGCGCGGGGTCGGGAAGAGCCAGGGGGCGAACGTGGTACTCCTGCTCTCCGGACAGGCGGGTCGGGATCCGGCTGGTCGCGAGGACCCTGATGCCCGGAGCGCCGTCGAGAAGCTTCCCAACGATCGGGGTCGCCTCGAGTAGCTGCTCCAGATTGTCCAGCACCAGCAGGAGCTCCCGCTGGGCGAGATGCTCCACGACGGTGCCGAGCAGGTCACGGCCCGGCAGCTCCCGCACCTTGAGGACCTTGGCGATGCCCGGAAGCACGAGGTCGGGTTCGGTGACGGTGCTGAGGTCGACGAGGAACACGCCGTCGCGGAACCGGTCGATCAGGTCGGCGGCGGCCCTCGAGGCCAGGCGCGTCTTCCCCGTCCCGCCCGGCCCGGTGAGGGTCAGGAGGCGCCTCCCGCTCAGGAGGTCGGCGATCTCCGCGGACTCCCGCTCTCGGCCCACGAACGACGTCCGATGAGCCGGAAGGTTCGTGCGGTGGCCGTCGAGCGACCGCAGCGGGGGGAACTCCGCGATGAGGCCTTCGATGACCAGGTCGTGGATGCGCTCGGGATGCTCGATGTCTTTCAGTCGGTGAGCGCCGAGGTTACGGATGCTCACGCCGTCCGGCATTGCGTGCTCGACCAGACCCCAGGTAGCGTCGGAGACGAGGACCTGCCCGCCGTGCCCCGCCGCGGCGATCCGGGCGGCCCGGTTGACGTCGATACCCAGGTAGTCGTCACCGCCGAGGACGCCCTCGCCGGTGTGGATCCCCATCCGCACGCCGATGGCCGCCGCAGCAGGCCATCGATGGAAGGCCAGTGCGCGCTGCGCGGCCACAGCCGCGTGCAGGGCACCGGCCGGCGTGGGGAATGCGACGAAGAACGAGTCGCCCTCCGTCCGCACCTCGACGCCCCCTCCGGTGGCGATGGCTCGCCGCATGATGCCCGCATGCTCGTCTTGGACACGACCGTACGTATCGCCGCCGAGCTCCTGAAGCAGCCGCGTGGATCCTTCGATGTCCGTGAACAGGAAGGTGACCGTTCCGGTCGGCAGCTCGAGCATGGGCGGCTACAGTACCCGGCGGTCACCTAGCATCCCTCGCGTGACGCGCGCTCGACCACGGACCGAGCCCTGGGTGCCGGATCGACCCACGTGGTGGCAGCGCGGCGTGATCTACCAGATCTACCCGCGGAGCTTCTTCGACGCCTCCGGTGACGGGATCGGCGACCTCGCCGGGATCCGCGAGAAGGCCGAGTACCTGGAATGGCTAGGGGTCGGCGCGGTCTGGCTCTCCCCGATCTACCCGAGTCCGGATGCAGATCTCGGATACGACATCTCGGACTACCGTGCGATCGATCCGCGTTTCGGAACGCTCGAGGACTTCGATCGTCTGCTCGCCGACCTTCACGAACGCGACATCAAGCTGATCCTCGACCTCGTCCCGAACCACACGTCCGACCAACACCCGTGGTTCGTCGAAAGCCGAAGCGGACCCCAGAGTCCGAGACACGACTGGTACGTGTGGCGCGAGTCGCGACCCGACGGCTCTCCCCCGAACAACTGGGAAAGCTATTTCGGCGGTCCTGCCTGGCACTTCGTGGAGCCGCCCGGCAAGTGGTACTTGCACTCGTTCGACAGGGCCCAGCCCGATCTCAACTGGGAGAACCTCGAGGTGCGACGCGAGATGCAGGACGTCATGCGCTTTTGGCTCGATCGGGGCGTGGACGGGTTCCGCGTGGACGTGCTCTGGCTCCTCGGCAAGGACCCCGAGCTCCGAGACAACCCCGTGAACCCCGACTGGCGCGAGGGTCTCCCGCCCTGGCTGCGCCTGCGGCGGGCGAACTCGGAGGACGGACCGAGGGCGCACGAGTACGTGCGGATGCTCCGATCGGTCGTCGACGAGTACCCCGACCGCGTCATGATCGGAGAGGTGGTGCTGCCTCCCGGCCGCGCGGTCGCGTTCCACGGCACGGACCTGGACGAGGCCCACATGCCGCACAACTTCGCGCTCACCAATGTCCAGCGCTGGACCGCCGACGAGATCCGGGCCGTCGTGGACGAGTACGAATCGCTGCTGCCTGACCAGGCGTGGCCGAACTGGCTGCTCGGCGACCACGACTTCCCCCGGATCGCGTCCCGCGTGGGCCCCGATCGGGTCCGGCTGGTGGCCATGCTGCTGCTCACGCTCCGCGGCCTGCCGACCTGGTACTACGGCGACGAGCTCGGGCTCCCCAACGCGACGTTCCCGCCGGGCCGCCTGCTGCTGGTCGACCCGCAAACCGGCACCAGCCCCGAGCGAGACCGGCTGACTACCCGGACGCCGATGCAGTGGGCCCCCGGAACCCACGCCGGATTCTCGGACACCGAGCCATGGCTACCGCTGGCCTCCAACGACCCGGAGCTCACCGTCGAGCGTCAACGAGACGATCCCGGGAGCACGCTGCGCTTCGTGCGAGCGCTTATCGATCTGCGCCGCCGGACGCCGGCGTTGTCCGTCGGCTCCTACCGCTCGCTGCCGGCGCCCGACGAGGTGTTCTCGTTCGATCGATGGCACGCTGACCGTGCGGTCCAGGTCCATCTCAACTTCGGGGACGAGAAGCGCGAGGTCGTCCACCCGCGCTCGGGACGGGTTCTGCTTTCCACCACCGGCGAGGGGGTCGAGCCCGAGGCCCCTCGATTGATGCTCCGACCCTACGAAGGCGTGATCGTCGGGTAGAGGAGCCGCCGCGCCTATTCGGTGCCCGGGGTGGGATTCGAACCCACATGGTCCCAAGGGACCGGCGGGGTTTAAGCCCGCCGCGTCTACCGATATTTCGCCACCCGGGCGTGCACGGAATGCTAGCCCGTCAGAGCAAGCCCAGGTCGCGCTCCTCGGCGAGCCACGCCACCGTCCGGCGGAGCCCGTGTTCGAAGTCGACCTCCGGGACGAAGCCGAGGGCTCTGTCGGCCTCCATCACGTCCGCATGGCTCTCCCGGACGTCGCCGGCGCGGGCATCCTCGTAGATCGGCTCGGGCAGGCCCGGACCCACGATGTCGGCGATCGTGGCCGCGAGCTCGTTCACGGTACGCCGCTTCCCCGCCGCCACGTTGAACGCCCCGCCCCACGCGTCCGCCGGTGCCTCGGCGGCGAGCAGACACGCGCGCAGCACGTCGCCGACGAAGACGAAGTCTCGCGCCTGCTCGCCGTCACCGAAGATCGTGACCGGCTCGCCGGCGAGCGAGCGCTCGATGAACCGTGGCACGACGGCCGCGTACTCGGCGGCGGGGTTCTGGCGCGGTCCGAACACGTTGAAGAATCGAAGCGCCACGCTCGCCATCCCGTACGAGGCGTGGAAGGCCTGCATGTACCGCTCGCCGGCGAGCTTGGACACGCCGTAGGGAGAGATCGGTCGGCACACGAGCCCTTCGTGCAACGGGAACGACGACTGCTCGCCGTACACGGCAGACGACGACGCGAAGACAATGCGTTCGCAACCCAAGTCGCGCGCGGCGAGCAGCACGTTGACGGTGCCGGTCACGTTCACTTCGTGCGAGGTCCGCGGGTCAGCGACCGACCTCGCGACCGATGGGACGGCGCCGAGGTGGAACACCGCGCCGATCCCGGTGATCGCGCCGGACACGGCATCGGCGTCGCGCAGGTCACCATCGATCACGTCGATCTCCCCGATGAGATCCCCGAGGTTCGAGAGCCGCCCCGTCGACAGGTCGTCGAAGACGCGGACGGCGTCTCCTCGTTCCACTAACGCGTGGACGAGGTTCGAGCCGATGAATCCGGCCCCACCCGTCACGAGGCTGCGCTCGCCGAGCGGCCTCGGGCCTTCCAGCAGCTGCGTCCCGGCCTGACCGAAGGGCACGTCCCAGCCCTGGTCCGACATCTCCTCGCCCCCGGTCAGCCGCTCGGTGTGGCCGATGGAGTCGCGCTCGGCGACGGCCCGGCCTTTTCCCGGATCTTGACCCTCTCCAGATAGACCGCTTGCGTCGGTGGTCCGTCGCCCTCCCCTTCGATCGGGAGGGCGTTGATGCGAACGGCGACGTCGAGGCCCTCGACGACCTTGCCGAAGATCGTGAAGGAGGGGTTGCCGTCGAGGTTGTGCCCCTGCGGCCCGGTGATGATGAAGAACTGGCTGCCGCCTGTGTTCGCGCCGGCGTTGGCCATGGCGAAGGTTCCCGCCGGGTACGTCTCGTTGCCTCGCAGCTCGTCGGGAAGTTCGTACCCGGGACCACCGCTGCCCGTCCCCGTCGGGTCGCCGCCCTGGACCACGTCGATCGAGTCCACCAGGCGGTGGAAGAAGGTCCCGTCGAAGTAACCCTGGCGAGCGAGGAACACGAAGCTATTCACCGTCTGCGGAGCGCGTCTCGGCAGGAGGCGGATCACGATGTCGCCGCACGAGGTCTGGAACGTGGCTGTGTAGGTGGCCGCCTCGTCGATCGTCATGGCGGGAGGCGCCGAGAACTGCGGCTTGGGCGCATCGGCGTCCCGCGGCTTCAGCCCCTCGCACGCCACCTCGTCGGGCGCCGTGCCGGGCTCGACCGTGCCGGTCTGGATCCCGGGCTCGGGTGTGGCGGAGACGCTCGTCGACGGCGAAGGCACGTCGTTCGGATCGTCCCCGGCCAGCACGTCGAAGCCCACGAGGACGATGGCTGTGGCAGCCAGGGCTCCCATGGCACCGAGGATCACGCTGCGGCGCCGCCTGGCAGCTCTGCGCTCGGCGGCTCGACGCTGGGCGAGCTTCGCCAGCTGACGATCGCGAGCACGCTTCGACATCGGCGGCAGGTTACCGGACGCCCAATAGCTCGAAAGCGAGGCCGTCGAGGATGTCGGTCTCGGACACGAGCGCCCGCTCGAACCCGAACCGGCGCATCAGGGTCACGAGGATCTCGGCGCCGGCGGTGATCACGTCGCCGCGCCCGGGCGGCATCACGGCGATCGCCGCGCGCTCGGCGTTCGTCATCGAGGCGAACCGCTGGAGGGTTCGCTCGGCTTCGGTGATCGAGAGCCACGACCGGTGGATCCGGTCCGGATCGTAGACGTCGAGGCCGAGCGCGCAGGCCTGCGTCGTCGTGGCCGTGCCCGCCACGGCCACCAGGATCTTTGCGTCACGCACGGGAACCTTGGTCTCCACCTCGTCCAGAAGGGACTCCACCGCCCGCTCGATTCCCTGGAGTCCCACGACCGTGGGAGGGTCGCTCGAGACGAAGCGCTCGGTCATCCGCACGCTGCCCATCTGGACGGAGACGGCTCGGTCGGCGAGGCCCGGCTCGCGCCCCACGACGAACTCCGTCGATCCTCCGCCGATGTCGACGACGAGGAACGGGCCGTCGGCTCGATCCAGTCCGCGGGTTCCCCCCAGGAACGAGAGTTCGGCCTCACGCTCGCCGCTCAGCACCTCGAGGTCGGATCCGGCATGGGCGCGGACGGCACGCTCGACCTCGTCGCGGTTGGAGGCGTCTCGGACCGCCGCGGTCGCCCCGACACGGATCCGCTCGGCGCCGAGCGCCCGGGCGCGCCGGCAGAACCGCGCGAGCACCTCGATGGTTCGCGCCAGCGAAGCGGGATCCAGCCTGCCCGTACGGTCGACGTCGCGGCCGAGGCGAGTGATGACCATGTCGCGCGCGAGCTCCGTAGGCGCCTTGGCCGCCGGCTCCATCACGAGCAGCCGGATCGAGTTCGTCCCCTGGTCGATGACGGCCACCCGCCCCGGGCGCTGCTCGCGGTGGACCGGTTCGACCCGTTCCGCTACCCACACGCCCACCGGGTCCTCGCCTCCGGCGAGGTGATACGCGAAGTGCGCGTGCAGGCACTTGATGCCGCCTCGCGTGCCTCCCACCCCTCCGTCCGGCGTTCCTCGGTCCTTCATGTAGGAACGATGCGCCGACCCGATCGCCTCGCTGAACGCCCAGTCACGCTCGGCCCGGTCGTTCAACGCCGAGATCCACCCCTCCGACTCGACCCGCGAGACGGCGCGCACCGCCTCGGGACACGTGAGCCAGTAGGTCGTGGGGAACGGGGTCCCGTCGGCGTCGTGCGGCGCGTTGCGGATCACCAGCGGATGCCCGCCGGTGCAGCGCGCGTACACGACGAACGAGGTCGTGGGCTCGCGCCCGATCTGTTCGCGGACGGTGGCGACGTCCGAGGCGCGGAGAAGGTCACCTGCCACGCCCGGCAGGCTACTTGCGCTTGTGCTCGACCGCGCGCTTGAAGTCGACCTGTCGCTCCTCGCTCTGCTTCATGAACTTCTTGAGCATCTGCTCGAAGCCGGGGTCGGAGCCGCGGCGCGGACGCGGCGGCGCGGGGTCCTGCAGCGCCTTGATCGAAAGGTCGATCTTGCCGTCCTCCTTGATCGCCACGACCTTCGCCTGGACGCTGTCGCCCTCGCGCAGATGGTCGTGCACGTCGCGGACGTAGTTCCGGTCGATCTCGGAGATGTGGACGAGCCCCATCCTTCCGTCGGAGAGCTGGAGGAAGGCCCCGTAGTTCTCGATGCGTGCCACGGTGCCGTCGATCACGGCTCCCACTTCGATCTCGGCGATGCGCTCGACCCCTTTCGATGCAGGTCCGGCCGATTGCCGGACGACAGGCGCCCATTGTGCGGGGGCCGTCACGGCACGTCAATGGACAGGTCGTCGGGTTGCCCGGTGCTGAAGAGCCAGTCTCGGACCGATGCGTCCGGCCGGATGTGAGCCGCGGGCTCCAGGCGGGCTCCGCGGATCCGGTGGAACCGGTAGCCGTGCGGCTCGAGAAGCGCCTCCAGCTCGGGTCCGTCCGCCACACCGTGGAGCACCTCGCACACGATGTCGGGGGTGTGCGCCGCAAGGAACTCCTGACCGTGCCGGAAGATCTCGTGCTCGGTCCCCTCCACGTCGACCTTCATCAGGACGCGGCCGCGGGGCGGGATCTGGTCCCCGAGCGAATCCAGCGAGCGGAACCGGATACGGACCCCGTCGGCGAACGCCAGCCGGGTCGAGTAGTACGACGGGAGCGCGGAGGTCGCCGAGACGGCGGGAAACCTCCCGACCCGGTCGGGGTCGCCCAGGCCGACGTGATGCAGCGTCACGCGGTGCAGCACGTCGTTCCGGGCGCAGTTGTCGACGAGCGCCGTGTAGATGTCGGGCACGACCTCGAACGCGTGGACCTCGAGCTGCGGGTTCGCGAGCGCGGCCACCAGCGTGAAGATCCCCGTGTAGGCGCCGACATCGAGGACAACATCTGAGCGCCGAGCGGCCCGTGCGAAGAGCTCGAGCGCGAACCGGTCCGCCGGCTGGGGCCGCTCGCCTCGACCCCAGTACAGCTCTTTGGCCACCTCGTCGAGGTCCGGCCGCAACATGACGAACCGGACGTCGAGGACCCGACCCTGCACCTCGTCGAGATGGGCCGGAGCCGGGAGCCGTCCCGTTCGAGGGAACCCCGGCACGAAACGGAGCGCGCCTCGCATCGCGGCGTGCGGGATCCGCATCGCGAGGAGCCGCTTCACGTAGCGCTTGGCGCCGAACCAGCTCTGCCTGCGCCCCGCGGCGCTCGAGCGATAGTCCGTCATGAGGTTCCGATGCTTGCAGGTTCGCCGAGACGCCACCACGGCGCATCCTGTGTCCGAGCCGCCATCCCTATGATCGGGCGATGGACGTTCGCACTTTCGACGACGCTGCGACGTTCCGGGAGGCCGCGCAGCCGCTCCTGGATGCCCGGCCGGCGCACAACAACCTCATCCACGGCATCGTGACCACGTTGATCGACCATCCGGATGTGTACCCGTCGTTCGACCTGTGGCTGGCCGAACACGGTGGTGAGCCGGCGGGGGCGGCCCTGAGGACACATCCGTACAACGTCGTCCTTTCCGAGCCGACGGACGCCGCGGCCATCGACGCGCTCTGCGACGCCGTGGTGAAGGGCCGACCTGGCGTTCCGGGCGTGGTCGCGAACCTGCCGTGGACCCCGCGCTTCGTCGAACGGTGGAGCCACGCCACGGGCGATCGTGCTAAGCAGGTCCTGGCGCAAGGCGTGTATGCGCTGACCCGGGTGCGCGATCCACGGCCTGCTCCGGGCGCGCACCGACCCTGTGGGCCCGAGGATCGCGACCTCCTGCGAACCTGGATGGCCGACTTCGGCGCCGAGGCGCACCCGCATCATGACCGGGACCCCGAGGGCGGCGAGCGGATGCTCGACGTCCGCCTTTCCGGCAACCATGACGCCGGCCTGTGGTTCTGGGAGCTCGACGGAGAGCCGGTCTCCCTAGCGGGCTTCGGCGGCGCCGGTGAGGGTGGCTCGCGGATCGGGCCCGTGTACACGCCGCCGGATCATCGTGGGCGCGGCTTCGCGTCGAACCTCGTTGCCGAGCTCAGCCGGTGGGTGCTGGCCCGCGGCATCCCGGCCTGCTTCTTGTACACAGATCTCGACAACCCGACCTCGAACAGGATCTACGTCGACGTGGGGTACGAACGGGTGGCGGAATCGGCCGAATACTCCTTCACACCCGAGTCAGCACGATGACTCAGCAGTCGGCGACCGACGGCTTCGCCCCCTCCTCGGGTACGGTCACGAACGCGATCTCGCCGCGCTCCACCAGCCCGAGGCACGCGCGCGCGATCCACTCGAGGTGGACGGGGTCGTACAACCGTGCGATCCGCGATTCCAACCGATCGTTCCGCGCGTCGAGGCTCCGAGCACGATCCTCGAGCTCGGCGACCCGCTCTCGCGCATCCGAGTAGGCGCGCATCGGGGCGATCGAGAGGGTTCCCGCGACGAGCACGAGCAGTAGCAGCACCGTGGCGCGAGCACTGATCCGGACCTTGGCTTGGCTCGCTGTCCCCCGCGAGGTCGGGGATGTGGTCGTCGCGGTGCTCATTCGGCGCCAGCCAGCCGGCTCCGGCCCGCGTAGCGGGCTCCCTCCCCCAGCTCTTCCTCTATCCGCAGCAGTCGGTTGAACTTCGCTGTGCGCTCCCCCCGGCTCGGAGCCCCTGCTTTGAGCTGCCCCGCGTTCGTCGCGACGGCGAGATCGGCGATCGTCGTGTCCTCGGTCTCACCGCTGCGGTGCGAAACGACGACGCCGATCGCGCTGCGCTGTGCCAAGGACACGACGTCGAGCGTCTCCGTGAGTGTGCCGATCTGGTTCACCTTCACGAGGATCGCGTTCGACGCGTTCTCCCGGAGGCCTCGTTCGAGACGTTCGGCGTTCGTCACGAACAGGTCATCGCCCACGAGCTGCACGAGGCCGCCGAGCTCGCGGGTGAGCGTCGCCCAGCCGTCCCAGTCGTCCTCGGCCAGGGGGTCCTCGATCGAGATGATCGGGAAACGATCGAGCAGGCCGGACCAGTAGGCCACCATCTCATCGGCGATCCGATCCGCGCCCTCGAGGCTGTATCGGCCGGCCGTGGCCAGCTCGGACATCGCCGGGTCCATCGCAAGCGCCATCTCGGCCCCGGGCTCCAGGCCCGCCCGTTCGATGGCCTGCAGGAGCAGCTCGAGGGCCTCCGCAGCGGTGGCGATCTGCGGCGCGAACCCCCCTTCGTCTCCCACCGCGGTCGCCAAGCCCTTGTCGTGCAAGATGGCGCGGAGGTGGTGGAAACATTCGGCGCCCCATCGCAGGCCTTCCGAGTACGACGCCGCCCCGACCGGCATCACCATGAACTCCTGGAGCTCCAGCTCGTTGTCGGCGTGAGCGCCGCCGTTGATCACGTTCAGCATCGGGGTCGGCAGGAGATGCGCGTTGGGACCACCCAGGTAGCGGTAGAGAGGCAGGCCGTTCGACTCGGCGGCTGCGTGCGCGACGGCGAGCGACACGCCCAGCACGGCGTTCGCGCCGAGGCGCGACTTGCCCGCTGTGCCGTCGAGGTCGACGAGCGCCCGGTCCACGCCTCGCTGGTCGAAGGCGTCGAGGCCACGTACGGCGTCGGCGATCTCCCCGTTCACGTTGCCGACGGCAGTGGTGACGCCCTTGCCTCCGAAGCGAGTGTCGTCACCGTCTCGGAGCTCGAGGGCCTCGTGCTCGCCGGTCGAGGCGCCCGAGGGCACCGCCGCCCTGCCGAACGCCCCGTCGTCGAGCCACACGTCCACCTCGACGGTGGGGTTCCCTCGAGAGTCGAGGATCTCGCGAGCGTGGACGGTCTCGATGGCAGACATGGGGCTCGATGGTAGTCCAGGTGGCCGAGCCGACCGGGATTTGAGGGCTCGGCCCGTCAGCGATACGCCTGGCCCGCGGGGACGCGCGTGAACTGCCAGAAGTGGCCGACGGGATCGAAGCCGAGCTTGCGATACAGCTGCTGCACCCAGTCGTTCTCATCGGTGATCAGGAACGCGATATCGGCGCCCGCGGCGGAGGCCTCGCGCAGGGCGAGGCCGACGAACGCACGCGCGAGGCCGCGGCCCCGGTGCTCCTCGAGCGTGTGGACGTCCTCTATCTGGGCGACGCCGTCCAGGCAGTACATCTCGCAGCTGCCGGCGAGCTTCCGGTCGACCCTGGCACCGAAGAACCTGGCGCCGGCCTTTCGGACCAACACTCGACGGAAATCCACGAGCATCGCCGCTTCCGCCTCGCTCATGCCGCCGTGCCCACGCCTGTTGATCTCGAGGATCAGCGGCCTCACCTGATCGAAGGAGAGCTCCTCGGCGTGTGCCGCAGGCTCCCTGTCGGCGGGCCGGTGTCGCGCCATGTACAGGAGGTGATCCACCTCCCAGCCGAGGGCACCGAACCCTGCGGCGAGCCGCGCGCCCTGGCTGTCGTCCTCGACCACGATCTCCCGGTGCCGCAGATGCCCGAGCTCGCGGTCGGCCTCAGCGGCGAGCTCCGCCGCGGTGGCATCGCCCACGGGCCGCTCGACCCGCAAGAAGTTGCTGTCCCACCGGCCGGGGTAGTCGTCGTTCCGGCAGACCGTGCCGAAGCGCCACGGCTCGGAGCGGGTGCTGGTGAGCTCCTCGATGCGGCGCGAGAACGCCTGGATCCGCGACAGCTCCCGACCCATCTAGCGGACCACGCTCGATGGATCGCAGTTGGCGCCGGAGACGAGCGACACGACGTTCTCCTCCGGCGCCGGGCGATACGCGCCCGATACGACGGCCGCCGTCGCCGTCGCGCCGCCCGGCTCGACCACGAGCCGCAGCTCGTCCCACAACATCCGCTGGGTGGCGACGATCGCGTCGTCGTCCACGACGACGACGCGATCGACATGGTCCCTGACCGCCGCGTGGGCGATGTCGCCCACACGGGCGGCGCCCAGCGAGTCGGCCGCAACGCCGCCCACCTCCGCGGTCACCGGTTCTCCGGCCTCGAGCGCCGCGGTCATCGTCGCGCAACGCGATGGCTCGACACCCACGACCCGCACGTCGCCGCGGAACCACGACGCGATGCCTCCGATCAAGCCTCCGCCGCCCACCGCCACCAGCACGGTGTCGGCGTCGGGGACCTCCTCCGCGATCTCGGGAGCGATCGTGCCCTGTCCGGCGACCACCGCCGGTTGATCGAACGGATGCATCAGGTGCGCCCCGGTCTCCGAGGCGCGCGCAAGGCAGGCCTCGTTCGCCTGCGCGAAGAAACCGGGCACGACGGTGACCCGTGCGCCGTGTTCCCGCGCGCGGCGAACCTTCGTCTCGGGCGACGTCTCCGGGATGAAGATCTCGGCGGAGTGGCCGAGCGTGCGTGCCGCGTACGCTACAGCGAGCCCGAAATTGCCTCCGCTCGCCGCGATCACGCCCGCCTTCGGCACCGACGCCGAGAGGGTCTCGTTGAACGCCCCGCGAGGCTTGAACGAGCCGGTGTGCTGCAGCAGCTCGAGTTTCAGGACCAGCCGCACCCCGGACAACGTGATCTCGATCTCCGGCGTCCGCCGGATCCAGGGTGCCACGCGCTCCCGCGCCGCCACGATGTCCCGGCGCGAAGGGATCTCGACCGAGGTCACACCTGCCGCGCCTCACGGAACAGCGCGCGCGCCTCTTGCTCAGACATCGCCTCTACGTCCAGGCCACGTTCCTGCACGATCTGCGTGAACCGTTCGTAGCGCTCGGCGAACCCGCGCGTGGTGCGGCGAAGCGCCGACTCGGCGTCGACACCCAACCGGCGAGCCACCGCGACGACCGCGAAGAGTACGTCGCCCACCTCTTCCTCCATGTTTGCCGCGTCCTCCGCGGTGGCGAGCTCCACCACTTCCTCCCGCAACGCTTCGAGGGCTCCCTCCGTGGTCCGCCACTCGAACCCCCAACCCGCCGCGCGTCGCTGCACCTTGGCCGCCCTCGCGAGTGACGGCAGCGCATCCGGGATGCCTTCGTCCACCCCCTTGCGGCCGCCGGTCTCGTCCGCCTTCAGCCTCTCCCAGTTCACGAGGACCTCGTTCGTGTCGGCCACCGCCGTGTCGCCGAACACGTGAGGATGGCGATGCACCAGCTTTCGAACCAACCTCTCCGCCACGTCATCGATGTCCCAGAGTCCCTCGTCGGCCGCGAGCTGGGCGTGGAAGGTCACCTGCAGAAGGACGTCGCCGAGCTCGTCGCGGATCGCATCGAGGTCGTCCTCGTCGATCGCCTCGAGCAGCTCGTGCGTCTCCTCCAACAGGTGTCGGGCGAGCGAGCGATGCGTCTGCTCGCGATCCCACGGGCACCCGTCGGGAGCACGCAGCCGAGCTTGCACGCGGACGAGATCGAGCAGTCGCTCCCCGCCCTGCGACGACGGCACCGGTCCGTCCGGATAGCCGTGATCGCCGGAACTCACGGCGGCTGGATCGCGCCGGCCGCGCCCGTTGGCGCCGGGGTGTCGGCGCCGGGATCGGTGCTCCGAACGGCCTCGATCTGCAGTGTCTGCAGGTCGAACCTGCCGTAGCGAGGATTCACCTCGACCTCGAACTCCCGGGCCCGCTCGCGGAACCAATCCTGGAACTCCGCCCCGGAGAGCTCCTGAAGGATCTGCTCCCTCGCTTCGAAGAACGGGATCAGCTGTGCGTCGACGAGCCGGATCACGTGCCAGCCGAACTGGGTCTCGACCGGCGGCGAGATCTCGCCGGGATCCAGGGCCAACGCTGCCTCGGAGAAGACCGGGTCGTAGTCGGAGGCCGGCCTCGACGGATAGCCGCCGCCGCCCTGGGCGGAACCCGCGTCGGTCGAGACCTCCCGGGCCACCTCCGCGAACGTCTCCTCGGTGGCTCGGGGCGCGGTGACCCGCTCGTACGCGTCCATCGCCTCCGCTTCGGATCCGACGAGGATGTGCTGCACCTCGATGTTCGTGAACTCACTCGGGCGCGACTCGTATTCGCTCCGCAGCGCCCCTTCGCCCACTCGTTCTTCGGTCACGTTGCTGGCAACGTCCTGTCCGACGAGCGCGTCCGACACGAGATCCTCGATGTCTGCGCGGGTGAGCCCGGCGGCTTGGAGCTGGCTGTCGAGCGCGCCCTCCTCTCCCAGGCTCGATTCCAGCCCGGCGAGCGCCTCATCGACGGCCTGCGGATCGAGCTCGATCCCGGTCTCGCGCGCGTAGCCGCCCGTCAGCTCCGACTGCACGAGGTTGCCGAGTGCGAACCGCGCGCACGCCGCCCCCACCGTCTCGCCTTCGATGGGTGCGCCGCACGGCTGCTGGTTGAGCCCTCCGAGGAACCGGAAAAGATCGGCGCGCGCCCTGACGTCTGCGTGGGTGATCTCCACGTCTCCGACCCGCGCGGCCACATCGGGGCCGGGCGAGCATGCCGCGAGTACGAGGCCCATGATCGCGAGCATGCCGAACAGACGTCGGGACAGATGCACGGTGCCAGTCTACGAGGCGGGGGTCGCAAGCCGGGCAAAGAGGGCGAGGTCATCCGCCCGCGGCGGCACCGGCACGTCGGGGGAGATCCAACGGACATGGGCGAATCGCCGCTGATAGAGCGCGTGCAGCGGGAAGAACACGGCCTGGACGCACGCGGTGGCTGCGGAGCGGTTCGCGAGCAGGACCCGGGCTCGGAGGCGCGTGAGCCACGGGGCCTCGGACGGATCGAACGAATACCCACGGATCTCGAAACCTCGGGCCTTGATCTTCCTGAAGAGCTCGTCGGGCTCGTCGCGTCGAACGTGGTGGCAGGCGTCGTCGAGCACCGACCACTTCGCTCGGTGGACCGGGGTCGACATGGCGAACAGCCCGCCGGGTCTCACGACGCGAGCGATCTCGTCGAGCAGCTCTTCGTCGTTCTCGACGTGCTCCAGGACCTCGAAGGCAAGCACAGCGCCGAAGAAGCCGTCGGGGAACGGGAGCCCGCCTTCAGCGCTGGCCGTCCGCCCCCCGCGGATCGCGAGCGCCGCGAGCGCGTGTGGTGACCGGTCGACGAAGTAGGACGTGGCCACGGGTGCCGTCGGGCGCAGGCCCGGCCCGATCTCGAGCAACGGACCCTCCACGGTCTGCTGTGCAAGCCATCGCCGAAGGTGCGGCCGGACCTGAACGACGTGGCGGGAACCGACCCACGGATCGTAGGTCGTCGTCGCGTCGTGCATCGGAGCATGCTACGCCGCTGCCGGGCCTCCGACCACGACGCCGGCGATCTCAGGATCGAGCGAAGACGGTTTCGCCTATGGACAGCCGCAAACGATCCTCGACCCACCGGACGAGCTCGGCTCCGAAGACTCGCCCGGGGACAAGGTTCAGCGTCCGCCTGACCGGGTGGTACGTGGCGCCGGGAACCCGTTCCCCGAGGTCCAACTGCAGGGCGTCGCCGATGGCCACCGGTGTCAGTCGGATCTGATTCCGGTAGGTCGAGATCTCCTCGACGCCCACGCCCTGCGCGGCGATCCGTAGGGATGCGATCGCGAAGAGCGTCGCAACCTGGTCGGGCAGCGCGCCATACCGGTCGATCGTCTCTGCCCGGATCCCGCCGAGGGTGTCGTGATCGCCGGCGAGCGAGATCCGCCGGTAGAGCTCGAGTCGGAGTGCCTCCTGGGCCACCCACCCCGGCGGGACGAACGCCTTCACGGGGAGGTCGATCCGCAGCTCCTTGGGTTGCGGCAGCGGCTGGCCCCTGAGCTCAGCAACGGACTCGGCCAGGATCCTGGCGTACGCGTCGAACCCGACCGCGGCGATATGTCCGTGCTGCTCGGCGCCGAGGATGTTCCCCGCCCCGCGGATCTCGAGATCCCGCAACGCGATCTGGAAGCCGCTCCCCAGCGCCTGATGCTGGGCGATCGTGGACAGGCGTTCGTGTGCCTCCTCGGTCATCTCGCGCTGCGCCGGGAAGAAGAAGTACGCGAACGCACGCGCGCTCGAGCGGCCGACCCTTCCCCGCAATTGGTACATCTGCGCAAGCCCGAGGCGGTGAGCCGAGTCGACGACGAGCGTGTTCGCGTTCGGCACGTCGAGGCCCGACTCGATGATCACCGTGCAGACCAGAACATCCGCCTCGCGGTTCCAGAAGCGCACCATCTGCTGTTCGAGCAGATCCTCGTCCATCTGGCCGTGCGCCACGACGATGCGAGCATCCGGCAGCTGGTCGTGGAGCCAGGCCGCCTGCCGATCGATCGTCGCGACCCGATTGTGGACCCAGAACGTCTGGCCCTCTCGCAACAGCTCGCGACGGACGGCGCCGAGCGCCAGCTGCTCGTCGTAGGACCCCACGTACGTGAGCACCGGCTGACGGTCCTCGGGGGGCGTATCGACCGTGGACATAGGGCGTATCCCCGTGAGCGACATCTCGAGCGTCCGCGGGATCGGCGTCGCCGTCATCGTCAGGACGTCGACGTGCGCGCGCATCTTCTTCAGCTGCTCCTTGTGTCCCACGCCGAATCGCTGCTCCTCGTCCACGATCAGCAGACCGAGGTCCCTGAAGGCGACGTCGCGCCCCAGCAGCCGGTGCGTGCCGATCACGACGTCGACCTTCCCAGCCGCCAGCTCCTCGAGCACGCGCCGTTGCTCGGTGGGCGAGACGAACCGGGACAGCATCTTCACCGTGACCGGGAAGGGCGCATAACGCTCGGAGAACGTGATCAGGTGCTGCTCCGCCAGCAGCGTCGTGGGCACGAGGATCGCCACCTGCTTGCCGTCCATCACGGCCTTGAACGCCGCGCGCAGGGCGATCTCGGTCTTGCCGAACCCGACGTCTCCGCAGATCAGTCGATCCATCGGCTGCGGTTCGGCCATGTCCCTCTTGACGTCGTCGATCGCGGTCAGCTGGTCACCCGTCTCGTCGTGCGGGAACGCGTCCTCGAGCTCCTGCTGCCACGGCGTGTCGGGCCCGAACGCGTGGCCCGGCACGGACATGCGCACGGTGTAGAGCCGGACCAGCTCGCCAGCCATGTCCTTGACCGCGCGCTTCACCTTGGCGGTGGCGCGCGCCCAGTCGGAGCCACCCATCCGGTGCAGGCGAGGCGCATCGCCTCCGACGTACCGGGCCACCATCCCGACCTGGTCGCTCGGCACGAACAGTCTGTCGTTCTCCGCGTACTCGAGTACCAGGTAGTCGCGTTCGGAACCCGCGAGCTCCCTGTGGACGATTCCCGCGTAGCGACCGACGCCGTGGATCCGGTGCACGGCGAACTCCCCGGGAGCGAGCTCCTCGGCCACGGCGTCGGTGCGGCGCTTCGTGAAGCGTGGGGCCGTCCTCGTGTGCCGTCGAGAGCCGAACACGTCCTCTTCTGTGGCGACGGCGAGCTTCGCAGGCCTGAAGACGAACCCGCTCTGCAGGGATGCCTCGACCGCCTCGATCGGCATAGCGCCGATCACCTCGCGCACCCGTTGAAGCGAGCCATGGGCGCGGCCGGTCACCAGGATCCGGTAGTCGGTCTCAGAGTAGCCATGCACGCGAGCTGCGATCTCTGCCGGGTTGCCCTGCGCGCTCCCCCAGCTCGCGAACCCCAGGTCGAGCCCTTCGGTGAACTCGCTCAGCTGGAGCTGCACGTGATCGCCGAGCGCGTCATCAAGGGGCAGCAGCGTCGGCGGGCCCGGCCAGCCCAGGGCTTCAGCGAGCGCCTCCGCCTCGCCTCGCGCCTGACGAGCCCGATCGTGCGTCCGTGCCGCCTGCGTAACGACCACCCATGATCCCGGGGGAAACAGCTGCGCCGGCGTCGGCATCCGATCGAACACGAAAGGCGCGAGGGTCTCGAGACCCTCCGCGTCCAGCCCGTCGGCGAGCCGCTGGAGCCCGTCCCGGAACCGGCCGGAGTGCTGTTGGGCTCGCCGCCCCGCGCGCTCTCGCACATCGGCGTCGGCGACCAGCTCACGCACCGCCGGCACCTCGACGTGCACGACGGGTCTGGTCGACAGCTGCGACGAGGGCGAGAACTCCCGGAGCGACTCGATCTCGTCGCCCCAGTAGTCCAGCCGAACCGGCCTGCGCGCGCTCCCGGGGAACACGTCGAGCACTCCGCCTCGAACCGCGAACTCACCGCGATGCTCGACCACGTCGACACGCCGGTAGCCGATCTCGACCAGTCGCTCGGCCAGGTCACCGGGCGGGAGCTCGCGCCCGGACACGAGCTCGACCGGCGGCGTCGTGCCGAGCGTGGGGATGAGGCACTGCATCGCCGCGAGCGCGGGGGCCACCAGCACGAACGGGCCGCCCTTGTCGACGGCCTCCCGCAGTCGCTGGACAGCGTGCTGCCGACGAGCGGCGATCTCGGGCGAAGGAGAGATCCCTTCGTACGGAAGCGCTTCCCACTGGGGGAGGAGCGCCACGTCGTTCTGTCCGAGATACGCCTCGACGCCGTCGGCGAGGGTCTCCGCCTCGCGGGGGCCGGCGGCCACGGCGAGGACCGGTCCGTCGAGGCCGGTCGCGAGGCCGGCGATCACGAAGTCATGACCGGCGCCGGCCCGGGCGAGGATAGGGCGGTCACGCGCCAGCACGAGCCGTTCGAACGACTCCGACGCCACGAACGCGCCCAGCGCTTCACGCAGACTCATGCAAGTCCTTCCTCGGACAGCGCGAACAGCCCCGGTCGCGCTCGCGCCGGGGGGTGCCCGAGCAATGGTATCGAGGAAATGAGATGTGCCCGTGGGTGCTAGCGACCGCAGGCGCACGCGCCGCCGCACGCGCACCCGCCACCCGCGCTCACCGTCTCGCCGTCGCCGGGCGACGCGAACGGTGAGAAGTGCCGTCGGACCCGATCCTGACCGCACGTCGGACATGACGGATCGGATTCCTCGATGCCTCGGCGGGCGTCGAAATGCTCCTCGCAGGCGAGGCACACGTACTCGTATAGGGGCATCGTCCGTCCAGTGTACGGGGGTCAGACGACGTGAAGGCGGCTCCGAACAGGCGGCTCACCGGCTTGCTGCGATCCCTCGGTGTCGGCGTGCCGGGCGGAGAGCCAGCGCGTGAACGCCACCGCCGACATGGGTCGCGCGATGTAGTAGCCCTGGGCCTCGTCGCACCCCATCTCCGCGAGCTTGTCGAAGGTGTCACGGTCCTCGACGCCCTCGGCCACGACGCGAAGTCCCAGGTTCTTCCCGAGTGCGGCCGTGGCGTGCACGATCGTGAAGTCGTTCGAGTCCACCAGCATCTGCATCACGAACGATCGGTCGATCTTGAGCTCGTCGATCGGCAGACGGCGCAGGTACTTCATGGATGAGTAGCCGGTGCCGAAGTCGTCGATCGACAGGCTTACGCCCACCTTGGCGAGCCTGTCGAGCACGCCGATCGAACGTCCCGAATCGGTCAGCAGCGAGCTCTCGGTGAGCTCCATGGTGATGTAGCCAGGTGGGACGTCCCACTCATCCAGCAGCCCGGCGATCTCGTCGGGGAACTGCACGTCGAGCATCGACCGCGGCGAGACATTGACGGCGATCGGGAGGCGCACGCCCATCTCGGCCCATTCCCGCCATTGCCGGAGCGCCTGCTCGATCACGAAGCTGGTGAACGGCCGCAGCAAGGTCGTCTCTTCGATGAGCGGGACGAAGTCCTGGGATGTCAACACGCCGAGCGCGGGGTGGTTCCATCTCGCCAAAGCCTCCGCCCCCGCGGCGCGCCCGTCCGACGTGCGGACCTTGGGTTGGTAGTACAGGACGAACTCGCCGCGCTCGAGCCCGGGGCGCACCTGGGCCAGCAGGGCGAGTCGGAACGACCCGTCGTCGTCGAGCTCGTCCGCGTAGCGGTCGTAGCCGCCTCCGGAGGCCTTCGCTGCGTACATCGCCAGGTCCGCCCTGCGAAGCAGCGCGTCGGCATCCTCGGCGTCCTCAGGGAAGACAGCGATACCGATGCTCCCAGCTACCTCCAGGGCGAGACCTTCGACCTCGATGGGCTGCTCCATCGCCTCCAGCAGCCGCTTGGCGATCGAGGCCGCGCTCCCTTCATCCGGAAGATCCGGCAGCAGCACGCCGAACTCGTCCCCGCCGAGCCGGGCCATGATGTCGTCGTCCCGCAGCGCGGTGGACAGGCGCGGGCCGATCTCACACAGCAGGAGATCCCCGAAGTGATGACCGAGCGTGTCGTTGATCTCCTTGAAGTGGTCGAGGTCCATCAGCATGACCGCCATCTGATCTTCGCGATCTCGGGCAGCCTCGATCGCGTCGAAGAGCTTGAGTTGGAACAGCGTGCGGTTCGGCAACCCCGTGAGCGAGTCGTGCAACGCCTGGTACTCGTTCTCGGCCTGCCGTTCCGCCAACGCCTCGGTGGCCTGCTGCAGTGAATGCGTCCGTTGGAACATCCTCCGCGCGAAGGCGAGCGGTGCGATGAACACCACGAGCGCCCACAGGCCCGTGGTCTGCGTCGAGATGGCCACGAGGACGGAGAAGAGCGCGAGTCCCATGTACGAGAGCACGAACTCCCCGAACAGTCCGACGTGCATCTCACGAACGATGTCGATGAGCGGCTTCCTATTCTGCAGATGGGCGTAGAGGGCGACGATCAAGACGTTCACGATGTATCCGGAGATCGAGGCCGCCAGCACCGCGGCTGCCAGCACGAACCACGGCGAGGCGTCGAGTGACGCCAACTGGTGGAACATCTGGCTCTCCACTGCGACCGACAGGGCGATCTGGCCACGGATGTAGAGGGCCTTGAATGGTGGGAGCTCCCTGCGCAGCTCCCGCTTGTCGGCCGCGCCCAGCAGCGCGATCAGCGCCGCCACCGGTGGCGAGTACACGAGCGCAGCGGAAAGCTCGATCGGGAAGCTGAGGCTGAACGCGAGATCGCCCTCTCCCTCGAGCGGCAGCAGGTCCACTGCGGCGATCGCCAGGACCCAGACAAGGATGCGCCAATCGAGGAACTCGTTGGGTCGCAGTTGGAACTCGTATGCGAGCCAGACGATCAGCGGGACGACGATCGATGCTTCGAGGATGCGCAAGGAGGCAGCTCGAGCAGGTGACCGCGCCGCCTCAGCCATCGCGTACCCTCTCCGCGACGCCCAGCAGGAGGGGCTGACGCCTCCGTTCACGATGCATCGCGGCGATCACGAGGTACCCGACCCCCACGTAGGCGACGACGTCACCCGCACTCACTGCCTGCCGGACCGGAGGAGGGACGGCGATCACGTCGGCCAGGAACATCAGCTGGTCGTCCGGGCCGGCGAGGTGATGCTTGACACCACCTTCGTGGATCAGATCGCTCAACGTGTGCTGCTGTCCCGAATCGACGAGTGCGGACCGCGACACCGGCATCCCATTGTTCACGCCGATGACGAGGAAGTTCATGAGTGTGCCGGCCAGGATCAGCGCGAAACCCGGATTGCTGCCGTTCACGAGGCAGAACACGACGAGGAGCACGAACGAGAGGTACAGCAGCCCGAGCGGCCACCATCCCGCTGGGGGCAGGATCTGCAGCGCCAGGCCCGCAAGCGCGAGCGGCGTCCAGCGGATCCGCAGCCGTGCGAGGCCGCCGAGGCGGCCGCCCGTGATCGCGCCCAGAGCGAGGGCGACCAGCAACACCAGGGAGACGAGTCTCATGTGGGAGGTATCGGCGCAGAGGAACGGCCCTGTAGATTGCCCGGCAGCAGCAGCGCCGCCTCCGTGATCGACGGAGGCGGCGCTGCAGTACGCGTGCTCAGTTCTTCCAGGGAGCGCCGAGGGCGATCGCCATGGCGGTCAGCCACCCCAGCGAGTAGATCATCCTACGGAGTCGCACTTCTTCTCCTTCCTCCTCGCAGACCGACCGCTCAGAGGTTCTTCCACCGAGCGGCGGTGGCCAGCGAGGTCGTTGCGAGCTTGGCCTCGATGGTGCTCGTCCGACGCCGGTATGTGATTGCCCGCATAGCCACCTCCTTTCCTAGCCCGAGAAGCATCAGCCAATCGGGGTCGCCGGTGCATCGGGCCGGGGTAGGTAGATGTGGCGATGCGCGTCGGAGGACAGAGGACCGACGTTGGGCTCCCCCCGTACCCTGGACGGGGTAAGCCGAAGGACGGGGGTCGCTCGCTCTAGGGATCGGAGGCTTGACGGTTGAACCGGTCCTGGGCCATCGCGAGCCCTTCGACGATCAACGAGCGCACCGCGTCTGCGGCGCGATCGACCCAGATGGCCAGATCCACCCGCAGCTGCTTGCCCACCGGCTCCAACACGAAGTCCGCGGGGTCCTGGCGGCCTGGCGGGCGCCCGATGCCGATCCGGACCCGCAGGAACTCCGGCGTGCGCATCGCCTGTTGCAGCGAGCGCAGGCCGTTGTGCCCGCTCGTGCCTCCGCCGAGCTTCAGCCGCAGGGTTCCCGCCGGGATGTCCAGCTCGTCGTGCACCGCGATCAGACGCTCCGAGGTGACGTCGTGCTTCTTGGCGAGCGATGCGTACGCCGGTCCCGATTCGTTCATGTACCGAGTGGAGCGCGCGAGCACCACGCGTTCGCCGGCCAGGTGGATGTCGGCCGCCTCCGCGGGAAGGAAACGGACCTTCCGGAATCGCTCGCCGGCCACCCTCGCGAGCTCGTCGGCGACCATGCGGCCGAGGTTGTGACGGGTGTTCGCGTAGCGGTCGTCCGGATTGCCGAGGCCGGCCACCAGCCAGGCCATCGGCTAACCCTCGCCGCCCTCCTCGGCCGCCGGAGCTCCCTCGCCCTCTTCGGCGGGCGCAGCCTCGCCCTCGGCGCCCTCCGCCGCACCTTCGGCCTCGGCGGCCTCCTCGGCCTCAGGAACCTCGACTTCCACCGGCTCCTCGCCGGGAACGGTGAGGTCCGCCTCCACCTGGAGGATGGCGGGCATGATGATCGACAGGACCGGCGTCTCGGGATCGGTGAGGAACGTCGCTCCCTCGGGAGGGGGAACCTCGCCCACGTGCACCATGTCGCCGATGCGCATGCTCGTGATGTCGACGTCGATGCGCTCCGGTACGTCGGCCGGCAAGCACTCCAGCTCGATCTCTCGGAGGTGGTGCTCGACCACGCCACCCTCCTCGACGCCGACCGACTCCCCCACTTCGAACACCTGGACGGAGACGCGGATCTTCTCGTCGCGGCGGATCGCCAGGAAGTCCAGATGGATGTAACGGCCGTGGAGGTGGTCGCGCTGCACGTCGCGCGCGATCGCCAGGTGTTCGGAGCCGTCCACCTGCAGGTCGACGAGCGCGTTCTGGCCCGCCTGGTGGAACAGGTGGATCAGGTCCTGCCCGCTCACGGAGATCGACAGTGGATCCATGCCGTGCCCGTACAGGGTCGCGGGCACCCGGCCGATGGCGCGCAGCCGGTGCGCCGGGCCCTTGCCGGTCTCGGTGCGAAGCTCGGCTTTCAGCTTGGTCTCAGCCATGGTCGTGAACGGTTCTCCTGCTCAGAGGTCGACGAAGGAACCCTGGGATTGTAGCGACAGCGCCGGATCTCGACCTCGTGGGCGATACGTTCGGGCCGTCTCAGGCGTCCGTTAGGAGTGATGGACGGGGGTTCGCAGCTCGCGGTGGAACGTTCGAGCGACGGTGGCCTGGCCGAGCTGTACACGCGCTACGTGCAGTCGGCAGTACGACTCGCGTTCCTGCTCACGGGTGACGATCGCAGGCCGAAGACCTCGCCCACGAGGCGTTCGTGCGCTGCATCGGCCGGTTCGGGCATCTTCGCGCGCACGAGGCGTTCGACGCTTATCTCCGTCGCGCCGTGGTGAACCTGCACACGTCGAGACTTCGGCGGCGCCGGACCGAGCGGGCGTGGCTCGCTCGCCACGGCGCGGCCGAAGCGACGAGCACGTCATCAATGCCGGACGTCGGCGCGCGGGAGGATCTCTGGCAAGCCTTGCGAGAGCTTCCCGCGCGACAGCGGGCCGCACTCGTGCTCCGGTACTACGAGGACCTCTCCGAGCGCGACACCGCCGCCTCGCTCGGCTGCTCCGTCGCGGCGGTCAAATCACTGGTGCAGCGGGGTAGCCACGCGCTGCGAACGATCGTGGGTGAGGACGGATGAACGACATCGAGCACGACCTGAGAGAGCTGTTTCACGAGCGGGCGGACCGGATCGTCACGACACCGGCAGCGCCGGAGCGGGTGCTCCGGCGCTGCCGGCGCCGCCAGCTGGGCACGGTCGTGCTGAGCTCCCTCGTGGGGCTCACGCTCGTGGCCGGGTCGATCGTCGGCCTCCGCGGTCTTCTCGGCGATCGGCCCGGTCAGGGCCCGGCCGGGTTGACGAAGACGGTCATTACGAGCGGGGATGCCTACGGCCTGCACTGGACGCTCTCGGGATGGGTCGACGATGATCGGTACTGCACACGGCTGACGTGGACGGCCACGCGCGACCCTTCCCCGACACCCCCGGGAGGATCCGCCGCGTGTGGTGGGTCTCCCGCGGTTGATCGCGCCATGTTCAGCGTGACCGAGACCGAGAGCACCGTCTCGTTCCTCGTGGCGCTGGTTCCAGGAGATGTCTTGGAGGTCGAGGTCGTGAGTGAAGATGGCCAAGGTTTCTCGACCCAAGGTCTCGTCGACGCACCGCTCGAGTGGGGCGCGGCACTTCGTTTCGCCGTCGTCCCGCTGAAGGCTGAAGGACCTGCCGCAGCTCACTTCATCGGCGCGGACCATGACATCGTCTATCCGAGCCCGGGGTTCTGGCGATGGGGCAAGGACTCGGCCCTTGACCCCACGAACCTCACACATTTCGCAACCGTGCCCGACGACGCGACCGCCCTGGCCGGCGAGGAGACCGCCCGGATCGGATCGATCGAGCTCGCGGGGACACGTCGCACGCTGTTCGCGTGGGGAGAGACCGGAACATCGAAGTTCGTCCTCTACCTTTGGTGAGGGCGACGGGTCGCGCAAGGCGGTGGCCTGGGCCGGGACCGCGGAAGGGATCGAAGAGATGCCGATCCTGTCGATCGGTCCACTCGCGTGCGATCGGCGGATCGGACTGTTATGGGGCACGGTGCCCGGCGACGTGGCGGCGATCGAGGTCCTGAATCGACCAGGCCGGATCGAGACGATCGCAGGCCCCCCGGTGTTCGGCGACGTGCGGTTCGTGCTCAGCGCCCTCGAGGAACCGTATCCGGGGAGCGCCTGGCTCCGTTTCCTGGACGCGAACGGTGCGCCGATCGATCAGGACTGGCTCAGCGCGAGCTGTTTGGAGCGCCCGCCGCAGCCTCCGGAGGCTTAGAGCTGGTTGGCACCGCCGAAGATCTCACTGACGCTGGATTCCTCGAACACGGCCCGGAGTGCGGAGGCGACGAGCGGCGCGATCGACAGCACGCGCAGGTTCCCGAACTGCCTGTCGTCGGGGATCGGGACGGTGTTCGTGACGATCACCTGCTCGAGCGGTGACTCCTCGAGGTTCTGCCGCGCCTTGCCGGAGAAGATCGGGTGGGTCGCCGCCGCGTAGATCGAGCCCGCGCCCATCGTCGCGAGCGCCTGGACGCCCTTCGCGAGGGTGGCACCGGTGTCGATCATGTCCTCGATCAACACGCACGCCTTGCCCTCGACCTCACCGACGACCGTCATCTCCTCGATCTTGTGCGCGTCGGTGCGCGAGCGGCGCTTGTACATGAACGCCAGGTCCGCGTGGAGGTACTCGCGGAGCTTCTCGGCCACCTTGATCCGCCCCGCATCAGGCGCCACGACCACCAGCTCGTCACCGGAGAGCCCCAGCTCGTCTTTCAGGTAGCTCGACAGGAGTGGGAGCGCGGTCAGGTGATCGAAGGGGCCGTCGACGTAGCCCTGGATCTGTCCGCTGTGTAAGTCCACCGAGACGATGCGATCCGCGCCCGCCTTCATGAGGAGGTCCGCCACGAGCTTCGCGCTGATCGGTTCGCGCGCGAGCGCCTTCCTGTCCTGGCGCGAGTAGCCGAAGTACGGCACCACAGCCGTGATCCGCTTAGCCGACGCCCGCTTCATCGCGTCGATCATGATGAGCTGCTCCATGATCGCCTCGTTCACGGGCTCGTAGTGCGTCTGTACGACGAACACGTCGGCGCCGCGCACGCTCTCCTCGGCACGGAAGTAGATCTCGCCGGATGCGAAGCGTCGGAGCTGCCCGACGCTCACGGGGATCCCAAGGTTGTCGGCGATCTCGTGGGCGAGCGTCGGATGGATGGTGCCCGAGTACAGCATCAACCGTTTCTTGGTGATGATCTCCATCGTCACGCCCCCCTGCCTTTGTCGCTCGCGCGGTGCGTCGCGTCCTTGCGCTTGCGGAAACCTTCGATGTTCCGCTGCTCGGACCGCTCGACCGCGAGCGCCCCGTCCGGCACGTCCTTGGTGATCACCGATCCGGCCCCCGTGTTCGCGTCCTTCCCCACTCGCACCGGCGCCACCAGCATGGTATCCGAGCCGATGCTGGCCCCGTCCTCTACCACGGTCACGTGTTTGTCGTAGCCGTCGTAGTTGACGAACACGGTGCCGGCGCCGATGTTCACGCCCCGGCCGATCCGTCCGTTCCCCAGATAGGTGAGGTGCTTGGCCTTGGAGCCCTTCCCCAGCCGTGTGGCCTTGACCTCGACGAAGTTGCCCACGGCCGACCCGTCCTCCAGCTCGGCCCCCTGGCGAAGGCGCGCGAACGGACCGACCTCGACCCCGCGGCCGATCTTCGACCCCTCGACGACCGCGAAGAACACGGCGGAGCCGTCGCCGACCGTGGAATCGGCCATGCCCACCGAGGGCCCGATCGTGCAACGCCTGCCGATCCTCGTCCCGCCCTCGAGGAACGTGTTGGGGTAGATCGTGGAGTCGCGGCCGATGCGCACGTCGACATCGATGTAGGTCGTGGCGGGGTCGAGCACGGTGACGCCGTTGTCCATGTGCCGCGCGTTGATGCGTGCACGCAGGACCCGCTGCACGCCGGCGAGCCCTTCGCGCGAATTGAGGCCCATCACGCCGCCGGTGTCGCAGCGGACCACCTCGATTCGTTCTCCCTTGTCCAGGAGGATCGGGATCGCGCGGTTCAGGTAGTACTCGCGCTGGCGGTTCTCGCGGTCGAGCAAGGGCAGCGTCGCGAACAACAGGTCGCGACGGAACGCCATCCAGTTGGTGGCGACCTCTCGGAGTTGTCGCTCGGCGGGTGTCGCGTCCACCCCTTCCACGATGCGACTGACTCGGCCCCGCTCGCGAACGACTCGGCCGTAGCCACCGGGTTCGGCGAGCTCGGTGGCGGCGATCGTCGCGGCCGGCCCCTTCCGCCGGTGCGCGAGCATCAGCCGTCGGATGTCGTCGACGGTGACGGGATCGAGGTCGCCGTTCGCGATGAGCACGTCGTGGACGCGACCAACGGCCTTCTCCGTAGTCATCACGGCGTGGCCCGTACCCAGCTGCTCCCGTTGTTCGACGAACACCGGCGCGGGGCTGATCCCCCACGAGCGGACCGCGTCGCGCACGTCGTCGGCGCCGGGCGCCACGACCACCACGATCCGGGTCGGCTTCGCGACGAGGACCAGCTGCAGAACATGCCACAACGCGGGCCGGCCGCAGACGGGGTGCAGCACTTTCGCCGTGGAGGACTTGAGCCGCTTGCCCCTGCCGGCCGCCAGCACGACGGCCGCAAGGCTCCTGTTCCGAGGTTGTTTCTTCTTGTTCGACTCGGCCACGTCACGTGTCCAGGTGAAGGCGGACAATCATTGTCGCGGGCGGCGCCCACGACGGCAAACACATGTTCCGGGGGGAGTGCACATGTTCCGGGGGGAGGAATCGAACCTCCATCCCAGGCTCCAAAGGCCCGTGTCTTGCCGTTAGACCACCCCGGACTGCTCCCGATTATCCGTGACGGGCGGGCCCCAGACCGCCATCGAGCCGGGGATCGCCTCGACGAGCGATGCAGCGTGGCCAACGTGACGGGCCAGGGCCACCACGGTGGGACCGCTGCCCGTCATCACCGCGCCCAGCGCGCCGGCCTCCAAGAACGCTGCGATCGTTCGCTCGATCTGCGGATGGCGCCTGGCGACCGGTCGCTGCAGGTCGTTGAACGCCGATAGGCCGAGCAACTCGACGTTGCCGGTCTCGAGCGCGGCGATCAGGACGCCCGGGTCGGGACCCGTGACCGGCTCCTGGTCCCACCAGGCATAGGCGTCGGCACTCGAGACGGCGAGATCGAACGGCTTGACGACCCACCAGGTGGTGGCCGCGTGGACCGGCGTGACGTGGTCGCCGCGGCCGTCGGCGAAGACCGCACCCGTGCCGAGCAGCCCGGGGACGTCGGCGCCGACGGCCGCGGCGACCTCGGCCAGCTCGGCGTCGCCGAACCCGCACTTCCAGAGCGCGTTCAGGCCTCGCAAAGTCGCCGCCGCGTCGGCGCTGCCCCCACCCATTCCCGAGGCAACCGGGATGCGCTTCTCGATTCGCAGGTGTGCTCCCGGCCGATCGACGCCCGCAGTCCCGGCGAGCTCGCGGGCGGCCAGGTGCGCGAGGTTGTCAGGACCGGCCGTGAGATCGCCCGGCCCTCCCACGATCTCGACCGTGAGCTCG
>Ga0299907_10000067_pt1 | contig 35610 bp, 31 predicted proteins | sample RVTome_16_FD_198680 | JGI IMG/M metagenome (GOLD analysis project Ga0299907, IMG submission 198680) | Soil microbial communities from uranium-contaminated site in the Upper Colorado River Basin, Wyoming, United States - RVT152D67 (version 2) ...
AGTTGGGCTTCATGGACACAGTCGCCACAACCTGCGAGGTGTGCGAAGGCAAACGGTTCCAGGCTGAGGTGCTGGAGTACAAATTCGGCGGTGTAGACATAAGTGAGGTTCTGGCAATGTCAGTGACCGAAGCCAGGGACTTCTTCGCTGAGGATGAATCAAAGGTCCCGGCCGCCCACGCCATCCTGGAACGGATGTCTGCGGTTGGGCTCGGATACCTGAGCCTCGGCCAGCCGCTGACGACACTTTCCGGAGGCGAGCGTCAACGGCTCAAACTGGCGATCCACATGGCGGAGAAGGGCGGCGTCTACGTGCTCGATGAGCCGACCAGCGGACTCCATCTCGCCGACGTCGAGCATCTGCTCAGCCTTCTCGACCAGCTCGTGGATTCGGGCAAATCGGTCATTGTGATAGAGCACCACCAGGCCGTGATGGCCCATGCCGACTGGATCATCGACATGGGGCCCGGAGCCGGACACGATGGTGGCCGGGTCGTGTTCGAGGGCACACCCGCCGATTTGGTCGCCGACGGCTCCACCCTCACCGGCGAACACCTTGCGGCCTATGTCGGCACCTGACCGGGAGGGCGGGACCTTGGAGACTCATATGGAGATGGTAAGTTGGGGTGAGTTCGCCGATTCCGAGCCGGAGCTGGCACGGTTCGGGGCGGACAGATTGACTGCAGCACCTGCCTATCTAGGGACGCTCCGTAAGTTGGGGGCGCCTCGTGTGCACCCGGTGACGCCAATCTTCACCGCCACCGGGCTGTTCTTGTTCATGGAGCCGACATCTCCCAAAGGTCGAGATCTCAAACAGCGAGGGTGGTTCGCCCTGCACAACGGTGTCCCTGACAACGCAGGCACCGGTGGCGAGTTCTATCTCAGCGGCCGTGGCATTTCTGTGGACGATCCCGACATCTGGTCCCAGGTGGCCGACTCGGCCAGCTATGCACCAGCCGACCGCTACATCCTGTTCGAGCTCCACCTGAGCGAGGCCCGCTGCAACGGATACGGCGACGTGCCCCTGCCAACAACCAGAAAGTGGTCGGCCGATGCCTAGCGAGCGAAGCGAGCGGCCGCTTCCCCGAGCCTTCGGGCGGTGGGAGAGTTTCTACGTCGCCGGTAGGAGGGCTGTTGCTAGTGGTAGGGACAGTTCGAAGACCGTCCAGCTGTTGGAGCGCCGGTAGATGAGGTTTCCGCCCATGAGAACTGCGAGTTGGCGTGCCACTGCCAGGCCGAGGCCAACCGAGTCCGGCGCCGATCCCTCGCCTTGGGTTCTGTAGTACGGCTCGAAGATCTGTTCGACATCTATATGGCTGACCCCACGACCGTTGTCGCGCACACTCACGATTCCGAACCCATCGCTTTCGCTCACCTCGACCACAACCTTGTCCCCTCCGTATCTCGACGCATTGGTCAGGAGGTTTCGGAGGATCTGCCTGGTGCGGAGAGGGTCGGCGTGGCCGATCACCTGGTTACCGTCCACGGACACGTCGACGTCGAGCCCGGTCGAATCGACGATGTCGCGACATAGGTCGAGCAAGGCGATGTCGGAGGTCTGGATCGTCAGATTCCCCGACGCGGCCCTCTCTGAGGTGAGGAGGTCGTCGACGAGGTGGGTGAGCTCAATGCTCTGTGCGTATATGACCGAAGACATCTCGGTGAGCTCCTCGGCCGAATACGACTCGACACCGTTGGCCATTGCCCCGGCGAATCCAACGACCGCAGAGAGGGGCGTCCGCAATTCGTGACTGACGGCTGCGATGAAGCGGTCCTTCGCCTTTGCGAGTTCCATCAGGCCTTCCCGCGCAGCTTCGCGTTCCCAGTAGGCGGCCACCATCTCCGCAGCCCGCATCAAACCCTCGATCTCGATCTCGCTCCAGGTGCCTTCCCGGATGTGGTCGGTGTAGCCGAGGCTTCCCATCCAACGATTGCCGATCAGGATCGGTGCGATCAGTTCGGCCTTGATGCCTTCGGCCTCATACTTCGCCCGCAGCGGCATCGGTAGCTTGGACGTGATGACTTCTGCCGGTTGGCCGGCTTGCAGTCGCTCCAGAACATGGTCGAGTTGCTGGTAATCGCCGCTGACGTACGAGAGGTCGTCGTCGGGGTACTCCCGACGCTGGGCTTCGGCGACTATCTCCCATCGGATCTTTCCGTCCTGGTCGATCCGGTTGACATCGATGTAGGCGTAGAAGGCCTCGGTCGAATCGAGAAGGGCGTCGAGTGCGGTGTCCAGTGGATGCTCGCTGCCACGGGTGAGCAAAGCCTGCGAGCACTCGGCGAGCGCCTGTTGCACGCGGGCGTGTTTCGCTTCAATCGTTGTCGCGTGAGCGAGGGACCGGAACAGACCGGAAACGATCCAGAGGACGACGCCCTGCCCAACGGTTCCAACCAAGAGGAAACCGATGGCATTGGTGGTTGAGAATTCGGCTGATAGCGCAGTTCCCACGGCGAATACGGCTGTTCCAATCGAGAAGACAAGGAGCGGGGCTGTCGAGGCGTGTTCGGCGATGGCGATGTAGATGATGGCGACAAGGACCAGGACGGTGAGCGTCGATTCGGGGTCGGTTAGAGACAGCGCCGTTCCGCCTATCGAGTCGGAGAGGGACAGCCCAGCGAACACCAGGGCCAGGTACATGGGCAGGAGGTCCACCCGGGTCTGGCGTCGCAGCTGAAAGATGGAGAAGACGCCAATCGACAGATACACGGCCGAGCGGACAATGCTCTCGCTCGACGCCGAGTTGACCAGCATGTCAGCAGCCATGGCTAACGGCGTCACCAGGAGGCACGCGATCAAGACCACACGAGCTGCTCCCCGCCGAGCAGCGGCAGATGGAATTCCCATGGCCAACTTATCGGCGACCCAGCAAGTCTTCTGAAGAATTGTCAGGTGGGTCACCAGCCGCACTGACCCGGTGCCTATGGCCCGGCAACCAGGGCCATTTCGCTAGCGGGAGATGGCAACCTTCCCCGTCTGGGCGCCGGAATCGAGGTAAACCATTGCCTCGGGCAGGTCCTCGAAGCCGAAGACGCGGTCCACGTAGCTGACGGCCTTTCCCGATCCGACGTATTGACTGGCTCTGGCGAACTGTGCGTGGTTTCCCATCGACGATCCAACGATCTCCAGCTGCTTGAAGAAGAGGTAGGGAAGATTCAGCTCGAACCTTTGCCCGCTTGTTCCGCCGCACACCATCACGCGTCCACCCCGAACAGCCGCTTTTAGCGATTGGCCCAGTGTGGCGGGTCCAACATTCTCTATAACCACGTGGGCGCCGCCGATTGCGGCCATTTCCTTGCCGAACTCACCGTCTGAGATGAAGCCTCCCGCGGCACCCTGCCCGATCGCCCAGTCGATCTTCTCCTGCGATCGGGAGGTGACATAGACCTCGGCATCGAACCCGAGAGCGAGTGACATTGCCGCGGTCGATACTCCACCTCCTATGCCGACTACCAGCACCCGTTGACCCTGTTCGATGTTCGCCCTTTCCAGCATCCGCAGCGCCGTGACCGTGACCAGTCCGAATGTGCCTGCTACTTGCCATTCCATCGCCTTCGGCTTTCTTACTGCGTTGATCGTGGGAATCACGATGGACTCGGCGAGAGTGCCGTTGATGTGCTCACCGAAGATCTTGAACTCGGCGCAATAGACGATGTTGTCCCGGACGCAGTGCTCGCAGCTGCCACACGATGTGGAAGGGTCGATCACGATCTCGTCTCCGACCTCGAACCCGGCCACGCCTTCGCCGATCGCGTCGACGGTTCCTGCCCCGTCCGCTCCCAGGATGTGGGGAAGGTGGTGGGGTTTGGGAAGCCCCTGGCTCACCCACAGGTCAAGGTGGTTGAGCCCGCTGAACTTGATCTTGACCCGGACTTCGCCCGGACCAGGTTGGGGTTCTTCGATGTCGACCAACTCGAGGGCGTCGGGTCCGGTGGTGTCTGTGAGGTGCCAGGCCTTCATGATTGCGAGGGTAGCCTCCTGGGCACAGCCATCAGGAGAAGGATGACAGGTCACGTTCCAACCGATCGCGAAGTGCACGAGACGTCGTTAAAGGTCCGCTTCTACGAGTTGGACCCCTACGACCACGTAAACCACACCAACTACTTCTCGTACTTCGAGACGGCGCGTATCGAGTATCTCTCCGACATGGGCTGGGGTCTCGATGTTCTCAAGGACAACGGGTGGCAGTTTGTGGTTGTCGAACTTCGGGCGCGGTTCCTTGCCGCGGCCCGCTACGGCCAGGAGCTTGTGATCCGCACCTGGATCGAGGAGGTGGGCAGGGTCAAGTCGACGTGGCACCAGCTCATGTTTCGGGAAGGCAAGGTTGTCGCCGAACTCGAAGTCACCGCAGCTTTCACCGACCTCGACGGTCGCCCCCGTCGCATTCCCCGCGAGTTCGTCGACGAAATGGAGCGGATTCGCTCCACTAACGGCTGAGGAAGTCTTACTGAAGCGGGACATCCCCTTCACTGCCTCCTAACAATTGGTCTCGATACTTCTATGCATTCGCATCTGAAGGAGACGCCCTTGAAGAAGAAACTACTGACGGCAACAGTCGCCGCGACAATCTTGGTTGCCGCGGGAGTCGCCACCGCCGCCATCACCAGCCCTGGCGTTGCGTCCGCTCAGGAGGATTCAGAAGAGCCAACGGAGGAAACAAATGTCAGACCGTTCAAAGATCACAGCTCCATTCTCGAGGATGTCCTTTCCGACCTCGTCGCAGATGGGGTCATCGATCAGAGCCAGGCTGATGCGATTCTCGAAGCTCTCGAGTCGAAGGCCGCCGAATTCAAGTCCGAGGCCGAGAACCTCAGAGGCCTGATCTCCGGGTTCCTCGAGGATGGTGTGATCACTGCCGAAGAGCTAGACCAGCTGCCGGATGTGTTTCCGTTCAACAACCTCGAGAGGTTCTTCGGCGACGCTCTCGATGACGGTGAGCTCACTCAGGACGAGTTCTCGGAGGCGTTCTCGGAGACCTTCCCTCATCCCAAGCGGGGACAGTTCTGGTTCGGTGCCCGTCTTGGTGCCTTGCTCGACGACGGGGGGATCGACCAGGAGGAGTACGACGCCCTTCCCGACGACCACCCGCTGAAGCAGGTGGATGTGTCCGAGTATCTGGACGACGGGATCATCTCCATCGATGAGTTCAGAGAGTTAAAGCAGTCGCAGTCAGACTCGGGCGACGGCGCCTGAATCTCCCTCTCCTCTGCGACCGACGAGTGAGACCCCGGTTCCCCGACCCGGGGTCTTTCTCTACCCCAACCCTTCTGTGTCGGCAATGGTTCGGATACCGCTCGGTTTCCGACACAGAACGATGCGGCTTCTTCTTCTGTGTCAGTAGTGGTTCGGATACAGCTCCATTTCCGACACAGAACGGTTTGGGAGGGCTCAGCCGAGGAAGTCTGCAACCCACTGATCCCTGGGGTTGGCGACTAGTTGGTCGAGGGTGCCGGTTTGGATGATGCGGCCCGCATTCAGCAAAGCGAGGCGGTCGCATATGGCGTCTGCCTCCTCCGAATCGTGGGTGACGACAATTGCCGTCGCCTTGCGGTCCTTGAGCAGGGTCCTGGTCTCGGTGATCAGCCTCTCCCGTAGGTTTCTGTCCAGGGCGCCGAGAGGTTCATCGAGCATGACGAGTCGGGGTCGTGGAGCCAGCGTCCGGGCCAGGGCGACTCGCTGCTTCTCACCGCCGGAGAGGTCGTCGACGGTGCGGTCGGCGAAACTCTCCATCCCAACCCAGGCGAGCGCCTCTCCGACCCTGCCTGTCGATCCGTGGTCGAGGCCGAACCCGACATTTCCGCCCACCGTGAGGTGAGGGAATAGGGCGAATCCCTGAAACATGAGGCCGAACCGGCGTCTATGAGTCGGCAGCGCTGTGATATCGACTCCATCCCACAGGATCGCCCCGGCGGATGGGTGGACGATCCCGGCGATGGCGCGCAACAGGGTCGACTTTCCCGACCCCGACGGCCCGAGGATCCCGACGATCTCCCCGTCGTCGACCTCGAGATCGACATCGGTGAGGATCTGCTTGCCGCCGAGGATGACGTCGAGATCGCGCACTTGGAGCATCAGAAGGTACCGATGTCGCCGGCGCGGAACCGGTCGACCCAGAGGATGATCCCGGCCGTGAGTGCGGCGAGGATGACGGAGAGGGCCATGGCCATTCCGAATGATCCTGCCCCCGGCCGGGACAGCAGCCGGAAGATCATGGTTGGAATGGTGGCCGTGTTGGGCCTGGCGACCAGGGAAGTGGCCCCGAACTCGCCGAGTGAGATGACCAAGGAGAAACCGGTCGCCACCAGGGCCGCCTTGCTGATGAGGGGGAGATCGATCCGCCGCCACACCCGCCAAGACGACGCCCCGAGAGTGGACGCGGCGTGTCTCAGGTCAGGCTCGATCGAACGCATCGCTGGCAGGGTGATCCGTACCACAAACGGTGTCGCGATCAGCGCGTGTGCGACGGGCACCAGTACCAGCGAAGCGCGCAGATCGATTGGCCAGTCGAGTGCGACTATGAAGCCCAGACCGACCGCGACGGCCGACGTGCCGAGTGGAAGCATCAGTGTCGTATCGAACCAGCGCGAGAGTGCCCCGCTTCGGTGGCTGACGAATGTTGCTGCCATCACACCCACGGTCAGCGCGATGGCGGTCGCCACCACTGCCGTCAGCAAGCTGTTTCTGATCGCTTCGGTAGGGTTTCCCACAATCAGCCCTGAGCTGAACAGGCTTCCGTAAGAGCCGAGGGAGCGTTGCATCAGCTTTGCCAGCGGGATTGCAAGGATTGCCAGGGTGGCGATCACCGAGACATACACCCAGACCCGGGTTCGACCCTGCGGAGACGGCACAGATTCATCGGAGCTGAGCTCCCACGAAGCGGAATGCCGTTCCTGGTATCTCGAGTAGAAGTAGAGGGCGGTGCTCACGCCGACCAGTTGGATTACGGCCATGACGGCGGCGAGGGGGATGTCGAAGAGCACGATTGCCTGGCGGTAGATCTCGACCTCGAGAGTTGCGAAGCGGTAGCCACCCAAGATGAGGACAACTCCGAAAGAGGTGAAGGTGAAGAGGAACACAATCGAAGCGGCCGCAGCAAGCGATGGCCGGAGCAGGGGGAGAGTGATCCTGCGCATCACCTGCCGGGGAGACGCCCCCAAGGTCGCCGCGGCATTGAGCAGGTCGGGGTCGAGTCGACGCCACTGCGAGCCGACGGTGCGAACCACAACTGCCACGTTGAAGAAGACATGGGCCGCAAGGATTGCACCGATCGAGTCGCGCCACCCAAGAGCGACAAATGCGGTCCCGACCACCACGGTCGGCAGGACAAAAGGCACGGTGACCAAGGCCATCGCCAGCTTCCTCCCGCGGAATTCGTATCTCCCCACCGCCCAGGTCATCGGGGCGGCGACAAGGAAGGTGAGGGCAGTCGACACGGTGGCCTGCCAGAAGGTGAACCAGCCGACCCTCAACAGCCTTTGCTCGACACCGGATGCACCAACCCCCAGCTCAGAGAGGCCGAGGGCGAGGATCCGGCTCAGCGGGTACAGGAAGAAGTAACCCAGGAAGAGGGTAGGGACGGCGGCTACCGCCACCCATCCCCACCGCACCGATTTCAACGTTGGTGCCCCGACCAGCAACGTTTGCCGCGTTCAGGACGGCCAGATGACGCCGCCAGCTGCGTCCTCGTCCTCGACGAACGGTCCAGTGCGCCTTCGTCCTGCGTCCTTGCTGGACGACGCCCCTGGCTCGCCCTGAACATCGACAACGCCGCTGGCCAGAGCACTAACTGTCCATCAGATCGGCCCATTGCTGGATCCAGGTCTCCCGGTTCTCGGCTATGTAAGCAGGATCGAGTTGGGTGGGAGACTCGGGGAGCACCGTGTGATCGATGAACTCCTGGGGGAGGGCGGCGTCGGTGTTGGCCGGAAACACGAACCAGTTGAGGGGGATCGTCTCCTGGAATTCGACCGACAGCATGAAGTCGATCAGGTCGCCTGCTGCCTCGGGATACTCGGTTCCTTCGAGGACACCGGCGAACTCGACCTGTCGGTAGCAACCGGCCTCGATTACACCGGTGGGCGCCTCGTCGAGCGGTTCCTCGGCGAAGATGACCTCGGCCGGAGGCGAGGAGGCGTAGGAGACGACAAGCGGCCGGTCGCCTCCGTAGATAGTGAAGTCCGCGTAGTACGCAGTGTTCCAGTCGGGAGCGACCTTGACCCCGGCGTCCTTGAGGTCGCTCCAGAAGTCGAGCCATCCGTCCTCGCCGTACTCGTCGATCGTGGCCAGGAGGAAGGCGAGACCTGGTGACGAGGTTGCAGGATGCTCCACCACCAACGCTCCGGCGTAGTCGGCGCCCCGGAGGTCATTGAGTTCGGTGGGGACCTCGAGTTGGGCGGTCTCGAACCCCACCTTGTCGTAGTTGAGGCACACGTCGCCAAAGCTGATCGGTGTCACCGTGTCCTCGGGTCCGATCTTGAGGCTGTCCGGTACCTTCCCGATCAGCTCGGAGGTATAACCGGTGAACACGTCTGCGTCCAGGGCGCGCGACAGGAAGGTGTCGTCGACACCGAACATGACGTCGGCGATTGGGTTTCCAGCAGTAAGGACTGCCTGGGTAACCATTCCGCCAGCGTCGCCGGCGGCAAGAACCTCCACTGCGATTCCGGTTTCATCCGTGAAGGCCTGGAAAGTCTCCTCCGTAACTGCATCGGCGAACGAGTCGTGGGCCACCAGCGTCAGAGTTTCCGGTGTCTCTGCTGCGTCGTCGCCGCATGCCGCCAGGATCAAAGCGAGCCCGATCAGGGCTGTGGTCAGTTTCCGCATTGTTCTCAACTCCTCAAACGGGAGCTAGTTGCGGTGGAGTCTCCCTGCGCTGGCATTACCCAGATCAGGTTCTTCCGGTCGGAGTCTTCGAGACTCCCTCTCAGCCCGGTCTCACCGAGCTCCCGTGAGAACCCAGGTTAGTGCCCTCGCGGCCTACACGGGACAAGTGCAGGGGATCCCTCCCAGTCAGACGGGTCCGATGGCGAGGACCGTGTTGTGGCCACCGAAGCCGAAGGAGTTGGAAAGGGTCGGGCCCGGGGTCCACGACCTGGGTTCCCGGACGATGTCGGTGAGGGGAATCTCAGGGTCCTGATTGTCCAGGCCGATGTTCGGTAGGAGCTCGCCGCGCAGCATCGATTCGATCACCATGACTGCCTCAATCGAGCCGGAAGCACCCAGGCCGTGTCCGGTGGTTCCCTTGATTGACGATACGGCTGGCTGGTCGTCACCGAAGATCCGGTCGATCACCGCCCCTTCGGTCCTGTCATTGAGATCGGTCCCGGTGCCATGAGCGTTGATGTACGCGACATCGCTGGGGGCAAGACCGGAGTCTTCCATGGCCAGGCGCATGGCTCGTTCCGCACCGTCACCTTCCGGGTGGGGTGCAGTGATGTGGTAGGCGTCAGCGGTGGAGGCGCCACCCAGGACTTCTGCAAGGATCGTGGCTCCTCGCGCCTCGGCTCTCTCCATGTCTTCGATGACGAGGATCGCGCCTCCCTCTCCCATCACAAAACCATCACGGTCGACATCGAACGGCTTGGCGACTGAGGTCTTGGATAAGGCACGGGCAGAAGCGAAGCCTTCCCGCGCCGATTTCCGGGCGGCAGCTTCGGTCCCCCCGACGATTGCGACATCGGCGTATCCCCACTTGATCAGGCGGAAACCGTCGAGTATCGACTGGGAGCCGGCGGCGCATGCAACTACCGGCGTGTTTGCCTGCCCCCCAAACCCGTACCTGATGGAGATGGCTGCCGCTGCGGCGTTGGCCATCATCATCGGAACCAGAAACGGGGAGACCCTTGGCTCCTCCTTCAGACTTTCGGTCACCAACACCTCGAGGGACTCGAGTCCTCCGATTCCGGTGGCGACGGATACCGTCACGCGGTTTGGATCGCCGACGAAATCCCCGGCCTGGGCGAAGGCCTCGTCAGCCGCCACCAGGGCAAACTCGGTGAAGCGGTCCAGACGTCGCGCCTCGCGTTTCGGGACTATCGGCTCCGGGTCCCAGTTGTCGATGACATGCGGCCCGGGTCCGTTGGGCCCGGATAAGAGACCTTTCCAAATTGCGTCGACGCCGATACCGGGTGCGGCCACGGCGCCAATGCCGGTCACCACAACACGTCTGTTGTCCATAGGGATCATCCTTGCTTGATTGTTTAGTTAGTCATGCGGGGAACACAGAACGTTGCAGCTTCCGCATTCCCCCGATCCATCGTTCGTAATCGTTCGCTTTGTTCTGGAAGAACTTTCGCACATCTTCGTGGGGAAGAATCAGGAACTCCTCTTTTGCGACTCCCGCGACTACAGCTTCGGCAACCTCTTCTGGAGGGATGGCGTGAGGGGAGAGGAGGGCGTGGAACTCGGTCGCGACGTCGAGGAGTGGCGTGTCAACTCCCATCGGGCACAGGCAGCTGACCTTAATTCCCCTGTCTCCATACGTAATCGCCAACCATTCGGCGAAGGCGACGGCAGCGTGTTTGGTCACCGAGTACTGGGCTGCTTTGAGGTTGGTGAGAAGGCCAGCCGCGGACGCAGTCGAGAGAAAGTATCCCTCTCCACGGGCGATCCAACCAGGGACCAGAGCTCTGGCTGCGTGGACGTGGGACATCGTGTTTACGTGCCACATCCGGTCCCATTCGATCGGGTCTGTCTGCTCGTCTCCGATGAATCCGATCCCGGCGTTGGCACAGAAGAGGTCGACGGGCCCGAACCTCTCATCCGTCGTCTCGACGAGCATCTGGTTGTCGTTAGGAGAGCTCACATCGACACGAATTCCATGAGCGTCGAGGTCGGAGGCGACCGACTTCACCGACTCCTCGTTGATGTCTGCCAGCACGAGGGCGGCGGGTGACTCCCTGGCGAATCTACGGGCGAGAGCTTCGCCGATCCCGCTCCCTGCACCGGTGACGACGATGACGCGGTCCTTCAGTTCCACATCGCTACGTTAGCGGTGGCGTCGTCGGGCGGATCGTCGGGGTAACGTTCCGCGTCATGACTGTCCCGACCCCCGCGGGAACGAAACGGCTCGCCGACCGCAAGCTGGATTGGCTGTTTGTTGTCGCGTTCGGCTTCTTCATCGTCACGTCGATCGTCACGGACTCGGTGAACGGGCTCAATGGATCTCTCGACCCCGAAAGCCCGTACGTGGTGGAGCGCTTCATCTATGACAGCTACGCCCGGGTGGCCGATCCGCTGCTGATCCTCAACCCTCCCCAGGTCCGCTGGTCTGCCTTCATCTCAGCCTTCATATGGCTACCTCTGTACTTCTACTTCCTGCTTGGTTTCATAAGGGGCTGGAACCACCTCAGGGTTCCCGGGCTGGTCTACGGAGGAGCACTCTCCCACGGGATGATCACCTACATGGCGGAGGGGACGCTCGGGTTCATGGCCACCGAGGGCTGGGCCGACCCGGCACTGTGTGCAGGGTGTACGGAGCCTCAGACCTGGCTCTACCTCCTTGCGAACACCCCGTATTTGCTGATACCCCTTCTCATGATCGTCCGGATGTGGAAGCCAAACCCGTTCGGGGACCCGACGGAAGCGCCTTCACCCGAGGTGCTCATCGACCTGTCCGGGCATGAACCACTGGTCTCCATCGACGGGCAGCGTGCCGAGAACGTAACGGTCTTCCCCCAGAAGTTGGCCTGACCTCAACTGTGTGCCACATCCGCCAATAGTGGCTAGTAAGCGATTAGAGAATCGCGTTCTGGAGAAGGCTCGCGCCGCCTTTGATGGTGGGGAGGAGGCCGGTGGTCTGGGGGAGAAGGTGCTCGCCGTAGAAACGGGCGGTGTTTACCCAGTCGGTGTTGAATCTCGAGTCGCGGTCAGTAGAGCTCAGGGCAGCGACGGCGCCCCGGGCAACCAGCCAACCGCTTACGACACTGGCGAACAGCTCGAGGTAGGGGGTCGCTCCGGCGAGGGCGTCGTCGATGTCCTTGTTCGACAACCTGGTGAGCATCCAATCAGATGCGTCCGACAGTGCGTTGAGCGCCGAGCCAAGCTCGGTTCCGAATTTCTCTAGCTCGGGGTAGGAGCCCAATTCGCCGAGCAGGCTTTCCATCTCGGAGATCATCCCTTTGACGACGACACCGTCCTCCAGCGGAAGTTTGCGAGTGAGCAGGTCGATCGCCTGTATTCCGTTGGTTCCCTCATATATCGGTGCAATCCGGCTGTCGCGAAGAAGTTGGGCCACGCCCGTCTCTTCGATATAGCCCATGCCTCCGTGAACCTGGATCGCCAGAGACGCCATGTCCACGCCGATGTCGGTGCACCATGCTTTAACCAGGGGAGTGAGTACCGCCACCCGGTCATCTGCGAGCTTGCGGCGCTCCTGGTCGGCGGCATGGTTGGCGAAGTCGGCTTCTGCTGCCGTGTAGTAGAGGAGGGCGCGCATCGCCTGGGTGTAAGCCTTCAGCGTCAGGAGCATCCGCCTCACGTCCTGGTGCTCGACGATTGCGACCTCTTCGGCTGAGTCTGACCCGGTCTTCCGGCCCTGGACCCGGTCGCGTGCGAAGTCACGAGATTGCTGATAAGCCGCTTCCGTGATCGCGAGCCCTTCGAGCCCGACTCCGATGCGCGCGATATTCATCATGGTGAACATGTTGCGCATCCCTTTCTGCTCCTCGCCGAGCAGATAACCGACGGCTCCCTCGCCGGCGTCGCCGAATGAGACGACGCAGGTAGGCGAGGCATGGATCCCGAGTTTGTGCTCGAGTGAGACAATCTTGATGTCGTTTCGCTCACCCGGGTTCCCTTCAGTGTCGGGGACGAACTTGGGCACGATGAACATCGAGATCCCACGGGTCCCCGCTGGCGCGTCTGGGGTCCTTGCCAGCACGAGGTGGATGACGTTCTCGGTTAGGTCCTGGTCGCCCCAGGTGATGAAGATCTTGGTCCCGTAGATCCGGTAGGTTCCGTCATCCTGGCGTTCTGCCCTGGTCCGGAGCGCCCCGAGGTCCGATCCCGCCTGCGGTTCGGTGAGGTTCATGGTCCCTGACCACTCCCCGGTGGCCAGCTTGTCGAGATAGATTCCGTGTTGTTCGGGTGTGCCGTGCTCGATGATCGCGTCGGCTGCGCCCTGGGTCAGCATCGTGCACAGGGAGAATGCCATATTGGCGGTCTTGAACATCTCCTGGATGACGATTCCGACGGTGTAGGGGAGACCGCCTCCGGACCACTCCTCCGGGAAATGGACCGACGCCCAACCGGACTCAACGTACTTGGCGTAAGCGTCCTTGAATCCATCCGGAGTGACAACCCCGCCGTCACCAAGGGTTGAGCCCTGCTTGTCGCCGACCCGGTTCAACGGAGCGATCACCTCGGAGAAGAAACGGCCCGCCTCCTCGAGGATGCCTTCGACCGTCGTCGGGTCCGCATGCTGGAAACCGTTGAGCTTTGCCACATCCTCCAGTCCAGCGATGTGGGTGAGAGTGAAGTTGATGTCTTCGAGCGGAGCCTGGTATCGGGACATGTGTCAAGGATACCGGGATGAGTGGAATGTCACCTTCCGTGACGGTCAATGACCGGAATCTCCATTTCGCTGGTGATGGAGCGGTGGGTCGGCTTGAAACCGAGGCCCGTATAGAGCTTCATGGCGTCGGTCGGGCTCTCTGTGTCCACTCCGAGGGCGGCATGGGTGTACCCGGCGTCGATGAAGGCGTTGAACGAGGTTTTGAGCAACGCAGTGGCAACACCTTTTCTCCGCCATGGCCGGAGCACGCCGAGGCTCTCCACCCAGCCATCCCGTCGACCGAGGAGTTCCTCGTCCTCGGGGTAGTTGGCATTGAGACTCAACCCGATGACCTCATCGCCGGCAATTGCCAGGCATGAAATGTCGATGGCAACACCCTCACCTTCGAGCCGATGCCGGAAGCTCGCCATGTCGGTCGGTGTCGAACCCCAATGATCGGCGAAGGACCGATTCAAAGCGCTCAGCGCTTGTTCGTCATAGGCCCTTTCGTAGGGGATGATCTCCACGCCGTCGACCAGCTCGACCGTCTCAGATGCGACGAGCGGCTTGACCATCTCGGTGAAGTACCGCACTGTTTCGAGCCCGAACCGCAGGTACATCCGGTGAGCCTCCTCGATCCAATCCCATTCGTCGGCGCGCAGATATCGAGGGATTGGAGCCTCGATCCTTTCCAGAATTGACCGCCCTCGCTCGACCTGCCACCCGAACAGCTCACGGCCGATACCTCTGCCCCGGTACTCCGGATCGACCATTCCCTGCAGGTATGCCCTTTCCAGGATCACGCCACTGGGCCGATACCAGATCCGCCCGTAGGCCACCATCTTGGCTCCGTCCCAGTAGCCAAGCGTGTGCGCGTCGAGGTCGACATACGGTGCGGTCAGCTCCTCCTCGACTTCGTGCAACGGTGTGACGAGGGGCGCGTTCCAGAACGACTCCCAGCGTCGGGTCAGCTGGTGGATATCGCTTGCATCGCTCAGTCGGACCGGCCTGACTTCCATGCCCGACACGTTATGGCCGAGGCCGGCCACTTCGGCGGCGAATTATTCGACGATCGACTCGACGAGGTCGGGGAGATACTCCCCGATCGATCCGTCAATCCGGGCCGCGGCTAGGTGATCGGCCTCGGTTTCGCCCCTGTTGATGATCACTATCGGTATCGGTTGAAATGCCGCCCGCAACACTACATCGGAAGCCGGGGAGACCGCCACCGTGGACCCCAGCACCAGCAGCGCATCAGACTGGCCCAGGAACATGAAGGCCCGATCCATCGATTCGGGATCGAGCATCTCGCCGAACATGACCACGCCTGTCTTGATCACGCCGCCGCACCGGTCGCAGTGGGGGTCTTCTTCACCTGCGTCCACGCGCTCGAGAATCTCCTCGGTTGCCCAAGTTGTACCGCATTCGAGGCAAGTGCACGTCTTCACATTGCCATGGAGCTCAGCGATCGCCGCATCGGGCAGACCGGCCGCTTGGTGGAGGCCGTCGACGTTCTGGGTGACCACTCCGGAGAGTCGGTCTTCCTCCCAGAGTCGGAGGACTGCATCATGCCCGCGGTTGGGGACAATCCCCGATCTGGCACCCCATTTCTCGCCATTGATGTGCATCTGCCACCCCTGGATTCGGAGGTCGGCGCGTGACCGATATCGACTGATGTGAAAGTCGTCCGGATCGACCTTGGTCCAGATGCCATCGGGACCTCTGAAATCGGGAATCCCTGATTCTGTGGAGATGCCAGCACCGCTGAAAACCAGGATCCGACTTTTGTCGGCGAGAACGGCCCGGGCATGCTCGATTTCGTTCATCAAAAGGGTCCCTTCAACGTTCAAGTCTCTCCTGTCCCTAGACGATAGAAGATGAGACGTCTGCACTATGTAGGAGAATTTCATGAAGCGCCTGCGCCTATCGGCCAAGCTGGCACTGGCAGTCATCCCAATCGGGCTTGTCGCATTGATAGCGGCAGGCTTCATCGCGTTCACGTTCCTCGGTAACTCCCGGGAGCAGAATGAGACCGCTCACGCTGCGACTGTCGCCACAGATGCCATCGAAACCCTCCAAGCCGTGTGGGATGAGAAAGGGCAGGCCCGTCAGGTATACCTCTTCGGAAACGACGACAGGGTCGACGACCTGGCTGCAGCAATAGAGCGGACCGACAGTGCGCTCCAAGACCTGAGAGACTCGACCTCCGAGCTCCAGGGCGTGACCACTGGATTCTTCGGAGAGGTCGCGTTCAGTGCCTCCGCTGATGTGCGCAAGGTCTCCGACACTCTCAATGCGATGCGTTCCATCAACTCGCCCGACGTGGTCGAGATGCAGGGATATCACGAGGTTGCAGGCGCAGTCCTCGCCATTCTTCCCAAGACTTCGTCAATCATCACCGACCGTTTCCAAGCTCGTGAGCTTTCTACCGCGTATTACCTCGCCGAGGGTGGCCACGTCTCTTTGATCCAGGAAGAGCTCATCGAACAGTACCGAGCGTCGGTAGACCCGGAGGCGACAGACCTGGAAACCTCGAGTGAAAGGGCAAGCCTCCAGTCGACCCTCGAAGTGCTCGAAGGTGAATTCGGGGCGTGGGCACTGCGGGCGAACCAGACCGCCAATCAGCAGAGTGCGGCAATTCTTCGGTACACCAGTCTGCCCGCAGTCAACATCGACACTTTCCCGGTTCGGCGCAACGAGGACATCGTGAACACGTCCGAGAGCATGGCCCAAGGGGTGGCCGAAGAGTCACAGATCAACGCAGCCGACTCGCAACGGGAGGCATATCTTGTGGCCGGGGTCGCCGCAATTGTGCTTCTGATCGCGCTCTGGGGATCGTATGCAGTCATCCGCTCCGTCGTCCGCCGAGTCCGCGGTGTTACCGATGCCGCGGTCAAGGTGTCCGAAGAGGACCTTCCCGCATTGGTCGACGCCTTGCAGAACCCGAGCGAAGACATCTCCGATCTCAAGCCGACCAGGATCGAGGCGGCAGGCTCGGATGAAGTTGGTGACCTCGCGGCCTCCTTCACAACACTGCACTCGACTCTTATTGACGTGGCCAGCCAGCAGATGGACATCCTCCGCAAGGGTGTGTCGGAGATCTTCGTGACGCTGGCCCGGCGCAACCGGAGTCTCGTTGATCGCCAGCTCGCCCTGCTCGACGAGCTCGAGTCCAGAGAGGAAGACCCCGAGACCCTCGGTGGCTACTACAACCTCGACCACCTGGCTACCCGCATGCGCCGCAACGCTGAGAGCCTCCTGGTCCTGGCAGGTTCGGAGCCGACCCGAATCTGGTCCAAGCCTCTCGAGGTGAGCGAGATCATCAGGGCCGCCCTCGGAGAGGTCGACGACTACCAGAGGGTCGACATCATGGCTCTGGAGCCAGCCCTCGTCTCGGGAAGGGCCGTCGCCGACGTCGCCCATCTCATGTCCGAGTTGTTGGACAACGGGACCCAATTCTCTTCGCCGAGCGATCGGGTCCGGGTTGCCGGGCTATATGACCCCGACGGCTACATGCTGACCGTCTCCGATAGCGGGATCGGTATGTCGAAGGAACGAATCGCAGAGTTCAACGCTCTGCTCGACAATCCGCCAGTCCTCGGCCTCGCATTGCAGCCGACTCTCGGAATGTATGTGGTTGCCCGCCTCGCGGCCCGCCACGGTGTCACAGCCCAGCTGATTTCGGGATCACCCGGCGTGACGGTGCGCGTTTTCCTGCCGAAGGCTCTGATCGAACCTGCCCCGGCCCGTTCCGACGCCGATATTGATACGACTCCCCTGCCGGCAGGTGTCCAATTCCAGCCGGCGAGCACGTTGGCGATGTCCAACGGTGCGCAGCGCGCCGAAATCGAGGCGGTCCCACACGAGAGCCACAGTGAGGTTGAGCCGGTCCCCATACCGGAACGGCCCTCCAGTCTTCCAGGGAAGGTGAAGGGACGTCACGAGCATCCGGGCCGCTCTCGGTCGATCAAGGCCGATACCGAAAGAGACGTCCCGAGCGGCTCGCCCAGCCCGTTCGCCGACGACAGCGGTTCAGGCACCCGTTTCGGAGAGTTGAAGAGGCGGGTCCCCGGTGAGGCATTGACCTTCGAACAACAAGAGGAGCTAGCCCGGGACGTTCAGGACGGCCACGTCGGGCTTGACAGTTTCGAGTCCGATCATCCGGCCCCCCTCGCCGAAGAAGATTCGGCCGTAGAGGCCATCGTCGAAGAGGTATCCCCTGCGACGGTTGAGCCCGGGCACAGCTCAGAAGTCGAAGTAGAGCCGGTGGAAGAAGATCGGGAGGTAGTCGAGGAGGCAACGGCAGCGGATGACACTCCGCACTGGAGCGATCGGCCCGTGACGCCTCCGCCCGTCGAGAAGCCGTGGTGGGCAGCAAAGGAAAGTCCCGCTGAAAAAGTCGAGCAGCCCGCGCCCCACCTTGAACTGGTTCAGCCAGACCAAGTGACCGATGACGGTCTGGCGCAGGACGCTCCGGCCGTCTCCCAAGAGACGCCTGCCGCAAGCACTCTCCGGGATCCGGAGCAATCGAAGATCACGCCGGTGGGTCTGCCGGTGCGGACACCCGGTGTGTCATTCCGGGACACGGACGACAGCCTGACAAGTTCGACGGCGTCGAAATCAGGCGCAATCGGAATCAAGAGTGCTCTCACTGAGTTCAGCGACGGCCGGAGTCTGGCGTCGCAGAAACTTGACGAGCGTGAAGAGGCCGAAGAGAGTACCGACGAAGACCAGGTCGAAGGGAGCGACGAATGAGCACTTCTGCCAGCAATCTCAACTGGCTGATAGATCGATTCGCCCAGACCGTCCCTTCAATGAGACACGCGGTCGTCGTTTCCTCCGACGGATTGGCCATAGCGTTGTCAAATGGCGTGGACCGGGAGACCGCTGATCGTCTTTCTGCGGTTTCGTCGGGGATGATCGGTCTGGCGTACGGGTCGGCAGGTCGTTTCGGATCGGGCTCGGTCTCCAATGTGATCGTCGAGATGACAAATGGCTGGCTCTTCGTCACCGGGATTCGCGACGGAAGCCTCCTCTGTGTTCTCACCAAACGAGAGACGGATATCGGTGCAGTGGCATACGAAATGGCAGTCTTCTCTGAGAAGGCCGGAGACATTCTTACGCCGGAAGTCAGAGAAGAGCTGAAAGCGGACTTGATAGGTATTGATTGAGCGACATGGCACGTCATTCGTCAGAGGGGCGCCTCGTCAGGCCCTACACAATGACTGGTGGTCGCACCGGTCAGGACGTGCCTGCCATCGCCCTCGAAAGTCTGATCGCAGCCACCGAAGAAGGCCGGGCGATGAAGCACCAGTTTCGTTGGGAGGCTTCACGCCTGATCGAGTACGCCGGCCATGGAACTGCTCTGATCGAACTCGCCGCTCTTGTTGACGTGCCGATCGGTGTAATCCGCGTCCTGGTCGCCGATCTCGCCCAGAGAGGCGCAGTTGAGATCCTCGACTCGGCGGGGGGCATGTCCACCGACCTCGACGCGGTCGCCTACACGAACCTCTTGAAGAAGGTGCTTGATGGTATCCGAAGCCTCTGACAAGCCGAAACAGACCCCGGTGAAAATCGTCGTAGCCGGTGGCTTCGGTGTGGGAAAGACCACCTTCGTCGGTGCAATTTCAGAGATCGAGCCGCTTCGCAGCGAGGCCCTCATCACTCAGGCGAGTGCTGGTGTCGACGAGCTATTCAAGAACGGTTCGAAGACGACGACGACCGTGGCGATGGACTTCGGAAGGATATCCCTGAAGGACGGCCTGGTCCTCTACCTTTTCGGTACGCCGGGCCAGGATCGGTTCCATTTCATGTGGCACGAGCTTGCCAAGGGGGCGATCGGAGCGATTGTGTTGGTGGATACCCGCCGCCTCGATGCTTGCTTCGCCGCAGTTGACTTCTTCGAGCAGCGTGACACTCCCTTCATGGTTGTGGTCAACACCTTCGATGGCAGGCTCAATCACAGTCTCGACGAAGTCCGCGAAGCTCTGAATGTTTCACCTGAGGTTCCAATGGCATATTGCGATGCCAGGGTGCGCGTCGATGTGCAGAACACCCTCTATCAGTTGGTTGAGTACGCGTTGTTGCGAGCTCTTCAGGGGATGCCGGTCTCATGACCGGGAAGTTCAAACCGGCACCGGGGACCAAGCCACCAGAAGAGCCCGCATCGGGGAACACGGCACCAGAAGAGACCGACGCCCAACGCTCCCGGCTTGAAGCGGCGGAGTGGGCCTTGACCAAGCTATCGAAAACCGACGGCGACATCAATACCAGGGTCAAAGCGCTACTCGAGGATGCAGTTACCGAGGTGGAAAGGCGCTGGGCCGAAGGCCGGGAGAGAGTCGAAGCGTTGGTCAAGGACGCAGAGGAGCTCCACGCCATCGCCGGGCGACAGGTGGATGACGCAGAAGCGAGAGCCAGGGATGCGGTCGCGGTCGAGGCGCGGGAGCTCCTCGAAAATGTCCGTCGCCTTCAGTCTCAGGCCGAGGAGAAGGCAGCCAGAATCATCGCCGAGGCCGGGGAACGTGCAGCTCAGTCCGACAGGGAAATGGACGAGCGGCTCGCCGAAGCCGAGGGTCTCTACGAAAAGGTCGAACGCCACATCGCGGCGCGCGAGGAGATCCTCGCCGAAGTGAGAAAGAAGGCTGACGCAATCATCCGGACGGCAAAGGCAACCGCAGAGACTGTTAAGGAAGAGGCGAGGGTGGCGGCGCGCAACACCACACAGAACGCCGCGATCGAGGCTGAACGTCTGATTCAGGTGGCCAAGGAGGAGGCGCGTCAGCACATGGACAGGGTCACCGCTCAGGAACAGGACGCCAGGGAGCGTCTCGAGAAGGCTCGTTCTCGTTCCGCACAGTCAGGCTGACATTCTGCACTGTGCATAGGGTGTCGGTTCTCGCACCATTGTGCACAACATTCGCCTAACACTGGATTGCACTGTGCACGAGGTTGTGGATTCCGCACTTCTGTGCACTGTGCACCAGGCGGCTGACGGAGGTAGCGCCTCAGTCGTCGACGTGACGCGGGGGGAGCCCGACCCGTTCCGCCAGCGTTTCTTCTCGGTCTCTGACGATGCGGTGCCCGATTCGTCGTGCCGCGCTGGTGATCCACATCGAGGTCTGCGATCCGGCGGTGTAGTCGGCTTCGCCGAAGGCATCGATTCGATCTTGTTCGAGTAGTCGATTCGCCTGGCCGAATTCCACCTCGGAACCCGGGCGGTAAACGGCGTAGGTCTTTCCGCCGTTGGCGCCAACCACCGAGAAGACGGGAACATCGGATGGGCCGTCCGCTACGTAGATCATGTTCTGGAAGGGAACACGGCGGTCCTCGGGCGCGAGCTTGGAGTTGACGTCGATCGTGGGATTCCGGTTGGTGCCTTTGTTGATCTCGAAGATTGCCCGGGTCTTGGTTGTGTTGTCGATCGTGTAGACGAGCTGGCTGATCTCCCGGTCGGGCGAGAACAGCGCCTCCTGACCCGCGGCGTATCCGGGGGGCGCCACCAATTCGGCGAACTCGCACGCCCAGACCTCCGACAGGTACGGGGCAATCGACGAGCCCATGATCATCTGGCGGAGGCCGGTCGACACGACATAGTGCTCGACGAGTATCTGGTGCTCGGCGAATCCGGGCTCGGATTCGATTGTCTTGCCGAGATGATTGAAGAACTCGGGGATTCCGTCGTAGAACTCGATCTCCTCTCCGAGATCGAAGAGCACATCGTTACTCAGCCCCGACATCCTCCCCTCCCGGACATAGGTGAGGATGTGGTGGAGGTAGAGGGCGTCCCGGGCCACCCGATGGGCCCCGTGATTGAGGTAGAAATCTTCGAGACCGTCGACTTCTGCCCAAAAGTCGGTCTCATTGACGTCGAAGCGGCGGAAGAGGGGACCCTGCATGTTGCCGGGAATCAGGGTTTTGTCGAAGTCCCATATGACCGCGATGACGTTCTGGGGGAAGAGTTGGCGGTTCATTACCTCCCTAAGGCTATTCGCCTCGCGGGAAATGGCAATGGCCGGGCCGGAGGCCGCCCCGCCGGAGCGGGACGGCTTCTGAAGGTGTCGGCTACTTCTTCAGTTCGTAGAACCGCCAGAGGTCGTTCTCGATTGGCAAGACATCGATCCCGCTGAATCCGCCGTCGACGGCGTAGGACTTGAGGGTCGATGGGCGCATCACCGTTCCGGTGGCCGCTGAGGGGTGATGCGACATCCCGTCGGGGAGACAGATGAACAGCGAGAAACCGTACATCAAGCGCTCGACTTCGTCGCTGCTCTGGCCGAAGGCGTCGGCGACCGCCTCGTCCATTACCAGGACATACCCATCGTCGGCGGATGCGTCTCGCATCGCCTTGAGGACGCTCACCGGGTCGGCAAGGTCGTGGATGCACTCGAAAGCCGTGACGAGGTCGTAGGAATCGTGGACGCCGTCACCGGCATCGACGTTGTGGAACTTAACCCGGTCTGCGACTCCCGCGGCAGCGGCGTGTTCCCGGGCCGCCTCGACAGAGGGGGCGTCGATGTCATAGCCGTCGACGGTCACTTTCGGATAGGCCTTGGCGATGGCGATCGACGACCACCCTTCACCGCAACCGAAATCGGTCACCTTCGCCGAGCCGGACAGTCGTTCATGGATGTGGGGGACCGATGGAAACCAGCTTTTCCCTATTTCGTTGACAAACCAGGGTCGGTTCATGTCGGCCTGCCCGGTACGCATGTCCGGGCCGTATTGCGCCCATGACACACCACTACCCGTCCGGTATGCATCGAGAAGGTTGGGCATTTGCATGCCGCCCGCGGCGATGAGTCTCACGAATGGCGCCAGGTAGCCGAGGCTGTCAGCGTCCGTGAGGACTTCTGCCTGGCCGGCCGGTATCGAGTAGCGGCGCTCAGCAGCCTCCTGAGACGCATCGTCTACAGCCAGCACCCCGGATGTGACCTGATGCTCGAGCCACTCTCGAAGATATCGTTCCGCCATTCCGGTCTCTGCGGACAGTTCTGCCTCCGTCATGTCTTCGTTCCCGGCGAGGGCTGTGTAGAGCCCGAACTTGTCGCCGATGTACATCGCCCAGGTGTCGAGGGCTCCGAGGACGGAGCCGAAAACCCGTTCGGCAAATTCGTCTGCGGTCGGTTGCGTTGTGTCTGTCTTGGTATCTGTCATTTCACTTCCTTTATGGTTGTCGTTGGTGTCTTCGGCTTCTGGAAACCTACGGTCCCTGAGAAGCCGATTGCGCGCAGGCGTCTGTCCACGGTGTGACGAGGCGCCTACCCGGCGAGGAAAGAAAACTGGACAGAGCGGATCGGGTTGTCGACGTTGGTGTCGACCAGGACGACTGATTGCCATGTGCCGAGCTGAAGTCGACCGCCCACCACGGGAACGGTCACCGAAGGATTGATGAATGCTGGAAGCACGTGGTCCCGACCGTGTCCGGGGGACCCATGGTCATGACGCCACCTGCCCGGCTCCGCGGGGAGCAGGTCGTCGAGCGACTGAAGCAGGTCGGTATCGCTACCGGCACCGGTCTCCAATATGGCGACTCCTGCGGTGGCATGGGGAACGAACACACTCAAGAGCCCGTCGCCGCGGTCAGCACAAAAGGCTGCCGCATCGGAAGTGATATCGACTGTTGCAGGCCGGGAGCCGGTCCGAACTTCAATTCTCTGGGTCTCCACCGATAGGAGTCTGCCAGGTGGGCCTAGCAGTTGTCTTCGAACCAGGCTTCGATGTTCAGGCTTGCATCATTGAATGCGTCATTGTCGAAAGTCTCGGCCAGCGCAGCCAGTTGTGCCGCCTGTTCTGGGGTTGGTGCTGCACCCGGCTCGTAGCCGATCTCACCGAACGCCGAGTAGAAGGCCGCCATGGCGTCGGCAATCATCTTGAAGTCGTCCTTGATTTCGTCCGGGGCGGCATCTGCCATCGCTTGTAGCTGGTCCGCCGCCGCATGCAACGCCTCATCGTCGAGCGTCCCGGTAAATGCCTCGGCCAGACCGGTCGAATACGAGCTCGCTGCTTCCGCCATTGCCTGGGTCGCTTCGAGACAAACGGCCGATAGCTCGCTCAGGTCGCCGGTGTCGCCCTCAGTGTCCTCAGGCGCGGCTGATGTTGTGGTGGTTTCGGCCTCAGCCGCTTGGGTGGTCGTTGTGTCCTCTCCGGTACTCCCGCCACCGCATGAGACGGCGAGAAGGGCGACAAGGCTCGCGACGACAACACGGACGGAGACCAGCTTCTTCATGAGACTTCCCCACATAGGACGGATTGGGCTGTCACTGTAGTAATTGCTGATCAGCTAGTCGGACTATCTCGCGTATCCCTAGTGGCCCGTCGCTGAAATAGTGGCGGTGTCTCTCCGGCCCTCGACACCCCTGGCTGCGTCGAAAATGCTCGATGCAGGCCCCGACTGCGACTGCGCTTTTCTTCTTGCCAGATGGCGCCGATGACTCGGAGACACCCTCGCCCTATTTCACCGACAGACCACTAGTCCGCCTCATGGATGCTGCGCATCGACCAGAGCAACGTCCTCATGGTGCGTGGTTGCTTGAGCACTGTGACCACCGCCGACGCAATGTCTTCAGGTCGCATCATCTCGGCCAGACCCGGCATGTCAGGTGTTCGCCCCGCGCCCATTGCAAATTCGGTCGCAGTCCCACCGGGGCTGAGGGTGGTGACACGGATTCCGTGTTCCCTTAGCTCCCTGTCGAGCGCCCCGGCCAAACCGACCTGGGCAAACTTGGTGGCGGCGTAAACGGCCTCATCGGCGGCTCCGCGGAGCCCTGCCACGGAGGCGACGATCACGATGTCGCCGCCGCCGGCCTCGATGAATCCCGGGACGGCGGCCCTGATCGGCCAGACCGTTCCGGCGACGTTGGTGTCCATCATCTCGGCGAGTTGATCGTCGGTCAGGTCCATGATCCCGCCGTACGCGCCAATGCCGGCATTCGCCACCAGAGCGTCGAGCCGTCCGAATCGGTCATACGCGGTCTCGATCAGCCGGGTGGAGTCGCCCGGATTCCGGACATCCATCTCGATGACGGCAACGTCTTCCCCGAGTTCGGTCGCCAACTCCTCGAGGCGTTCGGTCCGACGCGCCCCGAGCACAAGCGACGCACCCTCTGCTGCGAGGGCGCGGGCAGTCGCCGCCCCGATGCCTGCGCTTGCTCCCGTGATGGCAATCGCTGTTCCGCTGATGTCTCTCATATGTGATTCCTGTCTTAGAGTGGCCCGTCGCTGAAATATTGGCGGGGTCTCTCCGGCCCTCGACACCCCTGGCGGCGTCGAAAATGCTCGATGCAGGCCCCGACTGCGACTGCGCTTTCTCCTTGCCAGATGGCGCCGATGTCTCGGAGACACCCTCGCCCTATTTCACCGACAGACCACTTGGTTCCGTAAATGCCGCTCTAGCTGCTGTCACCATATTTAGTCGCGGCTCGGGGGGCGAACGGCTGCCGGCCACAAGCGCTCATTCCAGGAGAGATCTAGGCTCGCCGCACATGGCCACCATAAGCCCGCATTCGTTGAACCTGGGCGACAGAAAGATTCCTGTTGTCCTGCCCAACCGACGTGACCCCCGCCTTCACACCGCCGCCGTGATCATCTCGATCCATGTCCTGGGCATCACCACTCTGGGGTTCAGAGTCTCGGTCCCGCAGATCCTGTCGGCCATCTTCGCCGCAGCCGTCATCGACGTCTTACTGACTCTGAGGAACACTGGAAAGCTGGTCTGGCCGGCGAGCGGGATGCTCACCGGCAGTGGTGTCGCTCTGATCCTTCGCCTTACCGGGATGGAAAGTGGCGACTATTGGAGCTGGACCGGATGGCACTACTACGCCCTGGTCGGTGGCTTGTCTTTGCTCACAAAGTACGTGATCCGGTTCCGTGGAAGCCACGTGTTCAACCCATCGAATGTCGGTTTGGTGGCGGCATTCCTCCTGCTGGGGAGCACGGTGGTGGAGCCTCTCGATTTCTGGTGGGCGCCGATGCGGTTTCCGATGGCGGTCGGCTATTTGATAATTGTGGTCGGCGGGATCTTGATAACCCGGCGCCTGAAGCTGCTGGAGATGGCAGTCGCCTATTGGGCAGTGCTAGCGGTTGGCCTGGCGGTCCTCGCCGGATCGGGGCACTGCATGACTGCTGCGTGGTCGATCGACCCGGTGTGTGACTCGCGATTCTGGATGGTGCTGGTGACATCGCCGGAGGTCCTCATCTTCATGTTCTTCATGATCACCGACCCCAAGACTGTCCCCACCGGCCGAATCGCCAGGATGGCGTTTGCGATGACGCTCGGTGCCCTCACCACGCTGCTGATAGCCCCCAACACCGTCGAGTTCGGCACCAAGGTTGCCCTCCTTGGGAGCCTCGTGCTCTGGAGCCCTTTGCGCGGCTTATTCGATCGGCTTCTGCCCGACGCCTTTCCCGATCGGGCGGGCGTGCTGACCCTCATGGAAAGGTCCGTCGGCACCGGGAGGAAGGCGGTCAAGGTGTTCACCAATGGGCTCCTCGTCGGCTGCCTGCTCGTTGTACTGGCCGTGGGGATTGTCGCTGCGGGGGCTCCGGCACGTACTCCTACCGGTCTTGCATCAGGTGTCGCCGCTCCGCAGCTCGTCGCCGACATCGATCCAGCGTCGACTCCCAAGGTGTTGGTCGACCCTGGAGTTCGCTCCTTGAACCTTGATGCTGATGACGATTTCGCCAGGGACCTCGGGCTAACCCTCGCGGAGAATCTCTGGTTCGAGGGCGAGGCAATCCGACGAGGCGACGGTGGTCTCCTCGCCGCGGCAGACGGGGCGGATCGTCTGGTTGAGATGCAGGCGAGGATCGATGAGGCGCTGGCCACGGGTGTCAGGGTGGTACATGAGTACAACTTCGAATCGATAACTATGAGTGTCGCGGACACCGGAGGCGATCAGTTGGGGGCGGCCCTTGCCTTGGCGGGGACAGGGACCGTCGAAGAGGTCACCTACGACGCCTTGGGGGTAGAGCAGTCAAGAAGCGAATCGACCTTTGCTACGACCTTTGTGCTGCGTCAACTCGGCGGTGAGCGGTGGGTCCTGGTCGATGTGGTGGAGGACGCCGAAGGCGCCTGACTCCGATTCAGTCGAGCGGCGGGGTCCACGACGCTGGCGCCGGAGTGCCTCTCGCCAAAGTCGCGAACTGGTTGGGCTCGATCGTCATCCAAGGCCCGGCTTCACCATCTGGCCACACCACCCTGAGCTCGACTTCGTCTGCATCTCCCAGGCCGAAGTGGATCCATCCCAGCTCACCTCCAGCATGCCCGCCCCCGACCGTCAACTCCCGGCGGATGATTTTGCTGCCGATTCGAATCTCGATCCAGGAACCTATTGCATCGCTGTTAGGGCCTGCCTGCTCGATGTCCACGGCCAGCCAGTTGCCCATCGCCTCGGTCCCGCCTGATCCACCGAGACCCAGATTTCGCCAGATCTTGACGTTCTCCCGTCGATCGACAACCACAACATCGAGCAGACCGTCGAGGTTGAGATCGACGACTGCTGCACCCCTGCTGCGTGCGAAGTCGGCCAATCCTGCATCCCCTGCTCCCTCGACAAAGGTGCCGTCGGGTTGACCAAGCAAGAGATTGTTCGGGTCGTCCATGGCGAACTCGGGCATTGCGTCGACGTTCCCTTTGGTGACGAAGAGGTCCATAAAGCCGTCGTTGTTGAGGTCGTCGAATTCGGCATGCCAGGCGGTGGACGGCATGGTGGTGTCTCCAGCGAAGGGACGGTGAGCTGTTGCGCCCGAGGTGAGGGCGATGTCCTCGTATGACGGACCGGCGGCGTCTGCGGAGAGAGTCTGGAGCTTATTGTCGCCCTGGCTGGTCAGAAACACCTCGGGTAGACCGTCACCGTCGACATCGTGGCTGGCGATTCCCATGCCCCAGATCTTGGTCTTCGCCCAGCCGTCGTCACGGCCATAGAGGACTGGCGCTTCGCCTTCGACGATGCTCCACAGCTGCTCCTCCCCGTCGCGGTAGTAGTGCCTGTCATTTGTCATCCGCAGGTCGCGCTGGCCGGTCCGGCCCCAGTCACTGAAGAGGATGGAGAGCGTGCACCATCCCGGGCTGAGGGCAATCTCATCGCCGTACCGATCGCCCTGAGGTCTGAACAGAGAGTGATCGGCGCACCCTTCCCCTCGTTCGCCTTCATCTGTGATTGCCAGATAGTTTCCGAATGCAACGGTGGGTAGTTCCTCATCGCCTTCCCAGGAGGCGCTGAATGAGGCAGTCCACTCCGCCCCACCGTCGACGCCCCACAGATCGTTTGCCGCCTCGAACCTGCAGTCGCCCAGACCGCGGAGCATCAAGTTCTCGCCGACCCGGAGCACGGCGAGGTCGGTCACGCCGTCGGAGTCGACGTCCAGAGGGTATGCGCCGGTGACACCGGCTATGTCGGTGACGGGATCGGGCAATGCGGAGAACCGAAGCTCTCCTCCGACCGGGCTCTCGTTCCGGAAGAGGCCAGCGGGCTCCGAGCCCCCGGCAAAGAACAGCTCCGCTCTCCCGTCGTCGTCGCAGTCGAAGGCGGCGACCCCGCCGCCCACGAAATACTGGAACTCGCCGTCGTAGACATGCTGTATGCCTGCAGCCGCGGCCTCTTCGACAAAGGCCGGTGCGCCCATAGCCGAGTTCGGCGTATCGCCACGCAGGAGCTTGAGGCCAAGAACGACCAGGCCGTAACTCACCAGCGCCCCAACGACGATCCCGGTGAGCAAGATGAGGATGTTCCTGGCCCTTCCTCGACTCGAGCTCGTTGTCATAGCGTTTGCCCGGGGTCGACGAGACGTGGAGAATGCGAATTGAGTTTTCGAGAGAGAGAGTCGGAATGGAGAAGTCGAAGAATGCGGTGAGATGGGGAATCCTCGGTGCCGCCGACATCGCGGTGCACAAAGTGATCCCGGCAATGGCTGAAGCCGAAATGTGTAGCGTCGTCGCGATTGCATCCCGATCGGAAGAACGGGCCAGGCAGACGGCGGAGCGACTCGGGATCCCCAGATCGTACGGGTCCTACCAAGACCTTCTTGACGACTCCGACATCGAGGCCGTTTACATCCCCCTTCCTAACCATCTCCATCTGGAGTGGACCCTGGCTGCTGCCGCGGCCGGCAAGCACGTTCTCTGCGAGAAGCCTCTGGCGATGTCGTCTGCCGACGTCCGGACGATGATCGACGCCTGCGATGCGGCGAGCGTGAAGCTCATGGAAGCGTTTATGTACCGGCTCCACCCGATGTGGGCCGAGGTACGTCGCCTGTTGGAGGATGGTGCGATTGGAGAGCTGGTCGCGATTCAATCGATCTTCTCGTACTTCAACGACGACCCCGCGGACATACGAAACATCCCCGAGTTCGGTGGCGGGGCCCTCTACGACATCGGCTGTTATCCGGTGAACGTAGCGCGGATGCTTTTCAATTCTGAGCCCACAGGTGTGAAGTCGTCGATACGAAGAGACCCGGATTTCGGCACCGACATCCTGACGTCGGCAGTGCTCGACTTTGGGGGCCGTCATGCGACTTTCACTTGTTCGACCCGTATGGAGGACCATCAATGGGTGGGGGTCGAGGGAACCGAGGGACGTCTCGTGGTCGAAATTCCGTTCAACATTCCCCCCGACCGGCCGGCTCGTATTCTCCAATATGCGGGGGGAGAGCCCCCGGCGGATCCCGATCTCGAAATTCATGAGGTACCCCCAGCGAACCAATACGGCATCCAGGCCGACGCCTTCTCCAGGGCGATTCGTGAAGAAGGGCCGGTGCCGACCCCGCCCGACGACGCGGTAGGAAATCTGATGGTCATCGAGCGAATCTTCGCCGACGCTGCCCACTAGTCCCACACACTGGCGGGACGGGAAGAGTGCTTTTCTGACGTTGGGGCGGCTGAGCCGCTTCCCGGGACCGGGTCACCAAGGGCCGCAGGATTGGCGATCACCTCACCAAAAACCAATTCCGCGGCACCCATCAGGGGAGCGTTCACCCCAAGCTCGCATCTCAGGATTTGCGCCATCTTGCCCGGCGCCTCCAAGGCCGACTCCTCCGCTCCCCGCTTAACCGAGCTTTCGAGATAGGGGTATAGCTGGGAGTAGAGACCGCCGATCACGACCAGCTCCGGGTTGAAACTGTTGATCAGGTTGCCGATACCGAGGCCGAGCCATCGCCCGACTTCATCAAGGGCGTCGAGGGTGATGCGGTCACCTCTCCCGGCACGAGCAGTCAACTCATCGAGGAGTGCCTGGCCCACCACGCCTTCGGGAAGACCCGCCCTCCGGGCGAGAGCTTCTTCTCCTGCCTCTGTTTCCCAACAGCCCACGGCACCGCAGCGGCACCGGTGCCCACCCGGATTGATGAGGTTGTGTCCTGATTCACCGGCGTAACCGGCCGACCCGAGCATCGGGCTGCCGTTCAGGATGATTCCTGTTCCGATGCCTACCTCACCAGCAACGTAGATCAAGTGTCCCACGCCAACGCCTGCACCCCGGCGGTACTCGCCGAGGGCTCCCAGGTCTGCCTCGTTCGCCAGCATCACCCGGTCGATCCCGAGTGCGGCCGCGGCCATGTCACCGAGAGCCACGTCGTGCCAGCCAAGGTTCGGTGCGAGGTGGACGAACCCATCGGAGCGTCGGACGACCCCGGCGACCGCGATGCCCACTCCGACGAGCCTGTGTTCCTCGGGAAGGGCGGCGAGGAGAGGAGCGGCGAGCAGGGTCACATCCTCGATAGTCTCCTCGGGGGAGAATCGGCCGCGCGGTCTCGCCTCCCGCCTCTCGTCGTAAACCCTCCCGCCTAGCCCAACCGTTCTCGCCGCCACCGAGTCGACTGTTAATTCGAGAGCGAGCACCACCGCTCCTTCCGGTCTCGTCCGGGCCACCGGCGACGGCCTTCCCGGGCCTGAATTTGCGACCCCCGGTCCCTCTTCAACCAGTTCGAGGCCGATCAACTCCCCGATCAGGTCGCGGATAGTGGAGCGGTTCAAGCCAGTTCTTTCCGCCAGTTCCGAGCGGGAAAGTGGACCCGAGAAATGGAGACGGTCCAGGACGACGGCCAGGTTGTGCCGGCGCAACTCGTCAGCGGCAACACCACGTCGGCTACTGGCGGAGCTCCCATCTGAGATCCGACTTGGAGTTTCCAATGCCTGCGCCTTTTGTTGTGGACCCCACATAATAGATTCGGCCCGATGGCGGAGCCATAACCGGTTGCTCTGGGGCAAAGCGAATACGCACCCTGGCACCATTTGTTGCGGAGTCGAACAATTCATGGGTATTCTCGGCTTTGGTGAGTAACCAGGCGTATGCGTTATGTCGCAGCGGCCTACAGTTACCCCACCTGGTGAGGCACTTCGACCGGACACAAGGACGGAGGAGGACGCCGTCGGGACGCAGTCCCGGCCAGGGAACAACCATATGAGGAGGAAACCTTGAAAACCAAGAAACACATCTGGGCTCTGATCGCGGTGCTGGCGCTGGTGGCTGCTGCTTGTGGCAACGGAGACACCACTGAGACAACTGGTGGGTCCGGCGATGACTCCACGACCATAGCGAGCGGCGAAGGCGTTGTTGTCGGCATCAGCTGGAACAACTACGCACAACCGCGGTGGGCAAAGGCCGATGGGCCGGCGATCATCGAGGCGGTCGAGGCCGCCGGAGGCACTGTCATCGAGAAGGATGCGAATGACTCCGCAGAGCAGCAGCTCACCGATGTCGACGCTCTGATCGCAGAAGGTGCCGACGTGCTCATCATCCTGGCGAAGGACGCCGAGGCAATTCTGCCGGCCGTGCAGAGGGCAACCGAGGCCGGGATCCCGGTCATCGGATATGACCGTCTTATCGCCGACCCGAATGCCTTCTACATCACGTTCAACAACCAGGGTGTCGGGACAATCATGGCCGAGGTGATCACCGAGGCCGTGCCTGCCGGCAACTATGCGATCGTCAAGGGCCACTCCGCAGACCCGAATGCCGACTTCCTGCGTGCCGGCATGGAGGAAGCGGTCGATGGGAACCCGGACATCAACATCGTCTGTGAGGACTACAACGACAACTGGGACACCAACAACGCCCGCAACATGATGGATGCCTGTCTCGCTGCCAACAACAACGAGATCGACGCGGTCATCTCGGAGAACGACAGCATGGCCACAGGTGTTGTCGCCGCATTGGACGCGGTCGGGCTTGCCGGGACTGTTCCGGTTACCGGACAGGACGGTGACCTGCCTGCCCTGAACCGGGTGGCATTGGGCACCCAGCTGGTGTCTGTGTGGAAGGACGCCTTCGGTCTGGGCAAGACCGCCGGTGAAGTAGCCGTTCAGCTCGCACAAGGTGTCGCCCTCGAGGACGTGAAAGCACCGGACGACCTGGAAGACCATGTCTTCCCCGAGGCCGGTGTCGACGCACAGACCTTTGACGCTGATGGCGTCGAGGTCTGGTCGATCATCCTCAAGCCAACCCCGATCACCCAGGACAACCTCAACCTGGTGATCGAACTCGGCTGGGAGCCACAGGACGCAGTCTGTGACGGCGTCGAGGCTGGCACAGTCGACGCCTGCGGCTAATCGACCCAAAGGAAGTGGTTGGCCCCCTGCGCCCGTCATCGACGCGGCGCAGGGGGCTTCCATTAGTCTCCGAAGCGCATCATGACACGACTCTCGACAGCGCCGCCCCCCACCCAGCCTGACGTCCAGGGTCAGACCCGGCGCGGGTTCTTCAAGGCGTTGGAGATCGACCTCCGTGTCTTTGGCATGGTGGTTGCACTGGTGTTGATCTTCGTCGGATTCGGCCTGGCCACCGACGGGCGGTTCTTGCGACCGGTCAACTTGGTCAACCTTGCTGTGCAATCGGTATCGGTGGCAATTATCGCCACCGGGATGACCATGGTCATCGTCGCCCGTCAGATCGACCTCTCAGTCGGTTCCATAGTCGGTGTGGTCGGGATGACATACGCCTACCTGATGGCTCGTGTGCTCCCAGATGCCATCGGATTCGGCAGCCCCTGGATCTGGGTTATCGCCCTGGCTGCCGGCTTGACCCTGGGATCGCTGATCGGTGCGCTCCAGGGCTTCATCGTCGCCTATGTCGGCGTGCCTTCGTTTGTCGTCACCCTCGGTGGACTTCTCATCTTCCGAGGTGCGACCTGGATGGTCACCAGAGGGGTGACCATATCTCCGGTCGATCCCACCTTCCAGCTTCTCGGTGGTGGCCCGCGAGGCTCGATCGGTGGCACTGCCAGCTGGGTGGTCGGCGGTCTTGCCTGTCTCGCCATCGTCGCCCTGCTCGCCTCGGGTCGGCGGCAACGATTGAGATTCGGGTTCCCCCTGCGTCCGATGTGGGCCGAGGCTCTGGTGGGGACAGTCAGCAGCCTCGCCGTCCTCGGTATCGTCTGGCTGTTCTATAGCTACAAATGGCCGCCCGCTTTGGCCGAGAGATATGCCGCAGAGACCGGCATCACTATTCCACCCGAGGGTTTGGCCGCGGGGATCCCTTGGCCGGTGGTGCTGCTGCTGGCGGTAACGCTGGTAATGAGCTTTGTCGCGACTCGCCGGCGCTTCGGCCGCTATGTGTTTGCCATCGGGGGCAACCCCGAGGCCTCCGAGTTGGCCGGGATCAACACGAAGTGGACGGTCATGAAGACCTTCATCCTCATCGGGCTCCTATGTGCCGTCAGTGCCGCAGTCGCCACTGCCAGGCTCGACGGTTCCACCCTCGACCTCGGCGAGGGTTACGAGCTGTACGTGATCGCCGCCTCGGTTATCGGGGGCACCTCATTCTCTGGTGGCATCGGGACGATTCCCGGTGCCGTGCTCGGCGCTCTGGTCATGTCCTCACTGGCCTACGGCCTGAGCTTCATGGGGCTTTCGTCCCCCATCCAGGACATCTTCGCCGGGATCGTTCTCATCATCGCTGTGGCCTTCGACACCATCAATCGGCGACGGAAGACTTAGGTGGATCGAGATGCCTGAGGGCGTACCACTGGTTGAGTTGAGAAACATCAATGTCTCCTTTGGCGGGGTCCACGCAGTAAAGGACGTGACCATCGACCTGTATCCGGGGGAGATCGTCGGGTTGGTCGGAGGGAATGGCGCCGGCAAGTCGACGCTGATCAAGACCCTGTCCGGAGCACAGAAGCCGGACTCTGGCGATATCTACATAGATGGAGAGCTGGCGACCATCCACGGCCCGATGGACGCCAAACAGCTCGGGATCGAGACGATCTATCAGACCCTGGCGCTGGCGGAGAACATTGATACCCCCGGCAATGTCTTCCTCGGACGCGAGTTATTAACGCCGGTTCGTACCCTCGACGACTCGGCGATGGAGGACGCGACGCGCAAAGTGATGAAGCGTCTCAACCCCAGATTCCTGAACTTCAAGGTCCCGGTGCAATCACTGTCCGGTGGGCAGCGGCAGTCGGTGGCCATCGCCAAGGCGGTTCAGTTCAACGCCCGGATCCTGATCATGGACGAGCCGACAGCTGCCCTCGGACCTGCGGAGACCGACGTAGTCAGAGACCTTGTGCGTCAGCTCAAAGCGGAAGGAATCGGGATCTTCCTCATCAGCCATGACATCCACGACGTCTTTGACCTTGCTGACCGGATAAGCGTCATGCTCCAGGGCGACCTCGTCGGAACCGTGAAGAAGGACGACGTGACCATGGACCAGGTTCTGGCGATGATCATTATCGGCAAGAAGCCCGATGAAGTCACGGATACCGAGCTCGAACAGCTCCACGGTGGTTAGACCACTAACCAGCAGCTATTGCGTTGAATGAGGGGCGGAGGGCCGGGTAGAGGTCCCGATAGATCTCGTGCGCTTCCTGGTACCTCGATGCATCACTAGAAGGGCTGGCGGAAGGATGGATCGTCACCGCTTCCCGGCAGGCTTCCTCTACCGTTTTGAACCACCCTGCCCCGGTCGCAGCCAGCAGAGCTGCCCCGTAGGCGGCTCCTTCCTCCGTTGCCACCGTGGAGATCTCGGCGCGGAGCACATCAGCGAGGATCTGGCGCCACATGGCGCTCCGGGTCCCTCCGCCCGAGGCTCTGATCTCGGTGGGCGCAGGCAGTCCAGCACCCTCCATGAGGTCGAGTCCGTCGCGGAGCCCGAAGCTAACTCCTTCCAGGACCGCCCGGGTGAGGTGGCGGAGATCGTGGCGGACGGTAAGCCCGACGAACGCCCCCCGCGCCTGAGGATCGGGATGTGGTGTCCGCTCACCGGTGAGGTAGGGGAGGAAGAAGAGCCCGTCACTTCCGGCCTCGATTTCGGCGGCACCAGCGACAAGGTCGTCGAACGACACCCCGGGTGTGAATGTGTCCCGGAACCAGCGAAGGCTGCCGGCCGCCGAGAGCATTACCCCCATCATGTGCCATCGGTAGGGCACTGCGTGACAGAAGGAGTGGACCCGTCCCCGGGCCTCGATCGAAGGTCCGTCCGTTGTGGCGAAGACAACACCGGAGGTTCCAAGGGAGAGGGCGACTACGCCTGAGTCCACTGCCCCCACTCCAACAGCGTTGGCGGATTGGTCACCACCGCCGGCAACCACCGGTGTACCCGGACGCAACCCGGTCACTGTTGCCGAGTCCGGGCTGACCGTGCCGGTCACGGCTGGACCTTCGAAGGTGGGGGGGAGCAGGTCGGGGTCGATGCCGAGGGCTTCGAGTATCTCCGGTGACCAGGTGCGCCGGGCCAGGTCGAAGAGGATCGTCCCCGACCCGCCGGCGACATCGACCGCATACGCGCCTGTCAGCCTATAGCGCACATAGTCCTTGGGGAGAAGGACATGTCGGACCCTTGCCCAGTTCTCCGGCTCGTTGTTGGCCACCCAGAGCAGTTTCGGAGCGGTGAACCCGGTGAGGGCGTCGTTCCCGGTGACCTGGATAAGTCGTTCCGCCCCAACCTTCTCTCGGATCTCGTCGCATTCTTTTCCGGTGCGCTGATCGTTCCAGAGGATCGCCGGCCTGACGACTTCGCCGCTCTCGTCGAGCAGGACGGACCCGTGCATCTGGCCGGTGAGACCGACCGCCACGATTTCGTTCCCTGTCACCTTGCTGTCGGTCAGGACCTGATTGATGGCAGTGATCGCTGCCTGCCACCACAGGTGCGGGTCCTGTTCGGACCAGAGTGGTTGAGGCGTGT
>Ga0299907_10000068_pt1 | contig 35548 bp, 32 predicted proteins | sample RVTome_16_FD_198680 | JGI IMG/M metagenome (GOLD analysis project Ga0299907, IMG submission 198680) | Soil microbial communities from uranium-contaminated site in the Upper Colorado River Basin, Wyoming, United States - RVT152D67 (version 2) ...
TGGCGCCGGTAGTGTCGAAGTAGAAGTCGTTCGTGTCGACCTTCCCGAACGCCCCGTCCTCGATCCGGATGAACTCGAAAGCCCCGGCCGCGTCGGACGCGGCTTCGAGCTGCGCGGTGTTCTTGTTCTTCGCGCCCGCGAGCTTCACCCATTCGCCCTGGATGGAAGTCCCCTCTTCCGTGAAGTCCTGCTCGCCGGTGGCTTCGTCGGAGACGAACACGTACAGCTGTCCTTGCAATAGCCCATTCGCGTCGAGCACGCTCGCTCCCGGGCTCGTGTTCTTCTCACCGACGTAGAGGTACAGCTGCGAGTCAGGCGTGGACGGCCCGTCCTCGAGCGGGATGATGACCGTGAGGTCGTCCTCGCGCGGCTGCGGGACCGTGTTCTCCTTCGAGAAGTGGCCCATGCGTGAGACCGCGTGGGCTTCCCATCGGTCCGGATCGGTCTCGAGGATCGCAACGCTCTGACCGCCTCGGCCGTCGAACGTCGTTGCGTCGTCGGCGGCTGTTCCGCCGGCTTCCTCGTTCGTGAAGAAGATCGTGCGGTCGAAGCCCGTTTCGGCGCCGGCGAGCGTCGCCGAGCAGAAACGCGAGAACGCCCGAACCGTGTTGTCCACTGTGGGCGCGGGCCCGATCAGCTTGTTGTCCTGGTACACCCAGTCGTAGGCGCGCTCACCCGAGACGACGTCGCCGTCGTCCTCAACCACGAAGCGCGAGACGATCGCCCCGCGGTTGAGCTCTCCGCCGACGTACGGCTCGCTGAGCGTCGGCGAGGTCAGCTCGTGGTTCACGTAGAGCGTGAACGTGCCGCTCCCGTTGTCGTGCGCCCCCATGCCGTCGGGGATGCCGACCAGCTGGTAGTCGCCACCGTCGGGGCTGGGTACGGGCTCACCCACCGTGAGCATCGACGTGAACGTGTACGGCGAGCCTCCGGACGGCGCCTTTACGAACGGCGATACCGTCGACACGGCGCCGGCAGGCGTCATCGCTATCGCGACGGCTAGTGCGCCGACGGTCAACGTCGTCATGCTGCGACGGACCTTCCTCATCCCGTCCCCCTTTCGCCTGGGCGCGGACGTCCCGGGCTGGAAGAACGCTAAGGAGGGCGGGAGGCGCAGAGGCGGCGACGACTTGACGACGAGAGGAATATCAGGCGAAATCGCGGAGAGACGGCGCAGATGGGAGAGCACGGATGGGGTACTTCGGCGACGACACCTTCGCGTTTCTTCGCGAGCTGAAGCGCAACAACGATCGCGATTGGTTCAACGCGAACAAGGACCGATATGAGGAGTCGGTCAAGGAGCCGTTCCTCCAGTTCATCAACGACGTCGGGCCGGCGTTGCGGACGGTGAGCCGCAACCTCGTCGCCGATCCTCGGCCGGTCGGCGGGTCGATGTTCAGGATCCACCGGGACATTCGGTTCTCGAAGGACAAGAGCCCGTACAAGACGCACCTCGGCGCGCACTTCCCGCTCGGAAAGGGGACGGCCGCACCCGGCTACTACTTCCACCTCGAGCCCGAGCAGTGCTTCGTCGCCGGCGGCTTGTGGATGCCGGAGCCGGCCGCGCTCCAGAGCATCCGCGAACGGATCGCGGAGCGCCCGACCGAGTGGAAGAAGGCGCGCGGGGAGCTCGATCACGACGATGCGTCGTTGAAGCGGCCGCCACGGGGGTTCGACCCAGAAGACCCGATGATCGAGGACATCAAGCGCAAGACGTTTACCTCCTCGGTGCGCCTGTCAGACGCCCAGGTGAAGCGAGCGGACCTGACGAAGGCGTTCGTCCGGAGCTGTGAACGCATCGAACCGCTGATGAAGTTCCTCGCGGCGTCGGTCGGAGCGAAGTGGTAGCGGTCTAACCCTCGAGAGCGAGGGCGAGACAGAGCACTCCCAAGACGAACGCGATCGGAGCCCACAGGAATCGCTCCCACGGGCTTCGCGACGCCGCGTTCATCACCGCGCCGATCGGCAGGATCACGACGAGGATCCAGATCGCCCAACGCGAGACCGTGAACGGGATCGGCGACACGTCGAACCGTGCACGAGCGAGCGCCACGAGCGCGGCCAGGATCCAGACCACGACCGCCACGGCGCTCGCGGCGCGAAGGCGTGGAGGGAGCCGAACGTGCGTACCGCCCCACGCCGCGCGTCCGAGCGGCGCCCCGGCCGCGATCGCGGCTTGGAAGGTGGCGATGGCGAGGAACCCAGTGGCTGCCGCCACACCCGCGACTCGAACCCAGTCGTCCAACGCGAGGACGCTACGACATGCGGGAGCGAGCTCCGCGAAGGCGCGACGACGACTACGAATAGAACTCGATGATCAAGCGCTCTTCGATCGGAACAGGGAGCGGGATCTCGCCGCGCTCCGGGTATCGCGAGAGCGTGCCCTGGAACTGGTCCTTGTTCCGGTACAGGTAGGGGGGCGGGTCTGGCGTGAGCTCGAGCGCTTCGTGGACGTAGACGAAGTTCTTGGCCTTGTCCGAGAGCTCGATCGTGTCCTCGGGGCGGACCTGCGCGCTCGGGACGTCGATACGCCGTCCGTTCAGCTTCACGTGCCCATGGCTAACCAGCTGGCGTGCCTGGCGCTGCGACAGCGCGAACCCGAGGCGCTGGACCACCGCATCGAGTCGCGTCTCGAGCTGGCGGATCATCTCCTCGCCGGTCACGCCGGTCTTCCGACTGGCACGGTCGTAGTAGACGCGCATCTGGCGCTCCCCGACGCCGTAGATCGCGCGGAGCTTCTGCTTCTCGAGCAGGCGGACCTGGTACTCGGAGATGCGCTTGCGGCCGCGGCCGTGCTGGCCAGGCGGGTAGGGACGCTTGATGGCCGGGCAATTGGGACGCCCACACAGGGGCTGCCCAACCCGGCGGCAGATGCGATGACGAGGTCCGACCTTGTTCATTGCGGGACTCAAGGGTACCAACCGCTTGATTACGGCGACATGCTGCGACGGAGGGCCATAGCATCGCCGGCCGATGAGCCTCGCAGATCGAGTGGTGGGGAGCTGCCTCGGGCTCGCCCTCGGAGATGCGCTCGGGGCGCCGTTCGAGTTCATGCGGGCGCATCAGATCCCCGACCCACTGCCGGCGCTCGAGGTCGCGTGGCGCGGCGGACCGGCAGGCTCGACGACCGACGACACCTCGATGGCGCGGAACCTGATGCGGAGCCTCGCGGAGCGCGGCGAGCTCGATCCGGACGACCTGGTTCGGCGCCACGTCGAGTGGTTCCGGAGTGCCCCGCCCGACGTCTCGACGCTGACGAGGCTGGTGCTGCGTCGCGCGGCACGTGGCGCGGACGCCTCGACAGCCGCGCACGAGATATGGCAGCGGCGCGGTCCGGAGGTCTCGGCCGGGAACGGCTCGGTCATGTACTGCGCCCCCCTTGGTCTGGCGTACGCGAACCGCCCGGATGAGCTCTTCGAGCTCGCTCCGGCGCTCTCGGCGCTGACGCACTTCGACGGCCGATGCAAGACGGCAGTCCTCGCGGTGACGTTGTGCGTCGCGGCGCTCGTTCGCGGTGAGGCCTCGGAAGTCGCCGCGACGTCCGCACTACGGGGCGTCGCCGAGCACGAGGGTGGCGAGGAGCTCGAGTTCCTCGTCGACGCAGTCGGCGGTTCGCGACCGATCGACGGACCGGATCAGGGGTTCTGTCTGTTCACCGTGGGCGTCGCGTTCCAGGCATTGCTTCGTAATGGCGATGTGGAGACCGAGCTTCGGCGAGTCGTGTCGCTGGGCGGCGACACGGACACCAACGCCGCGGTGGCCGGCGCGCTTCTCGGCGGGCGCGACGGTGTCGACGGTCTTCCGTCACAGTGGCTCCATCGGCTCGCCGAGGGGGACAAGATCAGGCGGGAAGCCGACGCGCTCGTGGTCCTCGCGAAACAGCACTCGGATCAGCCACGCGTCGGCAGCGACTGATCGAAGCGGAAGAAGTTTTCCTCGTCGTACCGAGCCTTGACGGCGATCAGGCGCCCCAGATTGCCGCCGTAGTACGCGTCGGCCCAGTTCTCGAGCTCCGGATCGGCGAAGTTCTGGAACGCGCGCCCCGAGCCCCATGGATGCACCGAGCCCCACGAACGAACGACCTGCCGATGCGCGGCCTCCTTGTCAATGGTCGACGCCGATGGATCGACCACCACAGCGTGCTTGAGCTGAAACAGCTCGTCGCGGTGGACGAACGCCGTCGCGCCCGCGGGAACGGCGTTGTACGCGCCTCCCCACGGCATGAAGTCGAGCTCGCGGCTCTGCCCCGCGGCCGGTGCGGCTGTGAACGTCTCGAGGAGCGCAGCGATTGCGTCCGCGGGGAGCGGGCGACGAAAGAACTCGGACTTCGCGAACAGGTACGGCTGCTCCGGTTGCGCGGCGTGCGGATCGACCGCGGCTTCATCACTCCCCAGATTCGCCCAGAAATCGCGCGTCTCGGCGAAGTCCATCTCGGCCGAAACCGCCGAGCTCGGGTCGGACCCGACAAGGGCGATGAGGTCGTCCACCAGCGATGCGGCGTCGGGCTCGCCCTCCGAGAGCGCGCCGTACACGTCGACGAGTGGTGGAAGATCCGGGTCACCGGCGTCCGTGATCTTCAGGCTGGCCGCCAGCTCGTTCGGTGCGCTCGGCGCCCACCGCTGCCAAGCGTCGATCACCGCGCCAGCGTTCGAGAACGGCCACGTCACGTGGAAGTTCGTCACATTCGGCGCCGGAACCGTTCGGAGCTCGAGCGACGTCACCACGCCGAAGTTACCGCCGCCCGCGCCGCGTAGCGCCCAGAACAGGTCCTCATGATGGTGTTCGTCCGCCTCGAGGATCCGCCCGTCTGCGAGGACGATCTCCGCGCGGATCAGCCGGTCCGACAGCACGCCGTGCTTCCGCCCGAGGATCCCCAGCCCACCGCCCAACGTGAACCCGGCGATCCCCACCGGCGGACACGTCCCGGCCGGAATGGCGAGCTCGCGTTCAGCGAGTGCGTCGTACACGTCGCCGAGACGCGCTCCCGCGCCAACGGTGACCGCCTCACCATCGACCGAGACCGCGCGCATCGGCGAGACGTCGATCACCACGCCGCGCGTCGTCGAGTGCCCGGCGAAGCTGTGCCCTCCGCTCCGCGCGACGTGCCCGAGACCGTGCCGTCGGACGAACGAAACCGCCTCGGCAACGTCGTGCGGGTTCGCGCACCGCACGATGGCTTGCGGCCGAACTTCGTGGAACCGTCGGTTGAACACCCGGATCTCTGCCTCGTACTCCGGCGAATCCGGGACCACGACGTCCCCGTCGATCATGCGTCCGAGCGCTTGGAGATCGATCGCCGAACCTCGCATGTCGCCTCAGCTCACGTGCGTCTTCAGCAGCCTGTGCGGACGAACGTCATGTTCGTTGAACACGACGGCAGGGCGGTAGATTCCTGCCCATGACGTTCGCCGTGGCCGCCGACTCGTACGACCGCTTCATGGGTCGCTACTCGGCGCCTCTCGCACCGCGATTCGCCGACTTCGCCGGCGTGACGGTCGGCCAGCAGGTGCTCGACGTCGGTTGCGGTCCCGGCGCGCTCACGGGTGAGCTCGTGACGCGCGTTGGTGCGGATCGCGTCTCGGCGGTCGATCCGTCCGAGTCGTTCGTCCAGGCAGCCCGAGAACGCAATCCAGGGACCGACGTCCGCCTCGCGCCCGCAGAGAAATTGCCATTCGCGGATGGGTCCTTCGATGCCTCGCTCGCGCAGCTCGTGGTGCACTTCATGTCGGATCCCGTCGCGGGACTTCAAGAGATGGCGCGCGTCACGCGATCGGGGAGCGCGGTCGCAGCGTGCGTTTGGGATTTCGCCGGCGGCCGAGCCCCACTGAGCGTCTTCTGGACGGCCGCGCGTGAGCTCGATCCGGAAGCGCTGGATGAGTCGAACCTCGCAGGCGCGCGAGAGGGACACCTCGGCGAGCTCTTCCGCGAGGCAGGACTGCGTGACGTCGAAGAGGGGTCGCTGCCGGTCGAAGTCGAGCACCAGACCTTCGAGGAGTGGTGGGAGCCGTTCACGCTCGGCGTCGGACCAGCGGGAGCGTATGCGAGCGGGCTCGACCCCGATCGTCAAGCGCAGTTGCGCGAACACTGCCGGGAGAAGATCCGGTCCGCTCCGTTCGTACTTCCCGCCGACGTTTGGGCGGCGCGCGGTCGTGCCGCGTGATCACACGCTGTTGGGCACGACGTCGCTACCGTGACGGGTCGTGGCCGACCTCCTGATCAGGAACGCGCGCGCGTTCACCTCGGACGACTCACGCCCGTGGGCGGGCGCCGTGGCCGTCGACGGCGAGCGGATCTCGTGGGTCGGCGACGACGCCGAGGCGGCCGAGCGACTCGGACCGACGACCCTGGAGATCGACGCCGGCGGTGCCACGGTGCTCCCCGGATTCGTCGACGCGCACAACCACGTGCGGCTGGGCTCGAACCCGGGCGCCGTGCAGCTCGCAGGCGCCGTGTCGCTCGAGGAGATCCATGCTCGGCTGTCCGGGGTCGCCGCCGGCCGGCCGGAGACGACCTGGATCGAGGGAGAAGGATGGAACTACGGGGCCATTCCCGGCGCCGCACCGACGGCCGCGATGTTGCCGACCGAGGTGACGGGTGGCCGGCCCGCGTTCCTGTGGTCGTACGACGCACACACGGTCTGGCTCAATCGCGAGGCGATGGAGCGGCTCGGGGTCACGCGTGGTGTGGCGGACCTGCCGTGGGGACGACCCGAGCTCGATCCCTCAACCGGTGAGCCAACGGGATGGGTCCACGACTTCGCCGTTCGCGGGATCTCCGAGGGTGGCCAGCGCGCGCTGGCTCCGCACCTGCCCGGCCTCGCTCCCGACGCCGCGTACGCTCGCCTGGTGGCGAGCCTGGACATGGCCGCGCGGTTCGGCATCACGACGGTCGTCGAACCGCAGAACGGGCTCGACGACCTGGCGCTCTTCGTCCGCGCTCGCGAAGACGGAACGCTGCGGTCGCGTCTCGTCGCGGCGATCTACTGCGAACCAGGGACTTCCGCGGAGCGGCTCGACGCCATCGAGGAAGCCCGTCTCACCAACGACGACGACGGGTTCCGCGTGTGGCCCATCAAGCTCTACATCGATGACGTCATCGAGCCGCATACGGCGGCGATGCTCGAGCCGTACGCCAACCGGCCTGGCGTCCGAGGCGACACGTTCTGGGAACCGTCGGAGTTCGAAGCGTTCCTGCTCGAGCTGGAGCGTCGGAGCTTCCAGGCGTTCACGCACGCCACCGGCGACCGTGGGATCCGAACGGTGCTCGACGCCGTCCAGCGATGTCGCGAGGTGAACGGTCCGCGCGACGCCCGCCACCAGATCGTCCACGTCGAGTGCGTCCATCCGGACGACCTCGTCCGGTTCGCCGAACTCGGTGTCGTCGCGTGCATGCAGCCCAGACATTGCGCGCCCGATATCGTGGCCGAGTGGCGGGAGAACGTCGGAGTCGAGCGGTCACGCTACGCGTGGCCGTTCCGGTCGCTCTCCGATCGCGGCGCGACACTGGCGTTCTCCTCTGACTGGAACGTCGCTGAGATGGACCCGATGTACTGGCTGTACACGGCCCTGACACGCGCCGCTCCGGACGGAACCGGCGCCTGGAACCTCGAGGAGCGCGTGGACCTCGTCACGGCACTCCGAGCGGCCACGATCGGGAGCGCGTTCGCCAACTTCGCCGAGGGCAACCGCGGCAGCCTCACACCGGGGAAGTACGCCGATCTCGTGGTGCTGTCACGGGATCTGTTCGCCGCGACGGATCCCCGCGAGATCCTCGACACCACCGTCACGCACACGGTGATCGATGGTCGGGTCGTCCATCGGGCCGGCGATTAAGTCCCTGCTTCAACCAACCAACCCGACCCTCGCCGTGGGCGGCGCCGACTCTCGCATCTACGCGTCAGGTCTGGTCTCATCCCTCCGGGGCGTAGATCCGTTCGAGGTACTCGCGCAACATCCGTGTCGCGCCGAACCGCGGACCGACCGTCATCAACGAGCGCTTCACCCGGCGAACCCATTCGACGGGGACGCCCGCTTCGTTCCGTGAGTGGAACATCGGCAGAAGCACGTGTTCGATCTTGTCGAGGAGGTCCTCCGCGTCGCGGTCGTCCTGCGTTCCGTCATCGCCGTTCGAATCCGCGTCGCCGACGGCCCAGCCGTTCTCGCCGTCGTATGCCTCGGCCCACCAGCCGTCGAGCACCGAGAGGTTCAGCGCCCCGTTCAGCGCCGCTTTCATCCCGCTCGTCCCGCTCGCTTCGAGCGGCGGGCGGGGCACGTTCACCCACACATCGCACCCGGCGACGAGGTGCGAGGCGACGTCCATGTCGTAGTCCTCGATGAACGCGATCCGCGGTGCGACGTCGGGCGCCCAGGGCGTCTGGATGAACTCCGCCAGGCGCTCCTTGGCTTCGCTATCGCGAGGGTGCGCCTTTCCGGCGATGACGAACTGGATCGAGTCGGCCTTGGCCAGCAGCGTTTCGATTCGATCGTGATCGCGAAGAAGAAGGTGCAGGCGCTTGTACGTGGCGACCCGGCGAGCGAACCCCAGCGTCAACCTGTCCGGGAGGAACGCTCGTTCCGAGTCCTCGACGGCCGATGCATCCTCGTATCGGCCGAGGCGCGACGCCGCGTCGGCCTCGCGAATGTAGTCGACGAGCGCGGCGCGCAGTCGCGATCGCGTCGCCCACAGCTCCTGGTTCGGGATGCTCTCGATGGACGCCCAGGTGGCAGGGTCGTCCTGGCGCGCGTGCCACTCGTCACCCAGGTGCGGATCGAGCAGCTCGCGCATGGGCCCGGCCATCCACGTCGGGACGTGGACGCCGTTGGTGACGTGTGTGATCGGGACGTCCTCATCGCGCTTCGCCGAGACGAACAGCGGTCGCCACATCGCCCGCGCCACCTCGCCGTGGCGGCGACTGACCGCTGTCGACCTTCGAGCGAGCCGAAGACCGAGCGACGTCATCCCGATGCCGCCGCCGTCCACGCTCCCGAAGTCCGTCAACCGCTTCGCGTCGATCAGCGACCCGAGCACCTCGAGCACCGCCGTGGGGTCGTACGTCTCGTTCCCGGCTGCGACCGGTGTGTGCGTCGTGAAGATCGTCCGCTCGCGCGCGTTCTTGATCGCGGCTGTCGACGGCTGACCTCTCGACTCGCGCGCGGCGAGCGCGAGCGGCGCGAACGCACCGTGGCCCTCGTTCACGTGCACCACCGACGGCTCTATCCCCATCGCGCGGAGCACGTGGATCCCGCCGACGCCGAGCATCGCGTACTGCTGCAGGCGAACCACTGGATTGCCCACGTACAACCGAGCGGTGATCCAGCGCTGTGCGGTTCCGTTGTCCTCGCGGTTCGCGTCGAGAAGGAACAACGGAACACGCCCGACCTGCACGCGCCACACCTGCACGTGAACGGTTCGTCCACTGACGGGGACGTCGACGACGAGCGGTGTTCCCTCGTCGTTAGCGACGAGCGCGGCCGGCAGTCGGTCGGGTTCCGTCTCCAGCCAGTAGTCGTGCTGCCACCCGGTCTGATCGATCCGCTGGTGGAAGCTGCCCTTCGAGTACAGCAGGCCTACGCCGACCATCGGGATCCGCAGATCGGAGGAGCCTTTGAGGATGTCGCCGGCGAGCACGCCGAGCCCGCCCTGGTAGATCGGGAGCGAACGGTGGATGCCGAACTCGGCGCACACGAACGCGACGGGGCGCTCGGATGTCACCTCGCCGCGCGAGATCGAGGGCGCCGCGAGCTCCTCATCGCACGCTGCCTGCAACCGTTCGGCGGTCGAGACCACCTCGTGATCGTGTGCGACGCGCTCGAGCACGTCGGTCGGCAGATGGAACAGGAACGAGACGGGATTGCCGCGCGCCCGCTCGAACCGCACCGGATCGATGCGGCGGAACAGCTCCTCTCCGCCGGGAGCCCACGACCACCGGTAGTTGTAGGCAACGCGGGCGAGCGGCCACAGCCGCTCCGGAAGGCGATCGGCGAGGTCGCGGACCGCGCGCGCCAGGTCGTGGGCGCCGTCGGCTGTCACGGGCGTCCATCCTATTGAGCGGGGAGAACGCGTGACCTGGACTAGCTCGCCGTCTCGGCGTGGCCTCCGAACTGCTTACGCAGAGCGGAAAGGATCTTGTTCGCGAAGTCAGCCTCGTCGCGTGACTCGAACCGATCGAACAGTGCCGCCGAAAGCACGTGGACGGGAACGCCCTCGTCGACCGCGGCGAGTGCGGTCCACCGTCCCTCGCCGGAGTCCGACACTCGACCCGAGAAGGCCTCGAGCGTCGGATCCTCGAGCGTTGCGGCGGCCGTGAGGTCGAGCAGCCACGACGCGATCACACTCCCGCGCCGCCACACCTCCGTGATCTCCGAGATGTTCAGGTCGTACCGGTAGTACTGCGGATCGCGGAGCGGCGTCGTCTCGGCGTCCGACTCGCGCGTCTCGGCTCCGACGTTCGCGTGCTTCAGCACGTTCAACCCCTCCGCGTACGCCGCCATCAGCGCGTACTCGATCCCGTTGTGGACCATCTTCACGAAATGCCCGGCACCCACCGGACCGCAGTGCAGATAGCCCTGCTCGGAGGTCGTCGCGTTCGCGTCGGTGCGTCCGGGCGTTCGACGCGCGGCGTCCACCCCGGGCGCGAGCGCGCTGAAGATCGGATCGAGATGCTTCACGACCTCGTTCTCGCCGCCGATCATCAGGCAGAATCCCCGCTCGAGCCCGAACACACCACCGCTCGTTCCGACGTCCACGAAGTGCACGCCCTTCGCGCCGTATCGTTCGGCTCGTTCCATGTCGTCGCGGTAGAACGAGTTCCCGCCGTCGATCACGATGTCGCCGGGCTCCATCAGCTGGGCGAGCCGATCGGTCGTCTGCACGGCGAACGCGGCGGGCACCATCACCCACGCGGCGCGTGGCTTCGAGAGCTCGTTCACGAAGTCCTCGAGTGAATCGGTGCCGATCGCACCCTCGCTCTCGAGCTGCTTGACCGAGTCGGCGTTCACGTCGTAGGCGACGACCTCGTGATCGTTCCGGATCAGGCGCCGCGTGAGGTTCGATCCCATGCGGCCGAGGCCGACCATCCCCAGTTGCATCAGATCGCCTCCATGAGCGCATCGAGCGTCACTCGCGCCACGCGGCGCCCGTGCTCCCGGAGTGACCGCAGGTCGCCGAGCGCCTGCGCGTCGATCAGCGTTCCGAACGAGTAGGGCCGTCCGGGGATCGGCACATCCGTCGACCGCGTCCCGTCGACGACCTGGATGAACACGCCATTGTTCGCACCGCCCTTGTGCAGCTGCCCCGTCGAATGCAGGAACCGCGGCCCGAACCCCACCGTCGTCGCGACGCGGTAGCGGTCCCTGATCGCCACTCTCGCCCGCTGCAACGCGTCCTCCGTCTCGGACGTGCGGTGGAGATACGCCTGGATCCCGACGTAGTCGCCTGAGCCCACCTCTTTCAGCAGCGCGCCCACGTCGTCGAACCCCGGTTCGGCGATCGTTCCGCCCGTCAGGATCTCGTTCGTCGCGTCCTTGGCTCCCTGCACGTTCGGCTGGTCGAACGGATTGATCTGGAGCACGTACCCGGCGACGGCCGTGGCCATCTCCCAGCGGAAGTACTCGCCGCCGATCTGTTCGCGATCCTCGTACGCGAGTCGGACGACCGGATGGCCGAGGTTCTCGAGCGCGACCACGCCGTCGTGTTCGCCGATCACCACGAACACTCGGTCCTCGCCGTACACCCCGGGTTCGCCGAGCGGCTCGCCGACGACGGGGACGATGCCCTTCCCCTCCTTGCCGGTCGACTCGGCGATCAGCTGCTCCACCCAGTTGCCGAAGGACTCGATCTCGGGTGGGAGGATCAGCGTGAGCTTGTCCCGGCCCGCCCTCGCGGCCTCGCCCATCAGTGCCCCGAGCGTTGCCATGGGGATCTGCGACGCGGGCACGAGCCGCCCGGAGGCGCGCTCCATCTCGCCAGCCCGTTCGAGGATCTCGTGCAGCGGCGCGCCGATCAGTGCGGCCGGGGCGAGTCCGAAGTACGAGAGCGCCGAGTATCGACCGCCGATGTCGTCGGGGTTGGAGAACACCGCGCGGAACCCGTGATCCCGGGCGAGGTTCTCGAGCGGCGTCCCGGGGTCGGTAATCGCCGCGAACTGTTCGCCCCGGGGCGCACGCTCCCAGAAGTGCGCGAAGTGGGAAAGGGTCTCGGTCGTCGTCCCGGACTTGCTGGCAACGATGAACAGCGTCCTCGACAGCTCGAGTTGCGAGGTGAGGCGCTCGACCGTGACCGGGTGCGTCGTATCGAGGACGATCAGCTCGAGCGCTCCGTCGGCGACGCCGAACGTCCTCGCGAACACCTCCGGCGCGAGCGACGAGCCGCCCATCCCGAGCAGCACCGCCGTCTCGAGCCCGTCGGCGGCGACCTGCTGTGCGAACGCTTCGAGCTCCTCGATCCGCTCGTGCATGAGGTCGGTGACGGTCAGCCAGCCGAGTCGGTTGGTGATCTCGGTCGGGTCGTCCTTCCAGACGGTGTGGTCCTTGCGCCAGATCCGCTCGACGATCCCGTCCTGGTCCATCTGCCGGAGGCGTTTGGAGACCGCGGGGAACTCCTTCAGGGGGTTCATCGAGCGAACATACTCCGGCGGACGGCTCATCACCGTGGCCCTCGGTCTGCGTGCCCGAGTCGGAATGGGACACGTCTGGGCAGAGATCGAGCTCAGCCGGGGGGTTCGCCTGCGCGGGCCGAATCGGCGGCCGTCCGGATCGCCCGCGCCGCCTCGAGTGGATCGGGCGCGTGGAAGATCGCGCTTCCCGCGACGAGCACGTCGGCGCCGGCTCGAACCGCGTCGGCGGCGTTCGCGGGCGAGATCCCACCGTCCACCTGGATGCGGAACGTCCCGCCTGTGCGTTCGCGGATCGCGTTGGCTCTCCGGACCTTCTCGAGGAGTTCCGCGATGAACGGCTGGCCGCCGAAGCCTGCCTTGATCGTCATGACCAAGAGCAGGTCGATGCGCTCGTCGAGGTGCGGCTCGACGGCCTCGAACGGCGTGGGACCGTCGACGACGACGCCTGCCTGCATGCCGAGCTCGCGCGTTCGGGTCAGAAGCGTTGTCGGGTCGCCGAGCTCGACGTGCACACTGCACAGGTTCGCGCCGGCGTCCGCGAGTCGTTCCAGCCACATCCAGGGATCGCTGACCATCAGGTGGCAATCGAGGAACAGGTCCGTGTGCGGTCTGAGCGACGCGACCACCGGCGGACCGATGGACAGGTTCGGAACGAAGTGGCCGTCCATGAGGTCCACGTGCAGCCAGTCGACGGCGGGCCGAACGAGGGCGACCTCGTCGGCGAGGCGAGCGTAGTCCGCGGCGAGGATCGACGGGGCGACGAGAACGTCGTGCGTCACGCGCGCCAGTCTGACCGATGACCGGGCCGGCCGGCTCGGTGGCGGCGTGGCGAGTGACGTGTCACGCTCCCGCTCGAACTGACGGTTCGGAGGAATCCAAGCCCGTCCACATGATGTGAGAGGTGAACGTGGAGCCGAACGAGATCTTCGAGCTGATCGTCAAGGCCGACGAGAAGCTGAAGTACGCCACCACGGGCAAGCAGGACGTCAGACGAAACCAGGCGCGCGAGCTCCTCCAGCAGGCGCGAGCGGCAGCGGTCGAGATCGGCAACGACGCGCTCGTGCGGCAAGCCGACACGAGGCTTGGCGACCTGGAGCAGGTTTAGCCGACGACTCGCTGTGGATCAGCCGGGGCGGGCGGCGCCCGAGAAGTACTGCCAGTACACGGGGACCACCGAGATCGTCGTCCCCGGGTGGGACGAGTGGATCATCCGTCCGCCACCCACGTAGATCCCCACGTGCGAGATCGGGCTGTAGAAGAAGAGCAGGTCGCCCGGCTGCAGGTCCGCCTGAGCTACGTGCGGCAGCGACGCATACTGCGCGGCCGACGAATGGGGGAGCGAGACGCCGGCGTGCGACCACGCCCACATTGTGAAGCCGGAGCAGTCGAACCCGGTGGTCGGGCTCGAGCCGCCCCACTGATACGGCGTTCCGATCACCGAGTACGCCGCACCGAGCACGGCCTGCACGTTGGCGTTCGGCGCGGGCGGCGGTGGGATCGGCGCGATGGCACTGGTGGCAACGCTTTGGGAAGTTGTCGACGTCTGCTGTTGCGCGGCCTGCTGCGCGGACTGATAGCTCCGGTCGAGCTGCTGATAGAGCTCACGCGCCTCGGCGACGCCCGCGCGGATCTGGGCCTGCCGTTCCCCGAGCTCCTGGACGGTGTCGCGGCGGTCGGCGACCGCCGCGGCGAGGTCCTCCGCCGTCCATCGCGCCCATTCCATCGCGACGTCTGCCTCGGTCGCGACATCGGCATCGGTCTTGGTAAGCGTCTCGATGAACTCCAGACGATCGGAGAAGTCGTTCAACGAGCCGGCGTCGAGCAGCACCGCGTACTGCGTGCCGGCCTCCGTGTACGCGCGGACCGCCGTTTCGTTGAGGTCCGCTATCGCCCGCTCGGCCTCGGCGTTCGCGCGCTCGGCTTCATGCCGAACCGATTCGAGCCGCGCCTGCAGTTCCGCAAGCCGGATCGTCGCCTGGTTGTACTCCTCGACCCGAAGAGAGAGTTCGCGTTCGAGCGCGTCGAGACGGTCCTTCGCCCGTTCGACCTCCTCCTGCGACGGTGCCGCGGAGGAAAGGGTGAACGAGCCGAGCGTGGCGGAGGCGGCGATGAGCACGGCGATCGCGAGCCGTGCCGCAACGAGACGCCTGCCTCTGGTCATCACCCTCCGAAACGGAAAAGGCTGTCTTACGACAGCCTCGAGCAGGCTATCGACGTCGGCGCGGGCCAGTCAAACCTTTAGCGCCGATTTCCGTTGCGCCGAAACGAATCCGACGGTTCGATCGATGGGATGCCGACCGGTATATCGGTCGGGACGGCGGGATTTGAACCCGCGACCTCAGCGTCCCGAACGCTGCGCGCTACCAAACTGCGCCACGTCCCGTGCGTGGCAAGTCTAGCGGTCCAATCCATTGGGCGACCGGATAGATTCACGCGCACTCGGTATCGGAGGTTCCGTGAGGATCGCGCAGGTCTGCCCGCCGTGGCTCGCCGTCCCGCCCAAGGGCTACGGCGGTATCGAGCTGGTCGCGGCGCTGCTCGCGGATGGACTTGTCGAGGCGGGGCACGAGGTCACGCTCTTCGCGACCGGTGACTCCCGCACGAAGGCCCGGCTCGAGTTCGTGTACGAGGTCGCGCTCGGCACGGCCAAGATCAACGACATCGTCCTCGACGCGACGCACTCGCTGTTCGCCTTGCAGAACGTGCGCGACCGCTTCGACGTCCTGCACCTCCACACGCCGTTCTCGGCCCTCGCCGCGGCGATCGAGACCGGCGTGCCGATCGTTCACACGCTTCACGGCTCGTTCACGCCCGAGATGAGCCGCCTGTACTCCTACGTCGGGGATCGCGCCTGGTTCGTCGCGATCAGCCAGGCCCAGAGGACGTTCGGGCCCCAATTGCGATACGCGGGGGTCGTGCACAACGGGATCGACCTCGACGAGTACGAGGTCAACGAGAAGAGGGGCGACTTCCTTCTGTTCCTCGGACGTGCCACGCCCGAGAAGGGCTGGAGGCGGGCCGTCGATACGGCGCTCCTGGTGGGGACTCCATTGATATCGGCGGTGAAGATCGCCGAGCCGATCGAGCATCGCGAGTGGGAGGAGAACATCCGTCCGGACCTCCCACCCGACTTCGAGGTTCTCGGCGAGATCTCGCACCAGGAGAAGGTCGACCTGCTCTGCCGGGCGAAGGCCGTCTTGTTCCCGATCGACTGGCCGGAGCCGTTCGGCCTGGTGATGGTCGAGGCGATGGCCTGCGGCACGCCGGTGATCGGGACGCCTCGAGGCTCCGTTCCGGAGGTGATCGAGGACGGCGTGACCGGCTGGGTCGTCGACGTCGACGACTATCCCGCTCAAGCGGCCGAGCGACTGGCCCGCCTCCACGAGATCGACCCCTACCGGTGTCGCGACCGCGTGGCTCGGCTGTTCTCGAAGGAATCGATGGTCGCCGGATACGAGGACGCGTACTCGATCGCTCTCGGCAAGCACTGATCGCCGCGGAGCGCGGCTTCGGGGAGCAGATGGAACCGGACCGGGCATCCGCGCGTCTCAGACCGGTACCATCGGCCGGCCGTTTCCTCTTGGGGGGTTCCCGTGTCACCCGCGCCCCGCGCGATTCGACGGATCGCGCTGCTCCTGACCGTCATCGCTTCGCTCGCACTGTCGCTCGTCCCGCCGGCCACTGCGTCGGACCCGTCCACCGTTCGTCTCTTCGCCGCCTCGACGCAGGTCAATGCGGAGCGCGGCAAGAACGACGTCGTCTTCATCGATCCAGGCATCTGGGTCGCGTCCGTGGGTGGGGCGTTCGAGCTCAGGGCGTCACGTCCCGACTAAGACACCCCGCCGTCGCTCGTGCAGACCGATGCCATGACGGGCTCGGCCCTTCGCACGTTTCCGTCCGGGATGCTCGACGGGTGGGGAGGCCTCCGCGATTTCTTCCATCTGCGAGTGCGCGACCCGGACGGCACCGTCGTGCTATCCGACGATCTTCCGTTCTGCCCGAACACGTACTATCGCGCGCGGTTGTCGGACGAAGGACCGCTGAACTCCGTCTATCCGTACATCTGCGGCGGTAGCCCGTTTACACGGGGTACGGTCTGGGGGATCGACGCGCAGTGGGCTGTCGCCGCGCTCTCCGACTTCGGCATCGAGTTCCAGGCTCCTCGCCGTCGCTACCGGATGCGGGTCCAGATCGACCCGGCGTGGACTGCCGCGCTCGGCATCGCGCCCGAGAACGCCCGGGCGGACGTCCAGATCACCGTCGCGCCGCGTGGATCGCTCCCGAGCTCGCCGACGCGTCTGGCAACGACCTCGGCGCAACCGGGTCCCCGCGTCCCGAACGTGACTACCCCCGATCCGCAGAGCCTGCCAGACCTCATGGCGCTACCGGCGTGGAGCATCTCGATCTACGGTCGCAGGGGGCGCGACATCCTCGGGTTCAACGCGACGGAGTGGAACGGTGGGCCCGGAACGCTCGTCGTCGAGGGATTCCGCGGGGTGGATGAGGATCTCATGGACGCGTTCCAGTATTTCCTCGTCGATGGGGAGCCCATCGGTCGCTCACCGGTCGGACAGCTCGAGTTCCACGCCACGCATCAGCACTGGCATTTCGAGGAATTCACGAGGTACACGCTGCTCGACGAGACGAAGACGCAGGTCCAGGTCTCGGGGAAGCAGTCATGGTGTCTGGCGAACACCGACGCCATCGATCTGTCCGTCCTGAACGCGAACTGGAGCGCGTTCGGTGGCGACCTGTTCACGATGTGCGGAGGGTCCGGGGCGCTCTGGATCCGCGAGATACTCGACGTGGGGTGGGGCGACACGTACGCGCAGTTCTCGCTCGACCAGGCCTTCGACGTCACGAACATGCCGAACGGCAGGTACTACATCCGCACGACGGTGAACCCGACGGGGATGCTGCTCGAGGGGACGACGGCGAACAACGTCGAAGACCGGCTGATCAAGCTGCGCGGCAAGCCCGGTGCTCGGCAGGTGATCGTCCCACCGTGGCACGGGATCGATACCGAGAGCTTCTGCTACTACTGCGGCAAGTACCTGAACTAACGGTCGCCGTCTCCGCTCAGCGCTGAGCCCGCCGCAGCTCCAGCAGCGTTGCCTCGGGGGGACAGAGGAACCGGAACGGCGCGTACCTGCCCGTGCCGAGCCCCGGCGAGACGTGGACGAACGCGTCGCCCATCCTGATCAGTCCGGAGACGAGCGAGCGGGGCAGATCCGAGTTCGTGACGAGCGCCCCCGCGATCGGGAGTCGAACCTGCCCGCCGTGCGTATGACCGGCAACGACGAAGCGGTAATCACACGCGACTGCCTCGGGCGCCGAGTCGGGCGAGTGCATCACGGCGATGCCGAACTCCTTCGGCGACCGGCGCGGCGCGAGGCGAAGGTCGTGGCGCCGGATGTGTGCGTCGTCCAGACCGAGGAGCTCGACGCGGAGGCCGTCCAGATCCACGTCGTCATGGACGTTCGTCAGGTCTCGCCAGCCGTCGGCCTCAAGACGCGAGACGAGGTCGCGTGGGCGGCCGCGGCGCGCGCGCCGCGGCCGCCCCGCCCTGCCCGCAACGAGGTATCGCAACGGATTCACGAACCGCGGCTCGAAGTAATCGTTCGAACCCAGCACGAACCACGACGCGATCCGGCCGCGATTCGCGCGGAGCGCCTCCACAGCCGTCTCGATGCCGTCGGACCCCGCCAGAAAGTCACCCGTGACGACGGTGACGTCGGCCTTCGGCAGCGACGCGAGGAATCTCGCCTTGCGTTCGTCCTTGGCTGGGAAATGCAGATCCGAGAGGTGAAGCACCGAGAGGGTCGCCGGGCCGTCGGCCGGTAGGATGGCGATCTCGCGTCGAACGAGCCGGTACGCGTGCCGTTCGATCGCGACGCCGTATGCGACGCACGCCAAGCCCGCGGCGGCGATCGATGACGCGACCCACGCGAGCACGATCGAGGAGTCTACGGATGACGTCGGAGGGCCAGGGCGAAGCGGGACCTCCTTCTCGTGCGCCGCTCGAGACGGCCGTTCGTGAGCAGATGACGGCGTCGATGAAGGCCGGTGACAAGGTACGGTTGGGAGCGCTCAGGCTCCTGGTCGCAGCGGTCACGAACCGCGAAAAGGAGCTCCGCCGGCCGCTGACCGACGACGAGATCCGCGAGGTCGCCGGTAAAGAGGTGAAGAAGCGGACCGAATCGATCGAGGCGTTCGACGCTGCGGGACGGATGGAGCTCGCCGAACGCGAACGCGCCGAACGCGAGGTTCTCCGCGACTACGCGCCGGAACAGCTCGACGACGCGGCGATCGACGCGCTCGTCGACGAGGCGATCGCGACGACGGGCGCGACCTCGATCAAGGAGATGGGCAAGGTCATGGGCCAGGTCATGGGCAGGGCCAAGGGGAAGGTCGACGGCGCCGAGGTGCAACGCAGGGTGCGCGAGCGGCTCGGCGCCTAGGTGCGGAGGCTCCCAGGTCGGGCGAGTCTCGCCGGGCCGCCGTCGCCGTCATTCCCGCCCGGCTCCGCGTTTCCCCCGTTGCCGGGACCGGTACCGTCTCCGCTTCCGTCGCCGTCTCCGCTCCCGCCGGCGCTCCCGCTGCCACCGCGATCCACGAGCCGGCCGACGACGATCGTGACCGTCGTTCCCGGGCGGACAGTCAAGCCAGCGCTGCCGTTCGGCGACTGATCGAGGACGATCCCCTCGAGCGCCGTCTCCTCGATCGACGCATGCTCCACCCCTGCAACGAGGCCCGCGTTCTCGATCTCCTTCAGCGCCCGCTCTTCCGTGAGCCCGACGACGCGCGGCACGTCGACCATGTGGCCCTTGCCGTCGCCGACTTCGATCGTCACTCCGGTGCCGAGCACCGCGCGTGTGTCACCGGTAGGCGACTGTCCGAGGACCGTATTGACCGGCGCCGCAGACGGGACCTTCTTGACGATCGGCGTGAAGTTCGCGTCGACCAGGATCTCCTGTGCCTCGGCGGAGCGCAGGCCGGCGACGTCGGGAACGCGTCCGCGTTCGGGCGGCGGGGCCGCCTCGAAACCCTCGGCCGGATACTCCTGCACGGCGCGCGTCATGAACGCTCGCCAGATCGGCGCGGCCACGGTGCCGCCGTATACCGAACCGCCGTAGTACGAGTCCATCGCGATCTGTCCCGATGGGAAACCGACCCACACCGCGGTCGAGACCTGTGGCGTGTAGCCGGCGAAGTAGACGTTCGTGTAGTCCTGCGCGGTGCCGGTCTTGCCTGCAGCCGGCCGGCCGATGCTCGCGGCCGTACCCGTCCCCGACGAGATCACTCGTTGGAGCATCGCGGTGACGAGATGGGCGATGTCGGTGTCGACGACCTGATCGCAGGCGCGCCGGTGTCGGTACAAGAGCTCGTACCCGCCGCCTTCCTCCCGCGGCTGTTCGACACGCGCGACGGCGAACGGCTCGCAGTGCTGACCGTCGTTCGCCAGCGTCCCGAAGGACGACGCCATGTCGAGCGTCGAGACCTCTTCGACGCCGAGCGTGATCGACGGTACCGCGTCGAGCCGGGAGGTGATGCCCATCTCGTGGGCGGCCTCGGCGATGCGCTCGGGGGTGACATCGAGCGCGAGCTGCGCGAACACGACGTTCACCGAGTTCTCGGTCGCCGTCCACAGGTCCATGTACCCGGCGTCACCCCCGCCCTCAGCGTTGCTCACGCAGCCCGACTCGCTTATCCACCCCCGCAGCGAGCAGTTTGGCGACGCCGACGAGTACACCTTCCCCGGCGGGAACCCCTCCTCGAACGCGGCGACGAGCGTGAACGGCTTGAACGCGGAACCCGTCTGCCGAGCACCCTGCCACGCGAGGTCGTATTGGTCGCGCCTGTAGTTCTTGCCGGAGAGCATGGCCTTGATCCGTCCGGTGCCGGCTTCGACCGAGACGAGCGAAACGTCGGGACCCTTGCGCGGGTCGATGTGCGGGCTCGAATCGACGGCGTCCTGCGCGTATCTCTGCCACTGCGGATCGAGCGTCGTGTAGATCCGTAGGCCGCCCTGGTAGAGCGTGCGTACGCGGCCGGCACGGCGCTCACTGAACGCGTCGAACTCACCCCTTTCGTTGTCGAGGATCAGCTCGCGGATGTAGTGGACGAAGAACGGCTCGACCTTGTGCTCCGGCGGTCCCGCATCCTCCGCCAGTCGGACCGGCCGATCCTTGGCGCGTTCGGCGCGCTGGAACGAGACGAAGCCGACCTCGGCCATTCGGTCGAGAACGAGGTTGCGTCGCGCGATCGCGGTGCGTTCGTTCGCGATCGGGTCGTAGAGTCCGGGCGCGCGGATCAAACCGGCGAGCATCGCTGCCTCTGCGAGTCTCAGCTGACCCGGCGGCTTGCGGAAGTACGTCTCCGACGCCGTGCCGATGCCGTACGCGCCGTTGCCGAAGTAGACCTCGTTCACGTACAGCTCCAAGATCTCGTCCTTGGTGTACTTGTTCTCCAGACGGATTGCGAGCGCCGCTTCCTGGAACTTCCGTGCGAACGTCTGTGCCGGCGCATCGATCAGCACGTTCTTCACGAGCTGCTGCGTCAGCGTGGAGCCGCCCTGTTCGATCTCGCCCGACGCGACGTTCGTGATCGCCGCGCGCAGGAGCGAGGAGAAGTCGAGCGCGCCATGTTCGTAAAAACGCGCGTCCTCGATCGCCAGGACCGCGTCTCGCGCGACCGACGAGACGTTCTCGAGCTTCACGACCCGCCGGTTCTCGTCGAGGAAGACCTTGGCGAGGATCGAGCCGTCGGCTGCGTAGATCACCGAACGCTCCGGGAACCGCGGGACCTTGACCCTGCCGATGCCAGCCGTGTCGAGCCGCTCTCGGAACGCGTTCACGCCGGCGTCCGCCCCGGCAAACAATGGAAGCAAGACGAGGGCCACGAGCACCGAACCGATCGCCAGCACGAGCACGAGGACGAGCGGCGTCTCGGGCGCCACCTGACGTTTGGGCCGGAGGGCCGGCTCGACCGGCGTGGCCCCGGTCCGCGGCCTTCGCTCTCGGGTGTGCATTCGCGTTCGGGGAAGGATATCCCGCCTCCACCGCGCAGAACCCGCAGGTAGCATGGCCGATCCGATGCGTCGTGCCGTGTTCGTCCTGTTTGCCGTCGCCCTCCTGACGCCCGCAGCGACGGCCACGGCGCAGGAGGCCGACAGGGCATCGGTCGTCGTGGCCGAGGTGGACGGGTCGATGGACCGGACCGTCGCCGAGTACCTCGGTGACGTGATCGCCGAGGCTGAGACGAACGGCTCGACCCTCGTGCTGCAGCTCGACAGCGCGGGCACGCTCGACGAGGACGCCGTCGGGCTCGCCGAGAGGATCCACCAAGCGTCCGTGCCGGTGATCGTGTGGATCGGCCCGGCGCCCGCCAAGGCCCGCGGCGCCGCACTCCTGTTCATGTACGCGGCGAGCCTCGCCGCCATGGCCCCTGGCGCAGGAGCCGGGCCACTCACGCCCCTCGACCTGGCCGATCGGGCCGACCCGACGCGCGCCGAGCTGGCCGACCTCATCGACATGTGGACGACCGAACGCGGCCGCTCCGTCACCGAGCCGTTCCCGGCGGAGCCCCTTCCCGCTCAGCAGGCCCTCGACCTGGGGATCGCGGACGTTGCCGCCGTCTCCGTGGTCGAGCTCCTCGAGGAGATCGACGAGAGGACCGTCTCGACCGCCACCGGCGACGTGACGTTGCAGACCAGGATCGCGCGCGAGGAGAGCGAGGATCCGGTCGACGTCCGGTTCGTCGACCTCGGCCCGTGGGACCGGACCCTCCACGCGGCCGCATCGCCGACGTGGATCTACGTGTTGATGGTGCTCGGTCTGGCGGGGCTGGCGTTCGAGCTCACGCAGTCAGGGCTGGGCTTCGCGGGGATCGCGAGCGTCTTGATGTTGGCACTCGCGGTCTACGGGCTGACCGTCGTGCCGTTCTCGTGGCTCGGCCTCGCTCTGCTGCTCGGCGGCGTGGCGCTGATGACGTTAGAAGTCCGAGCGAGATCGCTCGGCGCTCCGACGTTCGTCGGACTCGGCGGGTTCGTCGCGGGATCGATCCTCCTGTTCTCGGGCGTCTCCGACGAGATCGACCTATCGCCGTGGTTGATCGGGTCGGCGGCGGCGGCGGCGCTCCTGTACTGGGCGTTCGGGCTGACCGTGGCCACGCAGTCGCGGGATCGGATGACCGCAACGCAGACGGCGCTCGTCGGGCTGGTGGGCGAGACGAAGGGTGAGCTCCGTCCGGAGGGGCCGGTCCACGTGAAGGGAACGCTGTGGCGCGCTCGCAGCGTCGACGGTCCCATCCCGGCCGGCACGCGCGTTCGCGTTCGGGGCGTCGACGGGCTCATGCTGCGCGTCCAGCCCGAGGTCGAGGCGGATCCCGAGCACGATGAGCCGTGACGTTTCCGCGCAACGCGACGGGAAACCTCCGGCCCGCTGAATCCCATTGCCGTCCAGATACGAACCATCTTTCGAGGGACGCGAGGTCCCGCTCCAGGAGGAGTGCCCGCGTGGCCGAACGGATGTACGCGGACTGGACGTGGGGATGGCAGTTCGCCGCCGCGTGCCGTGGCGAGGACTCATCGTTGTTCTTCGCCCCGAACTACTTCGAAAAGCGCGACGAGAAGGGTGGGCGCGAGGCGAAGGCAAAAGCCATCTGCGCCCGGTGCTCCGTTCGCGACGTCTGCTTGGAGTACGCGATCCGGGTCGGCGAGACACACGGGATCTGGGGCGGCCTGAACGAGTTCGAACGCAAACAGCTGCTGCGGCGGCGAGCGCTCGCCGGCTGAGGCGTCGAAGGACACCCGGACACTCAGCTTTCCCGACCGAGGCGAGCGCATCGGTGAGCGCTCTGCGAGGATGCCGTGCGTGAGGTTCGCGGAGGGCGGTTCGTAACCGTGGTCGAGGAGCTCCTGGCGAACCTTGGCATCCGGCTGCCGGCGCCTGCCGCTCCCGTCGCGTCGTACATCCCCGTTCGGTTGTCGGGGGACCAAGCGTTCGTCTCCGGTCAGATCCCGATGGAGGAAGGCAAGGTGCTCTCGACCGGCAAGGTCGGAGCCGAGGTGTCCATCGAGCAGGGCCAGGAAGCGGCCCGCCGGTGCGCGCTCCAGGCGCTTGCCGTGTTGCGCCAGGAGCTCGGTTCCCTCGATCGCGTGAAGGGCATCGTGAAGGTCGACGTGTTCGTCGCGTCCGCGCCCGGCTTCGGCGATCAGCCGAAGGTGGCGAACGGCGCGAGCGACCTGCTCGTCGATATCTTCGGCGAGGACGGAAAGCACGCTCGCGCGGCGGTCGGTGTGGCGGAGCTTCCGCTCGGGGCGTCCGTCGAGGTCGCGTTGATCGCGCGCGTGACATAGCCGGGGGCGGGGGTAGCACAGCGAGCAAAGCGAGCGTTGTGCGGACCCCGCAACGAAAGGCTATCTCCCCCGCGCGAATCGCAGGTCGCCGGATCGGCGCGTGGCTCCCGTCCTGTCGAGATGCTCCATCAGCGGAACGGCGTACCGCCGTGACGTGCCGAGGCGCTCGCGGACCGAGCTCACGGTCGAGCCCTCGGCGCCGGCTTCGCGAACGACTTCGATAGCGCGGTCCACCATGGATCGTGTGAGGACGAGGTCCGGCGCGATCCGGACCAGGACGCCCCTGCGCACCGCGGCGTCGATCGTGTCGCCGCCGAAACCCCGTTGTTGAAGCTCGGCAACCGTCGGCGGAGTGGGTTCGGCGTCCGCGACGACGCGCACTACCCGGTCGACCTGCTCCGTTGCGATGCCTGCGGTTCGGCCGGGGAGACGGAACAACGAGCCCGCTCGTTCGATCGCGCCGTCGTCGACGAGACGGGCGAGGAGCGCGTCGGCGACCTCCTCGCCGCTCGGCGCTCCGGCGCGTCGCAGCGCGGCGACGATGTCGCGTCGTACGGCGGCCGTCTCACGACCCTCGGCGTGGGGCGACGCGTCGTGGAACGCCTGGAGCGTCGCCGTCACGTCGTCGCGCACGACGTCGGCGACGCGATCGTGCAGCCACCAGTCTCGGGCCCGCCGGGCCTTCGCGATACTCGACGGGTCGGCTCCGGCGACGATACGTACATCGGCAACTGTCACCGCGCCGCGTTCGGACACGAGCAGTTCGGCGAGCTCGTCGCGCGTCGCCCGCTCCCGAACGGTGAGGCGATCGACGGCCGTGGCGCCGGCGCGGCGCGGCGGGAACGCGTCGAGGACGACACCGCCGGCCACGGTCTCGCTTCGTCCCGACTCGCGAAGGACGAACCGGTCGTACACGTCCAGGACCACCGGCTCCGACAGGTAGATCCGCACGAACGCCCCGTCGTCTGGTACGGACCTCCCGGCGTACAGATGCAGTTTCGCGTCACGGTCCGCGGCTCCGGCGTGGAACGAGAACGCGCCGCGGGAGGTGAGCTCGTGCGCGAGGCCTCGCACGGGTCGGAGCTTCGCCTCGATCAGGCTCGTCGGATGCCACCGTTCAGGATGCGCCAGCACGTCGCCGCGCGACAGCCGCGAGCGGTCGACCCCCGCCAGGTTCACCGCCACGCGGGAGACGGGTCTCGCGACGTCGATCTGCCGCTTGTGCGTCTGCAGCGATCGGATACGCGCACGAACACCGGTCGGCAACACTTCAGCCTCGTCGCCGACCGCCAGCGGTCCGCCGGTCAGCGTTCCGGTGACGACGGTCCCCGCACCGGCGACCGGGAAGACGCGATCCACGAACAGGCGTGTCCGCCCGTCGGTGGGCGGTACGGGCGCGTTCGCGACCATGTCGTCGAGCGCGTCGACCAGCTCGTTCACGCCTTCGCCGGTCTCGGACGAGCACGACACGACCGTCGCGCCCTCGACCGCCGAGCCGCGAACGCGTTCGATGACCTCCATCCGCGCGTCCTCGAGGCGATCCGCGTCGACGAGGTCGCGTTTGGTCAGCGCCACGACCGCGCCCGTGACGCCGAGCACGTCGACGATGGCGAGGTGCTCCTCGGTCTGTCGTCGCCAGCCCTCGTCGGCCGCGACGACGAACAGCACTAGCCGAACCGGTCCCACGCCGGCGAGCATTGTGCGCACGAACCGCTCGTGTCCCGGTACGTCGACGAAGCCGACCTCCCGGCCGGAGGGCAACGTGGCCCAGGCGAAACCGAGATCGATCGTGAGACCACGCCGTTTCTCCTCGGCCAGCCGGTCGGGGTCGATACCGGTGAGGCGTGTGACGAGGCTCGACTTGCCGTGATCGACGTGCCCGGCGGTGGCCACGACCTGTAGGGGCTCGACCAGATCGATCGCGCGCTGCTCGCTCACGAACCGAACCTCGATCGCTCAGCCGTCGTCGTCGACGAACTCGTCGCCCTCGCGCGCGTACTGGATCGCCCGCGCGAGATCTGGGAGCTCCTCACCGTCCACGGTCCGCAGGTCGCACAGCACGCCGCGTTCGGTGACGCGGCAGAACACGGGGGGCGATCCCGTGCGCAGCCGTCCCGCCATCGCGTTCGGGTCGCGGGAGCGGACCTCGACGCCGTACGAAGGAATCGCGAATCCCGGCAGCGACCCACCGCCGACCGCCGACGAGCAAGATGTGACGTGCGCATCGGAGAGCTCGCCGTCGAGCGCGCGTGCCAGCTTCTCAGCACGGCGGTGGATGGCCTCCGCCGGCTCTCGCAGCATCCTCCACACCGGGAGGTCCGCTCGGCGCTCGGTCGCGTACATCGCGAGCACCGCCTCGAGCGCCGAGACCTGCATCTTGTCCACGCGCACCGCGCGCGCGATGGGATGTCGGCGAAGCCTCGTCACGAGGTCGGGCCGTCCGAGCACGATGCCGGCCTGCGGGCCACCGAGGAGCTTGTCGCCGGAGAACAGGACGAGATCGGCGCCGTCGCGAAGCGCGTCGACGGCGTTGGGCTCTCCCGAGGGGATCCCGTGGACGCGCTCGAGGAGTCCCGACCCGAGGTCGTACACGAACGGCACGTCGGCCTTCCGAGCGAGCGCCGCGAGCTCGCGCGCCGTCGGCTCGGCCGTGAACCCGATCACCCGGTAGTTGCTCGGATGGACCTTGAGGATCGCCGCCGTCTTGTCGGAGAGCGCGGCGCGAAAGTCGTCGACGCGCGTTCGATTCGTCGTTCCGACCTCAACCATCCGCGCGCCGGACGCCGCGACGATCTCGGGGATGCGGAACTCGCCGCCGATCTCGATCAGCTCGCCGCGTGAGACGAGCACGTGCCGTCCCCGCGCAAGCGCGGAGAGCGCGAGCAACACCGCGGCGGCGCCGTTGTTCACGACGAGCGCGTCGTCTGCCCGCGTCAGCGCCGTCAGCAGGATCTCCGCTCTCGCGCTCCGTCGTCCGCGTGCCCCCGTCTCGCGATCGAGCTCGAGGTCCGAGTACCCGGTCGCGACCTTCGCGGCCGTTCCGGCCGCGGGTCCCGGCAGCGGCGAGCGCCCCAGTCCCGTGTGGAGGACGACGCCGGTGGCGTTGATCACGGATGACAGGCCGTTCGCCGCGAACGACGCCAGGCCGATCGCCCGCGCGAGGATCACGTCGTCGCTCGGGACGGGCAGACCAGGTTCGGCTGCGCCGCGGACGTCGTCGAGCGTACGGGTCAACGTTCGCTTCACGACGGCCCGGCCGAACAACTCGCTCGCGCGTCGCGCTGGATCGGATCGGAGCAGCGTGTCGACCGACGGGATGCGCCGCCGCGGCTCGGAGCCTCTCGTTGCGGGGGCTACGTTCGCTTGCTGGCGCTCGCTCACTTCTTGAGCCCCTCCGCTGGCGCCATGTCTCCCTCAGGGTAGCCCCCCGCGCGAGGCCGGCGCCCGTCGACGCGCCCGGCCGACGCTCCGCGACTCGACGGTAGGATGGCCTGCGGTGGACACCGAAGAGCGCGCGCACTTCACCGCCGCCGGCGAACACTGGATGGTCCGCGGCGGGGGCATCGACATCGAAGTCGTGGCGCCCGGTGGCCTCCGCACCGAGGAGATGATCCTCAACATCGGGCCGCAGCACCCGGCCACGCACGGGGTCCTGCGCCTCGTCCTGGAGCTCGACGGCGAGGTGGTCACGCGGGCAGAGCCGGTGATCGGCTACATGCACCGGGCCGCCGAGAAGCTCGCGGAGCACCGCGATTCGCGGCAGACGCTCGTCCTGATGAACCGGCACGACTGGCTGTCGGCGTTCAACAACGAGCTCGGCTTCATCATGGCCGTCGAGAAGCTGGCCGGCGTCGAGGTTCCTGAACGCGCGAGGTGGATCCGCACCATGCTCGCCGAGTGGAACCGCATCCTGAGCCACCTGATGTTCATGGGGTCGTACCCGCTCGAGCTCGGCGCGATGACGCCGATCTTCTACGCCTTCATCGAGCGCGAGATGATCCAGGCGCTGATGGAGAGCGCGACGGGCGCGCGTATGCACTTCTCCTTCGTGCGACCGGGCGGGCTGAAGGACGACCTTCCGCGCGGGTGGCTGAAGCAGTCGGCCGATGTGCTCAAGCACGTGCGGAAGAAGCTTGCCGAGTTCGACAACCTCGTCATGGGCAACGAGATCGTCTTCGCCAGGACGAAGGGGGTCGGTGTGCTACCGCCCGACATCGCGATCGCCTACGGCTGCTCGGGTCCGGTACTCCAGGCGTCCGGCGTGCCGATGGACCCGCGCAAGGACGAGCCGTACGAGAAGTACGACGAGGTCGAGTTCGACATCCCGATCGGCCGAAACGGCGACTCGTACGACCGTCTCTGGGTCCTCGCTCAGCGCATGCGGGAGTCCTGCAACATCATCGAGCAGTGCATGGAGAAGCTGCCCGCGGGCGAGTTCCGGGCGGCGAAGCTCCCAAAGACGCTGAAGCTCGACGGTGAGGTGTACGTCCGCACCGAAAACCCGCTCGGCATGATGGCCTACTACATGGTCGGGAACGGAAAGGTGGAGCCGTACCGCCTGAAGATGCGAACCGCATCGTTCTCGAACGTGTCCGTTCTGCCGGCGATGCTCCCCGGGACGCTCGTTCCCGACCTGATCGCCATCCTCGGGTCGGTCTTCTTCGTCGTCGGCGACATCGACCGCTGACGCCCCTTGCACTCGGGACGCGTCCCGTAGACGATATCGCTCACCGATATCGCCCCGATATCTCGCCGAGGAGGTCGCCGTGGAGGAGCGTGCCGCAAAACTTCTGTTGAAGGCGGTTCGATCGCTCCCCCAGCGAGAGCAGGATCAAGTTCTGGTCGCGCTGTTCCGCTGCGTTCCGGAGGGGACGGAGTTCGCGCCGCCCGGCACCTTTTCTCGACGCCTCCCCGGACCGTCCATGCCGCCGGACGTGGTGCTCTCGCACGGGACGCCGCCGATCGAGATGACCGGGCCGGTGGCCATGCTTCCGGTTCGGCTCCCACCCGAACTGCACGAACGGCTCCGCCGGTGGTCGACTGACGCGGGATTCTCGATGGCAAGCGTCGTTCGCGGCCTCATCGAGCGCTTCCTGGACGAGCAGGCCGGGCGGCCGCAGCGGCGTCCAAGCGGCCCAAAGCGTGCACGGAAGAGCGGGACCGCCCCACGTTCGAAGCGGTCCACGGCTCGCGGCTGAACCGCCCGGGGTGCCGCGGCCGTCGCCGTCTATACGGCCGCGTCCGATCGCGACCCGTCACTCTCCCGAGCTCGTGCGAGCCACGGTGGTTCGGCCAGCCCGGCGGTGCCGATCACCAGCCAGCGAAGGCGGCCGAGCCCCGCGGGATCGGCGAGCAGTCTCGCGCGGCTCCGGCTTCCCCACGCGCGAACCGCTTGGACCCCGTTCGACGCGTCCAGCATCTCCTGCTGGTCCCGGCGCTCCTCGCCGAGCCAGTCGGCGAGGCCGAGCGCCGTCAGCGCGTCGCCCTGTGAGACCGTCTCGAACGCGACGAGCCCCCCCTCGCGAGCGTGCCGGGCGATCGCGTCGAGGTCGACGCCGGCGGTGATGTCGGCAGAGCCGGGAGCCTCGAGGACATCGGCGACAACCCGATGATCTCGGTAGCCGTGAACCCGTGCTGTTCCCGTGCCCGTCGAGGCGTAGTCGATCAGCAGGGCGTAGCCGCGTCGGATGGTTCCGCCGAGCGCGTCGACGAAACCGAGCGCTGCGGTCGGGATGACGGCTTCTTCGCCGTCGTCGAGTGACAACCCGTCCAGCTGCTCGTCGTCGAGCGGCCGCTCGGCCTCGACGAACGCATCGCCGTCGGCGGCGATTCGGATCTCGACGGGCACACCGCCGCGCCGGCGGATCCGACGGAACGGGAGGTTGTCGAGTAGCTCGTTCGCGACGACGAGACCCGGATCGAGCGGCTCGATCCCCACGATCGATCCGGCCACGTTCGGCGTGATCGCGGAGAGGGCCTCCCGGGCGGCGGGGCTCGCCTCGACCGCCTCGTACCAGACCTCGATGCCGGCGCGTTCGAACCCGGTGACGATCTCTCGCGCCATGGTCCCGTCTCCGGCACCCACCTCGACCACGCGGAGCGGGATCGGCCGATCGAGGTTCGCCCACATCTGCTCGAGGGCCGCCCCGACGAGCCGCGAGAAGACCGGATGCACATGAGGGCTCGTCACGAAGTGGCCGCGCGTCCCGATCGGCGTCGCATCGTAGAACCCGCCTCGGCCGTAGAGGGCCTCCTCCATGAACTCGGCGAACGTGATCGGTCCGTCGGCGAGGATGCGGCGGCGGATGCGTTCGGCGACGTCGCTGCTCATCGCCACCAAGCGTACGGGCCGCGGGGTGCATGGCGAGCGACGTGGGCGGTGTGCGGGCCCGCACGGTGAGGTGTCGGGCCGGAGGACCGCGTGCGAGGATTCGCGGGGTGAAACCCTTGCGAAAGGCCGCATCGGCGATCGTCGCGCGCGACGGCCACGGCGAGCTCGAGGTGCTCGTCCTCGAGCGCGGCTCGAGCAGCCGGTTTCTCGCCGGATACGTCGCGTTCCCCGGCGGCTCTACCGACGACGTCGACGCCCGTCTGTCGCACGATTGGTTCGGATCGACGGACGAGGTCGACCGCGCGTGCGCGGTTCGTGAGCTGCTCGAGGAGGTCGGGCTCGCCCTGACCTCGAGCGGCCTTCGTGAAGCGAACGGACTCGGGCTCGAGATCATCTCGTCCTCTCCGCCGAAGGCGGAACAGCTCCGCGAGGTCGCGCACTGGGTCGCGCCGCCGCAGGTGCCCACGCGGTTCGATGCGCGGTTCTTCGCGGCGCGAGCGGACCATGCGCTGCGGCCCGTGGCCGACGGCGTCGAGGCCTCGGACGTGTGGTGGGCGTCGCCGCGCGCTCTTCTCGAGGAGTGGCGGACGGGCCGCCGGAAGCTCTACTGGCCGACGTATTACACGGTGGTCGCCATTTCGGCCTGCGCCAGCGTCGAGGAACTTCTCGAGCTCCGCATCTCCACGCGAGAACCCGACGAGGACGAGCTCGAACGTCTGCCTCGGTCGGTCTTCTGGCAGGACTGATCGGGGTGCTCCGCGTCGCCCGCGTGCTTGCGCCGAATCCGGGGGTTCGTGAGCTCGAAGGAACCAACACGTACGTGGTGGGCGAGGGCCCGGCGATCGTCGTCGACCCCGGACCGGACGACGAGGGTCATCTCGAGGAGGTCCGCGGGACTGCCGCCCGCGTCGGGGCGATCGTGCTCACGCACGACCACCCCGATCACGCGCCCGGCGCCGTCCGGCTCGCCGCGCTCACCGGGGCGACGATCCATGCGTTCCGACCGCCCACGGGCGGCTCCCGGCTACGCGACGGCGACGCCGTCTCGTGCGACGGCGTGCAGCTGACCGCCATCGCCACCCCCGGTCACACGCCCGATCACGTCGCGTTCTGGAACGAGACCGTTCGAGCCCTGTTCACCGGCGATGCGGTGCTCGGTCGCGGAACGAGCGTGATCGACCCGCCAGAGGGCGACCTCGTCGCGTATCTCCGTTCGCTCAACCGAATGAAGGAGCTTGATCCGCGGACGATCTATCCGGGACACGGGCCGATCGTGTTCGACCCGGCGCGGAAGCTCGACGAATACATCGATCATCGAGCGATGCGCGAGCGCGAGATCCTCGCGGCGCTCGCAGACGGAGCGCGATCGGTCAAGGAACTCGTTCAGACCATCTACAGCGAGTACCCGGCGGACGTCCACGAGCTGGCGGCACGATCGGTGACCGCACACCTGTTGAAGCTCCATGCCGAGGGGCGCGTCGAACGCGTCATGCGCGGCGGCGACACGACGTACCGTTCGATCGAGCCCAGAGCGTGTGCGCGATGCGGTCGTCCGGTTCGCGGCAAGGGCCCCCTGTGCAGTAAGTGCACCGTCGAAGCGCTCCAGGAATCCGGCTGAGCGACGAGCGATACCGCCTCGAATCAGGTACGGGCGCGATCGAGCTCCCACACCGAGATGTGCTTCTGGCTCGTCGCCGCGATCGGAGACCGATCCCAGTCGGCCCATCGCTCGCGCAGGCGCATCCCGGCGAGGCGAGCCATGAGGTCGAGCTCGGACGGGTACGCGTAACGGATCCGCACTGGATACAGCTTGACGCCGTCCTCTCGCACGATCAGATGGTGCGAATCCGTGCGCTGCGCGAGCGTGTCGTGCTTCGACACCTCGATCTCCACCTCGCCGAGCTCGACGCGTGTTGCCGATACTCGTTGATCGCGATCCCATCGCGTCGCATCCGGGACGAACGCCTCCATCGCGAACACGCCGTCGTCCGTGAGGTGCCGCGCGACCGAACGGAAGCACGAGACCTGGTCGTCTTGCGTCAGGAGCCCGAAGAACGTGTTGAACACGACGTAGACCAGGTGGAAGCGCTCGGGGACGGTGAAATCGCGGAAGTCGCCCATCGTCACGGGGATCTCCGGGCCGCCGGGCTTGGCGCCCAGCTGGGCCACCATCGCCTGTGACGCGTCGATGCCCTGCACGCGCACTCCGGTCGCACTGAGGGGGAGCGCCACGCGGCCTGTTCCGATCCCGAGCTCGAGAGCCGCGCCGTCTCGAGCAAGCTCCTTCAGAAACACGACGGTCGTCCGCAGATCACCGCCGAACGCAAGCTCGCGGTACCTGTCGTCGTATGCCTCGGCGATACGCTCGCCGTAGGTGGATGGGCCGTAGTCGTCCATGCGCAAGCTGACCGTGCGAGCCGCGCGCGTGTCAAGCGAGCCGTCAGGACGATACGGGCTCAGGTTCGGGTTCGAGCGCTTTCGGATCCGGGATGACGACGGTGTGCTCGTACGTTCGAACCAGACCGCGCGCGGTCAGCCCTCGAAGCGTCCGGTTCACCGTCTCACGCGATGCGCCCACCATCCTGCCGAGCTCTTCCTGCGTCAACGGGACGCCGATCGTGACGCCGTTGTCCCCGCAGGTTCCGTGTTCCTCCGCCAGATCGCGCAGCCGCCGCGATACTCGCGTCGGAACGTCTTCGACCAGAGCCTGCTCGAGCGCACGGGACGTCCGGTGCAAGCGCGACGCGGCAAGCCGCAACAGCTGCTCGGCGATCGCGGGACGGCGCTCGACGATCTCGCCGAGCAACGGCACGGGGATCGCCACGACGTCGGCCTGCCCGACCGCGCGGGCCTCGACTGGCGACGGCCGTTCGAGCAGCGCGCACTCGCCGAACACGTCGCCCGTTCCAAGCAGCGCGACGACGACCTCGCGGCCGTCCGACGTCACGGACGCCAGCCGAACCGCGCCCGCCGTCACCAGGTAGAGCGTCTCGCCGATGTCTCCTTGGCGCGTGATCACGTGACCGTGTTCGAGGCGCCGAGGACGGCCGGCCCACGAAGCACCGCGAACGTCGTCGCGAAGGGTCATCGCCGGGACGCTATCCCGTGCCACCGACACTCCAGAGCCGCAGCGTCCGAACGCCTGGTCGCGATAGGCTCCCCGTCGAGGGGAGGAGACGAAGTGGGGAGGCGAGAACGGGACGCGCTCGCGCAGGTGCCGCTCTTCGCGGGACTTCCGCCCAGGCATCTGAAGCGCCTCAGCGACCTCACCGAGGAGCGCCGCTTCATGGAGGGCGCGAAGGTCGTCCGGCAGGGCGACTCCGGAGACGCCTTCTTCGTGATCCTGGAAGGCGAAGCGAAGGTCGTCGGACCGTCGGGCCGCGTGCTCAGTCGCCTGTTCCCCGGCGAGTATTTCGGCGAGATCTCTCTCCTCGACGGCGGCCCGCGTACGGCGACCGTCGTGGCCGAGACGCACCTGACCACGCTGACGCTCTCGCGTAGCTCGTTCCTGAAGACCGTTCGGGGTGAGCCCGCGGTCGCCGTTCGGCTCCTGAACCACGCGGCCTCGATGCTTCGCCGCCTCGAACGCCCCGCCGCAGGCTGAGCTTCTCCGTGCGCGCCGAGATCTACCGCTCGGATGACGCGGACCGCGTGCTTGCCACGGGGCGCTGGTCGCGAGGTGGTGGATCGACGCTCGACGTCGCCGCCACCGACGTCGAGGGACTCGACGGACTGCTGCGTCGAACGCCGGTCGTGGCTCGAGATCCGTCGCTGCTCCCGCAGGGGTCGCGTGGCGAGACGGTCCTTCAGCCCGACTCGCTCGAGTGGTTCCGCGCGGCGTTGATCACGCGGGTCGAGACGCTCGGGCTGTCAGTGCGGTTCGTCGCCGAGGACGTTCGCAACGGCTGGGATCCGGCGGCGAACTACCGGCGGTTCCGCGACCAGGCCGAGCGCCTGGCGTCCTCCTAGTCGTCGCTCGCGTTCGTCGCGACCCACGCCGTGCCGGGGTCGCAGAACGCCTGGAAGTCGCACCACCGGCACTGCTCGCCCGGCGTCGGCTCGAACTGCCCCTCGGCGATCCCGCCCAGCCACGCGCGCACGCGGTCGCGGACCCCGACGACGTCGTCGACGACGTACGACGCTTCTTCGCCGCTCGACAGGTACAGGTACGTGAGCCGAAGCTCTTCCGGGCGCTTGCGCCACACGTCGATGCAGGCGAGGGAGTACACGTCGAGCTGTACACGGGCGAGTGGATCGTCGTCGCGCGGACGCTTGCCCGTCTTGTAGTCGACGACCTCCCACGGCCCGCCGTCGTCCGCTCCGTAGATCGCGTCGATCCGTCCCGCGACGACGAACCCGCCGATCGGGAGCAGGAACGAGCGCTCGACGAATCGCGGCACCATCGACGCGAACCTGCTCGACAGGAACGCCCGGCGAAGGTCCTCGATGCGTCCCGGCCGGCCCGCGAGCTCTTCGACGATCAGGTCGGGGCCGTCGTCGTCCTCGAGGAGCGATCCCTGGCCGTGCGAATGGAGTTCGATCCACCGATGGATCTCGCTCCCGATGCGCGCGGCAGGGCCGGCGAACCGAGGGAGCGGCCGAACGTTGCTCCAGTAGTAGCGCTTGGGGCACCGCCCGTAGTCGACGATCCCACCGACCGAGATCGTCGCCGGGAGCGGACGTTCCACCTGCACGCGGGCCTCCATCTCGACGAGGTGCACTGCGAGGCTACGCCGTTCCGCAGAGAGCTCCGCGAACGGTCCCCGCTCGTCGGGATGAAGCGTGTCGATCAGCGATGCCGGCACCGAACCGACCTCCGCTGCGTCGATCGCCGCGCGGCGCCATCCATCGGCGAACAGCGGCTCCGCCGGCTCTGGCCGAGCAGTGCCCGGCCAGTCCCGCACGAACGCTTGCCGATAGCCGGCGAGCGGGTTCTCGTCGTCGACCTCGGGTCCTCGATCCACCGACGCCATCCCCGACAGCTCGCCCCAGTCGCACAGCTCATCGAGGAACGCTCCGGGCTCTTTCGGTTTCTGCGTCTCGCCGTACCAGTGGGCGCCGGAAACGAACAGGTTCCGGCGCGCGCGCGTCAGCGCGACGTAGCACGTGCGCCGTTCCTCGATCGTCTCTTGCCGGCGCAGCTCTTCCTTGAACTTCGACAGGTTGCCGTCGTAGCGCGGCAGGATGATCGAGTCGCCTCGGAGCTCGAAGTCGAGCGACCTGGCGCGCTCGGCGGGGTTGTGCT
>Ga0299907_10000069_pt1 | contig 35529 bp, 34 predicted proteins | sample RVTome_16_FD_198680 | JGI IMG/M metagenome (GOLD analysis project Ga0299907, IMG submission 198680) | Soil microbial communities from uranium-contaminated site in the Upper Colorado River Basin, Wyoming, United States - RVT152D67 (version 2) ...
GCGGGAGACCGGTGGCCACGGTGGACAGCGAGACGGACGTTGTTGTGGGGAATGGCGCATCGAGGCTCCGGACAAGTGACGACCGGAACACTTCTGCGTGGCGATGTTCGAGCTGGGCGATGCCGAGACCGTCGAAAAGTACGAGCACGTAGGTGGAGGCCCCATCCGGAGAAAAGGAACCATCCAAACCGTCGAACGGGGCTGCGCCAACCAGACGCCGTTCGATCTCCGATACCAGATTGACCAGCCCCGATCCGGCGTAGGAAGGCCCGTTTTTCATCCTGGCCAGCGTAAAGCCCTGACTTCGACGTGAGAACCGGTGTGCGTATACTCGCCCGCGGTCAGTCCCCCGACCCAATGAGGCATGAGCCCATACTTTGAGAGCTATCTGACTGTTGGCGCCTTCGCAGCGCTCGGAGTGGTTTTGGTGTTGGTAATGCTGGGTGTCGCTTCTGTACTGCGTCCGGTCAAACCAACCAAGACCAAGCAGATGACCTATGAATGTGGTGTGGATCCGGTCGGTAGCGGTTGGAGCCAGACCTATGTTCGCTACTACGTGTTTGGCCTCTTGTTCGTCGTGTTCGATGTCGAGGCTGTCTTTCTCTTCCCGTGGGCCATCCAGGTCGAATCGCTGGGAGTCTTCGGCGTTGTGGCCATGGTCGTCTTCATGCTTACCCTGTTAGAAGGTCTCGTCTACGCCGTGAAGAAAGGGGTGCTCAAATGGGATTGATCCAGAAGTTCGGCGCACCCAAACCGGTTACCTGGCTCCTCAACTGGTCGCGGCAGTACTCCCTGTGGCTATTCCAGTTCGGGCTCGCCTGCTGTGCAATCGAGCTGATGGCCGCCTCTGGCCCACGCTACGACTTCATGCGTTTCGGGATAATCCCCCTTCCCGCTTCTCCCCGCCAGGCCGATCTGATGGTCGTGGCCGGAACGGTGACCGACAAGATGGCACCGTCGGTGAAGCGGCTCTATGACCAGATGCCGGAGCCCAAGTATGTGATCTCCATGGGGTCATGCGCCAACTGCGGTGGCCCGTATTGGGACTCGTATTCGGTGACGAAAGGTGTCGACCAGGTGATTCCGGTCGATGTATACGTCCCGGGCTGCCCGCCCCGTCCCGAGGCCTTGATGGACGGAATCGTCCTCCTCCAACAGCTCATCAAGAACGAAGACCTGAAAGAGAAGTGGAATCAGCGTGACCTCGAGCCCGTCTGAGACCGAGACAACCTCGCTTCAGGAATTCGCCGATCGTGTGGCTGGGGCGGTCAGTGGCGTAGCCGAGCTCCAATTCGGCACCGCCAAGATCAAGGTGAGGGCCGATTCGTGGGTCGAGGCCCACCGGACGGCGCGTGACGAGCTCGACCTCGTGTTCTTCTCCTGGTTGTCGGCGATCGATTGGAGCAATCAAGTCGAGGTTGGCGATCCACCCAGGGAGGAAGTCGAGGAGCGAATCGAATTGCTCAGCGGGCTCTCCGACGTCACCGAGGGCAACCTGGTGATCATGTCGACCGACCTGCCGGTCTCCTCGCCCCGGATCCCCACGCTGGTCGATGTCTACGCCGGGGCCAACTGGCATGAGCGCGAAGCCTTTGAGATGTTCGGCATCGACTTCGAGGGTCACCCCAATCTGCAGCACCTGTATCTGCCGGAGTCCTTCGCGGGCCATCCGTTGCGTAAGAGCTATCCGTTGCTGAGTCGTGAGGTCAAACCCTGGCCAGGCAAAGTCGATGTCGAGGCGATGCCCGAGAAGGGAAGGTCCGACGAGCCCTCCACGGAGAATCCCGAAGCATGACGATCGATACCGACACGATCCGTCATCTGAGTGAGGTTTCTGTCTCGGTCGAGATCGAAACCGAGGACATGACCCTCAACATCGGGCCTCAGCATCCGTCGACTCACGGAGTCCTCCGGTTAGTTGCCCGGGTGGATGGCGAGCGCTGCTACGACGTGCAGCCCGTCATTGGATACATGCACCGCGGATACGAGAAGCTTTCCGAGGTCAGGACCTATCCCCAGGTGACCACCATCGTCAATCGAATCGATTGGGTCTCCGGTTACGCCAACGAGATCCCATTCATCGTCGCCGCCGAGCGGCTCATGGAGCTGGTGGTACCGGAGCGCGCTCAGTACATCAGGCTGATCCTCACCGAGATGGCACGAATCGCATCCCATCTCGTTTTCAATGCCTCCTATCCGTTGGAGCTCGGGGCGGCCACGCCCCTGTTCTTCGCGCTACGAGAGCGGGAACGGGTTCTCGACCTGTTGGAGAGTGTCACCGGTGGGCGGTTCCATCCCAACTTCAACCGCATCGGCGGGGTGAAGCCGGCATACGCCGCCGGCTCCAACACCCGCAAGATGCCCCAGGATCTGCCGGCGGGGTTCCTTCAAGAGACCCGGGAGGCGATGGACAAGGTTGGGGTCGCCGTAGACCAGCTCGAGGATCTCGTGGCCGGCAACGAGATCATCCTCGCCCGAACCCGGGGTGTCGGTGTGCTTCCTCAGGAGGTAGCCGTCGCCTACGGCGTGTCCGGACCCAACCTCCGCGCCTCCGGTGTGCCGGTCGACCTCCGCACGACCCAGGACTACCTGCCCTACGACCGTTTCGACTTCAACGTGATCACTGCCGAGAACGGCGATTGCTGGGATCGCTGGCATGTCCGTCTCCTGGAGATAAGGGAATCGATCAAGATCATCCAGCAGGCCATCGACACCATCCCTTCCGGCGACCTGCAAGCCAAAGTCCCCAAGGTCATCAAGGTTCCCAAGGGCGAAACCTACGTCCGAGCGGAGAACCCGAAGGGGGAGATGGGCTACTACCTGGTCTCCGACGGGGGGCAGGGCCCATATCGACTCAAGATCCGGTCGGCGAGTTTCTCCAATATCTCGATCCTGCCCTGGATTCTGGAGGGAATCCTGGTCCCCGACATCATCGCGGTCATGGGCTCGTTGGACTTTGTGCTGGGAGATGTGGACAGGTAATGCCTACCTGGGTTATAGACCTGTTCAGTAACTTCTGGGTCTCCCTTGGGGGGAAGCTGCTGCTAGTTGCCCTGCTCATCCCACTCGTGGGGATGGTCATCGGGTTTGCCGAAATGAAGCTCTCGGCCAAGATGCAGGCGCGGGTCGGGCCCTATTTCGCCGGTGGGCGCTGGGGCTGGGCGCAGCTGATCGCCGACGGGGTGAAGTTCTTCCAGAAGGAGGACATCGTCCCCACCGACGCTGACCGCCCCGTGTTCAAGAGCGCACCGATCCTGGTCCTGGTAGGGACCGTCGCCCTCTTCGTCGTGATTCCGTTCGGGCCTGGCCTCGCTTTTCGGGATCTCGACGTCGGCATCTTCTACGCCCTGGCCGTCTCTTCGCTGAGCACGGTCGGCATCCTCATGGCGGGGTGGTCTTCGGCCAACAAGTACTCCCTGATCGGGGGATTGCGGGCGGCCGGCCAGCTCATCGCATACGAGCTGCCTCTCGTGCTGGCTGTGGTGGGTGCGGTCATCCTTGCCGGCACCATGAGCCTCCAAGGGATCGTTCAGGCGCAGATCGATGCCGGCTATCCCTACGTCGTCCTGCAGTTCATCGGATTTGGCATCTTCATGATCGCCTCGCTGGCCGAGCTCAGCCGCATTCCATTTGATATGCCCATCGCCGAGTCCGAGCTCGTCATGGGCTACCTCACCGAGTACTCGGGATTTCGTTTCCTCTTCTTCTTCCTCGCCGAGTTCGCCAATATGTTCACATTGTCGGCGATCGCCGCCACCCTCTTCCTCGGGGGCTACTGGCTGCCGGGCGTGCCCGAGGATGTCCTGGCTTACGCGGGACCGATCATCTTGATTGCCAAGGTCTTTCTCCTCGTCTTCGCCATGATCTGGTTCCGCTGGACCTTTCCCCGATTTCGGGAGGACCAACTGCAGCGTCTTGCTTGGGTTTGGCTGGTCCCCCTCGCCATCCTCAACATTGTGGTGACTGCGATTCTGAAGGTGGTTCTGTGATGACCAGCAACGGGAACCGGACGATACCGGGCACCGGGCTGATGAAAGGTCTCGGGGTCACTCTCTCGACGATGTTCAAGACGATCTTCGCTCCCGGTAAGCATCTGGCGACAGTCAACTACCCGAAGGTCAAGGAGACCCCGGTGCCACGGGCGCGCGGGGTCATCGCCCTCGATCAGGAAGCTTGCACCGTTTGCATGCTGTGCGCCCGGTCGTGCCCCGATTGGTGCATCTACATCGAGGGTCACAAAGAGGAATTGCCGCCAGAAAAGCCCGGGGGCCGGATCAAGGTCCGCTCCAAGCTCGACCGCTTCGACATCGACTATGCCCTTTGCATGTACTGCGGGATCTGCGTCGAGGTCTGCCCCTTCGACGCCTTGTTCTGGAGCCCCGAGTACGAGTACTCGGAGGCGAAGATGGGCGACATGCTCCACGACATGAATCGTCTCCAGGATTGGCTTCAGACCGTCCCGGAGCCACCGGCATTAGAGAAATGAGGAGAACGGGTTGACGTTCGAAAGCTGGATCAGCGAACCCGTGAACTGGGTTTTCCTGCTCATTGGGCTGGCCGTCCTGGTCTCCGGCTTCCGGGTGGTGACCTCCAGGAACGTGGTCCACGCCGCCCTCTTCCTGGTCGGCGCTCTCGGTGGGAGCGCCGGCCTGTTTCTTCTTCTCTCCGCAGAGTTCGTCGCCTGGGTCCTGGTCCTTGTCTACATCGGGGCGGTAATTGTGTTGTTCCTGTTCGGGATCATGATCACCAGGGCGCCCACGGGTCTCGACGAGGGCCTCGATTCCGGGCGGAAGTTCTGGCCTGCGATATTGTCGCTGGCGGTGTTCGTGACACTTGCCTGGGGCTCGATCGATGCCTTTGGCGCCAATCCCGTGGCGACCACGGGGACCGCAACCGTCACCGAGGTTCTCGGAGAATCACTCCTGGGGCGTTTCGTCATCCCGTTCGAAGTGGTGGGGTTCGTGCTCCTCGCTGCGTTGATTGGTGGGATCACCATCGCCCGGCGTGACCTCACTCCGGTCGAAGAGGAGTCTGGAGTCGCAGGGTGATTGTCAATCAGTTCTTGATTCTGTCTGCGGCCCTGTTCGCCCTCGGGGTCTACGGTCTCCTGGTTCGCCGCAACATCGTGCTCATCTTGTTGTCGGTGGAGTTGATGCTCAACGCGGTCAACATCAACCTCGTCGCCTTCGAGGCGATGCTCGACACGACCGAAGCCCTCGGACAGGTTTTCGCCATCTTTGTGATCACCGTGGCAGCCGCTGAGGTTGGTATCGGGCTCGCCATTGTCCTGATGATCTTCCGCAATCGCCGCTCCGCCAATGTCGACGAACTCAACCTGATGAGATGGTAAGGGCTCGCTCGCTCGCCGTATCAGGTACTAGGTATCGGGCACTTCGTGCCCCGAAGTATCAGGTATCAGGACGATCCTCATACCTCATGCCTCATACCTCATACTCAGGAGGTGGGTCTTGACGAACCTCCTGATCCTCGCCGCCGAAGAGGGCGAGCACGTCGTTCAGGCCGGCGACGGTGGGTGGTGGGCCGACACTGCCGGGATCATGCTCATCCTGCCTTTCCTGGCATTCGGGCTGATCCTCGTGGTGGGCAAGCGACTCAAGTATCAGGGTGGGGAGATCGCCGTGGCCGCCCTGGCGATCAATCTGATATGGGCCACGATCCTGTTCGTCGCCAACATGACCGGTGGCGTGCTCGACGCCTCCAACACGTTCGAAATCGCCCGCATCGGCAGCGGTCTCGTCTTCGAGTTGGGGTGGGTAGTGGATGGGTTATCGATCATGATGTACTTCCTGGTCAACCTGGTCGGGCTGCTGGTCTTCATCTATGCCCTCGGGTACATGAAGGGCGACGTCAGGGTTCCCTGGTTCTTCGCCGCTTTCTCCCTGTTCGCCGGAGCGATGCTCATCCTGGTCGGTGCCCCCAACCTGGTTCAGCTCATAATCGGCTGGGAAGGGGTCGGCCTCGCCAGCTACTTCCTGATCGGTTTCTACTGGGACGACCTGGACAATGTGAAGGCGGGCAACAAGGCGTTTCTCACCAACAAGGTGGCCGACGTCGGTCTCATCCTCGGGGCGATCATCATCGGGGTCACCCTTGGTACCTTTGATTTTGCCGCCCTCGATCTCGCCGCCATCGAGCAAAACGAGGCTCTTGCCGGAGTGGCCCTGGTGGGCGGCTTCCTCCTTTTCTTCGGTGCCATCGGGAAGAGCGCTCAGTTTCCGTTCCACATCTGGCTGCCGGATGCCATGGCCGGCCCTACCCCGGTCTCCGCCCTGATGCATGCCGCCACCATGGTGACCGCCGGTATCTATCTGATGGCGCGAACGTTCCCGCTGTTCGAGAATCTCGCCACCGAGGCCCGCGGCTGGATGGTGGCCATCGGCGCCGTAACGCTGTTCGCCATCGGCCTGCTCGCCCTCGTGGCCAACGACATCAAGAAGGTACTGGCCTACTCCACCGTGTCCCAGCTCGGTTACATGATGACCGCGGTCGCTGCCGGCGGATACACCGCCGGGTTGTTCCACCTGTTCACGCATGCCTTCTTCAAGGCGTTGCTATTCCTCGGTGCGGGCTCGGTGATCCACGCGGTCCACTCCAACAACATGACCGACATGGGGGGATTGCGGAAATACATGCCCACCACCTACTGGACGTTTGTGGTCGGCTCGCTCGCCCTCGCCGGCATCTTCCCCCTCGCCGGCTTCTTGTCGAAGGACGAGATCCTCGCCACGCTGCAATTCGAGGGCTACGTCGCGTTCATGTGGATCGCAATCGCCGGGGCGTTCGTCACCGCCTTCTACATGACGCGATGTGTCGCCCTCACCTTCTTCGGCGAATACAAAGGCCATGGCGAGCCACATGAGTCGCCCAGGATCATGACCGGACCGCTGGTCGGGCTTGCCATCCCGTCGATCCTCTTCGGTTTGCTCAACATCCCGGGTGTGGAATGGCCTGGGATAGGCAACTTCACGGCATGGCTCGGGGTGCGGGAGGTGGCGATGGGGGACCATCACGCCGAGACGATCGACTTCGCCCTGGCCGGATTGGGTCTCGGGGCGGCATTGCTCGGAATCGCTCTCGGCTGGATGATCTGGGGCAAGGATCGCGACACACAGCAAGCTCGCGACCGTTTCGACGTGCCGGTCCTCTATCCCCTGCTCCGTCACAAGTACTACATGGATGATGCCGCCCTCGGTCTGGTCTGGGCCACCTCGAACCCGCTGGCCCGTTTCGTCGACTGGACCAACACCTACATCATCGACGGGATCGTCAACGCCGTCGGAGGAGCCACCAAGTTCCTGGGGGGGCTCGTCTACAACGGACTCGACCAACTCGGAGTCGACGGAGTGTTCAACGGTTTGTCGGCCGCCGCCGACAGCGCCGGTGCCGCGCTGCGCAAGATCCAGACCGGTCGTGTCCAGGAGTATGCGGCCGGTTTCGTGGCCGGGGTTCTGATCCTGGTAGTCCTGTTCGTATTCGTGATTTGAGAGAGGGAGCCTGAGAGCAATGGATTGGTTAGAGACCTGGGGATTGACGGCCACCGTCTTCCTACCAGTCGTGGGCGCGCTGCTCCTCGGGTTCATCAATAAGGACAACGAGAACGCCCTTAAACGCACAGCTCTGGCGATCACGTTGCTGGCGTTCGTTGCTTCCATTGCCGTGATCGTCGGTTTCGACTTCGGAGGAACCCCTTACAACACCTACCAATTCGAGGTCAATGAGACGTGGATCGGGGCGATAGACGCCAACTATCACGTAGGGGTCGATGGGATCAGCCTCCCCCTCCTCGTTCTCTCTACCTTCGTGATGGTGCTCGCGGTGATCTACTCATGGAATCACTGGGAGGAGCCGAAGAATCCCAAGGCATTCCTCATCCTGATGATGATCCTGGCCACCGGGATGAACGGCACGTTCGTCGCCCTCGACCTGGTGCTCTTCTTCATCTTCTTCGAGATCGTCCTGTTGCCGATGTACTTCATGATCGGGATCTGGGGTGACAAGGCCCCCCGCAAGATCCCCGGTTTCACCAAGCCGTTCGAGACGCGGCTCTACGCGGCCATCAAGTTCTTCCTGTTCACCCTGTTCGGCTCGGCTTTCATGCTCCTCGGGTTCCTGGCCCTGTACTTCGAGTCAGGCGACTCCCAGTTCGGCAACACCTTCGACATTCCCCAGCTCACCCAGCTCGGATCCGAAGGAGCGTTCACTGACACATTTGCCTTCCTGGTGTTCGGGGCGATGTTCCTCGGGTTTGCAGTCAAGGTGCCGATGTGGCCGCTGCACACCTGGCTTCCCGACGCCCACACTGCGGCGCCAACCGTCGGCTCGGTGCTGCTGGCCGCGATCCTGCTCAAGCTGGGCTCTTACGGCTTCATCCGTATCTCGCTTCCGATCCTTCCCCAGGAGGCGGTTGAATGGGCGCCGTTCATCGCCATCCTGGCGGTGATCGGGATCATCTACGGATCCTTGGCCTGTCTCGCCCAAACCGACATGAAGCGTCTGATCGCGTTCTCCTCGGTGGGTCACATGGGCTTCGTCATGCTGGGCATTGCCACGATGACCGACATCGGGATCAACGCTTCGATCATCGGGATGGTTGCCCACGGTCTGATCACCGGTCTCCTCTTCTTCCTCGCCGGCTCGATGTCCCACCGGTACCACACCAGGGAGATGGCCCGTCTCGGGGGCAATATCAAGCTGATGCCGGTGATGGGCGGGATCCTGGCCTTCACCGCCATGGCCTCGCTCGGTCTCCCTGGTCTGGCCGGGTTCTGGGGAGAGTTCATGTCCCTGGTGGCGGCGTATAACCCGTTGGCCGGGCTCTCGTTGGGGGTGTTCCGGACCGGCATGGTGCTCGGCGCAGTCGGCACGGTGCTCACCGCCGGCTACATGCTTTGGATGCTGCAGCGAGTGAACCTCGGTGAGCCGAATGCGGAATGGGAAGACCACGAGTTCCATGACGTCGACCGCTTCGAACTGACCGCATGGGTGCCACTCATCGTGCTCATCGTCGTGATCGGGTTCTACCCCAAGATCATCTTCGACACGACCACCGATGCGGTGACCTCGCTTGTGGACCTGGCGTTCGGGACGGAGACCACGGCCTCGGTCGGGACCCTGGTGAGGGGCGGCTGAGTCGGTGCCCTTCGAGATCGACTATCTGGCGATTGCTCCCGAGCTGATCATCGTTGTCACCCTTCTCGGGGTGCTCGCTCTCGACCTCGTCCTCGACCGTCCCCAGAAGTACTGGACCGCGACGCTTGCTGTGGCAGGCTCGGCGCTGGCGTTGCTTCCTCTCGCCGTGCTCGCCGTGAACGGCGACACGATCTCGATGTTCGACGGGTCCTATGTCGTCGACGAGTTCGCCCTCGTCCTCAAAGGCCTCTTTCTGGTCTCGGCATACATCGTCTTCTTACTGTCCCACCACTACATCGAATCCGAGCGCTACTACCAGGGGGAGTATTACTTCCTTCTCCTGACGACGGTCCTGGGATCACTCGTCATGTCGTCGGCACGGGATCTGATCGTGCTGTTCATCGGTCTGGAGATGGTGACCGCGCCGCTGTTCTTGCTCGCCGGCTGGCGCAAGGGTGACGTGAAGTCAAACGAGGCCTCGATGAAGTACTTCATTCTCGGAGTGCTGTCGACGGCGATCCTGCTCTACGGGATGTCGCTGGTCTTTGGCCTCACGGGTGAGGTGGGTTTCGCCGAGATCGCCGATGCCACGGCGGGCATGTCCGGGGAGCCGGCGCTGATCATGGCGATCCTGTTCATGATGGTCGGGTTCGGTTTCAAGGTATCGGCGGTGCCGTTCCATTTCTGGGCGCCGGACACCTACGAAGGAGCGCCGACCCCGATCGCCGCCTATCTCTCGGTGAATTCCAAGGCCGCCGGGTTTGTGGCCATGCTCATCGTCATGTATCAGGCCCTTCCCGATGCTTCGGACGTGTGGGCCCCCGCCCTCTGGCTGCTGGCGGCATTGTCGATGACGATCGGCAACCTCTCTGCGCTACGTCAGACCAATATCGTCCGTCTCCTCGCCTACTCGTCGATCGCCCAGGCCGGCTTCATGCTGGTGCCATTCGCCGCTGCGGCTGTGGCCGGAACCGACCTCGAGTCGGCTTTCGGCGCCACCCTCATCTACCTGGTGATCTATGCGGTGATGAACCTCGGGGCGTTCGCGGTGGTCATCGCGGGGGCGCGTAAGACCAGGTCGGGGGAGATCTCACAATGGGCCGGCCTGGCCCGGGTCGACCCGATGCTGGGTGTTCTCACGCTCGCCTTCTTCTTCAGCTTGGCGGGCATCCCGCCACTCGCCGGCTGGTTCGCCAAGTTCGAGATGTTCCGCTCGGTGATGATCGCCGATCCGGCGACGATCGCTCTTGCGGTGATCGCCGCGATCAACGCGGTGATCGCTCTCTACTACTACGCCCGGGTGATCCGCAGCGTTTGGCTGGACGACCCGATTGGTGAGTTCGCCGAAGGCGCCGAGGCGGAGCCTGCAGGCTCCCTTCGACTCGCGCTGGGGGTGGCGGTGGTCCTCACCCTCGCCATCGGTATCTACCCCAGCATCGCCACCTTCGTTCGCGACGCGGCCCAGGTCCTCGCCACCGGGGGCTAGCCGGCGTTGCTATAGCATCAGGTCTCGGATTCCACGACCTCTTGCTATAGCAACCCCTACTTGCGGGCGACCCGGCTCCGCCGAGCCGCCCGGTACTCACGATCGAGGAGTGACCACAGGGTGTGGTCGACCCAGTTCCCCCGGATGAGCAACTCCTCCCGCAAGACGCCTTCCCTGGTGAATCCAAGCTTCTCCGCAACCCGGTCGGAGGCGTGGTTACCAACTGCAATGCGGAGGACCACTTTGTGATATCCCATCGAGTTGAAGGTCTCATCCAGTAGAAGCTCAACGGCCTCCGTGCAGATTCCGCGGCTCGTTTCGTCAGAACGCACCCAATATCCGATCTCGGCGATCTTGCCGAGCTTCGACACCGTCCAAAACGAGATGTTGCCCAGATGACGTCGCGGATCCTCCTTCAGCCTGATCGAGTAATCCCAAGCCCGCTCCTCTTTCCAGGCCTGGAGGGACTCGCGGATGAACGCCGTGGTGTCCGCCGACGTGTAGTCGAGCCGGGCCCAGGGCAACCACTGGTTGAGGTCGGGGAGAGACACCCGGATCCCCTCGTCGAGCGTGGCCGCATCACGGCGCGTGAAACGCTGCAGCATGAGTCGTTCATTGTCGAGTTCGGGCCGTGGCACCCGATCAGGGTACCGGGCGTCTTGGCTTTGCGCCCTATGGTTGCTTCCTACTCTCTTGAGAGCACACATGTGGGAAAAACTGCACCTCCTGGACCAATATCCCAAACCCGACGAGCGACCAATGGCCGCGGTCCTGGCGCCGTTGTTCGAAGATGAGGACGGAGAGATCCGGGTGGTGCTCACTAAACGTCCTGACACCATGCCGACCCATGCCGGTCACATCGCCTTCCCTGGAGGAAGACCAGAGCCTGCAGATGATGGGCCTGTCGCCACTGCATTGCGTGAGGCCCACGAAGAGGTCGGCATCGACGCAGAACAGGTCGAGGTTCTTGGGTTCCTGCCGCCGATCGATACTGTGGAATTCACGTTGTTGGTGGTCCCGGTGGTGGGTCGCGTCAGCACCCCGCTGGGACTGGTTCCGTCACAACGTGAGGTGGCCCGGGTCTACACCCCCAGGCTCGGTGACCTCGCCGAGCCATCCAACTGGTGGCATGTCCCCTGGAACGGATGGAAGGTCTGGTATTACGACCTCGAAGGAGACACCCTCTGGGGGGCAACCGCACGAATGGTGCGTCAGATGGTGGGTTTGGACGAATAGACACCCGCCCTATTGGGTATGGGCTGATATGCCAGGAGACAAGTCGAAAAGGCGGGCGCCAGAGGCTGTATCGATTCGCCGCTCCCGGCGATACGCGTAGAATTTCAGTTCGGGGCTATGAATTCATCCCATCTCAAACGGAGATTGCTGATCGGCGGTGCCGTGGCAGCGTTTCTGCTCCTGACGGCAGGAGCGGTCTTTGCCGCGCTCACGTGGGGAGACGTGAACCGGGTGACCATCGATCGCCCCGAGGTCGACAACCCCTCGGGAGGCGTGGTGGCCCAAGACAACGAGCCATCGTCGGAGGATTCCGAGTCGGGTGAAGAACTAGCGCCCGTAGACACCGGCCTGCAGGTCTTTCTTCTCGTCGGGTCTGACTCCAGGTCCGACCTGGCAGACACGCAAGGCTTTGGCGACTTCGAGGGCGACCGAGCCGACGTCGTGATGGTCCTGTTCAAAGATGGCAGAAAGACCGGGCTGCTGTCGCTACCGCGAGACCTGATGGTGGACGATTCGTGCAGCGACGGAGAGAACCGTCTCAGCGAGATGCTTCAGGGCTGCTCTTCCATGAATGGGGCGACCCTCCTCACCGTTACCGTGGAGAGGCTCATCGGGAAATCGATTGATCACTTCGCCCTGGTGGACCTCGCCGGTTTTCAAGCCGCAGTCGATGCCATCGGTGGGTACGAGATCTGTGTGGACCGGCCGGTCCGCGATCAACGAGCCAACCTGTCTCTTCCCGAGGGCTGCACCCTCGCCGACGGTGAGCAAACTCTCGCTTGGCTGCGCTCGCGACGTACCCAGGAGCTCACCGATGACGGATGGCGTGTCATTCCGGGCGTCAACGATCTGGTCCGCAACGAGCGTCAACGCGCTTTCCTGCTCGACATCCTGGGAGAGATGGCCGATGTCACCAGCCCACAGGACATCGCTCAGGTCGCCCGGGCGGTGGCGCCATTCGTCACCGTGGACGACCACCTGTCACTCGTGAACGCAGTCAATCTCGCCTACACCATGCGTGGTCTGAGCAGCGGTTCGGTGAGTGAGCTCAGCGTTCCGGTTTACGACGACACCACATCCGGTGGTGCGGCCGTGCTACGTCCCGCGACGCCGGTGGATGAGATCGTCGCAGAGTTTCTCTCCACGACGGCGGCCGACAACGGAACGGTCTTCGGTCTCGCCGGCTGAGTCTTGCCGATACTCCCGCCGGGTCAGATAGAGACGAAGCGATTCCCCATCGTCGGGGAGCGCGCGTCATCATCGGAGGTGGGGGAGTGGCATCTCACCGTTCAGGGTCTGGTCCACAATCCACGGACGCTGAGTCTCGATGACTTTCTCAACCTGGATCACCGTGAGATCACATTTGACATCCATTGTGTGACCAGCTGGACGCGATTCGACAGCACCTTCACCGGCGTCCCATTGGCCGAAATGATCGATCCCGCTCCAGGAGCGCGCTTCGTCTCGTTTGGGGCCTTCTCCGACAGGGACCACAACACCTCGCTGCCTGTCGACTACGCCCTGGCGAGTAGCTGGGTGATCAGCGAGTTCGAAGGCGAACCGTTGGCCCCAGATCACGGCGGGCCGGTGAGGGTGGTCACGCCCGGTAAGTACTTCTACAAATCGATCAAATGGCTGAAGTCGATCGACCTGCTCGCCGAGGACCGCCCGGGCTGGTGGGAGGTCAACTCCTCTTATCACAACAATGCCGACCCCTTCGCCGGGGATCAGAGGTTCAGCACAGGGTCGTTGCGACCAGAGCAACTGTACCGGTTCAAAGATGCGGCGAATCTCGACAAGTATCGAGGCCGGGTGATGATCGGGCTCGAACTCCGGGATTGGTCGCCTGTCACCAACGACCTCAGACGTCTTTTCCTGAAGAACTGCGACATGAGACAGATCGCATTGCCAGGTGCCGACATGCGCGGGTGCAACCTGAGTCTGTCCAACCTCTCCGGTGCCAATCTCTCCGGCGCCAATCTGGCCGGGTCCGACTTGGAGGGAGCCGATTTCACCGATGCCGACCTCACAGGTGCGGACTTGTCGGGGACGGCGCTCTCAGCGACCAGGTTCGATGGCGCCTCGGTGGCGGGGGCCGGGTTCGTCGGCGCCTGGGGGCTGATCGAGCACCAGGCCTTCTACCTGCGATCGCAGGGTGTTAATCTGGACGGGCAATGACATCTACCAGCGGCACCTGGAGGTCTTCCCCTTAGCGAACGACTTTCACCTGCCATGATGTCGCCGCCGGGCTCCGGCGGCTTTTCTTTTGAACAAGGACCAAGCAAATGACTGACGAGAAACGAGTCTTTTCCGGCATGCAGCCAACTGGAGTTGCCCAGGTGGGCAACCTGATCGGGGCTTTCAGCAATTGGGTCGGTATGCAGGACGACTACCGGACGATCTACTGCGTGGTCGACCTGCACGCCATGTCATCTCCATACGACCCTGTCGAGCTCTCCGAGTCCCGGCTTCGACTCGCCAAGATGATCATCGCCGCCGGAGTGGACCCCGAGAGGTCTCTTCTCTACTACCAGTCAGAAGTGCCCCAACATTCCGAGCTCTACTGGATCATCGGGACGCTTGCCGGCGTCGGGCAGCTGCAGCGTATGACCCAATACAAGGAGAAGTCGGACAAGGCCGGTCAGAGCTTCGGTGTGCTCGCCTACCCCGTGCTGCAGGCAGCTGACATCCTCATCCACAAGGCCCATGCGGTGCCGGTGGGGGACGACCAGACTCAGCATCTGGAGTTGACCAGAGACCTGGCGGAACGCTTCAACCACCGATACGGCGACGTCTTTCCGATCCCGGAGCGGATCACCCCCGAGATTGGTGCCCGGGTCATGTCTCTCCAGGAGCCCTCGATGAAGATGTCGAAGTCGGATCCCAACTCCAAAGCCACAGTTTTTCTCACCGACACCACCGACGAGATCGTCAAGAAGGTCAAGAGTGCAGTGACCGACCCCGGGACGGAGGTCGCCTACGACTGGGAGCAGAAACCCGGTATCTCCAATCTCCTCGAGATCTTCTCCCACTTCTCCGGCCGGTCCATCGATGCCCTCGTCGCCGAGTACGGCACCGGCGGCTACGGCGTCTTCAAAATGGCTGTCGCCGAGGCGGTGGCCGATGGGATCAAGCCGATCCGGGAGGCGTACGAGGGGATGTCCGACGAAGAGGTGTCCCGGGTCATGTCCGACAGCGCCGATCGGGCCAAGGTGTCCGCAGACGTCACCCTGACCGAGGTCCGGGAGGCGGTTGGGCTCACCTGATCGACAGACAGCTAGCTGACCTGCTCCAGGATCTCGGTCGGCAGCAAGAGTACGAAGGCCGACAGCAAGTTCCAGCCGGAGTGGAGGAAGATCGCCGGGCCCAAGCGTCCTGTCCGCTGGGTGATCCAAGCGAGGATCACACCGAGCAGAAACAGTGGTGGCAGAAAAACCGCGGCAGAGGCCAGAAGTTGTGAGGTATCGAGCCCGGTCAGGTGGACGGCCGCGAACACCAGGGAGCTGACGATCAGGGCAAAGACCTTTCCTCGTGCCTGCAATGCTTTGAGCAGAACCCCGCGGTACATCAACTCTTCGGTGAACGGGCCGAGCACAACGGCGGCGCTGACCAGCGCAACCCGGAGGAAGGTCGTGTCGGCATTGGCAATCACCTCGGCCACTTCTTGCTGTGGTCGCCCTTCGGGGAAGAGGAGGTTGCTGATCGGGAAGAACGCCAGCGCTACCGCGATCTGCAGCACGAGACCCAGACCTACGTAGAAGAAGTCGCCGGGGGTGACGGTCAGCCCGATCTCGCTGGCATCTTTGGATCTGGTGAGGATCCAGAAAACGCCGAGGCTGCCGACGTATTGGCCGGCAAGGGCGAGGACGGTGATCCAGTCGTCGTCGCCCACCATGACACCGAGGGCAAAGAGCAACCCCGTCCCCAAGAGCCCACCGAACCAGATGAGGATGAAGTCGTAAACGGACCAGGATCCTGCGGCCCGTCTCATGAGTACCTGTGGCGTCTCTCCGGCCCTCGACGCCCCTGGCGGCGTCGAAACCCCGGGTGCGACAGCGCTTTTCTCCTTGCCATAGACGTGCGATGACTCGGAAACACGCGCACACTATTCATGGGACAGACCGCTGGGCACGAAACGGTGAGCCTACATCCGGGTCGGCGGTCTGCACTGTTACCCTGCGAACAAGTCGCTGGACAAGGATCAGGCATATGGAAATCGACATCGGTATCGGCAAATCGGGTCGTCAGGCGTTCGGCTTCGACGACATCGCGATCGTTCCTTCCCGGCGCACCCGCGATCCCGACGACGTCGACATCTCCTGGCAACTAGACGCTTTCAAGTTCGACCTCCCGATGATGGGCTCGGCCATGGACTCGGCCATAAGCCCTGAGACTGCTGTCACCATCGGAAAGTTCGGAGGACTTGCAGTCCTTAATCTCGAAGGTCTGTGGACGCGATACGAGGACCCTGTACCCTACTTCGAGGAGATCGCCGAGCTTCCCGATGAGAAGGCGACCCGGCGGATGCAGGAGATCTACCTGGAGCCGGTGAAACCCGAGCTGATCGGCGGGAGGATCGAAGAGGTCAAGACTGCGGGCGTGGTGACCGCGGCGAGTCTCACCCCGCAACGGGTTCGGGAGTGGGCTCCGATGGCACTCGATGCCGGTCTCGACATCCTGGTGATCCAAGGCACCGTCGTCTCCGCTGAGCACGTCTCGAGTCGAGAAGAGCCCTTGAATCTCAAGGAATACATTGCCAACTGCCCGGTGCCGGTCATCGTGGGGGGATGCGCCAGCTACTCCACGGCCCTCCATCTCATGCGCACTGGTGCCATCGGAGTACTCGTGGGAGTCGGTCCCGGTGCCGCCTGCACGACACGCGGTGTGCTCGGTGTGGGAGTGCCCCAGGCGACGGCGATAGCCGACGCCGCAGGGGCGAGGATGCGCTACCTCGATGAAACAGGTCGCTACGTCCACGTGATCGCAGACGGGGGGATGCGCACCGGTGGCGACGTCTCCAAGGCAATCGCCTGCGGCGCCGACGCAGTGATGATCGGATCTCCGCTTGCCTCGGCGACCGAGGCGCCTGGGAAGGGGTACCACTGGGGTATGGCCACTTTCCATCCAACACTTCCCAGAGGGGCTCGGGTCAACGTGGGGGATCGGGGCACGCTCCAGGAGATTCTGGTCGGCCCCGCCCATGAAAACGACGGCAAGCGCAACCTATTCGGAGGGCTGCAAATGTCCATGGCCACGACCGGCTATTCGGACGTCAAGGAGTTCCAGAAGGCTGAGGTCATGATCGCCCCGTCCCTACAGACCGAAGGCAAGGCACTGCAACGCTCGCAACGAGTCGGCATGGGATGACCGGCACCCAGCGATCGACGCAGGGCGGCAGCTCCGGCCGACCAGCGTCTGTTTGCCCGAGGCTGCGAGACGGGGAAGCGCCGTAATGGCAGGCGGGGCTGCTGGTGGGCTGAGGGGACAGTCGGCCGGCAGTGACACCGTCCTGGTTGTCGATTTCGGCGCCCAATATGCCCAATTGATCGCACGCCGGGTCCGGGAAGCACATGTCCGCTCCGAGATCGTCCCTCGCTCGATCACCGCCGAAGAGGTCAAGCGTCGGCGGCCGCTCGGTCTGATCCTTTCCGGCGGACCGGCTTCGGTCTACGCCGAGGACGCCTACCGGATGGATCCCGGGCTTCTCGACATCGGCATCCCCATTCTGGGAATCTGTTACGGCCATCAACTTCTCGCCGATCTCGCCGGTGGAGAGGTGGTCAACACCGGTGGCGCCGAATATGGGAACACGGCTCTCGAGGTCGTCGGGGACTCGGTGCTCCTCGCCGAGCTGCCCTCGAGTCAACAGGTGTGGATGTCACATCGTGATCAAGTGACCGGCGTCCCACCGGGTTTCGTCTGTGTCGGCAAGTCGGACGGTTCCGCGGTGGCGGCGATGGAGGACCGAGGGAGGGCCCTCTACGGCTTGCAGTTCCATCCCGAAGTGGCACATACCCCCCGTGGCACGGAGATCTTGAAGCGCTTCTTGTATGACGTCTGCGAGGCGACACCGTCGTGGACATCACACTCCATCATCGAGTCGCAGGTCGCCTCGATCCAGGCCCAGGTCGGCGACAAGAGGGTGATTTGCGGGCTGTCGGGAGGTGTCGACTCCGCAGTTGCCGCTGCCATCGTCGCTGAGGCGATCGGTCAACAGCTCACATGCATATTCGTCGACCACGGTCTTCTCCGGGCCGGGGAGGCCGACCAGGTTGAGGAGGCCTTTCGAGCCCATTCCGACGTGGATCTGATCCATGTCAAAGCCGCCGACAGGTTCCTGGAACAACTCGAAGGTGTCACCGACCCTGAGCAGAAACGCAACATCATCGGGGAAACCTTCATCCGGGTCTTCGAGGAGGCGGCCGCCGGCGTAGGTGACGCCGGCTTCTTGGTCCAGGGAACCCTCTATCCCGACGTCATCGAGTCGGGTTCCGGCTCGGCGGCCACCATCAAGACCCATCACAATGTTGGAGGACTGCCGGAGGATATGAAGTTCGAGCTCATCGAGCCTCTGCGTGACTTGTTCAAGGACGAGGTCAGGGCGGTAGGCGAGGAGTTGGGGCTTCCCGTCGAGATCGTTTGGCGTCAGCCTTTCCCCGGCCCGGGCCTCGCGGTGAGGATCATTGGAGAGGTGACACTGGAGCGGCTTGAGCTTTTGCGAGCCGCCGATGCCATCATTGTCGAGGAGATCAGGCGAGCCGGTCTGTACCGGGACATCTGGCAGGCATTTGGGGTGCTGCCCGCGATCAAAACGGTTGGTGTCCAGGGCGACGGTCGCACCTACGCGTACCCATTGATCGTGAGGGCGGTGACTTCCGAGGACGCGATGACCGCCGATTGGGCTCGTATCCCCTACGAAGTCCTGGAGAGGATCTCGTCACGTGTCATCAACGAGGTGCCCGGTATCAACCGGGTCGCCTACGACATATCTTCCAAACCACCAGCCACGATCGAGTGGGAGTGACGCGGGTCGGCGAGCCAAGCCGAATGAGCCGCTCCAGGGACCGTATCCGGTCCCTACAGCATTAGGAAACAGACGCTGGGCCTTAGGGCGCCCGTTCACACTGCCGATAGAGACGGTGTTAGCTAGGCACTATCCAATTGGACCCGAACACTCCTGAGCTCACACGGATATTCCGTGAGGAGGTGGATGAGCGCACCCATCGATTGGTCGAGGGCGCCCGTCTTCTCTCCGAAGGCGAATTGGCCACCAACTCAGTGGCCGATCTGGTTCGTGACGCCCACACCATCAAGGGGTCGGCAGGGCTTCTCGGCTACGAGTTGATGAGAGATGCCGCTGCCCGTCTCGAGGAGATGTGGCGCGCGGTTTCGGAGGGAGACACGGTAGATCCCGAGACGGTCGTCGTCATGGAAGCCCTGGCCGGGAGGCTCAGTTCGGCCATAGACGTCCCTGACGATGCCGAGCTCCGGTCACTTCTCGGCAGACTCGATCTCGGCTCCGGTGAGGAGCGCCCTGAGGTCAAAGAAGGGCTCTCACTTCGCTCTCCGGAGGTGGGGAGTCTTGGTGGTCTGCTCACCTCGGTGTCGGAGTCGCTGCTCGGTGGTGCCACCCGGGTCGACACTGCCGATCTCTACAAGCTGATCAACCGCATCGTCGAAGTGGCGCTCGACGCCGAGGCCATCGCTGATCTCTCGCTGGTGTCGATCGAGGGGGCCGACCCCGAGCTCTTCCGGCGCACCTGGCGGTCACAGCTTGCTCGGCTCAGCCAGTCGATCATCGACATCCAGGACCAGGCGGTTTCGCTTGCCAATGTGTCGTTCTTCGAAGCCGTCTCGACATTTCCCCAGTTCGTGCGGTACCTGGGCCGGCGTTCGGGCAAGGATGTTCGGTTTGAGCTCACCGGCCACGACGTCCAACTCGACCGTCAGATCGTAGATCTCATTCGCGAGCCCCTTCGCCACCTACTCGTCAATGCGGTCGATCATGGGATCGAGACGCCCGATGTGAGAGTGTCGCGGGGCAAAGCTGCCACCGGGGTCGTGCGCGTGGCAGCACGAGTCGTCGACGACCGGATCGAGGTCAACGTCAGTGACGACGGCGCTGGAGTGGATTGGGGGCGTGTAGAAGAGGTGGCCCGTAAGTCAGGTCTCCCCGTCTCGGCTCGTGAACTCTCGCCGATTCTCTTCCAGCCTGGCTTCTCGACCCTGGAGACCGCGACCGAGTTCTCCGGTTCCGGTGACGGTCTCCCGGAGGCGGCGGAGGCGGCGGCCCATGTTCATGGTGCAGTTAGTCTCGACTCTGAAGCGGGCAACGGGACCTCGGTGACGCTGACCTTGCCCTTGTCGATGGTTCTCCAGAACGTGGTTGTGGTCGCGGAGGGGGATCAGTTCTGGGGGATTCCCGAAACATCGGTCGAGGCATCCATGCCGCTGGCCAATGCCGAGTTCACAACCAAGAGCAACGGTCGCGAGGTGAAGTTCGAGAGTGCCGCCGTGCCCGTGTTGTCCCTGTCCACTGCGGTTGGAGTCGCTGAGCCCTCCGATGTGTCCGAAGTGCTCGTCGTCAACACCCGCTCGGGAATGGTGGCGGTCACCGTCAGCGAGATAATCGACCGTCGTCGCGTGGCAGTGAAGAACCTCGGGCCGATCATCGAAGGAAATGGTGCAATCAAAGGTGCTGCCCTCCTCGGTGGGGGCCAGGTATTGGTGGTGTTGGACCCGGACTTTCTCGGGATCATTGCCCGCCAGCGTCCTCATCTTGTCGACGAGAAGCCGAGGGTCCTGGTGGTGGATGATTCTGCAGGCGTGCGCCAGCTCCTCTCCGCGACGCTCAATGGTGCGGGCTTCGAAGTCGAGGTGGCCAGTGGGGCGCGGGACGCGATGCTGGCTATGACACGCGACGCGTTCAGCGCCATGGTGGTCGACTACTCGATGCCCCGATCCAACGGCGTCGAATTGGTTCGCGCCATGCGCTCGGCTGACGTCCGCATCCCCATCGTCATGGTCTCCGGCGTGGCGACCCAGGAGGAAAAGGACGCGGCCTGGTCCGTCGGTGTCGACGCCTACCTCGACAAGTTCGATCTTCGTCAGGGCGTGCTCACCAAGACTCTGCGTCAGCTGATCGGTCTGGAGGAGGCCGACACGGCCTAGCCGACCCCATTCTGTGCGGGTTTCCCACGCGTCACGCGTCATAAACCCGCACAGAACGGTGTTCAGGAGCCCAGACGACCGACCGATAAACGCAAAGGGATGCCCGACCTGACGCGCCTCGACGAATTGTGGATGATCCTGCCGGCCGTCGTCGGTCTGGCCACTGTGTTCTGGGCGTGGCGGATCACAGCCCACGGCCGGGAGCGCGAGAAGGAAGTGCGTCGTCTCTCCGAGGAGGCGCACACCATCAAGAACGACTTTGTCGCCCTGGTCAGCCATGAACTGCGCACCCCGCTGACCTCGATCGCCGGCTTCTCCGACACTCTCATCGAGGCTTGGCGCGAACTTCCGCCCGAAGAGGTCGATGAGTTCATCTCCATCATCAATCGTCAGGCCATGTATCTGGGAGATCTCGTCGAGGACGTGCTGGTCATCCCGAGGCTCGAGGCCAATCGTCTCAGCCTGGATCCCGAGCTTTTCGATCTCGGCGATCTCATAGAAGACGTTGCTCAGATGGTCTTTCCCAATGGTGGCCGCAAGTCGTCCCTCGTCTCCCTGCCGGATGGGGTACGGGTTTTCGCCGACCGTCGTCGGGTCCATCAGGTGATCCGCAACGTCATGGAGAACGCCAGGAAATACGGTGGCGACCAGATCCTCGTGGAGGGATTCGTTCTCGGGGACCAGTATCTCATCATCGTCTCCGACAACGGGCCGGGTGTCCCCGACGAGGAGACTCAGAAGGTCTTCGAAGACTTCGAGCAGCTTTCGAAGGGAGACGCCAGGGACTCCAGCGGAATGGGGCTCGGTCTGCCGATCGCCCGGCGTCTGGCTCGGGCGATGGGTGGTGACGTCTGGTACGAGCGCAGGTTCCCCACCGGAGCTCGCTTTTGCTACTCGCTGCCGCTCAATCGGCGCAGCGTGCTGGCGGACGAAGACGGTCCCCAGGGCGAGCTCGAGCCGCACGAGCGGGTGAGAGTCGAACTGCCGGAGACCGCGGGGTTCTCGTCCAATTGACTCCCCGCAGAAGTCTTTGATGACACATATGTGATTCAGTCGGACATGGCCGGTACCATCGGTCTCCGATGACACAACAGACCCAGTGGTTTGTGGACGATGTCCCAACCGAGTCGTCTCTTTTCGCCGACTTGAACCCAACCCAGCGCGAGGCGGTCGCTGCCACTGAGGGACCGGTTCTGGTGGTGGCAGGCGCCGGTTCGGGCAAGACCAGGGTGCTGACCTACCGCATCGCCCATCTCATCCGCGACCTGGGTGTTGCTCCTGACTCCGTCCTCGCCATCACCTTCACCAACAAGGCAGCCAACGAAATGAGGGAGCGGGTAGGTCATCTCGTCGGGGGCATGGTGAGGTCGATGTGGGTGAGCACCTTCCACTCCTCGTGTGTTCGCATCCTCCGGCGCGAGGCCACCCGGCTAGGTTACAAGTCCGGTTTTTCCATCTACGACGACGCCGACTCCCTTCGCCTGCTCCGGATGGTTACCAAGGACCTCGACCTGGACAGCAAGAGGTTCCCGGAAAAGGCGATGAAGGCGATCATCTCCAATGCGAAGAACGAGCTGGTGGACTACGAGTCGTTCGCCGACCAGGGCGATGGCTTCTATCACGAGCAGGTCGCCGACATCTACCGCCTCTATCAGCAGCGTCTCGTCGAAGCGTCGGCGATGGACTTCGACGATCTTCTAATGGTGACCGTCGAGCTGTTCGCCGCCTTCCCTTCGGTTCTTGAGCATTATCAACAGCGGTTCAGATACGTGTTGGTCGACGAATACCAGGACACAAACCGCGCCCAGTACATCCTCGTGAAGGAGCTGACGGCGGCACACCGCAACCTCTGTGTTGTCGGAGACTCCGATCAGTCGATCTACAAGTTTCGCGGCGCCGACATCCGCAACATGAGAGACTTCGAAAAGGACTATCCCGACTCCCGGGTGATCGTCCTCGACCAGAACTACCGATCGACCGAGACGATCCTCAACGCCGCCAATTCGGTGATCGCCAACAACACGAAGCGCACCCCCAAGCATCTTTGGTCCGACCGGGGATCCGGTGTCCCCATAATGCGATTCGAGGCCGAGGACGAGCACGACGAGGCCGGATATCTGGTCGATGAGATCGAACGTCTCCAAAAAGAGGGGTTCAATCTCGCCGACATCGCCGTCTTCTACCGGACCAACGCAATGTCGCGTGTCATCGAGGACGTGTTCGTCCGACGGGGCATCCCCTACTCGGTAGTGGGCTCGGTCAAGTTCTATGACCGCAAGGAGGTCAAAGACGCAATCGCCTATCTGAAGGTCCTGGTCAACCCTGCCGACGAGGTTTCGGTGAAGCGGATAATCAACGAGCCGAGGCGTGGCATCGGGAGCACGACGATCGCCCACATCGACAGATTCAGCCAGGCCAAAGGAATCAGTTTCTTCGAGGCGCTATCCCGGGTCGAGGAGATACCTCAGCTCAATGCCAGGGCGCAGAAAGCTGTGCTCGAGTTCCTGAGTTTGTACGAGATGCTCCACCAGTCCACTGACGAGGGTGGCGTTGGGGCCGCCATCGACGCGGTCATTCACAGCACGGGGATGATCCAAGGCTACGAAGCCGAGCGCACGGTTGAGGCCATGGGCCGGGTGGAGAACCTCAAGGAGCTGCTCGGTGTGGCAGCGGAGTTCGAGGCTTCGAACGAAGGCGCAGTAATCGGCGATGAGTCCTTCGACTCACTCGACAATCTGAGACGACTGGAGATCTTCTTGGAGTCGACCGCCCTCGTCGCCGACATCGACGAGTGGGATGAGGGTGCCGGCGCGGTGACCTTGATGACCCTCCACACTGCCAAAGGGCTGGAGTTTCCCGGCGTTTTCATCGTTGGCATGGAGGATGGGGTCTTCCCTCACATGCGATCGCTGGGCGACCCTGAAGAGCTCGAGGAGGAACGACGGCTGGCATACGTCGGCATAACCCGCGCACAGGACAGGCTCTATCTCACCTCCGCCTGGCAGCGGATGTTGTTTGGCGGCTCCAGCTACAACCCTCCTTCCCGGTTTCTCCAGGAGGTTCCGGATGAGCTCATCGAGAAGGCCGCCAAACGGAAGCGGGACAGACCCTCAGCCCGGGCCGCAGCCACGGGACCGGGTAAGACGGTGTCCTCCGATGAAGTGGGACCCGGGGACCGGGTTCGGCACGGTAAGTGGGGGCTGGGCACCGTGCGCGAAGTCATCGGAAACGGCGACCGAGCCGAGGCCGAGGTGATGTTCGACACCCAGGGCAAGAAACGTCTGCTCCTGGCGTGGGCGCCATTGGAAAAGGCGTAGCTCGCTTCGCTCCAAGGGCCAGGTATCGGGCACTTCGTGCCCTGAAGTATCAGGTATCGACAAAGCAGCGCCGTGAAAAGGGCCGCTAGGCGACTTCGACCTGGTCGAGTAGCTCCAGCCAGCTCGCTGTGAACTTTTCAACTCCCTCACGTTCCAGGGTGTCGACCACGTCGTCATAGGAGATGCCCACCGCCTCCAGTTTCTCCAGGTCGTCGGTGGCCCTGACGATGTCGACCGCGTCGAAGCTCGACGGCGACTCGTCACCATGGTCCTGGTAGGCGTCGATTGTGTCCAACGGCATGGTGTTGACGGTGTCATTGGCGACGAGGCTCTCCACATAGAGCAGATCGCTGTACGCCGGGTTTTTGGTCGAAGTCGAAGCCCACAACGGCTTTTGCGGCCGGGCACCCTGGTCGGACAGAGTCTCGAAGCGACTCGTAGAGAATGTCTCGAGGAACAGGCCATAGGCAACGCGCGCATTAGCGACTGCCAGCTTGCCCTTCAGGTCGTGGGCGTCGTTGCCATCCACCTCTTCCAGGCGCTTGTCGACTTCTGAGTCGAACCGTGAGACGAAAAAGGATGCGACGGAGAACACCGAGGAAAGGTCGCCACCGATTCGGTGGAGATCCTCCAGACCTTCGAGGTAGGCGTCCATCACCTGCCGATAGCGTTCCAGGGAGAAGATCAGTGTCACGTTCACCGAGACCCCCTCGCCGACCAGCGCCCGGATGGCAGGAATGCCATCGGCGGTGGCGGGTACCTTGACCAGGAGATTGTCACGATCGATCTGCTTCACCCAATCCCGGGCCTCGGCGATGGTCGCGTCGGTGTCATTGGCGAGAGTGGGGGACACCTCCACTGAGACGAATCCGTCCCTTCCACCGGTGGCTGTGTAGACGGAGGCAAGCACCTCGCAGGCACGCGTGATGTCTCCTGCCATGAGATTCTTGGCGATCTCCGCGGTAGGCATGCCGGCCGACTTGAGCTCGTGGAGCTGTGACGTGTAGTCGTTGGATCCCCCTATGGCATTGGCAAAGATCGTCGGATTGGAAGTGACACCCGTCACGGCGTCTTTCTCGATCCGGCGGGCGAGCTCCCCCGATTCGAGCATCTGTTTCGAGATCTGGTCGGACCAGACACTGACGCCTGCTGCCGTCAGACCGTGAAGATTGGAGATGGGCATGCCCCCAATCGTAGGTGGTTCGCGGGGAGTTGCGGCCGGGGGCGTTCGACCGGCGTTGCTATAGCAAGAGGTGGTGGTTTCCGAGACCTGATGCTATAGCAACCCCAGCCGGCACTAGCCTTCCCCGTCGTGCCACGACGAATTCTCATTGCCAAGCCCGGTCTCGACGGGCACGATCGTGGCGCCAAGGTGATCGCGAGGGCCCTCCGTGACGCCGGGAATGAGGTCATCTACTCGGGTCTCCACCAGACACCCTCCCAGATCGCCGAGACCGCGGCACAGGAGGACGTGGACGCGGTCGGTCTCTCCTCTCTCTCCGGTGCCCACAAGACCCTCTTCCCCCAGGTCGTTGATGAGTTGGCCAAACGGGACTCATCGGAGATCATCGTGTTTGGCGGGGGTGTCATCCCCGATGCCGACATCCCCATGCTCGGTGAATCCGGCATCGCGATGATCTTCACCCCGGGCACACCGCTCAGTGAAATCACTCGCTGGGTCGATGAGAACATCCCCGGCAGGGAATAGAGACTTCAGCGAAAGGACAGCATGAAGATCCACGAGCACCAGGCCAAGCAGCTGATGGCAGCCAGGGGCATCCCGGTCCCGATGGGACGGGTGGCGAGGTCGGTCGATGAGGCTGTGGCTGCAGTTCGGCCTTTGATCGAAGAGTCGGGCAACCCGGTGGTCGTCCTCAAGTCGCAGATCCACGCCGGAGGACGGGGCAAAGGCACCTTCGCGGAACACCCTGACGTCCGTGGGGTAATCGTGGTCACCGACGGGATCGAAGGAGGTCCTTCCGCAGCCGAGGAGAAGGTGAGGGAGCTGGCCCAACAGATGCTGGGAAGCACGCTGGTCACGGTTCAGACCGGAGAGGAGGGCAAACAGGTCAACCGGCTCTATGTGGAGCAGGGAGTCGACATTGCACGCGAGCTCTATCTCGCCGTTCTTCTGGATCGCGGCTCGTCACGCAACATCGTCATGGCCTCCACCGAAGGTGGGGTTGAGATAGAGAAGGTCGCCGAGGAGACGCCGCAGAGGATTTTGCGAATGGAGGTGGACCCGGCAATCGGCCTAGCCGCTTTCCAGGCCAACGAGCTGGTCCACGGTCTCGACCTCCAAGGTGATGCGGCCAAGAACTTCGCCCGGTTCGTCAAGGCCCTATCCGACGCGGCCACTGATCTCGACACCGACCTCATCGAGATAAACCCGCTCGTGGTCACCAGAGACGGCCAGGTGATGGCTCTCGACGGGAAGATGGCCTTCGACGACAACGCCCTCTACCGGCATCCGGACATCGCCGACATGCGAGACGAGACTGAGGAAGATCCTGCCGAGCTGGCCGCCAAGAACGCCGGTCTCAACTACATCAAACTCGATGGGACCATCGGATGTCTGGTCAATGGCGCCGGCCTGGCGATGGCCACGATGGACACCATCAAACATGTTGGGGGCGAGCCGGCGAACTTCCTCGACGTCGGTGGCGGAGCAACCGCCGATCAGGTGACCACGGCGTTTCAGATCATCACCAAAGACCCCAACGTGAAGGGGATCTTCGTCAACATTTTCGGGGGGATCATGAGATGTGACGTCATCGCAACCGGCATCGTGGAAGCAGTGGAACGTGTCGGGCTCGAAGTCCCGCTGGTAGTGAGACTGGAAGGGACAAACGTCGACGAGGGGAAGAAGATCATCGAAGACTCCGGTTTGAAAGTGACCAACGCGGACAACCTCCTCGATGGGGCGAAGAAGATCCTCGAGGCCACCGGGCAGACAAGGTAAGCAGCCCGATGAGCGTCCTCGTCGACAAGAGCACGAGAGTCCTCGTCCAGGGATTGGGCAAGACCGGCCAGTTCCACACGGACAAGGCAATCGCCTATGGCACGGACATGGTCGGTGCCGTTCATCCTTCCCGCGCAGGCACCAAATTCCACTTCGAAGGCGAGACCGACCACTCCGGGGTTCCGGGACGCGACGACACCTACTCGGTGGATCTCCCCGTTTACGCGACGGTCAGGGAGGCAGTGGCCGAAACCGGTGCCATAGCGTCGGTCGTCTATGTCCCGCCCCCTTTCGCCGCCGACGCCATCATGGAAGCGGCTGCCGCAGGTCTTGACCTGGTCGTCGCCATAACTGAGGGCATCCCGGTGGCGGACATGATCAAAACCAAGCGATACCTCGAGGGCAAGACGACCAGGCTGATCGGCCCCAACTGCCCGGGAGTCATCACCCCCGGCGAGTGCAAGATCGGCATCATGCCCGGTTACATCCATCAAAGAGGGAAGATCGGCGTGATCTCGCGCTCAGGCACGCTCACCTATGAGGCGGTACACCAGCTCACCCTGCTCGAATTGGGGCAAACCACCGCCATCGGCATCGGGGGTGATCCGGTCAACGGAACCAACTTCGTCGATTGTCTGCAGATGTTCCAGGACGACGACGAAACCGAAGGTGTCATCATGATCGGCGAGATTGGAGGCACAGCCGAAGAGGAGGCGGCGGATTTCGTGAAGGCGGAGATGACCAAACCCGTGGCCGGGTTCATCGCTGGGACCACCGCGCCTCCGGGAAAGCGGATGGGTCACGCCGGGGCCATCGTCAGTGGCGGCAAAGGCACAGCAGAAGCCAAGATCGAGGCCATGGCCTCGGCTGGGATCGTGGTAGCGGACACACCGTCGGGCATGGGAGAGGCGATGCTTCGTGCTCTTGGCTGAACATCTCGCTGGAATCGAGTCGGAGGGGCGACGACTCGCATTGGCGGCCCGGCGCGACCCTGGACGCGCCGTTCCTCAGTACCCGGATTGGACTCTCGCCGACCTGGTCTCGCATACGGCGTCGATCCACGGTCGTACCGCCTTGATTTGTCGTGAGCTTCCGATGGAGCGAATCTCGGCGCCAGGACCCCCCGACGACAGGGACGTGCTCGACTGGTACGAGGAAACCCTCGATGACATGCTTGTTGCCCTCGGGGACACCGATCCCACCTCCCGATGTTGGGGATTCGGCCCCGAGCCAAATGTGGGCTTTTGGGAGCGGCGAATGGTCATCGAGACCGGGATCCATCGCTGGGACGCCTATCAGGCCTTCGGTGAGGAGGATCGTCTCACCGATCTCGTGGCGCGAAGCGGGCTCGACGAGTTCAGTGACATGTGGCTGACCCAACTCGGGGAGCTGCCCACACTCGAAATGAGAGCCACCGACGTCGGCGATACATGGCTCTTCGGCGAAGATCAGCCCAGTTCCTCCGTACATGGGACCGCATCGGATCTGTATCTCCGGCTGATGGCCCGACCCTCTCCGGTGTCGCTGCCTGAGGATTGGGGAGCGGCAGTCGACGGTTTGGCCGCTCCGCCGAAACGCTGACTTCCAACCGAACGGAGGGCGGGATTGCGGGGTTCCGGTGCGGGGCTAGGTTCATCGTCCACCAATCAATGGAGTAGTCGTGAAAGTCGCGTACGTTCTCAACACACCACGTGCCGCCAGCTACAAGGTTGCCCAGATGATCCTGCCTCAACTCGAGGCGGGCACCCATGGGGTCGAAGTCGTCGGCATCTTCTTCTTCGACGACAACGTCTGGGCTTTGCGCAAGGGCGACCCCATCGGGGAGAGACTGGCGCGGGTGGCCAAAGACACCGGGATGCTGATCATGGCCTGTGACAATTGCGCCCTCGAGCGCAACCTTGCCAAGGGTGAGCCCCGCTGGTGTGATCCTGCAACAGGTCAGGGACGGCACGAGCCGGCAGAATGCGAGCCGGTCGACATGGTCGAAGGTGCCACGGTGGGTTGTTTCCCCGATCTGTATACCGCCCTCTCGGGGAACATGCCCGACCAGGTGATTTCTCTCTGATCGATGGTTGGCCGGCTTGCCGATCGGCCGGCAGCTGCTGTGTCCGGTCGAGGTCGCGGATTTCTGCTGCATTGTGCTTCCAGGTGGTAGTCATGTTTCATAGACTGCCCCCATGCCAGTTTGGGTTTGGATTGTCATCGCTGTCGGTTTGGTCGTTCTCGCGTGGCTCGTGGGCGCCTACAACAGCCTCGTGGGGGCCCGGAATCGGGTGGAGAACGCCTGGTCGCAAGTCGACGTCCAGTTGAAGCGACGGTACGACCTGATCCCGAACGTCGTTGAGACTGTGAAGGGATACGCCACCCACGAGCAGCAGACCTTCGAGCGGGTCACCCAAGCCCGCAGCGCTGCACAATCGGCAGAGGGCCCCGGAGAACAGGCCGAGGCGGAGAATTTCCTCACTTCCGCGCTGCGTCAACTATTCGCAGTGGCGGAGGACTACCCGGAGCTCCGCGCCTCGGAGAACTTCCAGGGTCTGCAGGCTGAGTTGAGTGAGACAGAGAACCGGATCTCGGTCAGTCGCCAGATCTACAACGACACCGTGCTCACGTTCAACAACAAGGTGCAGCAGGTGCCCACGAACATCGTCGCATCCATGTTCGGGTTCACCGAGCGCGAGTTCTTCGAGGCAGGCGAAGAAGCCGATACAGCACCTGCGGTCGATTTTTAGTGGCCACCGAACCGTGAGACGACTGCTCAGGCTCGCTGCCGTTGTCGCCTTGGTGGTGATCCCGGCCTTGCCCGCTCTCGCCAAGTCATATCACATTGCCTCGGCGGACGTGACCATCGTGGTGGAGCCCGACGGTTCGTTGCTCATCACCGAAAGACTGACCTTCGACTTTGACGGGTCCTTCAGCGGCGCCTACCGCGATGTCCTCTTGAAAGGAGACGAGACCTTTGAACTGGTCTCGGTAGGTGATGAGACAGTGACGTACCAACCCGGTGCCTGCGCCTGGCTGGGTTGCTCCTCACCACCAGGGTCCTACGGGCTGGACCATCAACCCGGGCTCGCCCGGATCGTCTGGCATCACGCCTCCAACGACGAAAACCGCACGTTCGAGATCGTCTATCGGATGAGAGGCGTGATCACCGTCTACGAGGACGTCGCCGACCTCAACTTCCAGGTCTGGGGCAATCAGTGGGAGGTCAGAGTCGACGAGGTCGACGCCACCGTGGTCCTACCTGACGGCGCCGTGAGCGGCGACGTTCGTGTCTATGCCCATCCTTATGGTGTCGACGGGGAGACGACACTCGGGGACGACGGAGTATCGCCGGGATTGCAGGCTCGCAATGTTCCATCTCACACGTTCGTGGAGATCAGGGCCCTGTTCCCACCAGAGCTGCTCACCTCCACTCAGGGTGTCACGGTCATCGCCGCTTCTGGTGAGGAGACCATTCTCGCCGAGGAGGGCGCATGGGTTCAGCAGGCGAATGACGCCCGTGAGGCCGCTCGGGACGGATTGTTGACCGGTGCCCTTGCCTTCGTCGGACTTGTGGGGGGTGCCGGTGGGCTGGTCTTTCTCCGTTACGGTCGGGAGCCACGAACCGGTTACGACCGGGAATATGAGCAGTTCCCACCTTCCGAACTGACGCCGGCCGAGGTCGGTGCCCTCGTAACCCAGGGAGCGGTCACCGAGAAGCAATTCATCGCCACGCTTTTCGACCTGATCCGCCAGGGTGTGATCACCGCCGAGCCGACCCAGGTGACGCGGGTCACCTGGGCTGGCCTCCGCTCTGAGGAGATCACCGACCTGATGCTCGGGCTGACCGATCAGACCACCGGGCTTCGTGACTTCGAGCAGTCGGTTCTCACAGTCATGAAGCGGGCACTGGCGGGAGGTTCGATGCCTCTTCATGAGCTCAACTCGGCGATTACGGCGGATCGTTCCGCCAACGCCACCACCTATCAGAGTTTTCGCGACCGCGTTCTCGATGCAGTTCGTCGTGCTCGTCTCCTCGATGACTCGGGGACGCCTATCTCGTGGCTGGTCAGGATCGGTGCGATCGGTCTGGTGGTGGCCGCCTTTTTCTGGCTCCCCGATTACCTCGCCGATCGCCCCGGCGCCGATTCCTTCCTGGTCCTTTTCTTCATGGGAGCCATCGCCGGGGCCATCGTTCTCTTCATCCTGCTGAGCTTTCGGAGGGTGCGGACGAGACGCACCAAGGAGGGAGCGCTCGAGGCCGAGCGCTGGATTGCGTTCCGCAGCTATCTCAAGGACTTCTCCCGTCTCGAGGAGGCGCCATCCATCTCCCTCGCCCTTTGGGACCAGTTCCTGATCTACGGAATCACCTTCGGAGTCGCCGAGGAGGTGCTCCAACAGGCCCGGCTGGTGGCACCTGTCGAGCTGGAGCAGACCTCGTCGATCTATTGGTACGGCAACAACGGATACGGTGGGGGACCCACTCAGAACGCCTTCGCGGGTCTCCAGTCCGCCCTCTCCGGGGCTTTCACCCCTCCATCTAGCAGCTCCGGTGGCGGTGGAGGTGGCTTCTCCGGTGGCGGTGGTGGTGGAAGCGGTGGTGGTGGGGGCGGCGCCTGGTAGCCGGTGCGTCCGACGCTTTCCTCAGGTAGTGGGACCCGTATACGGGTCCCACTACCTCGAGAAGGGATGGGTCTCTACCGGATCCACCTCCACTGCGCCAGTGAGACGTGTCCTGAAGTTGTTGCATGGTCCCGCGCTCATGGCAGGTGCGGCGCCCACAACAAGCAGCGCCAAAACAGACAAGAGGACCATCAGACGTTTCACGCTTCTCATTGTTCGCGTCTCGGTCGTCTCAGGAACGGGATAGGTTCGCCGCCACGACCCGGTATTTGAGATGGGTCACCCGTGAAGAGTGAATCGCCTCGTCGATCTCCAGGGCAACATGCTCGTGGTCGATCTCCCTGGCGAGGCTGGCACCACCGCCCAGCAGTACCGGTGCCAGATCGATTCCGAGTTCGTCCACGAGGCCGGCATTGAGGAACTGCACAATGGTTTCCGCACCTCCCGAAATACGGATGTCCCGACCGTGGGCGGAGGCTTTGGCTTGTTTCAGTGCGCTCTCGATGCCATTGTTCACGAAGTAGAAGGTGGTGCCACCCGGCCGCTCCCACGGCTCACGCTCCTCATGGGTGACGACGAAGACGGGAGTGTGGAAGGGCGCTTCCTCTGGCCACGCGTGTTCTCCACTATCGAACATCCGCTTTCCCATGATGGACACACCGCTCCGGTTGAACGTCTCCTCGGCCAAGTCGTTGTCCGTCCCGGTTTCACCGCCCTCCCCCAGACCGAGGTTCTCCCTCAAGAATTTCAACGGGAACAGCCAAGCCTGAAGCTCCATCCACCTGTACATCCAGTCCTTGTACCCAGGGTCGTCTGCGGGCATCAATCGCCCATCCATTCCTTCGGGTGCGATGAACCCGTCGAGGGACATGGTCACACTCACGAACACTTTCCCGTTGTCACTCATCAGGCAGCTTTTTCTTTCTGGTAGCGACGTATCTGGCAAGACTGCTCAGCGTCTGTTCCCCACCCTCCAGGGCTCCGAACTGCTCGACCGCCTTGTCGCGCAACGCCTTGGTTTGAAACTCGGTGCGCAGCGTGACCTGCGTCCCACCTTGTCTCTCATCGAACTCGATGGTGGTGGTGAACCGCTCCGGATCATCCGGCCGCTCACCGTGGACAAGGACGATCAGTTCCGGGGGGCGGATGTCGATCCACTTGATCCATTCCGGATAATCGGTTCCGTCCGGTGCGTGCATCGTGAACTCCCACACACCACCCTCGGAGAATTCGAAGGTCCTGGTTGTCGTCGTGAAGCCGGTCGGGCCCCACCACTGCGACAGGTGGCTGACTTCTGTGAAAACCTGGAACACGGTCTCGCGTCGCCCTTCGATCAACCTCGAGACCGCTAGTTCACGATCGGACAGGGCGTGCGCCATCACCCTTCTCTCCTTCCATCTCCTTGACATAGGTGTTGAGCCGGTCGAAGGACTCGTTCCAGTACCGGCTGAAGCCACCAGTCCACCCGTACACCGGCTCCAGACCCCGAGCATCTAGCCCGTACCTACGCTCCTTTCCCTCCGGGTGGACATAGACGAGCCCCACTTCCCGGAGCACTCTGAGGTGCTTGGAGACAGCGGGCTGGTTCATCCCCATCGCCTCGGCGATTTCGGACACAGCGCGCTCCTCACCTTTCAGGAGAGTGAGGATCGTCCGCCGATGGGGTTCGGCAATTGCATTGAACGCATCCGCTGTGGTCTTGGCCCGAGCCATGCTCACATCATATGCCTATATAGGCAGGTGTCAATCCCAACCGCCGGTGCGCCCGACGCTTTCCTCAGGTAGTGGGACCCGTATTCGGGTCCCACTACCTCGAGAAAGGATGGGTCTGTCCGTCTCGAGATTTTCTCGAGACGGACAGACCCATATCCGGGTCGTACTACCTGAGGTTTCCTGAACCGGTCCTTACGGGCTCAGTAGGTAGAAGGCGGAGAACTTGTTCGCGATGTCCTCCAGGGGCTCGAAGCGGGCGAACCCGGCCCGGTGGGCGTAGTCCTCGGCCATCTCACGTCCCCAGGCAGCGCCCAGACCCTCACCACCCGCCGCCAGCGATTGGGTCATGCAGTGCAGCGCCGAGATCCCGTACAACAGCGCTCCCCGATCGTTGAGGTTCTTCTCCAAATGACTGCTTGCGTTGGGCTCCATCATCAGGAATTGGCCGTCCGGCGCAAGCGCATCTCTGATGCGGGTCAGTCCGGCGAGAGGCTGATCCAGGTCATGGATGACATCGAACGCCGTGATGAGGTCGAATGGAGGGTCGAGGGGAATCGCGTCAGCCGCACTGTTGTGGAAGCTCACATTCTCCACTGACTCGGCCCGACCTCTGGCCACGATGAGCGCCTCCTCGGAGATATCGAAGCCGGTCACTTCTGAGCTGGAAAAGGCCATCGCTATCAGGATGGCCGCAGTCCCCGAACCGCAACCCACATCGGCGACCCTGATCCCGGCGCCGAGCCGATCGATCAGACCCGACACGGCCGGGAGCCATCGATCGACCAGAAACACTTCTTGAGATGGCGTGTTGCCGCGGGCGATGCCACGGATCATGTCGAAGCCGAATTCATCGAACCCGACGCCACCGCCGTGCCTGGTGGCGAGGGCGACACCGTCGATCTGGCCCATGACCGCAGGGATCATGTCGAAGTAGCCACCCATGAAATACGGGCTGGACTCATCGGAAAGAAATAGTGCATGTTCCGGCGGCAGGGTGAAAGTCTCAGACCCGGGGTCGTACTCCAACGACCCTGCTGCGGTCAATCCGGACAGAACCTCTTGAACGTAGCGGGCTTCCAGGTCCGCTCCCTCGGCGATTTCTTCGACGGTGCCAGAAACATGCTCGCCGAGCCACGCAAGGAGCCCGGATCGGTCGGCCACGGCGAGCAGCCCGATCGTCGTAGCGCCGGAGGCATAGCTGACGAAGCGGTCGAGAAACTCGCCTATCCGCTGACGGTCCATCGTTTCAACCTACCGCCACGCCATCTTTGAAGACTTGACGCACCAGGTCAGACCCAGGTCGGTAGACGAGATGGGCGGCTGAAGGAGCATCGAGGACGATGAGATCGGCCACCGCACCGGGTGCGATGTAGCCGCGGTCGTCGAAGCCGAGGGACCGGGCCCCGCCGAGAGTGGCGGCGGTGATGGCCTGATCGACGGTGAGACCCATATGCACCACGGCAAGCGAGAGAATCGGCGCCATCGACTCGAAATACGATGTTCCCGGGTTGCAGTCGGTGGCCAGAGCCAGATTACAACCATGTTCCAACAGCATCGGGCCTGGAGCCTGTGGGGAGCGCAACGTATAGGAAGCCCCGGGGACCAACACGGCCGAAACTCCGGCCGCGGACAGGACGCGGGCGTCGTCCTCGGTGGCGTGGTCGAGGTGGTCGGCGGAGACCGCGCCGAGTTCCGCAGCCAGGTCGGCGCCTCCGGTATGGCTGAGCTGCTCGGCGTGTACCCGAGCCCCCAGTCCCAGTTCGGCACCGCGGGTGAAGATCCGTCGAGCCTCGTCGACAGTGAAGATGCCCTCCTCGACGAAAACGTCGCAGTAATCGGCGAGTGGGGAAGCCGCAGGCATGATGTCCTCGACGAGCTGATCGATATAG
>Ga0299907_10000070_pt1 | contig 35515 bp, 40 predicted proteins | sample RVTome_16_FD_198680 | JGI IMG/M metagenome (GOLD analysis project Ga0299907, IMG submission 198680) | Soil microbial communities from uranium-contaminated site in the Upper Colorado River Basin, Wyoming, United States - RVT152D67 (version 2) ...
CGTGAAGACGTCCGACAGGTACATCGCCAGCGGATCGTCGACGCGCTCGCCGATCCGGAACGCGGTGGTGGGCGACGTCGGCGCCACCAGGACATCGAACGACGTGAAGGCCTGGTCGTAGTCGCGGATGATCAGCGTCCTGACCTTCTGGGCCTGGCCGTAGTAGGCGTCGTAGTAGCCCGCGGACAGGGCGTACGTCCCGAGCATGATCCGCCGCTTCACCTCCGGACCGAAGCTCGCGCCCCTCGTGGCGAACATCATCTCGACCGAGTCCGTATGGTCACCCTCGGCGCGAGCGCCGTAGCGCACGCCGTCGTAGCGCGCGAGATTCGACGATGCCTCGGACGGATTGATCAGGTAGTACGCTGACAACGCGTACTCCGCGTGCGGCAGCGCGACCTCCCCCACGTCGGCGCCCAGCTTGCCGAGGCCGTCGACCGCGAGTCGGATGGCGTCCCGCACGTCGGGTTCGACCCCTTCGCCGAACGTTCCCGAGATGATGCCCACGCGAAGACCCGCCACCCCCCCGTCGATCCCTTCCGTGAAGTCTCGGGGCTTCGTATCGAGGCTCGTCGCGTCGCGATGGTCACGCCCCGCCAGCACGGACAACAGGGTTGCGGAGTCGCGCACGCTCCTCGTGAGCAGGCCGACGGTGTCGAGCGACGACGCGAACGCGATCAACCCGTATCTGCTGATCAGACCGTAGGTGGGCTTCAGTCCCACCATCCCGCAGAGCGACGCCGGCTGGCGGACCGAACCGCCGGTGTCCGTGCCGAGCGCCCAGACCGTCTCGCCGGCGGCGACGGCGGCGGCGGAGCCGCCGCTGGAGCCGCCGGGAACCCTCTCCGTGTCCCAGGGGTTGCGGACCGGCCCGAACGCCGAGTTCTCGTTCGAGGAACCCATCGCGAACTCGTCGCAATTGGTCTTGCCGACGAGCACGCCGCCGGCGCCCGACAGTCGGGCCCATGCGGTGCAGTCGTACGGGGGGACGTACCGTTCCAGGATCCTGGATCCGCAGGTGGTGCGTATGCCGTTCGTCGTGAGGACGTCCTTGAGCGCCACCGGGATCCCTGCCACGCCGGACTGGGGGGCGCCGGTCGTGAGGTAGGCGTCCAGCTCCTGCGCGCGCTCGCGGGCAACCTCGGGCGTCGGCGTCAGGAACGCGTGGATCTGATCGTCGACGGCCTCGATCCTGTCGAGGCACGACCCGACGATCTCGCCGGCCGAGATCTCGCCCTCGGCGAGCCGCGAGGAGAGCTCGGTCCCGGCCAAGTCGCAGAGCTCGGTCACGAGCCGGTCTCCGCGATCCGAGGCACCCGGAACCGGTCGCCGGCGCGGTCGGGCGCGTTGCGAAGCGCCTCATCGAGGGGGAGGGACGGTTCCGGCTCGTCGTCGCGGAAGACGTTGGACCGAGGGATGGCAGAGGCGGCCGGTGGCACGTCGGCGGTCGCGACCTCCCCCACCCTGGCCGCCGCCTCGAGGATCTGCCCGAGCTGTTCCTGTAGGCGCTCCTTCTCTTCCGGCGTGAGCGCGAGCCGAGCGAGCCTGGCGACGTGCTCGATGTCGATCTCGACGGGCATGGCGGGAGTGTAGTGGCGGACCCGCGCCCTCAGGGGCTGAGTCCGAACCGGGGCTCGATCCGCGCCGCAAGCGCCGCCGCCACCAATGAGTTGCCGACGAGCCATACGTCCGTGATCGGCCCGACCCCACCCGGCACGGGTGTGATCGCCTCCGCCTTGGCCTCGACGCTCTCGAAGTCGAGGTCCCCCACCATGCGCGACTTGCCGGTCTCGGCGTCGGGCACCACGTGGAAACCCACGTCAACCGCGATCACACCCTGGCGCACCATCTCACCGGTCACGAGCCTGGGCACGCCCGCGGCGACGATCAGGATGTCGGCCTGCAGCGTGAACTCCGGGAGGCGACCCTCGGCAGCCGTGCGGCTGTGGCACGCGATCACGGTGGCGTTCCGCTCGAGCCCGAGCCACTGCGCCGGCTTGCCGACACTCGTCGAGCGGCCCACGACGACGAGCGTCTTGCCCGAGTAGTAGGTAGCGGGATGCCCTCCCACCGATCGGACGTACGAGTCGAGCAGGTAGAAGCACGACGCCGGCGTCGACGGTATGAACCGAGGACGACCGAGCGCGAGCAGTCCTGCGTTCTCGGGGTGTTGGCCTTCGATGTCCTTCTTCGGATCGACCGTGCCGTTGACTTCAGCCTCCGGTAGGTGCGGCGGCAACGGGCGGAGCACGAGTATCCCGGTCACTCGTGGGTCGGCGTTCAGCTTCCCGATCGTGGCGAGCACGTCCGCGAGCTCCACGTCGGGGGGAAGGTGTTCGTTCACGTAGTGGTAGTCCAGCCCGGCGGCCAGGCGCTGCACGTGTCGCTCGTAGGCGAGCGCACCGTCGTCCTCACCCACCATCACCGTTGCGAGCCCACACCTGACCTCCGACATACGGAGGACGCGCAGCTCGTGATCGATCGTGGCGCGCAGCTCCTTCGCGAGCGCGTTCCCGTCGATCACCGTGGCCGGCATCTGCATCCCCCTTGATGGCCGCCGCAGTCTAGTGAAAGGCTGTGTCCGGCCGCGGTGGGAGCGGCGGGCGCCGGCTTCTTCGAGGGCGGCCAGACGCGCGGCGACAGACATACGACTGCGACGGCCAGCCCGCGGCAAAGACGCCCGTGAGATCGCCGGCGATCGAGACGTAGTCGAATGCGATGTAGCTCTCGACGTCGGCGTCGGCAGGCACGGAGCCGGCCACCACGTTCAGGACGTTCGACAGGAGGAACACGGCCCACCACACGCCGATCAGCGGCCAGGTCGGCCGCATCTGCCAGCCGTCCCCGCCCCGCTCGCCTTCCACGCCTCGCGGTTGACTTGGAAGGGCTTCCAGAGTGACGCGACGGGGATGAACCACCACCCCACGGCCCACCCGGAACTGAACCCGAGCCCTCGCACGCCCTTTCGATGCAAGGCGGCATGGGTGCGGTGCTGCCACACGAGCCAGACGATCCCGGCGACGAGAAAGGAGGCCAGCAGAACGATTCCCACCGCGCCCATTCGTTCGTCGTTCGCCTCCGCTTCGGCGATCGACACGAGCCCACCGTTGCGCACGCGGCGAAGGAGACCTATCTCGGCGACCGTGACAGCACTGAAAGCAAGTGACTGGCGGCGTCGATCATGAGGAGGACGACAGGACTCGCGCCGTCCGGACGGCTCGGCTGCTCCCTGCTGCAGCGCTCAGGTGGCTAGCGGTCCGGGCGAGGCGGCGCGGGCAGGAGCACCTTGCCGGCCTTCGTGATGGTGGCCTGTCGTCGTGTCACTCCGCGCAGCACGAACAGAGCGAGCGGGGTAGCCACGACGAGCATCACGTCCCCGATCCCCGCCGTGCCTCGATCGCGCACCCGAGTCCCGCGAACATGATCGCAGCGCCTGCCACCTGGGCGATGCCTTCGAGGGCCTGCGGACGCGCTGAGGAAGATCGAAGAACGTGACCCGGCTCACGTCGCTCTCGCGCGGCGCAAGAACTCGGCTTCGTCGACGATCTCGACACCGAGCTCGACCGCCTTCGCATGTTTGGCGCCCGGGTTCTCACCCGCCACCACGAAGTCGGTCTTTCTCGAGACGCCCGAGGCGACACGAGCGCCTGCCGCCTGGGCCAGTGCCGTGGCCTCGTCGCGCGAGATGGTCTCGAGGCCGCCGGTGAGCACGATCGCCTTGCCGGCGAGCGGCTTGGGGCCGGCGTCTGCGGTGACCTCGTCCGCCAGTCGCACACCCGCCCTGCGCAGCTTCTCGATCAGTGCCTGGTTCTCCCCTTCGTCGAACCACTCGCGGACCGTCGCCGCGATCTCAGGCCCGATCTCGGGCACGGCGTCGATCTCGTCTTCGCTCGCCGCCGCAAGCGCGTCGACCGACCCGAAGGCGCGTGCCAGCACCTGCGCGACGTGCGCACCGACGTGCCGGATGTTGAGGCCCACCAGCAACCGCCAGACGGGTCGATCCTTCGACGCCTCCACCTGCTCCAAGACGTTCGCGATGGCCCTGTCCTTGAACCCGGGAAGCTGGGAGAGCTTGTCCGCATCCAGGTCGTAGATGTCGGCGGGGTCTTCGATCAGGCCCTTCTCGAGCAGGCGCATCACCGTCATGTAGCCGAGGTGCTCGATGTCCATCGCCCCACGCCCCGCGAAGTGGAAGAGCCACTCGATGCCCTGCGACGGACAGCCGCGTTTGTTCGGACACCGATAGTCGGCCTCGCCCTCGGCACGAACGAGCGGCGTGCGGCAGGCGTTGCACGTCGCCGGCATCTTCCACCGCCTGGCGCCCTTCTTCCGTTTCGTGATCACCGGGCCGACGATCTCGGGTATCACGTCGCCGGCGCGTCGCACGATCACCGTGTCGCCGTTCCGGACGTCCTTGCGACGGACCTCGTCCTCGTTGTGGAGCGTCGCATAGGTGATCGTGACGCCGCCCACGACGATCGGCTCGAGCACGGCGAAGGGGGTCACTTTGCCCGTCCGCCCCGTGTGCACGTCGATCTTGCGCATCAGTGTGGTGCGCTCCTCCGGAGGGAACTTGTACGCGATCGCCCATCGAGGCGCGTGGGAGGTTGCACCCAGCTCCTGCTGCAGATCGACCCGGTCCACCTTGACGACCACGCCGTCGATCTCCCAGTCGACGGAGTGCCGGTGCGCCTCCCAGTACCGGAGGAAATCATCGACACCTTCGAGGGAGTCGCGAGCTTCGGTCGTGGGGGCGGCCGGGAGCCCTGCTTTCGCCGCCCAGTCGAGGAAACCGAGGTGCGAATCGAAGCGGATCCCCTCGGCTGCGCCGAACGAGTGCACCCACATCCGGAGCGGCCTGGAGGCGGTCACCTTCGGGTCCTTCTGCCGGAGCGAGCCTGCCGCCGCGTTGCGCGGATTGGCGAACGGGCGCTTCTCAGTCTTCGTGAGCTGCACGTTCAGCTCCTCGAACGCCTTCACCGGCAGGTAGACCTCGCCGCGGATCTCGAGCACGGCGGGCGGCTCGTCGACCGCGAGGCGGGTGGGGATGCTACGAACGGTCCGCGCGTTCGCCGTGATGTCCTCGCCGGTGCGTCCGTCGCCGCGGGTCGCGGCTTTGACGAGCCGGCCGGCCTCGTAGGTCAGCGCGCACGCCACGCCGTCGATCTTGAGCTCGCACGCGAACCTGACATCCGCGCCGATCGCTCTGTCCACCCGGCGACCCCAGGCCTCCAGCTCCTCGAACGAGAACGCGTTGTCGAGCGAAAGCATCGGTGCCCGGTGGGTGACCGGCGCGAACAGATCCGCGGGGATCCCGCCGATCCGCTGCGTGGGCGAATCCGGCGTCACCAGCTCCGGGAAATCGTCCTCCAGCGCTCGAAGCTCCCGGATCATCTCGTCGTACTCGGCGTCGCTCACCTCCGGGTCATCAAGCACGTGATAGCGGTAGGCGTGGTGGTTGATGCGCTCGCGGAGCTCCTCGACGCGGAGCTCGGAGGACGCGAGCCGGCGTTCCTCCGCCGTCGTCATCCGGCGATCTCCACGCCCCCGGCCACACCGATCCGATCTCCCATCACCACGACGCCTCCCTGCACGCCGGGCACCCGTCGGAGGTAATGCAGCGCCATCCCGAACCCGTCCGGCTTCGGTAGCAAGGCCTGGACCCCGGCCGCCGCCGCGTCGGCCGCCATGCACGACTCAGCGATCACAGCGAGGCCGTCCGGACCGCCGCCACCTCGGCCGCGACCCAGCGTCGTGGACACGCCGACGCCCCCACGAGCGGGCTCGAGCGAGATCGTGATCGGCTCTCCGCCGCGGCGCTTCACCGCCAGTTTCATCCGCTTGCGAGCCTTCAGGTAGTAGTCCCCATCGCAGGCGACGCTCACCTCGGACAGCTGCTCGCCGAGGAACCGGCCCACCTGATCCACGACGGCGCCGCGGAACGTGAACATCGGGCCGACACCTGCGCCGGTGGCGGCGTGGGTCATCTCCTTGACGATCTCAGGTGCGTCGGTCGACACGGACTCGAGCGGGCGTTTCGAGGTCGAGAACTCGGGATCTCGCAGCGCGTACGACTGCAGCTGCTCCCAGAAGCCGAGCGCTGCCGCCCGAGACTCCTCGGCGAAGTCCTCGGGTGCGGTGATGTGCAGGGTCAGGTCTTGCACCTGGATGTCGAAGGTCTTGGGGCGTCGTCGAAGGAGCCTCACGCCTGCATCGTAGCCGTCGGTGCCGACGGTCCCGCCCTTCCCAAACGGTCTCAGCGGACGGTCGAGACGACGCGGCCGCCGCCCAGAAGCTCGTCGCTCCGGTAGAACACGGCGCTCTGCCCAGGGGCGACGGCGCGCAGCGCTGATCGACACTCGACCGAGGCCGTCGCGCCGTCGCCCGCCACGGCGACCACGGCGCCCACGCTCGTCCCCCGGTACCGGATCGACACCTCGACCTCGAAGGGTGACGCCGACGGAGGCGAGCCCGCCACCCAGGTCAGGCGATCCACGATGAGGCCGCGCCTGGCGAGGAGCTCCTCCGGACCCACGATGACGCGGTTGGCGGCGACATCGAGGTCCACCACGTAGGTCCGAGCGCCGGTCGCAACACCCACGCCGCGACGCTGCCCCACGGTGTACGTCGCGGCGCCGCGGTGTCGCCCCAGTACGGCGCCTGCGACGTCGACGACGTCGCCGTCGCGGACAAGGTGAGGGGCCGCCCCCGCCAGGTAGGCACGCGCGTCGCCGCCGGGCGCGAAACAGAGCTCCTGAGAGTCGGGCTTCGACGCCACCGGGAGACCGAACGAGGCTGCCAGCCGGCGGGTCTCCCTCTTCCGCATGGAGCCAACGGGGAACCGTGAACGGTCCAGCTCGCGCTGACCGAGCATGTGCAACATGTAGGACTGATCCTTCGACGGGTCCAGGCCGCGGAGCAGTCGCCACTTGCCTTCTCGCCGCAGGCTACGCACGTAATGTCCCGTCGCGACGAGGTCCACACCGAGCTCGTCGGCTCGTCGGAGGAAGGCACCGAACTTGATCTCGCCGTTGCATCTCGCGCACGGGTTCGGCGTGCGCCCCGCCTGATGCTCGGCGACCGAGTCGGCGATAACGGTTCGCTGGAACGCATCCGAAAGATCGGCGATCTCGAACGGGAACCCGGCGATCCGCGCGACCTCGGCGGCGTCGCGCCGGGCAATGGGTCCGCAGCACCCATGCTCCACGTCGTCGAGATGCACCAGACGCATGTGCGAACCCACGACCTCATAGCCCTGCTCCTGCAGCAGGCATGCGGCGACCGACGAGTCGACGCCGCCGGACATGGCGACCAGCACGGAGGGCATCTGCGTCAAGGCTACCCGGCCGGCTTCTGCCCCCGCCTCTGCCAACATCTCGCAGGTGATCGAGGCGCGTTTCGACGACATGACCCCGAACGGCGAGTCGTTCCGGCTCGTGGGTCCGGTCGGCGTACTCGAGGCGAACCGCATCGATGAGGTGGCGCCCACGATCGCGGCCGCCGAGGCCGCCACCGCGCGGGGGCTCTGGGTGGGTGGCGTGGTCTCGTACGAGGCGGCGCCCGGTCTCGATCCGGCGCTTACCGCCCGCCGCGCGACGCCGGAGGATCCGTTCTCACGCTTCCCCCTGGCGTGGTTCGCGATGTTCGAGGGTCGCGAGGCGACGTCGCTCCCGGACCCACCGGATCTGGGACGTGGATCGAACGACGCATGGCTGCCGACGTCGGACCACGCCTCGTACGACGCCGCCCTCGCAACGATCCGCGAACGGATCGCTGCGGGTGAGACCTACCAGGTGAACCACACCATCCGACTCCGCTCCCGGGTCGAGGGCGACGAGCGCGGCCTGTATCGCGACCTGTGCTACGCGCAACGCGGAGCCCATGCCGCCTTCCTGAACATGGGCCGTTATCGGGTGCTGTCCGCGTCCCCCGAGCTGTTCTTCGAGATCGACGGACGCAGGCTCACGACCCGGCCGATGAAGGGAACCGCGCCGCGTGGGCGCTGGCCCGCGGAGGACCGGGCCGTGCGAGCCGGACTCGTGGGGTCGGTGAAGGACCGCGCCGAGAACGCGATGATCGTCGACCTGCTCCGCAACGACCTGGGCCGGGTCGCGCGGAACGGGACGGTGACGTGGAGCGACGTCTTCGACCCCGAGCGTTTCGAGACGGTCTGGCAGCTGACGTCCACGGTGTCGTGCCAGCTGCGCGCCGACGTGGGCCTCCTCGACGTCTTCCTAGCGCTGTTCCCCAGCGGGTCGGTCACCGGCGCCCCCAAGGTGGGGACGATGCGCATCATCGAGGAGCTGGAGACGCAGCCGAGGAACGCGTACTGCGGCGCGGTGGGGTTCCTGGCGCCAGAGGGCAGCGGGGTGCCCACGGCGCGGTTCAACGTCGCGATCCGAACCGTCGTGGTGGACGGCGAGACCGGCGCCGCCGAATACGGCGTCGGTGGAGGGATCACGTGGGACTCGCGCGCGCCCGGCGAGTACGACGAGATCGTGGCGAAGGCGCGGGTGCTGACGACCCGGCGCCCACGATTCGAGTTGCTCGAGACACTTCGCGCCGAGGGCGGCATGATCCGCAGCCTCGACCGCCATCTGTCACGGCTGCTTTCCTCGGCCGACTACTTCGGGTTCGCCGCTGACGATAGCGAGCTCAGGAAGGCACTCCAGGCGGAGGCCGGGTTGCCACACGATCAGCCCACTCGGCTTCGCCTCGTGCTCGACCGGCGGGGGCGCTTCACGATCACGAGCTCTCCCTTCCCGCCGGCGGCCGACACGGTGCGCGTGGCCCTCGACACCACCGAACCGGTGGACCCTGCCGAGCCCATGCTGTTCCACAAGACCACCCTCCGCCGCCGTTACGAAGAGGCGAAGGCCAGGCACCCGGACGTAGAGGACGTGGTCCTCACGAACGTTCGCGGCGAGGTCACGGAGGCCACGATCGCGAATGTGGCGGCGCGGATAGACGACCGTTGGTGGACGCCGCCTCTCGACTCAGGCCTGCTGCCGGGGACGGCAAGGGAGGCGATGCTCGAGGACGGGACGCTCGACGAGCGAATCCTCACGGTGGAAGAGTTCCTGGCAGCGGATGAGGTTGCTCTGGTGAGCGATGCGCGGGGGTGGCGCACAGCAGACGTGCGCTAACGAGGGTCCTCGGCCACCGGCTCGGCCGAGAAGTCGAACGGCCTCATCGCATCTTCGTCCAGCGGGCACGCACACAGCGGGCATCGGGGCGGCTCCTCGTACACGAGCACGCTTCGCTCGCAGTAAGGGCAATCGCCCTGGCGCATCGGAGCGGATTCGGCAGTGTCCATCGGCGGTATCCGCCGCTCGGGGGGAGCGGTCCCCTCTAGCATCGGGAGGACGGAGGCCTACCTTGAATCAGGGATGCGCGACGATCTCTCAGGCGGAATCGTTCGTGGCGAGTGAAGGGTCAGGCTGCCTGCTTGCGGCTCTTGCGCTTGCCCCGCGGCACGTAGGCATGGACGGGCTCGTGCTGCCAGCAGAAGTTCCACCTGTTGTACCGGGAGAGCTTCGTCCCGCATCCGGGCTGCTCGCAGACCCGACCTGACACATACTGGCGGTTCGGCCGCGGGAGTGTCCGGACCGCCGAGCCGCGGAACCGCTCCTCTGCCATGTTGCTCACTCCTTCACGATGAACCCATACGGGCATGGGGTGGGTCCTCGCACCTGATTCGAACAAGATCTCGCCGAGGTTCATTCCGCTGTGGCCGCTTTGTGGCCGCCTCGTGGCGGGCGTGTGACGCCCGAGGTTCAGGAGCCGAACCGCGGTTCGCGCTTCTCGAGGAAGGCCCGCATTCCTTCGCGCTGATCCGGTGTGCCGAAGAGCTGCACGAACAGCTCGCGCTCGGCCCGGATGCCTTGGGCACCAGGCGTCTCGACCGCGGCGCGTATCGCTTCCTTCGCCGCGGCGAGCGCTCGCCGCGGCCCGCCGGCGAACGCTCGAGCGTCGCTCACCGCGGCGGCGAGCACGTCGGGGCCCGCCAGGATCCTCTCTGCGAGCCCGAGAGTCTTCGCTTCGGCCGCACCGAGCTGCCTGCCGGTGTAGACCAGGTCGCGGGTGGCGGCAGGCCCCGCCAGCCTGACCAACCGTTGGATCCCCCCGGCTCCTGGGATCACACCGATCCGGATCTCGGGCTGCCCGACGCTGGCATCCTCGGCGAGGTAGCGCAGATCGCAGGCGAGTGCGAGCTCGAACCCGCCGCCCAGGGCGAACCCGGTCACCGCCGCGATCGACACCTTCCCGATCGCCTCCAAGAGGTCGCAGGCATCGCCGAGTGCGTCCACCGTCGGACGGACCTCATCCGGGCCCAATCCCGCCATGGCCTTGATGTCTGCGCCGGCCGCGAACAGCTTCGGTCCCCCGTGGACCACGATGGCGCCGACGTCGTCGCTCGATCCCGCCGAACGGATCGCCTGCTGCAGCTCCAGACCCATGGCGAGGTCGAACGCGTTCGCGGGCGGCCGATCGAGGCGGATCACGCCCACGCCGTCCTGGATCTCGAGCCGGACGAACTCCCCCATGACGCGGCCGAGCTTACCCGTCGGCCGCGCGAGCAAGGGTCGCGCGGAGCCCTTCGACCAGCGGCGTGCGTGGCACGCCGAGGGCGGCGGCTGCGTCAGGGGCGTCGGCGAGGGAAGGCAGGGCGAGCCATTCCGCGGCCGCGCGCGTGACCTGGATGCCGAGCATGCCGGTCAGGCGCGCGGCCGCCTCCTCGCCGACCACGTGCTCGGGCGCGACGCCCGCCCCCGCCAGGAGCTCCACGAGGCCGTCGGCCGAGATCACGTCCGGACCTTCGAGGCCGTAGGTGCCGAGCAGCGGCTCAGCCCTCGCATCGGCCGCGGCCAGGACCTCGACCACGTCATCGGCGAAGACCGGAGCCAGCGCAGGAGCCAGCGCCTGTGAACCGTCGCCCACGACGACCGGCGGCGAGGCCGTCGCTCCCTGGACCGCTGCGGTGAACCACAGCCCGCCCAGACCGTAGACGTGCGTGCACCGAAGAATCAGGTGATCGAGTCCGGCAGCGGCGACCGCCTCCTCCGCGAACCCCTTGGCGCGCAGGAACGGGATCTTCGAGTCCGGACTCGCGCCTGGGGTGCTGACGAACAGGAACCGCCGGACGCCGGCCGCCCGCGCCGCATCGAGCGCGACCAGGGTCGATCGGTGGTTCGTCGAGAACAGCTCATCGTCACTCGGCTGGTTCGGCCCACCCACGAGATGCACGATCGTGGCGATCCCCCGCAACACCTCGGCAAGCAGGTCGGCGTCGTCCAGCCGCCCCACGGTGACCTTCGCGCCGAGCGCTCGCAACTCCTCGGCGCGTTCGGAGCTCCGCACGGCGCAACGGATCTGATCATCCGTCGCCACCAGACGTTGTACGAGTGCTCTCCCGATGAACCCCGAAGCCCCCGTCACCATCACCGTCATCGCCCTGCAAGGCTACGGCTGCCGGCGCGTAGCATGCCGCCGTGGACGAACCCTGGGCGCAAGACGTCGAGCGTGTCACTCGCGCCCTGGGTGTCGAGCCCGCAGCCTGGCACGAGGCAGCAGGACACGGAGCGCCCTCCAACCGCCGCTGGATCGTGCGGCTGCCGTCCCATCACTCGGCCGATGTCCTCGTGTTCGTGAAGGTCGCGGCGTTCGACTACACGGCCGACTGGCTGCGTGCGGAGCACGCCACGTACGAGGCGCTCGACGGCCTCGCGTTCCTCCCTCGCCTCCTCGGCTGGGACGACGACGGCGAGCACCCGGTCCTGGCGATCGAGAGCTTCGCCGATGCGGCATGGCCGCCGCCGTGGTCGCCGGAAGGAGTGGGATCGGTACGCCGGGCGCTCGAGGAGGTGCACGCCCAGCCGCCCCCCGAGCACGTCCACCCGATGGAACATTGGCGACAGCAACTGATGTCGTGGGGCTCTGTGGCCGATGATCCGGTGCCGGTCCTCCGCCTCGAGCTGTGCTCGGCCCAGTGGCTCGACGATGCCCTTCCGGTCTTGCTCGAGGCCGAACGTGAGGCACCGCTCGACGGCGAGTCGTTGCTGCACATGGACGTGCGCAGCGACAACCTCTGCCTCGAGGCCGACCGCGCCGTGTTCGTGGATTGGAACCATGCGGCACGCGGCAACCCCCAGGTCGACCTGGCCGCATGGCTACCGAGCCTCGAAGCGGAGGGCGGCCCCCGCCCCGAGGAGTTGTTCCCGGACTGCCCGAATGAGCTCGCAGCCATCCTTGCCGGTTACTTCCTCTCCCGGGCGCCGATGGAGCCCATCCCGCAGGCACCGCAGGTGCGGGAGCTGCAACTGGCGCAGGCTCGAACGGCGCTGCCGTGGGCCGCGCGGCTCCTGGGGCTGCCCCCGCCAGGATAGGCACCTGCAAGGTATGGCTTGCACCTGCAAGCCGCTGCTAGACTCCCCGCGCCCATGCGGACCGCCACGCACGACTACACGGAGGTGCTCCGCCTACTCCGCTCGCGTGGGTTGCGCATGACCCCTCAGCGGCTCGCCATCGTGTCCGAGGTCATGCGCGCCTCGGGTCACATCGCCCCCGCCGCGATCGCCCGCAAGGTCGAAAGCGAGATGCCGGGTGTGAACCCCTCCACCGTCTATCGGACACTCTCGCTGCTGGAGGAGGTCGGCGTCCTACAGCACTCCCACGTGGAGACGGGCGCCGAGTACCACCGATCCGAAGATGCACAGCACGTCCACCTCACCTGTCATCGGTGCGGGCGGGACGACGCCCTGTCGCTCGAGGAGGCGAGCAGATTGCATGCTCTGATCCGCCGACATCACGGCTTCGAGGCGGACCTCACGCACTTCGCGATCACGGGACAGTGCGCGGACTGCGCAGCGGAAGCCTAGCCGGCAAAGAATGCGGGCAGGACCGAGTCCTGGCCGAGGACGAAGAGAATCCCGATCACCAGACTGAACGTGCCCGCGACGACGGCGACCGTCGCGTAGACGGCGAAGTTGCGGGTCGCCTGCAGGAATCCGAGGGTCGACCCCACGGTGATCACAGAGTTCGACACCACGAGGCCCACTATGAAGGCACCGAGGACCGCGATGCCTGCCCCCGCTCCCCCTGCGCCGGCGGCGGCGGTGAAGATCAGGATCTGTGTGGGCGTCTCCGCACCGACGCCGTGCAGCATCCCGACGAGGAACGCGGTGCCCCGCTGGTACTGCATGAACGCTTCTTCCGGCTCCGGATGCTTGTGATGGTGATGACCGGGCAGCCCGTGGTGGCCGTGATGCCAGTCGGAGGCCGGGATGCTCTGCGCCACTGCGACGAACCCCGCCTCACCTCCGTGCATGTGGACAGGCTCCAGTTCGTGATCGTGGACCGCGACATCGGAAGGCTCGCGCCGGTTCGAGCGAACGCGCCGCCAGGCGCCGCGAATTCCGGAGAACACGAGCATCCACCGGCTCCGGAGCCGGAAGTCGCGGCCGTGACGGATCAACGACGCGAACACGTACACGCCGAGGAGGATCAGTGTCACGCCAACGAGGCGTCCCATGAACTCGTCCACGCCGGGGGGTAGCCGTTCGCCGATGACGATGGCAACCACCCCGAGGCCGAAGACCACGACCGCGTGACCGACCACGTAGAGCGTGCCGAACATGATGCTGCGTCGGCGGTCTTCCTGCGACGAGGTGATGTCGGTGATCGCCGCGATGTGATCCCAGTCGATCCCGTGCCGGAAGCCGAACCAGAAGGCGGCGACGAGCAGGCCGGTGCCGAAGCCACTGCCGATCGCGCCGATCACGGTTCGGAGCCCATCTCGATCACCAGCCCCTCCCCGCTGCGCCTGAACAGGCAGATACCTTAAACTGTTCTTGCAATGCCCCGCAACTGACGGGGTCCGGGCCCGTCGCTTAGAAGCGGGGGTTCTCGCGCCACCAACCGAAGACCTCGCGCAGCGCCGCCACGATCTCTCCCTCGGTGCAGCGGCTGCGGGCGCACTCGATCAGCGGCTGCATCAGATCGGCTCGGTCGTCACGCGCGGCATCGGCCAGGGCCGAGAGCGCGGCGGCAGCGCGACCTTCGTCGCGCTCCGAGCGCGTGATCGCCACCCGCCGGCGCTGGGACAGCTCGGCCTCGGGACCGATCACCAGCAGGTCGAGCGGGCGCTCGTCGGTCGACGTGAACGCGTTCACTCCCACTTTCTGCAGATCGCCCGATTCGTAGCGGCGTTGCTCCTCGAACGCGGCCTCCGCGATCAAGCTCTGGAACCAGCCACGGTCGATGCCCGCAAGCACGCCCTCCAGCATCGAACCATCACCCATCTCGTCGATCTCCGCGAACATCGTCTCGGCTCGTTCCTCCATCGCGTCGGTGAGCGACTCCAGGTAGTACGAGCCTCCGAGAGGATCGATGACGTCGGCGACACCCGTCTCGTGCGCGATGATCTGCTGCGTCCGCAGGGCCAGCGTCGCGGCCTCCTCCGTGGGCAGCGCCAGCACCTCGTCGAGGGCGTTCGTGTGCAGCGACTGCGTCCCGCCGAGCACCGCCGCCAGCGCCTCCACCGCCGTGCGGACCACGTTGTTCATCGGCTGCTGAGCGGTGAGCGACACGCCGGCCGTCTGGGTGTGGAACCGCAGGCGCATCGCGCCCTCCTCGCGGGCTCCGTATCGATCACGCAGCCATCTCGCCCAGATCCTGCGCGCTGCCCGATACTTGGCGATCTCCTCGAACAGGTCGATGTGGGCGTTGAAGAAGAACGAGAGCCCGGGGGCGAAGCGGTCGAGGTCGAGGCCTCGCTGCAGACCCAACTCCACGTATGCGAACCCGTTCGCGAGCGTGAATGCCAGCTCCTGAGCGGCGGTCGAGCCCGCCTCACGGATGTGGTAGCCGGAGACGCTGATCGGATGCCAATTCGGCACGTGCTCGGCACAGAAGACCATCAGGTCGCCGATCAGCCGCAGGTGTGGTCGCGGTGGGAACAGCCACTCCTTCTGCGCGATGTATTCCTTCAGGATGTCGGTCTGAAGCGTGCCGTCGAGACGGGACCACTCGACGCCCTGGCGTTCCGCCGTGGCGAGGTAGAAGGCGAACGCCACGGTCGCGGGCCCGTTGATGGTCATCGAGGTCGTGATGTCGCCGAGCGGGATCCGGTCGAACAAGACCTCGAAGTCGTCGAGCGAGTCGGTGGCCACGCCACATCTGCCCACCTCGCCTTCCGCGCGCGGATCGTCTGAGTCCAGGCCCATCAGGGTGGGCATGTCGAACGCGACCGAGAGCCCACCCTGCCCGCGATCCAGCAACAGGTGGTACCGGGTGTTGGTCTCGGCCGGGGTGCCGTAGCCGGCGAACTGACGCATCGTCCACATTCGCCCGCGGTACATGGTCGGATACACGCCGCGGGTGAACGGGTAGGCGCCCGGCTCGCCGAGCGCGGTCGTGGGGTCCCAGCTCGCGAGATCCTCGGGACCGTAGAGGGCCCGGCGGGGCTCTCCCGAGATGGACGCGTGGGTGCGTCCCTCGGTGGATCTGGCGCTGGATCTGGGCTTGGCCTCCACCATGCTCATTGCCGCGGGGGTGCGTCAGTCGGGGTCGTTCTTGGCGCGGCCGGCCTCCTCGACCAGCATAGCCGCGGCCCGGTACGGGTCGACCAGCCGAGCGGCCAATGCCTCGGCGAGAGCGCCTTGGCCGGCTTCCAACACCCGTGCGATCGACTCACGGAACCGCTCGGCCGCCAACGTCTCGACCTCGCGCCGGAGCCGGCGGTCGCGCCTGGTGTGCGCGCTCCCGTTCTCGTCCGCCCATGAGCGATGGCCTTCGATCGCCTCCCAGAGCTCGTCGATGCCGGCACCGCCGTGCCCCGTGGTACGCACGATCGGCGGCTCCCACTCACGAGCTGCACCGATGTGGAGCATCTGGCGCAACTCGCGCACGACCTCGCCGGCTCCGTCCTGCTCGGCCTTGTTCACGACGAACACGTCGGCCACCTCGAGGATCCCCGCCTTGGCCATCTGTACCGCGTCACCGAAGCCGGGGGCCATGACCACCACGGCCGTGTCAGTCGCTCCCGCCACCTCGACCTCGGCCTGGCCCACTCCTACGGTCTCCACCACGACACGCGCGTAACCCGCGGCGTCGAGGATCCGCACCGCCTCCGGCGCCGCGAGCGCCATGCCCCCGAGGTGTCCCCGCGTCGCCATCGATCGGATGAACACGCCCTCGTCGGTCGCGTGCTCCTGCATCCGGACCCTGTCGCCCAGGAGCGCGCCGCCCGTGTACGGAGACGTGGGATCCACGGCAAGGACCGCGACGGTGAGGCCGTCGGCCCGCGCGCGGGTGACCAACTCCCCGGCGATGGTGGACTTGCCCACGCCCGGCGCGCCGGTGAGCCCGATCGTGAACGCCCGGCCGGTCGCAGGGTAGATCCCCCCCGACAGCCTCTCCAGCTCCGGCCGTCCGTCCTCCACGAGCGAGATCGCGCGGGCGACGGCGCGGCGGTCGCCCGCGAGCACCCCCTCGACCACTTCCGCGACGTCCACGCGAGCGTGAGCCTACCCGTCGGTCGCGGGCCTCCCAGCGCTCGCCGCGCCGGGTATCGATTCCAGCGCGTCGCGCAGGGACCGGCAGTAGGCCCGCTGTGCAGCGACGGCCGGGTCGTTCGGATCCGCCACCCGGGCTCGCACCATGGCAAGGTTCACCTGTTCCCGCTGAAGGCGCCCGAGCAGTCGCGCGGCGCCGGGCCCGACCCTGCGACGCATCGACCGCCTCGCGGCCCGGCGCCGCGAGGGCGAGCGCAGGATCCCGAGCTCCTGCTCCGAGAGCCCTCCGGTGCCAACCTCGGGTGAGAGGGCGCCGTCCAGCCAGCGCTCCTCTCGCCGGCGAGCCAGACCGATCCCGATCGCGACCACGCCTAGCAGCGGAAGACCCTTGATCGCTGTCGCCACCGGGACGATCAACCAATCCGTTCCCTGGATCGGTTCGTCCGGGAACACGTCGAGCAGCGGCGAGTTCCACAGGAAGTGTCCCGCGATCGCGGCCGCGCACAGTCCGGCCGCTGCGAGACGGACCCGCTCGGGGCGGTCGGTCGATCGTCGCGACACCACGAGCCCGACGGCCATCCCCACGAGCCCCGTGTACAGCACGTGGCCGTACAGGCCGCCCGCAACGACCCGCAACAGGAAGCCGTCGAGGACGCCCCCGAACGTGCCTCCGAACGCGCCCACGAACGAAAAGACGTCCTCGACCACGGCGAAACCGAGCCCGGTGAGGGCGCCGTACACGAACCCGTCCATCACGTCGTCGATCTCGTCTCGAGCGATGAAGGCGATCAGCACCACACCGAGGCCCTTGACGATCTCCTCGACGAACGGCGCCGTCAGTGCGGCGCTCCACCGTGCCGCGAACTCCGGCCCCCCCAACCGCGCCACCACGCGCCCCCACCCGTCGTTCCCGAACGCGGCGAGCGTCGTGGCGGCCACCGCGCCCCAGGCGAACGCCCCCGCGAGCAAGGATGGCGGCTCTCGCTCGTACAGGTCCAAGGCGACCACGAGCAGGCACACGGGCAGCCCGTACAGGAGGACGAGCACCCACGCGAGGGCCCAGCCCCCGGGCGAGAGCTGCCGCAGGAAGCTCTGCTCGCCGAGCTGGAACGCCGCGGTCACCGCAAGGAGCCCCGCGAACACCCAGAACGCCGGTTCGCGAGGCTGCCAGAGCGGCCGGTGGTGAAGGCGGAGACGGTCGGGCACGGACATCGGGCTCACCCTGATGTGGCGTCGATCGTCGCCGAGTCGATCATGGCGTTGATGTCGCCGAGCGCGAACGCCAGCTGGCCTTCGGGCGTCCAGGCGTCGAAGGCGACACCGCCCTTGCCGGTCCAGACGACGGTAACCTCGCCCTCGATCGGCTGCCTCGTGTCGACGACGACGCCGGCGTACGCGAACCGCACGCCGGGTCGGCCCTCCAGCGATAACGGCTCCAGCCCCTCCGACACGCTGAGGCGAACCAGGCTCCGGCGCAGCACGTCGTCCACGTAGCGGATCGCGGCGACGGTCGCATCTCCCGACGTCGCCGGCGCCTGCATCGACACGTCGAGGTTGCCGGTTCCCCGCGTGAGCCGGAAGAAGGTCCAGCCGCCGGCCTCGCCGGCGCCAGCCTGTTCCCAGCCCGAAAGAGGCCGGATCATGAGGCCGTCGAAACCCACGGTCGCCCCCACCGGCTCCTCCAGGACCGACGACACGACACGTCCTCCGAAGGCGACCGTCAGCAGGGACGCCAGCAGCGCGGCTGGGCCGAGCCAGCTCGCCCGCGACCCGGGCCTCATGGGCCGGCCGACAGCAGTCTCATGAGCCGGAGGGCTCGGAGCGGATGTGTGAGCAGACCCTCGATCCGAAGGAGACCGCGAACGACGTCTCGAAGGACCGCCCGACCTTCGGCGCGCATGGGGTCGGGCAGTCCGATGCGGAGCGGGGCCGCGGCGAGGGCGAGGAGCCGTTCGGCGGACCCGCGCACCCGCAGATGCGCCCTCGCCGCGGCCCCGTCTGCGACCAGGACCCGGCCGGACCCCATCCGCAGGGTGGTGGCGACACCGGCGTCGGTCGCCTGGAGCGTGGCGATGCAGTTCCGCAGCAGTCGAGCTCGCGGAGGTTCGCGGACGAGGTTCTGCTGCAGGAGGTCGGCCAGCATGGTCGTGAGTCCCGACTCCCCCTCCCGCACGACCGCCGTCACGGTGAGAGGACCACCTTCGAGGCTTCCCGACGGTCGAACAGCCGGTAGCCCTCGGGCGCGTCCGCCAGGGGCAGGCGATGGCTGACGACGGGCAGCGGATCGAGCCGGCCGGCCGCCAGCTCGGCCATCACCGGCTGCCACCATGCGTGCACCGGACAGATGCCCGCGAATCGGACGGTGATCCCTCGCGCCCAGTAGACGCCCAGCTGGAGCTCCACCGATTCGCCGGCGAACACCCCCGCAACGACCACGGTCCCGCCACGCCGCACGACGTCGACGGCTGTCTCGTACGCCTCGCGCGTGCCGACCGCCTCGATCACGACGTCGGCGCCACGACCCTCCGTGAGCCGGGCGAGCGCGCTCGCCGGATGCCGGGCCGACACGTCCACCGTGCCGAGGCCGGCTGCCGATGGCAGGGTCAGCCGCCCGGGTTCGCGATCTAGGACGATCACGTGCCGCGATCCCATCGCCTGTGCGACGAGCGCCGCACAGTACCCGAGCGGCCCGGCGCCGATCACCGCCACCACGTCGCCCGCGCCGACCCCGCACGAGGCGGCGAAGTAGCCGGCGGTCAGCACGTCACCCACGAACAAGGCCCGCTCGTCGTCCACTCCTTCGGGCACCGCCAGGAGGTTCACGTCCGCATGCGGGATCCGAAGGAGTTCGGCCTGGGCACCGGAAAGATCCCCTCCGAAGATCCCCGTTCCCGGCATCTGGAGGTCCTCGCAGAGGGAGGTCTGCCGGTTCCGGCAGAACCAACAAGCGCCGCTGGCCACGACGAACGACGCGACGACGCGATCGCCGGGGCGGGACCCCTTCACATCGTGGCCGACCGCCTCGACCACCCCGACGGCCTCGTGACCCATGACGTCGCCGGGCTCGATCGGGGCCTTCCCGTGATAGATGTGCAGGTCGCTCCCGCAGATGGCCGTCCGTGTGACGCGGACGATCGCATCCTCCGGCTCCACGATGGTGGGCTCGGGCACGTCCTCGACGGCGACCTCTCCGGCTCGCCGGAACACGATCGCGCGCATCAGGTCTCGTCAGGGAACGAGGCGTCCACCAGCTGGGTGAGGTGCGCGAGCTCGCTGGTGGCCCGCGCGTAGCGGATGATCCGAGGCAGGTCGCCCTGCACCTTGAGCTTCCCCTGCATCATCGCCTTGATCGGGTCGAGGTCGCCGCGGATCACGTCCTTCCACCGCGAGTAGGACGCGCGGATCACGAACGGTGCGCGTGTGCCCCGTTCCTCGGCCACCACGCCGCCGCCACGACATCCCCCGTCGTGCAGCTCGAGGAGCGCCCACACGGTCTGCGGAACGCCCAAGTCGGGCTCGGCCTCGATCACGATCGCCACGTCCCCTTCCCAGCCTGCGGCCGATTCGGCGTACTCAGCCGAACCGTTGATCTGCTCGATGAACGCCTTCACCCAGGGATCTGTCGGGAACTCCGGCATCCGCCCAGGATACGGTGCACCGCTCAGCCGATGAAGAAGATGGCCACCAGCCCGATGGCGTTGAAGGTCACGTGCGCGCCGATGCTCGCCGGGAGCCCTCTCCATTCGTAGATGAGCGCGAGCCCCAGTCCCGTGAACGCCGTCGCGATCATCAGGAACAGGGCGCTCAGCGCCGGGCCACCCACGTAGTGCACCATGCCGAACAAGGCCGACGAGACGATCGCCGCGGCCCAGAACCCGTGGCGTCTGAGGCTCCGGTACAAGATCCCGCGGAAGAACAGCTCCTCCACAACCGGCGCAACACCCATCGCGAGTACACCGGCGAGGACCTGCGCGCCGACAGACAATTCCGGAGACAGCTGGTCGGGCACCGACACCGTATCTCCGGTGAGCGCCCGGAACACGATCACCAGGATCGTTCCCACGCCGAAGGCGACGACCGGATACAGGATCAGCCCCATGCCGAGCCCGGTGGCGAAGGCCCGGAACCGCGAACTGCCCGAGATCAGCCGGATCGACTCGGGCCATCGGCGTGTCCTGGAGCGGAGCCAGAGGATCATGACGCCACCGAACGCCACGTCGGCCACCGCGGAGGCGACGATGCCCGTGGATCCGACCCCGGTCCCTTGCGTGAGCTCGCCACCCATGATGACCAGGACGGCAATAGCGGAGATCGTGCCGATCACGAGAAACCCCACGGCGAAGACACCCATGGCGTGCCACCAGCGCCACGGCACCTCGTGATCGGCCTGGATCGAGTCGACCCCGAGATCCGGCCGGGGGGGCGCAGGAGGTGTTGGCGGCATCATGCGTCCATCATCTCCCGGGTGCTCACAAGCGACACCGCGAACAGGCACACCATCGCTGTGCCGAACCCAAGCCCCAGAGCGGCGGCACCCGTGTCGTTCGCCAGGTAGGCGACCATGCTGCCGATCAGGATCGTGATCGCCGCGGGCCTCGCCGATGGCTCGCGCTCGAGCCCCTCGCGCAGAGGGGCGGGTGGTCGGAGCAGCACGAAGAACAGAGCGATTGGTGTACCCACGACCGGGATCAGGGCCGGCGGCTGATCTCTCAGCAGTTGCAGTCCGATCTGCAGGCGCTCGATCGCCTTCTCGAAGATGCCGCTCACACCACCGGACGAATCCACGAACCGGGTGATGTGGGTCGGCGCCGTCAGTTCGCGATGGGCGACGATCACGAGCGCAGTGCCCACCAGGACGCAGCCTGCCGTGGCGATAGCGGTGGGGATCCGACCGCGCTTGCCGCGGATCCCCCACCAGAGCCCCGCCGCGGCGAAGAGCGTGACCGCGCCGCCGATGTCCGCCCCGAACCAGGGAGCCCCGGCCCAGAGGCCGACGGCGGCGATCAGCCAGGCGCCGGCGGTCGCGGACCGGAGCCGGGCGGCGATGAGCACGGCCCCGCCCAACGCCAGGCCGAGGAACGCGTTGGGCAGACCGAAGAAGCGGAAACCGTCGAGCTGCGAGCCTCCCAGCATGGGTGCGAACGCCGCAGTCCATCCGAGAAACGACTCGACCAACAGGCCGCCCAGGCCGACGCCACCCGACCAGGCGAGCGCCACCCCGACGCCGGAGCGATCGGCCACGCGCAGGAGCATCACCCCGGCGAGGATCGTCACGCCCACGAGCACGGGCAGCACCGTGACGTACGTGAGCGACGGCAGATGGCCGACCCACAACAGGGCGAGGAACAGGACGGGGAGCGACAACGTGACCGCGAGGGCGAGCCTCCGGGCCTCGGCGGGCGCACGTCGGGATGCGAGAGCCCAGACCGCCAGCCCGCCGACGGCGGCCTCCCACACCCCGACCGCGGACTGTATCGGCGCGCTGAGTTTCCGGTATTGCAGGTATCTCTCGTAGAGCTCGACTGGCGGCTCCGAGGTGACCACGTCGATCGGGTTCCCCTCGTCGATGCCCGGCACGTCCACACCGGCAGCCTGCTCGACCGTCGCTACCACGTCCGCGGGCGTCACGATCCCGTGACGCCTCGTTGAGTCCGAGGTGAGGGTCGAAAGCGGGGAATCCGGATGCATCGCCAAAAGGTCCACTGGCTGACCTCGCGCGATCAACACCGCGTCGGGATCCTCGGCGACGGTGCGGTCCCTAGGGGCCAGACCCACAACCACGAGGAGGAACTCCTCGTCGAAGCCCTCGACGAGACTGGAGATGGCCACCCGCGGGGATCGGAACGGCGGCACATCCGCGACCGGGACCCCTGCGGATTCGAGGTTATCGACGGCCACGATCGAAGGATCGGGGCCGCGCATCATCGCGATGCCGCCGACGGGCGCGACCGCCGAGGCAGGAGGCTGGTCCACGAACCTCCCGAACGATGTGTCCTCGATCACGACGACGAGCGCACGCGGCTGACCCTCCTGGGCGAGCGCGGGGGCCCACACGAGCAACGCCGCCGCCGCCCCGAGGGCGGCGGCCGCCCGTGTCACGGGAGACGGACCAGCTCGCGCTCGCGCCGGACATGGGCGCCAAGCGCCGTCAGCTTGTCGTCGAAGTCCTCGTAGCCGCGGTCGATGTGCTGCACGCCGTCGACCGCAGTCTCTCCGTCGGCGCTGAGCGCGGCGATCACCATGGCAGCGCCCGCGCGGATGTCCAATGCTCGCACGGGCGCCGCCGAGAGCTGCTCGACCCCACGGATCACCGCATGATGACCCTCGGTCCGGATGTCCGCTCCCATGCGCCGAAGCTCGTCCACGTAGAGGAACCTGCTCTCGAACACGTTCTCGGTCGCGATGCTCGTCCCGACGGCGCCCGCGAGCATCGCCATCAAGATCGGCTGGAAGTCCGTTGCGACGCCCGGGTACGGCAGGGTCACGAAGTCGACCGCCCGAGGTCGATCGGGCTGCCGGATCCGGACGCCGACGTCGACCACCGATATCTGGGCGCCGGCATCGGACAGCTTCGCCAGCAGCAGCTCGAGGTGGTCGGCCCGCGCGTCTTCGATCGTCAGATCACCCCGAGTGGCGACCGCTGCCGCCGCCCAGGTGCCGGACTCGATACGGTCGGGGATCACATCGTGCTCTGCGGGGTGGAGCGCGTCCACCCCGTCGATCTCGATCGTGCTCGTGCCCGCGCCTCCGATCCGAGCCCCCATCGCCGCAAGGAACGCCGCGAGGTCGGCGATCTCCGGCTCACGAGCGGCATTGTCGATGACGGTGGTGCCGCGGGCAGTCACCGCTGCCATCAGCAGATTCTCGGTCGCCCCGACGCTCGGATAGTCGAGCGTGAGCGCCGTGCCGGAGAGGCCGTTGGGAGCAGACGCGATGACCGAGCCGTGCTCGAGGGTTATGGATGCGCCCATACGCTCGAGACCGGACAGATGCAGGTCGATCGGACGTGAGCCGATCTCGTCGCCTCCCGGCAGGGACACCTGCACGCGGCCACACCGAGCGAGCACGGGTCCCAACACCACGATGGAGGCCCGCATCCGACGCACCAGGTCGTAGGGAGCCTCAACGGAAGAGATCGTCGAGGCATCGACCGTCACCGACCCCCCGTCCCACGAGACTCCGGCGCCCAGCCGTTCCAGGACCTCCGCCATCAGCGTGCAGTCGAGGATCCGGGGTACGTTACGCAGCACCGATCGGCCCGGCGCGAGCAGGGAGGCGGCCATCAGCTTGAGCGCCGCGTTCTTGGCACCCGCGACGCGGACGGAACCGGACAGCCTCGCTCCCCCGGTGACGAGGAGTCTCTCCATGGGGGGACGATTCTATGCCCCGAGCTATGGATGACCGATCAGCCGGCGAGGTTGATTCTCGCTTCCGCCTTCGCGACCTCGGTCTGGAGGGTCTCGTCCTCGGCGTCCGAGGCCGAGCGAAGCTTCTCGAGCCGCCGCCTCACGGCGTCGACATCGATCTCATCGGAAAGCGCGGCGCCGTTGGCAAGGACGTCGACGCGAGTCTCGCCGCCCTGGGAGGTAACGTGCATGAAACCGCCGTCCACCACGGCGCGGATCTCCTGTGTGGTGTCCTCCTCGGGCTGGATGCGCAGCGGCCCGATCGCGAGCTGCACCATCAGCGGTGCGTGTCCCCCGAGGATCCCGAGCTCGCCGTCGACTCCGCGCGCGATCAGCATCTCGGCCGTGCCCGACCAGATCTCCCGCTCCGGGGTGACGACGTGGACCTCGACCGGCACCGTTACGACGCCCCGATCTTCTTCGCCTGCTCCACGGCTTCCTCGATCCCGCCGACCATGAAGAAGGCCTGCTCGGGAAGATGGTCGTATTCGCCTTCGCATATCCCCTTGAACGACACGATCGTCTCCTCGATCGGCGTGTACTTGCCGGGGATGCCGGTGAACTGTTCGGCCACGAAGAAGGGCTGCGAGAGGAACCTTTGGATCCGGCGAGCCCGTGACACCACGACCTTGTCCTCCTCGGACAGCTCGTCGATACCGAGGATCGCGATGATGTCCTGCAGGTCCTTGTTCCGCTGCAGGATCTCCTGCACGCGGCGCGCCACCGCGTAATGCTCCTTCCCCACGTAGCGCGCGTCGAGGATCCGGGACGTGGAGTCGAGCGGATCCACCGCCGGGTAGATGCCGAGTGAGGCGATGTCACGGCTCAGGACCGTCGTGGCGTCCAGGTGCGCGAACGCGGCGTGCGGCGCCGGGTCGGTGATGTCGTCGGCGGGCACGTAGATGGCTTGCAGCGACGTGATCGACCGGCCGCCGGCCGACGTGATCCGCTCCTGCAGTTCGCCCATCTCGCTGGAGAGCGTCGGCTGGTACCCGACGGCGGAGGGCATCCGGCCGAGCAGCGTCGAGACCTCTGACCCCGCCTGCGTGAACCGGAAGATGTTGTCCACGAACAGCAGCACGTCCAGGTGCTTCTCGTCACGGAAGTATTCGGCCATCGTCAGGGCCGAGAGCGCGACCCGCAAACGCACGCCCGGCGGTTCGTCCATCTGGCCGAATACGAGCGCGGTCTTCTCGATCACACCCGACTCGGTCATCTCCAGGAACAAGTCGTTGCCCTCGCGCGTCCGCTCGCCCACACCTGCGAAGACGGAAACACCGCCGTGCTGTTCGGCCTGGCGCCGGATCATCTCCTGGATGATCACGGTCTTCCCGACTCCCGCTCCGCCGAACATGCCGATCTTGCCGCCTTGCACGTAGGGCTCGAGCAGGTCGATCACCTTGATGCCGGTCTCGAGCATCACCTTCTTCGGCTCGAGGTCGGCGAACGGAGGGGCCTCCCGGTGGATCGGCCACCGCGTGTCCGCCTGGATCTCGGACGCCTCGGCGTCGAGCGGGTCACCGAGCACGTTGTACACATGGCCGAGAACGCCCTCCCCCACGGGGACGGTGATGGGCGAGCCGGTGTTCTGCACATCGCTGCCACGAACGACGCCGTCGGTGGGCTTGAGCGCGATCGCGCGCACCTCCGCGTCGCCGATGTGCTGCGCGACCTCGCACGTGATCGTGGTCGTCTCGCCGCCGAGCGTCACGTCGACCGTGATCGCCGTGTTGATCTCCGGGAGCTCGCTCGGTGGGAACTCGACGTCCACCACCGGGCCGATCACCCGGACCACGCGCCCCTTCGCATGCCCGTTCTCGTTCGCCATGTCGGTCATCCCCATCCCTTGGCTTATCCCTTGGCCTCCGCCGTGGCACCGAGAGCCTCGGCCCCGCCCACGATCTCCATGATCTCGGTCGTGATCTCGTCCTGCCGCGCGCGGTTCGCCTGGCGAGTCAGGATCTTGATGAGCTCCTCCGCGTTGTCCGTCGCGGCCTTCATCGCCCGCCGCCGGGCCGCGTTCTCCGACGCCGCCGACTCCAGCAGCGCCGCATACACCTTGATCACCACGTACTGCGGCAGCAGGTGATCGAGGATCCGGTCCGGCTCCGGTTCGAACAGGTACTCGGCGTGGACGATCGACGGGCCCCTTGTGCCGGTGACCTCCTCTGGCGCGATCGGCAAGAAGCGCTGCGAGGTCGAGCGCAGCGTGAACGCGGAGCGGAAGTCCGTGTACGCAGCGTGCAGCTCGTCGATCTCGCCGTTCGCGAAGTCCTTGATGAGCTGGCGACCGACCTGCTCGGCCTTCTCGTAGGTCGGCACCTCGCTGAATCCCTGCCAGGAGGCCTGCATCGGCACACCGCGGAACCGGAAGTACCCCACCCCTTTCTTGCCGATCGCGTACACGGCGGGGTCGAGGCCTCGAGAACGCACGTCCCGGATCAGTCGCTCACCGATCTTGAGGACGTTGGCGTTGTACGCGCCGGCGAGACCACGGTCCGACGTCACGACGAGCACCCCGGCGCGCGCCGGCTCTTCGCGCTCGGCGAGCAGGGGATGCTGCAGGGCCTCGCCCGCGTGCCGGGCGAGATCCTCCATCGCCGCCGTGAGCTGTTGCGCGTAGGGCCGCGACTCTTCCACACGCTGTTGCGCCTTCACGATGCGCGACGACGCGATCAGCTCCATCGCGCGGGTGATCTTCTTCGTCGACTGGACCGACCGGATCCGCCGACGGACGACGCGGAGCTTTGCTCCCATCCGTTAGCCGGCGCCCTCGGGTGACTCGTCTTCGTCGTCGGCCGAGGACATGCGGTCCCAACCCACATCGGGCTTGACCTCGTCGCGCGGGGTGCCCGGTCCGGCCCCGGCCTCCGAGCCTTCACTCGCGTCGCTCGACGCGAACGTGGACGTGAAGCCCTCGAGCGCCTCGGTGATCGTGGACTCGGTCTCGTCCGACAGCTCTCCGCTCTCGCGGATCGCCGAAAGCACCTCAGCGTGTCGGGCGTCGAGGTATTCGAGGAATCCGTCGATGAATCGTTTCGCGTCCTCGACCGGGTACTCGTCCAGATGTCCGCCGGTCACGACGTAGATCGACAGGACCTGTCGCTCGACCGGCTGCGGATCGTATTGCGGTTGCTTCAGGATCTCGACCACCCGGGCGCCGCGCGCGAGCTGCTGCTGCGACGCCTTGTCGAGCTCGGAACCGAACTGGGCGAATGCCTCGAGCGCCCGGTACTGCGCCAGGTCCAGCCGCAGGCGTCCCGCCACCTGCTTCATCGCCTTGATCTGCGCGGCGCCGCCGACGCGGGAGACCGACACGCCGATGTTGATGGCCGGACGCACACCGGAGAAGAACAGCTCGGACTCCAGGAAGATCTGCCCGTCGGTGATCGAGATGACGTTCGTCGGGATATACGCGGAGATGTCGCCCCCCTTCGTCTCGATGATGGGAAGCGCCGTCATGGAGCCGCCCCCCAACTCGTCGGAGAGCTTGGCCGCGCGCTCGAGCAGGCGCGAGTGCAGGTAGAAGACGTCGCCCGGGTACGCCTCGCGTCCGGGAGGCCGGCGCAAGAGAAGCGAGATCTCGCGATACGCGACCGCCTGCTTGGAGAGATCGTCGTACACGATCAAGGCGGCGTCGCCCTGGTACATCCAGTGCGCGCCGAGCGCGGCACCGGCATACGGCGCCACGTACTGAAAGGGAGCTGGGTCGGAGGCCGCGGCCGTGACGACCACCGTGTACTCGAGTGCACCGCTCTCGCGAAGCGTGTCGACGACCTCGGCGACCGTGGACGCCTTCTGCCCGACGGCGACGTAGATGCACTTGACCGCCTGGTCCGTCCCCCAGTACTGGCGCTGCGCGATGATGGTGTCGAGCGCCACGGCGGTCTTCCCCGTCTGGCGGTCCCCGATGATGAGCTGCCGCTGCCCCCGGCCGATCGCGGTCATGGCATCGATCGCCGTGATGCCTGTGTAGAGGGGCTCCTTCACGGGCTGGCGGCTCACAACGTTGGGCGCCTGGACCTCGAGGTTGCGGGACTCGTCGGAGGCGACCGCTCCCTTGCCGTCGATCGGGCGACCCAGGCCGTCCACCACGCGACCGAGGAACCCGTCGCCGACCGGGATCGAGAGGATCCGTCCGGTCTGCTTGACCGGATCGCCCTCCTCGATGCCGGTGGCATCCCCGAAGATGATGCAACCGATCTCGTCCTCGTCGAGGTTGAACGCCACGCCCATCACGCCGCCCGGGAACTCCAGCAGCTCATTCGCCATCGCCAAAGGGAGGCCCGAGACGCGAGCGATACCGTCGCCCGTCTCGAGCACGCGGCCGACCTCACCGCGCTCGAGTGACGGTGTGAAGCTCTCCACGTGCTCGCGCAGTGACGCCGCGATGTCCGCGGGATCGATCTGGATGCTCATCTCGCCGCTCCTAAGTGTTGCCTCGCGTCATCGAGGCGGCTCGCGATCGAGCCGTCGAAGACCTCGTCGCCCACGCGCGCGATCACGCCGCCGACGACCGACGGGTCGACCACGACCTTGACCTCCACGGACCTGCCGGTGGCCTCGGACAGCGCCTCGGTGAGGCGCGCTCGCTGCTGCGCCGTGAGCTCCACCGCGCTGCGTACCTCTGCGAGAGCCCGCTCCCGTCGTTCCGCCGCCAGCGAGGCCAGCTCGTCCACGATCTTGCCCATATCCCGTGCCCTCCCGGACTCCACCACGAACGACAGAGCGTTCAGGGTCACCGGATGTGCGCGCTCGCCCAGCAGCTCCGCCAGGAGGGCCTTCTTGTTCTCCGACGGCAGCGCCGCGTCCGTGAGGGCATCGCGGAGATCGGCGTGCTGCTCCACGGCTCGCGCGAAGGCGTACAGCTCGTCCTCCACGCGTTCGAGCACGCCTTCGGCCTCAGCGACGGAGAAGAGCGCCTTGGCATACCCACGGACGAGGTCTTCGTTCGTCATTCGGCCTCTCGTGGTGCCTGGCCGTTGCCCGGTGGCCGGCCGGAAGCAACCTCGTCGATGTACTCGTCGATCAGCCGTTCGTGCGCGGCCTTGTCGAGCTGTGCGCCGACGACGCGTCCCGCCAGCTCGACGGCGACCTCGCCCACCTGCTCGCGCAGCTCTTGGAAGACGCGGTCGCGTTCGGCGCGGATCTCCTCCTGGGCGCGCGCGACCGTCGCCTGGGCCTCTTCCTCGGCCTTGGCCTGGAGGTCGCGCCGGAGCTGGTCGGCGGTCTGCCGCGCCTCCTCGATGATCCGGTTCGACTCCTCCCGAGCGCCCCCGAGCTGTTCCTTGTAGTCGGCCATGAGCTTGTCGGCGTCGCTCCGCGTCCCCTCGGCCTTCTCCAACTCGCCCTGGATCTTCTCCCGCCGCTCCTCGAGTACCTGCTTGAACCGCGGCAGCACCCACTTCCACATGAAGAAGAAGAGGATCGCGAACGCGACCAGCCCGACGATCAGCTCACCCGCCGCCGGGTAGAGGTCCTTCGGCTCGGAGACTTCTTCCGGATGCTCGTCGGCCTGAGCGAGGATCACGGCTATGAGTACGTACACAGGCCCCGACCCCCTCAGATGATGAACGAGAACGCGATGCCGAACAGCGCGAGCGCCTCGATCAGGCCGATGCCGATGAACATCGTTGTCCGCACTTGGTTGGCGTACTCGGGCTGACGGGCCATCGCCTCGACGGACTTCCCGATCAGGACGCCGAGCCCGATGCCCGGGCCGATCGCGGCGAGGCCGATCACCAGCCCACGGCCCACGGTCTCGAGCGAGTCGAGTGTCCCGGTGACCTGGGCGAGTACAGCGGTCAACATGCGATTGCCTCCTTCATCTAGTGCTCCTCCGCCAGGGCGCCGCCGATGTACGAGGCGGTGAGGACGGAGAAGATGAACGCTTGCAGGATGGCTACGAACACCTCGAACGCCACGAGGATGACCGCGAGGGGAAACGACACTCCCACGAACACCCACGTCTTCGGCCCGTTCAGCAGGAAGAACTCAGTCCCCAGGAACGCCAGCGCCAACAGGAAGTGACCTGCGACGAAGTTGGCCGCGAGACGGATCGTGAGCGTGATCGGACGGATCACGATGTTCGAGAAGAACTCGATCACCATCAGCAGCGTGTAACGCAGGATCGCGGGGGCGCTGGGGATGATGCAGGTGAACTTCAGATAGCCGAAGAACCCGTGCTTGGCGATCCCGACTGCGTTGTACGTGATCCAGGCGATGACGGCCAGCACCAGCGGGAACGCGACCCGGCTGCTGGCCGAGAAGTTCACCCAGGGGGCGACCTCGAAGATGTTCATGAAGAAGATGAAGAAGAACAGCGTCAAGAGCAGGGGGAGGAAGCGGTCGGCCGCATGTCCCAGCATCGGTAGCGCGATCTGCTCGCGCACGAAGTCGACGCCCATCTCCATCAGCGTCTGGAACTTGCCGGGAACGACCGTGGGCCTGCGGAACGCCAGGTAGAACATCACGAGGAACAGCACGACCGACGCCGTGACCAGAGCGATGATGAAGTTGAAGCAGAACTCGATGCCGAACAGATCGAACGAGAAGTAGCAGTCGAACACGAAGTCCTTGGTTGTCGGCGGATGAAACTGGGCCGCCACGACAGTCATGACGTCCGCTCCCGGAAGTACCAGAGGTCCGCCTGCAGTCGGCGCCCGGAGAGGATCTTCATCTCCGACCCCAGCAGAACGACGGTCGCCAGCATGAAGGCAATCGCGAAGGAGACGGGCATGAACCATGCGAGCGAGTCGAGCGCCACCAACAGCACGAGGAAGACAACCAACCGCACGACGAAACCACCTAGCCCCACCGCGTACACGGCGGTCGGAGAGATCCGGGCGGCCCACGCGAGCGACATCGCATTGGCGATCGAATAGAGCGCGACGACCGCCACCGCGAGCGCCGAGGACCAGGCGGCGTCCATGCCACCGACCGCGGCCCCTGCGGCGAACGCGACGACGAGGGCGACCGGTGCGAACGGCAACAGCCGGCGCACCACGAGCTTCTCCGGCTCAGTCGTCCTCACGCGGTTCCTTCCCGTACTGGAGGTACACGCTGTAGCAGCCGACGCCGGCACCGAGCACGAACCCGATGGCGGTCAGCACCTTCCCCGTGTCGAACAGTCTGTCCCCCAAGTATCCGAGGCCCCCCAGCACCAGCAGGGAGGCCAGCAGCGTGGAGATGATGGACCACGCGATGCCGACGCCTTCCCAGCCGTCGGTGCGCGAGGGCCCGCTCCTCATCAGCGCGCGCAGTATAGCGAGGCCGCGGGTCTCGACTCTTTCAGCGGGCGCCGCCGCCGGCCGCCGTCGGAGCGGACCGCTCGGCTCGGGCCCGACGCTCACCGTTGGCACGACGGCGCCCCATCACCAAGGGCAAGAACGTCACCAGGAACAGACCGGCCGCTCCGACCAGCACCATGGCCACCGCGAACCGACCATTGATCAGCCCGACCGCGAGACCGCTCCCGGACAGTAACGCGCTCCACAGGTACATCAGGAGCACCGCTCTGCGGTGGCTGTGGCCGAGATCCATCAGGAGATGATGCAGGTGCTCCTTGTCGGGCGTGCCGAGGCTCTGCCGCCGGCGGGTCCGACGCAACACGGCCAGCCCGACGTCGAGGAGCGGCACGAACAGAACCAGGAACGGCACGAGCACGACCCCGGCGATCACCGCGAAATCGCCCCTGGCGGGGGGAGAGTAGTTGCCCCCGACGCCGGAGATCATGGCGATCGAGAGGAGGACTCCCAAGAGCATCGCCCCGGAATCGCCCATGAAGATCCTCGCCGGATTGAAGTTCCACGGGAGGAACCCCACGCAGATGCCGGCGGTCACCGCCGAAAGGAGCGCGGCCGCGGACGCGCTGCCCTCGAACGTGGTCGGAGTCCGAACCATGAACACGAAGAATGCCGCGGCCGCGATCGCCACCATGCCCGCCGCAAGCCCGTCGAGGCCGTCCACCAGGTTCACGGCGTTGGCGACGACGACGACCCACGCGATCGCCAGCACGGTGCCGAGGTCGGACGAGAGCACCACGACGTTGTTCGGCGGGAACCACATGTAGGTGAGCTGGACACCGAGCACCGCCAGGACGCCCGCGACGAAGATCTGGCCCGTCAGCTTCGTCAACGGCAGGATCTCGCGGAGGTCGTCCACCCCCCCGAGGCCGACCATCAGCCCGCCCGTGACGAGTGCGGCGAACGGCTCCGGACTCGCGGCGTTCATGTCGTCGAAGAACGGCAGGACCGTCGACGCGCCGAGCCCGACGGCGAGGCCCAACCACATCGCGACCCCACCCATCGTTGGAGTTGGCACGGGGTGCACCCGGCGATCGGAGGGGTGGGCGACCGCGCCGAACCGTACGGCGAGGCGACGCACCAGGGGAGTGAAAGCGAACGTGGTGAGTGCGGCCGCCAGGAAGACGGTGAGGTAAGCCCGGGCCGCGTCCACGACGCGGGTCAGTCTACGCGGGCGTCGTGCGCGGCCGGGACCTTCGGCCGGACACTACGGATACAGCGGGAACCGTTTCATGAGGTCGCGCACCTGCGTGCGGGCCTTTTCCTTGACCCCGGCGTCCTCGTGGTTCTTCAGGACCTCCCCCAGGATGCTCGCGACCTCGCGGAGCTCGGGCTCATCCATCCCCAGGGTGGACGGCCCCGGCGTGCCAACGCGGATCCCCGAGGGCCTCAGCGGAGGGTTCGGGTCGAACGGCACCTGGTTCTTGTTGAGGGCGATACCGACCTCGTCGGCCACGGCCTCCGCGATCTTGCCGTCGATCCCGAGGGGCGTGACGTCGGCCAGCACCAGGTGAGAGTCCGTCCCACCGGACACGACGCGCAGGCCTTCCTCAGCCAGACCGGCGGCCAGCGCCCGCGCGCCACGGACGACCCTCGCCGCGTACTCGCGGAACTCCGGCGTCATCGCCTCCTTGAGAGCCACCGCCTTCGCGGCGATGCAGTGCTCCAACGGCCCGCCCTGCATCATCGGGAACACGGCCTTGTCGATCGCCTTGGCGTGCTCCTCCTTGCACACGACGATGGCGCCCCGGGGGCCGCGAAGCGCCTTGTGCGTGGTGAACGTGACCACGTCGGCATGCGGGACCGGGTTCGGATAGGCCCCGCCGGCCACCAGCCCGATGAAATGCGACGCGTCGACCCACAGCAGCGCCCCTACCTCGTCGGCGATCCTGCGGAACCCGGCGAAGTCGATCTCGCGCGGGTAGGCCGTGTAACCGGCCAGGATGATCTTCGGCCGGTGCTCCTTCGCGAGGTCGTCGACCCGGTCGAGATCGAGCACCTCGGTCTCACGCTCCACCTCGTAGGCCACGAAGTTGAACCACAAGCCGGAGACGTTGGCGGGATGCCCGTGCGTCAGGTGGCCGCCGTGGGAGAGCGCCATCCCGAGGACCTTGTGCGCGGGGTTCTTGGGCTCGAGGAACGCGCCGAACACCGCCATGTTCGCCTGGGCACCGGCATGTGGCTGCACGTTGGCATGCTCGGCGCCGAACAACTCTTTCGCGCGTTCGATCGCAAGCGTCTCCGTCACGTCGACGAACTCGCAGCCGCCGTAGTAGCGGCGGCCGGGGTATCCCTCCGCGTACTTGTCGTTCATCGTCGAACCGATGGCCGCGAGCACGGCAGGACTCGCGTAGTTCTCCGAAGCGATCAGGCGCAGCGTGGTCCGCTCCCGCTCGAGCTCCGACGCAAGCGCTGCCGCCACCTCCGGATCCGAAGTCTTCAGCGCTTCCCAGTCTGCCGCGTACTCCCTCATGCCAGCTCCCCTCGTTCGATGTCGGCGATCTGTTCCAGTCTGGGCAGGTGTCGCCCGCCCTCGAAGGGGGTCGCGAGCCACAGCTCGAGGATCTCTCTCGCCAGTTCGAGGGCCACGATCCTTCCCCCCATCGCCAGCACGTTCGCGTCGTTATGCATCCGGGAGAGCCGAGCGAGGTGGGTGTCGTTACAGAGCGCCGCGCGCGCGCCACGCACCTTGTTCGCGGCGATCTGCTCGCCTTGACCGGAGCCGCCGAGGACGACGGCGCGATCGGCCTCGCCCGCCACCACGGCGCGTGCGGCCGCCGCGCAAAAGCTCGGGTAGTCGACCGGCGCCTCGGAGTCCGTCCCGAAGTCAACCACCTCGTGGCCGCGCTCCCGCAGGAAGCCCTTGAGCGCCTCTTTCAGCCCGAAGCCGGCGTGATCGGCGCCCATCGCGACCCGCACGCTCAGTCCCCCTCGGCGCGGGCGCCGAACAGCCCCGTGTCGAGCCGGCGGATCAACTCGTCCAGCTCCCAGGCCACACCCCGGTAGGCCTCGAGGGGCTGACCGAGGGGATCGGCAACGTCTTCATCGGAGGGATTGCCCGCGAAGCCACGTACGCGGGCCTCAGCGGCGGCGGCTACACGTCCTCGGAGACTCGGCGACGAGCCGTTGAGCGGACTCGATTCGAGCAACCGGACGAGCTCCTTCAGCGTGAACGTCCGCGAAGCGGCATCGGGCGTCAGCCTCTCGATGGCCCACCGGTGCTCGGCGGCCATGCACAGCACGAGATCGGCCTCGCGCACGAGGTCCACCGTTACGCTTCGGGCACGGTGCCCGGCGATGTCGGTCCCCCGCTCTCCCGCTGCGAGCCTCGATCCTTCGGTCACCTCGGTGCCGTCCCAGGCCCCCACGCCGGCCGAGGAGACGTGAGGGGCCTCCTGACCGAAGCGACGCCGCAGATCCCGCCGGAGGAACCCCTCCGCCATCGGGGACCGGCAGATGTTCCCGGTGCAGACGACGAGGATCGAGGTCATGGGTGAAAGCCGGAGTCTAGCAGCGGGTTTCCTCCACCCAGAACTGTTCGAGAGCGCCCGGATCGAGCCCACCGGCGCGAAGGACACGGGGCTGTGAACCGGAGAGATCGACCACCGCGGAAGCTTCGCCGGCCAGCTCCCGTTCCTCGCAGATGTAGACATCGACCATGTCCCCGAACGTCCGCTCCAGCTCTTCACACGTGCGCGCGGGCGGCTCGCCCGACCGATTGGCGCTGGTCGCGGCCAGTGCGCCGGCGTGCTCGAGCACGGCAATCGCCAGCGGGTGCCGAGGCACACGCACGGCGATCGTTGCCCCGCCGCCCCCGAGCTCCCACGCGCGGGAGGCGGCGGCTCTCGGAAGCACCAGGGTGAGCGCTCCCGGCCACAGGGCGGTCGCCACCCGCTCGGCGCGCTCGTCGAACGAAGCCAGCTCACGCGCGGCATCCACGCTCGCGGCGAGGACCGGAAGCGCCAGGTCGGCCGGGCGCCCCTTGGCCTCGAACAGACGAGAGGTGGCCTGCGGATCGTCGGGACGGGTTGCGATGCCGTACACGGTGTCGGTCGGGATCACTATCAGGGCTCCGCGGCAGGCGGCAGCCGCGGCCTCCGCGATCGGGTGAGCGCCGGTGCGATCGCCGCTCACGGCCGCCGCGCCCCCAGCACGCGGTCGCGCCCCGCGAGGTCCTGCGTGACCCGTACGTCCACGAACCCCGCGTCCCCCACCAGTCGGGACAACTCCGCGGCGGCATCCTCGTGGATCTCAACAGCCACCCGGCCACCAATCGAGAGCCAGTATGCCG
>Ga0299907_10000071_pt1 | contig 35041 bp, 32 predicted proteins | sample RVTome_16_FD_198680 | JGI IMG/M metagenome (GOLD analysis project Ga0299907, IMG submission 198680) | Soil microbial communities from uranium-contaminated site in the Upper Colorado River Basin, Wyoming, United States - RVT152D67 (version 2) ...
TGCGTGGCAGCGAGCACGACGACTTCTTCCTCCGCCTCAACGCTCGGAGCTCCATCGTCGGCGTCGGGGAAGTCACCTACCGGATCAATGCCCACACCGGCCCACGGCTTTCCAAGGCGGTTCTGGAGAGGGCCGAGGGGATGGAGAAGACGGTGGCAAGGCATAAGGACACCTTTCGCCTCCACCGTCGCCGGTACGGCCGCTACATGAGCACCATGGGTGTGACCTATCTCCGCGCCGGGAGGTGGGGCCCTGCGGTGTCGGCCATGACCCGATCGATAATGATCGATCCCACTCGGCCCCGCGCCTACGGCTGGTGGCTCGCCTCCTTGGCCGGGCCCAAGACGCTGGAGTTGTTCAAGAAGATCCGGCCGAAGGACGAACAAGACAGTTGAGACTCACGACCCATTGCAGATCACAAACCGCAGACTTACCTGTGATGGCTTTGTCTCACCGGCCTGGGAGGGCCCGAATTGGCTGAATCTCGCCGCGCTGTCCGTGTCGTCCGCTCCATTGGGCTGGAGCGACCGATCCACGCCGTGGCCGGGTCGCTGTTCCGGGTGACCACCGACGAGCCGGTATTCCATCTCACCTTCGACGACGGTCCCCATCCCGACATCACCCCACGGGTCCTCGACGTGCTCGACGAGTTCGAGGCAAAGGCCACGTTCTTCGTCCTCACCGACAACGCCCAGAAGTACCCCGATCTGATTCACGACACGATGAGGCGGGGCCACGACCTTGCCCTACACACCCGTACCCATCCCCGTCTCACCGATATGCCCTTCGGGAGGCTGCGTGACGAGATCTGCGCCGCCCGTCGTGACCTCGAGGCGGTGGCAGGGGTCGAGATCGAATGGTTCCGACCTCCCTACGGGGCACAGAACATCCGGTCGTTGTCGGTGGTCAAGATGTGCGGAATGCAGACCGTGCTCTGGTCGGTCGACTCCCGGGACTGGAAAGGGCTGACCGCAGAGAACCCGCTGGAGCGCTCACTCAAGTTCCTCGAACCGGGTGGGATCCTTCTCCTCCACGACGTGCCGGTCGGTGAGGACGAGGACGATGACCGGTCCCACGGCTTCCTCCCCAAGGAAGAGCTGGTCCGGACGTTCCTGGTCGAGCTCCGGCAGCGAAAGCTCAGACCGGTGTCGCTCACCGATCTCCTCGCTACCGGCGAGCCCCTGCGCAAGGCGAAGTTCGGATGATCGGAATGGTGTCGGCATGGACCTGAGCTGGAGCGACGAGCAGCTCGAGCTACGCGATTCGATCGTCAAGTTCGCCCAGAAGGAGTTGAACCACGACATGGTGGCGAGGGACGCCGAAGCTCATTTCCCCCGCGACTTGTGGGTCAAGTGCGCCGAAGTCGGACTCCACGGCCTGCCGATCAGCGAGGCGTACGGGGGCCAGGGCGCCGACCCACTCACCATCGTGCTCGCCCTCGAGGCCTTTGGCTACGGGTGCCGGGACAACGGTCTGATCTTCTCACTCAACGCCCAGATGTGGTCTGCCGAAATGCCGATCCAGCGCTTCGGCAACGAGGAGCAGAAGCAGCGCTGGCTGCCCGGGATGTGCGACGGCTCGATCGTCGGGGTCCAGGGGATGACCGAGCCCGATTCCGGCTCCGACGCCTTCAGCCTGAAGACCAGCGCCGAGAAGCGGGGGGAAACATACGTCCTCAACGGAAGCAAGACCTTCATCACCAACGCTCCGATTGCAGACGTGTTCGTGATCTTCGCCACGACCAACCCCTCTGCGGGGGCCTTGGGAATTTCTGCGTTCCTGGTCGAGACCGGTGCTCCCGGCCTGCAAATCGGAAAGCCGTTCTCCAAGATGGGCCTCCGCACCTCGCCGATGGGAGAGCTCTACTTCGACGACTGCGAGATCCCCGCGGAGAACCTGCTCGGCAAGCTCGGGAACGGAATGGCGATTTTCAATCACTCGATCGATTGGGAGAGAGGCTTCATCCTCGCAAGTGCCGTCGGCACCATGCAACGTCACCTCGAATGGGCGATCGAGCACGCCACCACCCGGGAGCAGTTCGGCCAGCCGATCGGCAAGTTCCAAGCGGTGTCCCATCGCATCGTCGACATGAAGGTGCGTCTCGAGGCAGCCCGCGCGTTCCTGTATCAGGTGGGATGGGCCAAGCTGCAAAAGGACGGAGCAAACACGCCCACCGAATCGGCTCTGGCCAAGCTCTACATCAGCGAGGCGTACGTCCAGTCGAGCCTTGACACCCTCCAGATCCTCGGGGGTTACGGCTACATAGTCGAGACCGAGGCGGAGCGCGAGATCCGCGACGCCCTGGCCAGCCGCATCTACTCGGGCACCTCAGACATCCAAAGGAACCTGATCGCCGGGAGACTCGGTCTGTGAGCTATCTCCTCCACGGGCTGCTCGAGGATTCGGCGCGCGCCCATCCCGACCACGTCGCCCTGGTCGACGGCGACCGGCGGGTCACCTATGGAGAACTGGACGCCCTCACCAACCAGATCGCCCATCTCCTGGCCCGCACCGGAGTAGGCAAGGGCGACCGGGTGGGCCTCTACCTCCGGAAGTCGTTGGAGGCGGTCGCAGGGGCGTACGGGATCATGAAGGCCGGTGCAGCCTATGTCCCACTCGACCCCGAGGCCCCGGTCGACCGGGTCGCCTACATCCTCTCCAACTGCGACATCGGCGTTCTGGTCAGCGCTGCCGAGAAGTCCGATGAGTGGAGTCATCTGGTGGCGATGACCAAGATCGAGTGGGTCATCTCGCTCGACTCCGCACCCGGTGACGCAGGGTCTGACCTGGGCGAAGCCGAGCTCCTGGGCCCATCCGACGTGGCCGCCGAGCCCACCACCGGCCTCGACGTTGGCACCATCGATCTCGATCTGGCGCTGATGCTCTACACCTCGGGCTCCACGGGCAACCCAAAAGGGGTGATGCTCTCCCACCTCAACGTGATGACCTTCGTCAAGTGGACGGTCACCGAATTCGACATCAGCGCGGACGACCATCTGTCACAGGTCGCGCCGCTCCATTTCGACCTCTCGACCTTCGACCTCTACGGAGCTGCGCTGGCAGGGGCATCGGTGCATCTCGCTCCACGTCAGACCTCGATGTTCCCGATGGAGATGAGGAAGTTTCTCGAGAGCCAGAAGATCTCGGTGATGTATGCCGTGCCCTCGGCCCTGATCATGCTCACCGAACGGGCCAAGTTGGAACCAGGCGATCTCCCCGGTCTGAGGACGATTCTCTTCGCTGGCGAGGTGTTCCCCACCAAATACCTCTCACGCATGATGAAGCTGCTGCCCCATACCCTGTTCTCCAACCTCTACGGTCCGACCGAAACCAACGTGTGCACCTACTACACACTGTCCGGCCCACCCGACGAGGACGCCCCACCGATCTCGATCGGAAAGGCGATCACAAACGTGGAGACCTTCGTGGTGAAGGAGGACGGGTCGCTCGCCGCCGCCGGCGAAGTGGGGGAACTCCTCGTGCGGGGGGCGAGCGTGATGCAGGGCTATTGGGGTGACCCGGAGCGCACCGCCCAAAGTCGCATTCAGAACGTGTTCTCCGAAGGTCTCACCGACCCGGTCTACAAGACCGGAGATCTGGTCATCGAGGAGGCTGACGGCAACTACACCTTCCTCGGCCGCAGGGACAACCAGATAAAGAGCCGGGGCTATCGCATCGAGCTGGGTGAGATCGAGACCGCCCTATACGCTCATCCCGAGATTCGTGAGGCCGCCGCCGTCGCCATCCCCGACGACATGATCACCAACCGGATCAAGGCCTATGTGGTCGCCGAGTCCGAGCTGGATCCCCGAAACCTGAGTACCTTCCTCGGGGACCACATCCCAAAATACATGGTGCCGGGCGAGTTTGAATTCCGTGACGTGCTCCCCAAGACTTCGACCGGCAAGATCGACCGCCAGTCGTTGTCGGATCAATGAAGGAGAACCAATGAACACCCAGGACCGTGTCCGCAGCTTCATCATCGACGAGTTGCGTTTCCGCGGCTCGGCCAAGGACCTGAAGAACGATTACCCCCTGCTGGAGAAAGAGGTTCTCGACTCGATGGGCATCTTCCAGGTGGTCTCCTTTCTCGAGTCCGAGTTCGGTATCGAGGTCGGCGATGAGGACCTGGTCCCGGACAACTTCGGCACCATCGACCTGATCGCGGCTCTCGTGGAGTCGAAGCAGGGATCCTGAGACCTGAGTCAGGGGTCCTGGGAGGGGCGGCGCCCTCGGACCGCCTTCAGCTTGCCGGTGCTCTGTTCGACACCCTGAAATCGAGGGGTATCGCCTACATCCACTGGAAGAGCAACGAGCACCTACCGGCCGCGCTCAAAGGGGAGACCGATCTCGATCTCTTGGTCGACCCCGATCATCGCACGGGCTTCCTCGACATCATCGACACCCTCGGTTTCGTGGCCATGGCACCGCCACCGGCCCGCGCGATACCCGGACTCGACAGCTATCTTGGCTTCGACCCGAGCACCGGCGCACTGCTACATCTCGATGTCCACTATCGGCTGGTGCTGGGAGAACAGCTGGTGAAGAACCATCATCTCCCGGTCGAGGGCTGGCTTCTCTCCGATCCCGCCGTCCTGGAGGGCGTGCGGGTCCCACGCCCGGAGCGTGAGCTCCTGCTGCTCTTCATACGGGCGATGCTCAAGACCACGTCTCGTCAATTCGCTCGTTCCATCATCAAAGGAGGTTCTCCCCTACCGGCTCGGATCCGCAAGGAGGCCACCTGGCTGGCCGGTTTGGTCGACCCGTCATTGCTCGCTGAGACAGCGGAGTCGAGCGGGCTGGGATTGGACGCCACGGAGCTGGCGGATTTTCACGGCCGGGCATTGCAGGACCGGCTCAATTGGCGATACGTTCTCGGACGCAAACGCTCGCTTCGCCACAGGCTCCGGGTCCACGAACGTCTCCCCCGCTACCGAGCCGCACCAAAGAAGACCTGGCTCCGGTTCCGCTCGGGTCCCGTGATGAGACGGCTGGGATTGTCGCTGCCGCGCCGGCACCTAGTGGGGGATGCGCCGGTGGTCGCTGCCGTCGGCGCCGACGGCTCTGGCAAGACCCGTCTGACCAGAGACCTGGAGTCATGGCTGGAGCGGAAACTGGTTGTTCACCATCTGTACTTCGGTCAGCCCAAGTCGGGCGTGTTCTTCAAGCTGCTGAACAAGCCGGGAAGCATGACGAGAGCCCGCTCCGCGGCAGGCTCCTCCCCCGGTCTGCTCGGGCACATCGCCCGGTTCACCGACGGCGTCAAATGGCTGGCCCTGGCCCGGAAACGGTTGCGACTCGCCCGGGTGGCTCGTGAATGGGCCGGGAGGGGTGAGATCGTGATCGCCGAGCGTTACCCGCTCCGGGAGTTCTTCGCCATGGAGACACCCATGGATGGGCCCCGCCTCCAACCCGACGGGCCGTTCGCCGGGCTCGAAATCGGTCGCTATCGGGCGATGCCGGCCCCGGACCTGACCCTGATCCTCGACACCAACGTGGACACCCTTCGTGACCGCAAGCTGGATCTGACCATGGAAGAACACGTTGCCAAGGTCGCTGCGGTCCAGAGCCTGGAACCAGGGCCGGGCATGGTGATGATCGACGCCGGCCGTCCCTACGAGGAAGTGCTCCTCGAAGTCAAGACCGCCATCTGGAAGACGCTTCATGAAAGTACTTGAGCTCTTGGGGGTGCCCGGCTCGGGGAAGACGACTCTTGCCCGTGAGCTCACACGATCGTTGCCCGGGGCGGTCAGTCTCGAGGAGGCGGTCCGGCTCGCCCTGGGCGCCCGGGGCGAAGACAGGCTGGCCCGGGCGGTGGCCAACGCCACCAGGTCCGAAGGTGGCCGGCTCTGGAAGATGGTGTACGCCCGGTCGACTGATCGGTTCTCCGCCCTCGTCAGATTCGTCGCTGCCAACCCCGGCGTCCTGTCCACTTTCCTCAGCGCGCAGGAGACCCGAGTCGGACGTGACCGTCGACAGGATCTGGTCCTGGGTTGGACGCTGAATCTGATGGCCCGCTACCAGCTGGCAAAGGAGGGGGGTCGGGGTGACTGGCTGGTCGTCGACGAGGGTTTCGCACAGCGCGGGGTCGCCCTGTTCGCTCATGGCTATGACGGTTCGGAACGATCCGCGCTCGACGCCTACCTGGCCTCTATCCCGAGAGCGGAAGCGGTGGTCGCCCTCGACGTTCCCCTCGACGTCTGTGCCGACCGTCTCGACCGACGGGACTGGTCGGAGCGGGTTCGGGACTTGGACCCGCCGGGCCGACGCCGGTTCCTCGAGTCGGCGAACGATGTGATGAGGTTGGTAGCCGGTCAACTCGAGTCGGAAGGCACCCGGGTGATTTGGGTCGATGGGACTACTTCGGTGGCTGACTTGGTAGCCCTGGTGGCTGCTACGTTGGCAACTTGACCGGCTGGATGTCGCATCTGGGGCCGCGGTCACGGAAAATAGTCAGATAACCACTTTGCGTGGTTGCCGATTCGATTTAGTATCGGCGGGCAGAAGCTGTGGGGCTTCTCTTAAGGGCAGGGAGATATGGGGATGAATCGGAGAATTAGAAGTAGGCTTGGCCGCGTCGGCCTGGCCCTGACGGTGGCATTCACGACATTGGGACCGCTGGCTGCGACGCCGGCGTTGGCCGACACGCTGGTAGCCACCGAAGTGAACGCCATTGATACGGCCCCGTGGGCTCCGCCGACTGTCGATCCATCGGGGATCGCCTACATCGGGCCTCATCTTCTGGTCACCGACATGAACGCGGAACCCATTACTCAGAACGCTTGGGAGTACACCGTTACCCCACCGACCGTCGTCAGCAAGTTGCTCGGCCCGGTCGGGCTCGATGAGCCCACCGGTGTCGATTACGACTCAGTCAACGACCGGTTGTTCGTCAGCAGCGATGCCCTCAACAACAACACGATCCACGCCATCAACAATTGGTCGACGAGCCCGGTCGTCGTCACCACCAACGTGGAGGCGTTCAGTGGTGACACCGAGGACCCGGCTTTCGACCCGGCCACCAACACCCTCTACTTCCTGGACGGTGGACAGCAGTTGGTCCGCAAGATGGCGATCAACCCCACCACAGGTGCCGGCACTCTGGACACCACCTTCTTCATCGATCTCTCCGCACTGGCAGCGGGTGGTGACTGGGAGGCAATGGCCTGGAACGCAGCGCAGGGGACCCTGATCGTGGCGCCCAACAACCAGTCCGACCTGCTCTACGAGATCCCGACCACCGCCGGGAAGCCGCTGCAGCCGAACAACATCATCAATGTCGCAGGAGGGTCCGGGATCCTAGCCCGCGTCTCCGGTTTGGGCTTGGGCCCGACCACCGGTGGTGGCGGGAACAGCTACTGGATGGCTGACCGGCAGTCGAACGGGATCTTCGAGTTCACCACCAACGCCTTGGTGCCGACGGCGCCGATCGCCTACAACCGAACAATCAGCGTTCCGTTCAACAAGGCGGTAGCGGCCAACATGGTGGCAACCGACTCGAACAACGACACCCTCACTTATACGATCGTGACGCCACCGGCCAGCGGGACTCTGAACTCTGTGGCGCCCGGTGGAGCAGCTCGAACCTACACGCCGAACCCAGGGTTCGTTGGTACGGATAGCTACACCTTCACGGCGAGCGACGGCGCACTCACCTCGAATACCGCCACTGTGACCCTGAACGTGCAAGCAGCCAACACCGCCCCGGTGCTGGCCTCGATCCCAACTCCGAAGACGGTCAACGAGCTGGACAACATCACATTCAAGGCAACGGCGACCGACACCGCAGGAAGCGAACTTACGTTCTCGATCTTGAATGCTCCGGCGGGTGCCACCATGACCAGCACCGGCATATTCAACTGGCGTCCGTCCGAGGCCCAAGGCCCCGGGACCTACGACATCACCGTCCGTGTGACTGACTCTGGTGGTCTCTTCGACAGCCAGGTGGTCCGGATCATCGTCAACGAGGTCAGCGGCGGAGGCGGCGGAGGCGGAGGTACGGGCGCCCCAGGAAGCCCCTTCGTCGATGACAACGGGCACATCTTCGAGAACGCAATCACCTGGCTGGCCAACAAGGGCATCACCCAAGGGTGTAACCCACCCACCAACGACCGCTTCTGCCCCGACGATCCGGTGACTCGTGGTCAGATGGCCGTGTTCCTGGTCCGGGCTTTCGGATACAGCGACAACGGTGGCGGCAACCTCTTCGTGGACGACAATGGCCTGTTCTACGAGAACTCGGCTGACCGGCTGTTCACGGCCGGGGTCACTGTGGGATGTAACCCGCCGACCAACAACCGCTACTGCGGTGAGAGAGATGTGACCCGAGGTCAGATGGCGGCCTTCCTGGCCCGGGCATTCGATCTCGCGCCCTACAACGGGCCCGACCGGTTCGTCGACGACAACGGCCACCTATTTGAGGGAGCTATCGAACGGCTGGCGCAGGCCGGGATCACCCTCGGGTGCAACCCACCGACCAACAACCGTTTCTGCCCGGACCAAGCAGTTACCAGAGGTCAGATGGCAGCGTTCCTGAAGCGAGCCTTCGGAGAGTAGACGACACAGGTGGTGGGTAGCCGGCGACGGCTACCCACCATCCTCACCGGTCACGGGAGGGGCGCTTTGAGTCGTAGTACAGGGGGAGGTCTCGGGCGGGGGCTGGGAGCGGCATCGGTCGTTGCCGTCTTGATGTTGGGCGGCCTCCTGGTTTCCGGTGCCCTTGTCGCACTGGCCGACAACATCACCGCGTTCGTGATCGGCAGCGGATATCAGACCAGCACCTGGACAGTCCCTTCGGCGCATCCGTCAGGCGCCGCCTGGATCGAAGACGACGGTTACTTGTTCGTTGTCGACACCAATCTGAACGTCCCGAGCGGCAATGGTTGGGAGTTCGACATCCAGACCCACGTGGCCACCAACCGCGGCACCGGCGTGGACGAGCCCACTGGCATCGACTACGACCCTGATACCGACACACTGTTCATCACTGATGATGACGGCTTCATCTTCGTGTTTCTGAATTTCGACGAGCCGAACCAGCAGCAGATCGTCATCAACGTCGGGGGCATCAGCTCGGACACCGAGGATCCGGTCTACAACCGGCACAACGACCGGCTCTACTGGGTCGATGGCGCCCTGGATACCTTGTTCGAGCTCATCCCGGTCAACGGCTGGGGCGGTGGTGACGACACGATCAACTCATTCTCGCTTGATCCATTGGCTCAAGACGCCGACTGGGAGGGTCTGGCCTGGGACCCCGGATCAGGCCATCTCCTCATCGGGAATGGAGACCTCGGCAACGAGGTGATCTACCAGACCGATACCAGTCTGAACGTGATCAACACCATCAACGCGACAGGAGTGCCTGGTCTCTCCATCATCTCCGGCATGGGAGTAAGCCCCGCAAGTGACGTCGTGAACGAGCAGAGTTTGTGGGTGACGGATCGGAGCGGCCAGGGTCTGTTCGAGCTCACATTCGACGGGAGAGCTCCCGGTGGTTCGTCGGGGACCACTACCACTCAGGCGTCGACCTCGTCCACCGGTCAAGGCTCCAGCACGACTACCCCGACCACCACGCCAGGGGCGACCACCACGCCCACCACGCCAGGAGCAACCACCACACCCACCACCCCAGGCAGTCAACCAACAGATCCCGATCCGGATCTCGGGTTCGTCGACATCGCCGGGAGCGGGTTCGCCAACGCCATCGTGTGGCTGGCCGACGAGGGGATCACCAAGGGGTGCAACCCGCCGGCCAACACCATGTTTTGTCCCGACGACTTCGTCACCCGGGGACAGATGGCCACATTCCTGGTGCGCGCCTTCGGCTACACCGACAATGGCGGCGGGAACCTGTTCATCGACGACAACAGCAGCGTCTTCGAAGGAGCCATCGACAAGCTGGCTACTGCGGGAATCACCGTCGGCTGCAACCCGCCGGACAACGACCGGTTCTGTCCCGACCGAGACGTGACCCGGGGTGAGATGGCCGCCTTCCTTGGCCGCGCCTTTGGCTACACCAACAACGGGGGCGGCGACTGGTTCATCGACGACGAAGACAGCGTTTTCGAGAACGCCATCGACCGGCTCCGCACCGCCGGTGTCACCCAGGGCTGCAATCCGCCGCTCAACAACCGATACTGTCCCAACGACTTCGTCACCAGAGGACAAATGGCGGCGTTCCTCAAGAGAGCCCTCGGCGCCTGACCTACCGGGTGGACGGAGACCACTCATGACTGAAACGACCAGCGAGCAGCGTTCGAGCGGTTCAACCCTGACGCTCGGTGTGGTCATCGCCACGGTTGGCCAGCGTCCCGAACTGAAACTGATGCTCCAGTCCATCCTCGCCCAGACGAGGCGCGTCCAGGCGATCCGTATCGTGGTGGACGCCAAGGACACGAGCCTTGTCGAGGGCATTGTCGCCGACCTTGCCGGTGGCCTGGCCGGCATCGACTTGCAGGTCACCAGCACTGGCGCCGAGCGCGGTGAAGGCGAGTATCTGGTGGAGACCGGCTACGGCTTTGCGGTCAATCGTGGGTTGGAGCGGCTCGACACCGACCTGATCGCCTTCCTGGACGATGACGACGAGATAAGACCCACGCACTTCGAACAGCTCGAGGCCGCTCTCGACCCTGGCACCGGCCGGGGTGCCGCCTACAGCCGGGTCGAGATCAGATCCCCGAATGGGGATAGTCAGCTCTTCCCTGACGCTCACATGCCCGCAGGCAAGATCAGACCGGCGGTGCTGATCGACCGGCACCCGGTGCTGCTCCCGGCCACCCTCATCGATCGTTCGGTGATCGAGGTTGTGGAGAGTCTCGATCAGAGCCTCGACCGTCTCGCCGACACCGACATGATCGTGAGACTCGGTTTGGCCACCGAGTTCGCAGCGGTCGACGACCCGACCTACATCTACAACCGGATCTCCCGCAAGGCTGTGGTCAACGAGCGGGTCATCATCGAGACGGTTCAGATGCTGAAGAAGCACCAGATACACATGAGCCGGAAGGAACGACTGCTCTTCTGGGACACCCAGGCGAGGCAGGCCCTGCGAGCCGGCTTCCCCGCGGTGGGCAGGGATGCCGCCGAGCAGTTCGTCGCCACCCTCTGGCCCCACCCTCCGGCCTTCCTAGTCAACATATATGTGGCGATCCGCAGTCGCCACACTCCCGAGTTCCTCAAAAGGTGGGCTCGGAGACTCGGCCCCAAGTCGGGGAGGGACTGAATCTTGGGTCGGCTGGCGTGACCGACGCCGCACACCTCCAGCCTTCGGAGCTGTCCCAACTCCTGGTCTCGTTGCAGCAGAAGTTCGATTGGTCGACGCGCTCCGAGGATTTCGACCTTTTGGGATCATGGCGGCGGGACCGCTCGGGCTCTGCGTTCTATCACATGGCCGGCAACCCCGATGGTCAGGCGATCATCCTCAAGGTTGTCGACGGGTGGACCTCTCGAGACGCTGAGTCGATGTTCCGCGCGATGACCGATCTCGCCGACGTCGTCGATCGATCCGGAATCCAGGGGGCCTTCGGGATCAGACCGGTGGGATGGGCAGGTGATCCTCCACTTGTGGTGATGCCCTATGTCGAAGGCACCGACGTCGTGAGCATCCTGCGTCAGCCCGAGCACGAGGCGTGGGCCGATATGGGCTCTTGGATGACCAAGACTGGTCAGATGCTGGCGGTCTATCACGAACGCCATCGAGCCCATGCGACGGACGCGGTGGTCGACGATGCCCGAGAGCTGGCTGCCCGCTTGATGATCGGTCGGCGATCAATCGAGGGAACCCTGGCCGGGATCGACCCCGAGCAGCGCTCCGCTCGATCATTCGGGGACATCGGCCCCGGCAACCTCCATGGTGCTAGCAACGGGGACCTCTACCTGCTCGATCCGCCCGCCGAATCCGGTATCGCTCTCGTCCATCGGGACCTGGGCAATTTCGTGTTCGAGCTTCGGCGCCAGCTCGCCGGCCGCGGCTACACCAGGAGCCGACCGGTGAAAGGACATTTCGAGAGGCTCCGATCCGCCTACCTCGAGGGTTACTCACTGCGGTCCCACGGTGGCCCGGCCACTCCCGCCGACGAGGCCCTCATCGCCCTGTTCGAGGCGAGGCGTGCCATGGGCATGGCTCGGAAGCGCATGCCGTCACGACCGGGTGACGCCCTCTGGTTCGCTCGCCTCGCCATATCCCGCCGTCAGGACGTATAGCCGGCCACCGCCAAGGCCGACGAGTACCATCTCTTTCCCCACAGTTCGGTTGGAATGGGTCGCTCCGGGAGTGCATCGAAACAGTCGCTCGGCATCGTGATACCCACTGTGGGCCAGCGGCCCGAGTTGAAGCGGATGCTGCTTTCGATCGCGGCGCAAACGGTTCCAGTCGAGGCTGTTCGGATCGTGGTCGATTCCGACGACACCTCCCTCGTCGAGCAAATCGTGATTGATCTCAGCGATGCCCTCGGCTCCATCGATGTCGAGGTCGACAGCACCGGGGTCCACCGGGCCGAGGGCGCATATCTGGTCGATGAGGCGGGCCACGGCTTCGCCATGCACCTGGGATCGGCAAAACTCGACACCGATCTCGTCGCTTTCCTCGATGACGACGACGAGATACTCCCCCAACATTACGAGCACCTAATCGAAGCGCTGGATCCCGGCGCCGGCGTCGGCGTTGCGTATAGCCGGGTCGTGGTGGTGACTGCGGCGGGAGGGCGGAAGCTCCATCCGGGTGGAGACCTCCCCGTAGGAAAGCTATCTGCCTCCCTGATCATCGACCGCCAGCCGGCGCTACTACCCGCCTCCCTCATCCACCGCTCGGTGCTCGACATGGTTGAGAACGTCGATGAATCCTTCGATCGCCTCGCAGACACAGAAATGCTGGTGAGACTCGGAGCCGTCACCAGGTTCGCCGCGGTCGACGACCCGACGTACATCTACTACCGCGTGGACAAGAAAGCCTTGATCAACGAGAGAGTCCTCACCGAGACCGCTCGCCTCCTCAGGAAACACGAAGGTCTTCTCAGAAAGCGCGAGAGGATCCTGTTCTGGGACACCCAGGCTCGCCAGGCACTGCGAGCAGGCTTCGACGATCTCGGTCGGGACGCCGCCGGCCAGGTGCTCGGGGCCATGCTCCCTGTTGTGCCCGAGCTCTTCGTCAACTGGTACGTAGGGCTGAGACGGCGACAGACGCCCGAGTATCTGAAACGTGTCGCCGCCAAAATGGTCGGGCCAAAGTCCGCCCCGAGGTAATGCCCCTCCGACTCCGGGAAACCTCCCCCAACCTTCGCTTGGCTCGCCGGTGACAGAACCGCTAGGTTCGCCTTCGGCGAGAGCTCAGGGGCAAGATGGAGAAACGGCTCGACACGATCAAGGACCAGGTCTTCGTGCTCTCCATCGCCGAGGGCTTCTTTGGCGCCAGCGTCCTTTTCGCCCTCCTCCGCCTTGATCTCTTCTCCGAGATCGGAGACGGACAAAAGACTGTCTCCGAGCTCGCCTCCGCAGTCGGCGCACCGCCTGAGTATCTCCAGCGCCTCCTCAACGCAGGCGTGATGCTTGACCTCCTCGAGTCCGACGACAGCATCGGATTCCGGCTGTCTCCTCGATGTGCGTCGGTCCTGGTACCCGGATCCGGGGAGCGCTATCTCGGCGACTGGGTGCGCAATTTGGACATGTTCCGTCATGCCCTCGCCGATCTCGACCGTGCGGTGACCAACGGAGCGCCGACCGTTGACCCCTCGGCTCATCTCGGGTCCAGCGACGAGGAGACCCGGGACTTCACCCTCGCCATGCACGACTACGCCGCCTTCCGTGGGGCGGAGTTGGCCCGATTCCTCGACACCAGCGACGCCTCCTCGCTGCTCGATCTCGGCGCCGGGCCGGGCACATATGCGTTCCACCTCGGCCTGGCCAACCCGGATCTGGAGCTGAACCTCCTCGACCTCCCCGGTGTGCTGGAGGTGGCCCGCGAGGTCGAGACCCGGTACGACTTGAAGAACCGGATCAACTATCTCCCCGTGGACGTCACCATCGAACCGATTCCGGGGCAGTACGACCTGGTCCTGGTCTCCAACACCCTCCATATGCTCGGTGAGATGGAAAGCCGAAAGCTGATCAGCCGACTCAAAGAGAACGTCAACCCAGGTGGGTCACTTGTCATCCAGGCCCAATACCTCGCCAACCATCACATGGGTGGCCGCTGGCCCGTCTTCCTGGACCTGATTCAGATGTGCATCACCGACGAGGGTCGCAACCACACCGAGGCCGAGACACGTGAGTGGATGCACGAGGCGGGATTCAGGGACATCAGCTACGCCCCGATGTCCCTGGTCAACACCAACAGCTTCCTGAGGGGATACCGACCCTCAGTCTGAGCCCACTCAGCCGAAGAAGGGCTCGATCTCGGCGACGGCGCCGTCGCCCTCGAGTTGGAAGGCAGTCCCGTCGGCTCGCTGCACCCGGAACACCGAGTCCGACCTGGCACCGGCCAGGTCGAAATCGTCGGGCTCCAGATCACACCCGATGAAGTCGTACTCGGAGGCAGCTCCGCCTTCCCCATCTTCCACCAGCACCTGAGAGAAGTCGCACTGCTCAAACCTGACCGGCACCTCGGCCTCGGTGGCGTGCTCGTCGATGACCAGCACTCCCCCATCGGTAACCACGTTGCTCCAGATTTGGGTATCGGCCCCTTCGCTCGGGTCACCCAATGCGTGGGACACGACCGCCACCCCGTTGCCGAGGAGCGTCAGGTCTCGATACTGATATGAGTTCTCGTACGCTCCGTGATTGATCCCGGCCAACTCGTTGTAGTAGGCGGTGAACCCGACGACGTCATGCCGCTCCGGGTTGTTCTGCCAGACGAAGATCCCGTTGGCCTCGTTGTTGTGGGCGATGTTGCCCTCGAAGGTCCACACCGCGCCGGCCGACTCGGGCCAGATGAACCCGGAACGATCGCCTCCGGACTCCCCTTGAACACCCACCGCTACCGAGTTGTTGACGGTGATGTTGAACCCGTTGCCCAGGAAGTAGGCCCCGAGCCGGAAGCGGTTGCCGGAGACACCAAGGTCGACACCCGCTGCCACCGTGCGGTCCCAGAGCAGGTCATTGGTATCATTGCTTGGGTCGTAGTCGTCGCTGTCCGACTCCGGTGGCGGGTCCCACCAGTAAGCCTCGTTGCGGACGTTGTAGGCGATGGTGTCCCGGAAGGTGATCCCGTGTGAGGCGTGGGGGACGAAGGCGTGATTCCCGGCATCCCGGATCACAACACCCTCGACGATCGAGCCCCGGCTCCCCTCGCCCGACATGTGGATGTGAATCCCGTAACGCCCGGTGGCGTCGGTGTCGCCGAAGCCCGGGGCGACATATCGGATCTGCGTGTAGCGGATGGTCTGTGGCCGCGTGGATCGAATGAAGATGTGGCTGTAACCATCGGGGGTGCCTTCAATCCGAACGTTTCGAGTCAGGTTGAGCAACTCGGTCGGGTATCCGAGATCGTTGACCGGTGGCGTCGTGGTAACGGGATCGAAGTCGGTGTAATTGCCGGCCTCGTTCGGCGCGGCCACCACTTCATCGCCTGCCCATCCCGGGTCGTACTCATAGCCCCAGGAGGTCTTCTCCTCACCTTCGAGCAGGAGCTGGCCGTCACCCATCACCCAGAGACCGACGTCGGATGCCACCGGGTCCATACCGCCGCCGACAAAGGCCGACTCGTCGACGCCCTCGAAACGTAGGACATGCTCGATCTCAGGCGAGGACGGCTGCATGACGAGCTCTCCCAACACCTCGACGTTGCCAGAGGCGGTGAGTGTGATGCTCGCCTCCGGGTCGAGGACCCATGACTCATCGGCAGGGATCACTACGCCCTCAGGAAAGGTCTGATCCTCGCCGATCAGGACCGGCTCCCTCACGACGGGTGCAGCCGTGGTCGCCGGAGAACTGGTCGTTCCGTCTTGGCGAGTCGTGGTTGACGAGGAGTCTGAGCCCGATTCGGTCGTCGAAGGGTCGGTCGTGGCTGTGCATGCCGAAAAGACCAACGCCAACACGAGAAATGTGATCTTCGTTGTGTTTCGCACCGTCAGCCCCCGGGGCGTGTGGTTCATCCAGTGAGCGCGCGCTTCAGGAACGCGGCCATTTGGCCGCGAGTCACGTAGTCATTGGGGCAGTAGCGGTTGTTGACCGGCGGGTTGCAGCCCAGCGTCACACCCGCTACTCGGAGCTTGTCGATTGCATTCTCGAAGAGGGAGTCGTTGTCGTCGACGAAATAGTCGCCGGTGCCGCCATTGGAATACTCGAATGCGCGCACCAGGAATGCCGCCATCTCACCTCTGGTGACGAAACGGTCCGGGCAGAACCGGTTGTTCTGCGGGGGGTTACATCCCTCGGTGATACCCGCAGTGCGAAGACGGTTGATCGCATTCTCGAAGATGCTGTTGCCGTCGTCGACGAAGAAGTCATCTGCGATCGCCGAATAGCCCTTCGCCCTCACTATGAATGCTGCCATTTGACCTCGAGTCACCCGATCGTCGGGGCAGAACATCGTGTTGGCGGGCGGGTTACAGCCCTGGGTGATGCCCTGGGCGAACAGCCAGGCGATGGCATCCTTGAACACGCTGTTGCCGGTATCGATGAACCCACTACCGGGGACGGTTCCGTTGTAGAAAGCCGAGATCGAAGTAACCGCGCCGGTTCCCGTCAGTCGATAGGCAGTGCCGTTGGCCCGCTGCACCCGGAACACCGAGTTGGACTTGGCCCCGCCCAGGTCGAAGTCGTTGGGCTCGAGCCCGCACCTGATGAAGTCGTATTCACTGGGCTCGGCGCCACCGCTGTCCCTGACCACCACCTCACCGAGGTCGCAATCCACAAAGCGGACCGGTCGCTCCGGGTCCCGGGCATGCTCATCGATGTAAAGGGTGCCGCCGTTGGTCTTCACATTGGACCATATCTGGGTGTCGGTGAAAGAGTCGTCACCCGGTTCCCCCAAGGCGTGGGAGTGGATGGCGGTCCCGTTGCCGAGAAGGACCAGGTTCTTGTAGACGTAGGAGTTGGTGTAGGCCCCGTGCTCGATGCCGGATTGGGCGTTGTAGTAGGCAGCGAAGCCATCGATGACGTGAGGCATCTCGTTGTTCTGCCAGACGAAGATCCCGTTCGTCTCGTTGTTATGGGCACGGTTGTTTCTGAAGGTCCAGGTCGCCTCGTCGTCCTCGGGCCAGATGTAGCCGGAGCGGCTTGCCCCGCCCTCACGTTGTAGACCGACCACGACCGAGTTGGTCACGGTGACGTTGTCCCCCTGACCTAGGTAGAACGCACCCAACCGGTGGCGGTTGCTCGGGTTGCTGGCCTCCCTCATGATGGCGACGACGGCCCGATCGAAGACGATGTCGTCCGAGCTGTCTCCCTCGTCCCACCAGTAGGCCTCTCCCCTGACGTTGTAGGCGATGGTGTTGCGCATGGTTATCCCGTTGGACATGTGCGGGACGAACGCATGACCCTTGGTGTCGCGGATAACCAGACCGTCAACGACCGTTCCCCGGCTTCCGTTGCCGGAGTGATGAATGTGGAGCCCGTAGCGGCCGGTGACGTCCGAATTACCGAAATCGGGGGCCATATAGCGGAAGGCCGCGTTCTTGATGGTCGACGGCTGGTTCGACCGGATGAACACGTGGGAGTAGCCACTGGAGGTTCCTTCCACCCGGACATTGCGGGTGAGGTTCAACAACTCGGTGCTGTATCCCAGGGCGTTCTTGCCGGGGGCCTTGGTCACCACCGGGAAGCTGGAGTAGTTGCCGGGGGTATTCGGCGCCGCCCGGACCTCGTCTCCAGTCCACCCCGATTGCCAGGTATAGGCCCAGGCCGACTTCGACTCACCCTCGAAGATGATCCGACCCGATCCCATGACCCAGAGCCCGACATCGGAGGCGATCGGGTCCATCCCTCCCCCAACGAAGTTGGACTCGTTGATCCCGGTGAACCGGATCACATGATCTACGTTCCCATTGGCCGGCTTCATGACCAGGGTCCCACGAACAATCAGGTTTCCCGTCATGTTCAACGTGGTGTCGTTGTTGGGATCGAAGACCAGCGTGTCCCCGGCATCCACGGTCAGAGTTGAGCGGTTGTTCGTCCCGCTGAGGGTCGTCGTCGCTGCCCCCGCACGCTCGGCAATGGTGACGACCAGCGTGAGGATCGTCGCAAGGCCAACCAGGGCGAACAGCAGGAGACGAAGACGCGCCCGCGGCATCGCACGGAAAATGTCTGTTCTGGTCACCGACCCGTTGCCTCCTCGCTGGCGGGGTGCCAATCCCAAGTCCACCCACCCAGAGCCGACAGCCACGAGCGAGCAGCATAATGCAGCCACGATCCTGTAGCCCGACCACAGAGTGATTGACGGCCCTGGACGTCGGCCAGCCACGACCGACAACCGCGATTAGCCAGCATAACCACGACCACTCCCCTAGCCACACCAGCCACAATCAGGGTTACGACCAGACCCTGGACGACGCGTCGCCCCCGGTTAGGCTCTCGACCGGACCTGGGAGGTGTCGCATGGAACGGATCATCGAGAACCGTGATCGCGTCGGGACGTTCAAACGCTTGCTGCTGTTTGTCTTGTTGCCTTTGGCGGTGGTCATGGCGATCGCACTTGGCCTCGCTTACACCGGCGACATCGCGGTCAGTGACCTTCTGCGTGATCCGAGTGCGGTGCTCGACGGTCCCTGGTATGTGGGCGTCTTCTCCACCACCGGTATCGCCCTGTGGGCGGTGGCCGGCGCCCTGTGCCTGCTCACCTTGTCGGCCCAGCCATCCCGAGAAGCCCGGTTTCTTCTGATCGCAGGCGCCGTGATGAGTTTCGTGCTCGGCGCCGACGACGGCTACCTGATCCACGAGACGATCAAGAACGAGATCGGTATTCCCTCCCCGGTGACGGTTGGGATCTACGGGATCGTGGCCATCGTCCTGTTCCGGCCCGCATGGCGTTATCTGCGGTCCCGACCCGAATTCATCGTGTTCGTCACCGCGGTGGCACTGCTTGGGATCTCAGCGATTCTCGACTTCTCCGGCGAGGCCGGACTGCCCACGCTGCCGCTGTCAGCGATCATCGAAGATGTGGCCAAATTCCTCGGCATCGCAAGCTGGGCCGCGTTCTGTGCCTGGCTCGGCGCTGACCTGATCCGCCAACGCCCGGCTATCACCGACCAAACCCACTGATCAAGCGTCGCCCGGCCGAGGGCAGAAATCAAACGGGGGCACTCAATAACTCGGGCTCGGGCAGCGTCGTCTCGGCGGGGGACGACAGAGGCAAAGTGACCGAGAAGACTGTGAGATCGGCTGTGCGGTCGTAATCGAGGGCGCCACCCATCCCTTCGGCGAAGGATCGGGCTATGGCGAGGCCCAGGCCCACGCTGCCCTCGAGGACAGCAGTCCCGTCGGCATGGATGTAGCGATCGAACAGGCGCTCCGCGACGTCAGCCGAAACGCCGGGGCCGTCGTCGATGACTTCGATCACGGCCATCCCGTCGCGGCTGTAGGCGGTTACCGCGATTTCGTCACCGCCGTGCTTGGCGGCGTTGGACACCAGGTTGCGCAATAGTTGCTTGAGTCTCGCTCGGTCGGCGATCGCCGTGATCGCGAAGTCATCGACCTCCACCGAGATTCCCCGACGTAGGAAGGGGCGGACTAGCTCCTCGATCTCAGAACAGAGCTCTACTGGCTCGATCTCGTACTCGATGGCACCGGCGTCGAGTCGGCCCGCCGCGACCAGGTCGTCGACCATCCTCCACAACTCGGCTGACTCGGTCACGATCAACGCGACCAATTCGCGCGCCGATTCTGGAAGCGCGTCGCGTTCTTCCTCGAGCGCGGAGGCAAAGCCATAGATCCCGGTGAGTGGTGTCCTCAACTCATGGGATACGTCCGCTATGAAGGCATCCTTAGAGCGAGACACCTCCTTCGCATGACGAAGCTCTTCGGTGAGGAGACCCTGTGCTGCAGTACGGCGAGTTGCTCTCCACACTGCGAGCATCAAACCGAGCGGAAGAAGTACCACCACCAGGAAGCGGACCGCATCGGCAGCTCGACCGACACCCTCCCCTGCCACGAGGATCTTCGCGGCTCTGGCGTCCCGCATGCTCGCCAGGAGTTGGGTCAGGCCCTCATAGCTCTGATTCTGATCGGACAACACCTTCACGCCTTCGTCGACGTCGACCTCCCCGAGGGCTTCTAAAACGGCGTCGGTAGTCAGTTCGAATCGGCGGTGTGCCTCCTGGACCGAACTCACCTGACTTGGTGATAGCACAGATGTCAGGCGCCCCAGCCGCGCCCTCAACTCGCTGGCAGCGTCCACGGTCCCTCGACGGGCCTCGTCGACCAGGCTGGGATCAGCCTCATTGACCGCCAGGACGACGGCGAACTTGGTGGCGTTGAGGACGCCGGCGGCCGCACTCATGGTCGACTCGGAGAGAACTGCCACCCCGGCGTCGGAGGCGAGCGCACCTGAGCTCTCACGGTTGACGAGGAATACCGCGAGGACCAACAACGTCGTGAGCGTTGCGCCCACCAGGACGATGTAGATGTAGTCAGAGTTGGCTTTGCGCACTCATCAAGTCTTCGGCATGGCTGAGGTTCAGCTTTAAGCAGCCATCAAGGAAAAGGGCGCCCGCGACGATGTACAGCAGTGAGATGTTGAGCAGACGGCTGTTGTCCATCACGACTCTCGGTGTGGCCTTGTTCCTCGTAGCAGGTCCGGCCTTCGGCGCCGACACGTCTGACCATGCCGCCGATCAAGTCCGAGCCATCGTGACCGCCGCCGAGACAGACATGGACCGGGTGGCGACCACGTTCGGTGAGGACATCTCCGGCCTCGAAACCCAAGCCGAAGTTTCTTCGGCTGAGACCGAGGCGAAGAGTGCTGTAGAGGCGATCTGGAGCTTGGCAAGAGTCGCCATCGAGGACATCGTCAAGCACTACCCGGGTGAGTTAGCGCTTCTCGGCGGAGAGGCCAAACAGCAGATTCAGGAGGCGCGCATAGCCGCTCGATCCGAGATCACCGGTCTGGCCCAAGGTTGGTCGCCTCCTGCGCCGATCACCACCACGACTACTACTACTACACCAACCACCACGACGACCACCACCACAACACCGACCACCACCACAACAACACCGACCACCACCACAACAACACCGACGACGACCACCACCGCGTCGGAGGGCCCACCCGATCGCGCCACCGCCAACCCATCCAACAACTCCAACGGATCTGGTCCCTCGGCAATGCCGGATGGGGTGATTCCTGTCGCTTCCACCCCATCAGGTGAGGCTCCGGCGAATGATTCGATCGAGTTCTCGATCAGATCGACCCCGGACGAGCCTGTCGCCTTCGGGTTCGAGCCGGATGGCGAAACGTCCGAGGCGCGTGGGTCGGGGGCTACCGACAGGATGGCACGCTTGCTCGATACGGTGCTACCACCGGCTGTGGTCGACCTGGTGCTCTCTCCCCTGCTGATACTGGAAGTCCTGATCCGGACTGTCCTCGATGGCGGGGCGGCCATGATCGGCCCATTCTTGATTCTGGCTGCCTGTGCCTACGCGATCTTCAAGTACGAACGATCGATAAAGCGTCGTGCGGTGGCCGACTCGGTCTGACGGCTACTGATAGTTGTCCGAGGCCACCGACCAGGCGCTCCCGGTCACATGGTCCACCCACATCACCAGGGTGCGAAGTGCGATCCCAAATATTGCCACCAGAGCGGGGACGGTCAGATCCCAGCCAAGCGCCGAGCCGAAGAAGGCGGCCGTCGTCAACACGATCGCTGCCAACAGGTGAGTGAGCAACCGTTTCCGTCCCAGACGTCGACGTTCAATCTCGCCGGCCAGGTGCTTCAACTCCCTCAATGAGCCGGCAGTGATCACCACTTTCGCCGGCAGGGGCCTGGTGGTGTCGTCGGTGGTCTTCGGGCGCCGGCTGAGCACCCAGAGCCGGGGGGCAGCGAGCTCGATCTGATAGCGCCCGCTGATCCAGCCGTCCAGTGTCTCGGTCCAAGTAAGGTGACGCATGCTGCGCTCCTCTCACCCACGACTCTACTCGTGATCATGGGAGAAGACCCACCAGGCACCCTGTCGTACATGCATGATCGGCTTAGTTGTGGCTGTTGAGGATCCGGCACACACTTTCCGGACTGCACTTGGCTGGGTCGAAGGCCGAGGCAGTCTCCGCCAGACCGGCAAGGTCTTTCCGGAGCTTGCGCAGATCCCTGATGCGATCATCGATCTCTCGTATGCGACCACCGATCAGGTCGGTCACATGTCGACAGGGCGCGTCGCCCCGATCCCGGATCTGTAACACCTCCGCCAGCTCGCCCAAGGTGAGACCCACCGCTTGGCCGGCCCGGATGAATGCCAGCCGGTCGATCACCGCCGAGTCGTAGACCCGGTAGCCGGACGGGGTCCGATCCGGCGCCGGGATGAGGCCGGTTTCCTCGTAGAAACGGATGGCCGAGGTGGCAACCCCGACCTTTCGAGCAACTTCACCTATCTGCATGCTCAGACATTAGCACTTGACCTTCAAGTGTACTTGAAGGTGTACGTTCGCTACATCCACACACATGGAGGAACCATGACCAATGTCGCGAAACTCGAAGAATGGGCCGTGCAGGTGGCTGCCGCCTCGCCCCATCTGGACGCCGAGGAACGACGGATAACAGCCCATACCTATCACCTGCTGGCCCAAGGCGAGCCCGTCTCCACGGCTCAGATCGCCAACGTCACCGGACTTGCCACGGAGCGGGTCGAGGAGCGTCTCCGCTCCTGGCCTCTCGTCCTCCGGGACGACCAAGACGATGTGATCGGCTTCTGGGGTCTGCACGTCCACCATGTCGAACCCACCCATGCCATGAAGATGGACGGGATCACCGTGTACGGCTGGTGTGCCTTGGACACCTTGTTCATCACCGAGATCCTGGGCCGAGAAACCCTTGTGGAGTCGACGGACCCCTATGACGGGACGACGATCCGGCTCACCGTCACCCCTGACGGTGTGACCAACCTCCACCCGGAACAGGCAGTGGTATCGCTTCTCCTTCCCGAGGATGGCTTCACGGACGATGCCATCCAGCGCTTCTGCCATCGCATCCACTTCTTCGCCTCAAAGGTGTCGGCAGAGAAGTGGACGGCCGACCGTCCAGGCATGTTCTCGATCCCGGTCGACCAGGCCTTCGAGCTGGGACAACTCATCAACCGCTTGCGACTTGGGACTGCGTTCAACCAGCTCGCTCCGAACCAGACGGCCAAATGATCGAGGTGACCTTGCAGTACTTCGATGGCTGTCCCAATTGGGAGACAACCGACCGGCACCTGTCAACGCTCGTGGCTGAGGGGTTGAAAGCCACCGTTGTATACGAGCCATTCGACAGTCACGAAGCAGCCGCGGAGTGTGGGTTCCGTGGGTCTCCAACCGTGCTCCTGGACGGTGTCGACCCCTTCGCCGATCGGAGACCCCTCGTCGGGTTGACTTGTCGGCTATACCAAACGGAATCTGGGCTGGCAGGCTCACCTACGCTGAACCAGCTTCGTGAAGCCATCGCCGGCGCACTACCGAAAAACTCATCACATGACGACTGATATCGACCGCAGCGAGCTGAACCGACTGATCGAATCCGCCGACGCTCAGATTGTCGACGTGTTGCCGGCACGCGAATACGAGGAATCGCATCTGCCCGGAGCGATCAGCATTCCCCTCAGAGATCTCACGCGGGAAACGGTCTCGTTGCTGTCACGCGAGAAACCGGTTGTGGTCTATTGCCACGACGGATTGTGAGACATGTCGCCACGAGCCGCGTGCCGGCTCGAAGGTCTCGGATTCAGCCAGGTCTATGACTACGTGGGAGGCATCGCCGACTGGAAGGCGGCCGGCCTCCCCACCGAAGGCAATGCCGGAGACACACGACGTGTCGCCGACGCCGCGCGCTCGGACGTCCCCACATGCCGACTCGACGAACCCATGGGAGAGGTTCTCTCCCGCATCACGTCCGCCGGGTGGGATGTCTGTGTGGTGCTCGACTGTGACGGCATAGTTGTCGGCCGTCTCCGGCGGCCAGGAATAGACGACCAAGTTGACCTCCTGGTAGAGGAAGCCATGGAACCGGGTCCTTCCACTGTGCGACCCGACGGGCTTCTCGAGCCACTTGTGGATCGGATGCACCGCCGGAACGCACCCCACGCCCTCGTCACCACCGCCCAAGGGCATCTCATAGGGGTCTTGCTCCGGGACGAGGCAAGCCGACTCCTCGCAGGTGAGACACCCCAGCAGATATGGCAGGACTGCGACGGATGTCCCGGCCGATGGGCGAGCAAGACGCCGCGATAGCGAGCGGTATGACTCGATGAAGTCCGCGGGACGAGACCCGGCCAGATCGCAACCATGACAGATCACCTTGACCGGTCGGACCCCACTGGTCATAATGCCGGGCCAACGGAGAAGTATGACCCGCAGCACAGCCACAACTCGCACGTCCATTTCATCCGCCTTGTGCGCATGTTGTACTTGCTGTCTGCCCTCTCGGCCGGCGTCTCTGTCTCACTGCTGACACTGACCTAACCCGCCGAGAGACCCCCTCCCCCGAGCTGGCTGCTGCGTGCCGCCATCTCATCACTGACGACTCCCACGTCGAACCCGCACCCAGGAGCCCGCCCTATGCCACTTTTCCTAATCGAAACCGCTATCTCCGAAACCCAGCAACCGACCACGATCCGCGACGACGTCAATGGTGCTGCCATCGAATCGGGAGCCGACCTGGTGGAAACCCGAGTCACCGGGGACGGGAGTCGGCTGTTCTCAGTGTTCGAGCACGCCGACGAGCAGAAGCTCCGTGATGCGCTGCGGGTCGTCGGCACTGATGTTGACGTTGCCGAGGTCCGTCTGGTCGGCGCCACTGTGGAGGAGGCCCGCTCCTCGGGGGGCGGCAATTTTCTCGCCGAATGGGACTTTCCAGATGGTCTGTCCATGGACGCCTACCTGAAACGCAAGGCCGAGAAGGCTCCTCTCTATGGCCAGGTTCCGGAGGTGGAATTCAAGCGGACCTATGTGCGAGAGGACATGGACAAATGCCTCTGCTTCTACCAGGCGGACTGTGAGGAGGACGTCCTGCTGGCACGAAAGGTGGTCGACACGCCAGTGGATCGGCTGACGGAGTTGGGCTGATGGTGGAGTCTCTCCATTCCCGGCTCGGTTTCGACGACTCGGCGCTCTCTTGGGTCTCAGATCCCGAAGCGACCGCGGCAGCGTCGACTGTTCCCGTCTTGGAACGACTAGCTGCTGTGGGTCTGCTCTCCCTCGGGCTCGACGATGGGCGTCATCTAGACGGCCAGGTGGCGGTCGTTTCGGCGCTGGCGAACCGGTCGATGAGTGTCGCCTTCTCCGCATGGGCGCATCGGATGGTGCTCGAGTACGTCAACGTCTCCGGTCGTCACAACGGTCTGCTCTCGGCGTTGGAGAGGACCGATCTGATCGGGTCGACGGCCATGGCATCGGCGCTCCGGGCCACACTCGGTCTGGAGCGGGTTGGACTGTCTGCCGTGCCTGAAAGCAATGGGTACCTGGTGCGGGGTCGGATTCCCTGGGCCTCGAACTTGCACACCAATCGAACGCTGATTGTCGCCGCAGCGGAGAAACCCGACGGCTCCCATGTGGTATTGGGGCTGCTGCTCGACGGGAAGCAGGTGAGTGCCAGCTCGGCGCCTCCCTTGCTCGCCCTGCAAGCAACTGCCTCGACCGGTGTTGTCGTCGCGGACGCCGAAGTCCCGGCTGATCGTGTCATCTCGGAGGATCTCGAGACGTTTCTCGCCCGGGTGCGTCCGATCTTCATGCTCCTCCAGGCCGCCTTCGCTATCGGGCTCGGTGAAACAGCCCTCGCCGCACTGGATGTGCCGCTGCATGGCGCCGACACGGTGCTCGAGGCCGACCGGAATCGCCTGATTGACCGTCACTCCTGGCTGGTCGCCACCACGATTTCGGCTCTGACCGGTCCCGGGATCGCAGCACGGGATCTGTTGGCCTATCGGTTGGAAGCCTCCGAGTTCGCCCAGGCCGCGGTCGCTGCCGAGGCCAGGAAGGAAGGCGGGCGGGGATTTGTCGCTTCCAGTGCCACAGCGCGACGTATCCGGGAGGCGGCGTTCCTGCCCATCCAATCACCGACCGAATCTCAACTGCGATGGGAGTTGCAATGCTCAGCTTGATCAACGTTTCCAAGACCTACCACGACCGTCGACGGACCCTTACCGCCGTTGACGGCGTCGACGGCGAGATTGGGCCCGGCGAGGCGTTCGGTCTGATCGGCCCGACCGGATCCGGCAAGTCGACTCTTCTCCAGATCCTGGCCGGTCTGACCTCCCCCACCACAGGCCGCGTGCTCAGACCGGAAAGGGTCGGTCTTGCCTTTCAAAATCCGCTGCTCTACCCGTGGCTCACGGTTCGGGAGAACATCGGGCTAGCCCGGCGCTTCACAGCCCACAGCGAGATCGACCGGTCACGGGTAGAAACGCTCATCGACGAGTTCGGTCTGGGCGCTTTCGCCGACGCCAGGCCAACGTCTCTCTCAGGAGGACAGGCACAACGTGTCGCTCTGGCCCGAGCCCTGGTCACCCGGCCCAAGGCCCTCCTGTTGGACGAGCCGTTCGGCGCATTGGACCCGGCCGCCCGAGCCGCCCTCCAGGACTGGCTGCGCGACTGGCGTCGAACCCACGACATCACCCTGGTACTGGTCACCCACGACGTGGCCGAGGCCTTGCTCATCTGTGACCGGGTCGCCCTTCTCCTCCCCGGAGCCAAGGGTTTCGCCGGAACCTGGCAAGTACCGGAATTGACTCGCGACGAAATAAAGAACCACCCGCTCGCCACCGAGATCCTCGGTACCTACCGCACCGACGTCACCGGTGCCCCGAGTGGAACCACTTTGGAGAGGACCGTGGCATGAACCTGACTCGGAGAGAACTCGTAAAGTCCATGGGACTGGCTGGTGCCGGAGCTGTGCTCGCGCCGTCCCTGCTCGCGGCATGCGTCGGTCAGTCGAGTGGTGGACTGTCAGGAGACTCGGTGCTCCGGGTCGGGTACCTGCCGATCACCGACGCCACCCCGCTCCTCGTCGCCCATGGAGAAGGCTTCTACGCAGACGAAGGTCTCGAAGTGGAAACCCCGACCCTCCTCCGAAGCTGGGCCCAGGTGGCCGAGGCGTTCCAAGCCCGACAGGTGGACCTGGTTCATCTCCTGATGCCGATGACGATCCAGATGCGCTTCGGTCAGGACGTCCCGCTCAAGGTCGTTGCCTGGAACCACACCGGAGGGTCGGCGCTCACTGTCGCCAACGACATCGAATCGGTCGCCGACCTGGCTGGGACAACAGTCGCGGTTCCGTTCTGGTACTCGATCCACAACATCGCGTTGCAGATGATCTTCGCCGACGCCGGTCTCACCGCCATCATCGACGGGGAAGCGTCCGAGTCCGATGGAACCGTGAAGCTGGTGGTGATGGCCCCGCCGGACATGCCACCCGCTCTCGGCAACGGCGCAATCGCGGGCTACATCGTCGCCGACCCGTTCAATGCGGTGGCCGAGGTAAACGACATCGGGAAAGTCCTCAGGTTCACCGGTGACATGTGGCTCGACCACGCCTGCTGCGTGGCGGTCATGCACGAGGATGCAATCGCCGAACGACCCGAATGGGCTCAGGCCACGGTCACCGCCCTGGTCAAAGCCCAACAGTTCACCGCGGCCAACCGTGAAGAGACGGCCACGCTTCTCTCCGAAGCCGGAGGCCGATACCTTCCCCAACCCGAGCCGGCGATAAGACGGGCTCTCACCTACTACGACCACGACGAATACGGAGCAACCGGAGCCATAGAGCATCTCGATTGGGAAACGTCCCGAATTGGCTTCCAGCCATTCCCCTACCCCACCTACACCGCCGAGCTGGCCACCCGGCTACAACAGACCACGGTCGACGGCGACCGAACCTTCCTCGACGCATTGGACCCGGGCGCAGTGCATGCAGAGCTCGTGAACGAGAGCCTGGTGCGCTCGGCGATCGAAGCTGTGGGCGGCCCCGAGGTATTCGGCCAGGCACCAGATCTGGTCCGCAGCGAGGTGATCGATGTCTGAACCCACTACTCGCCTGATTCGGGGTACGGCATGGCGTGCACTCGGTGTCCTCACCGCTTTCGTGATCTGGTGGCTGCTCGCCTCCGTCGTGGCGCCGGCGGGGACCCTCCTTGCCCGGTTTGGGCCTGGCGATGCCCTTCCCGCCCTGGTCGACTTCGTCACTTCGGGCATCGGAGTCTCGCACACCGCGGACACGACGCGCCGTCTCCTGCTTGGGCTGGGAACAGCAATTGGAACAGGCATCGCGGTCGGGGTGGTTGTGGGCTTGTCCCGCGCCGCCGGGGAAGCCACCTCCGGGGTGTTCCAGTTTCTGAGAATGGTTTCGCCACTCGCCTGGACCCCGATCGCAGTCGCTGCTTTCGGTATCGGTGACCCCCCCGTCTTCTTTCTGGTCGCCGTGGCCGCCGTGTGGCCGGTCATCCTTTCCACCGCTGCCGGCGTCGAACAGGTCGACCCAGGATGGGTATCCGTGGCCAAGAGCCTCAACGCCACGCCCCTGGAGACAGTTCGCCACGTCTTCCTACCCGCCATCCGAAGTCACGTCGGAACTGGGATACGACTCGCCCTCGGAACAGCTTGGATCGTGATCGTCCCTGCCGAGATGCTCGGAGTCGACTCGGGTCTTGGCTATGCCATCCTCGACGCCCGCGATCGGCTCGACTACCCCGAGCTGATGGCCATCATCATTTGGATCGGCATCCTCGGTACCCTCCTCGATCTCGGTGTGCGCCTAGCAACCCGGCCACGCCTCGACAGAAAGCAAGCTCAGACTCTGAGCCGTGCCTCTACCTACGCTCATACACCGTTCAGCCATGACATACATGCGTAGCGACGGCGAGACTCCCCCCTGGTCGCTCGGTAGCTGCGGAGCAGTGGGAACGGTGGGAAGGAAGCGGGAGCGAGCACCGGCTATGGTCGGCACGTGAGCGCTGACTTCACCGTCATCGATCAGGCCGGGGAGCCATGGACGCTCTCCGATCATCTCGATTCCGCCGCGCTACTTGTCTTCCTTCGTGGCGATTGGTGACCATATTGCAACGGCCAGCTGGTCAGCTTGGCGATGCGCCACCAGGAGTTCCTCGCCGCCGGGGTAAGGGTGTTTGGGGTCTCAATCGACAGCCCCGAACGAAACGCCGCCCAGATCGAAAAACTGTCCCTGCCGTTTCCCATCCTCTCCGATACTGACCGGTCGAAGGCGATCTCTTCTTTTGGAGTCGCCGACGTCAAGGATGAGCGTCAAATCTCCCGTCCCGCCCTGGTCGTCGTCACCCCTGACCGGGATGAAGCCTTTCGATTCGAGTCGAGAGACTTCGCCGACCGCATGCCCGAGGAGGACGTAGTTGCTGCTGTCCGGCAATTGAACCTCCCGCCGACGACCCAGGAACCTCCTGTTGTCGGACCGTCCGAGCCCGGTCCGCGTTCGTTGCCGCCCGCCGGTCTCCGAATCTATTACCGAGGAGCCCGATTCGCCGCCCTCGCGATGGGTCTGCGTCACGGTCATCACGCCGAGGAGATCAAGGAGGATTCCAAGGCCTTCGTCGCCGAACTGGATCGGTTCACCGAAGCACTCGACTGGCTCGGCCAACAGACCGAAGGGGCGTGATCCTCTCAACCGAGTCCGATGAAGGATCAGGCGTCGATGCGAAGCCGCTCGACTACCTCCCAAGCATGCGATCTTGTGAAGACGTCGGCGGCGGCGAGGCGGCCGACCCATCGTGGTAGCACCTCTTCGGTGACTTTCTCGGCGACACCATTGAGGTAGGTGTCAAAGACCAGCCAGGCGTTCTCGAATCCTCCGGCCAATTCACCCGCGGTCATGAAGTTTGGCTCGACGTCGGCGCCCGGTCGGGCAGGTGATGTGGCGTCTGGATACTTCATGGCGGTTCACCAGAAGCCTCGTCGGCGCGCCATCTGCCACGGCAGGTCTGTAGGACGACTCCATATCGAGAGGGCTTGCTATCCACCCAGGGTGGTCCGCACAACGGTGGTGGGGTGGAACTGGCTCCAGGCGAACCAGTAGGCCTGGTGGGCCGGCAGCTCACCATCGGCTCCGACAACCCTGATCCCGTCCCCATCGAGCATGGCTGTTATCCCGTCGACCATCACATCACCACCTTCCTGAAGCACCCTCCGCGTTTCGGCAACCGGGAAGGCGATCGGGGTGCCGTCGGCGACCACGCCGACAACGAGCTCCTGAACCGGGAGACGTGGGTCAACCGGGCCGACCGGGAAGATAGGACCGTCGTCGTCACGATCTCCAAGCGGGTCGGCCGGGTAGCTGCGTCCGAGACCGCCGTCCTCGGCCAGGATCCGTGTTTCGGGATGAGCTGTCTTCCAGTCGCCCCAGGTCGAAGCCACCACGGTGATTTGTTCCAGAGTCACGCCGGCCTCGGCTAGCGGCCCAGACCGCCCTTCGCCGGTGAATGTGTCGAACACCGATCCGGTGATCAGGTCGTACATGACCTTGTTGGAGCGAGAGAGAAGCCCGGATGTGCGCAGCACTGCGGTCTCGAACCCCTCGGGCACCGAGTCGGTCAGGTATGCCTGGGCCGAGCCACAGAGGGTGCAGTAGGGAACACCGATCCGTCGTCCGCCCATGCCGAGATTGACCATCTCGTGCACTTCCATTTGGTTCTGAGGTAGCGCGATCGCCTCATCCCCGAGCACGACCCCGAACACCACAGAGTCGTCGGGATACCAGCTTCCGCCCGCTGCGTCGGTGGTAGGCGGATCGTCCAGAGCCGGGATACAGCCGTCGGGGCATGGTGCGGTGTCACCGAAAGGACGATCGTCGATCAGAACCCCGCCCCAGGTCACATAACGCCAATCGATACTCACGTTTTGCTCGAAGAACGGCAACCACCCCGGCTCGACAGTGGTGTAGAGGTCTGCCTTGAGCCGGTCGTACTCGGGGAATGCCGGGAGATCCCAGGCGAAGAGATGATTCATCGCATCCACGAAAGGCGGGTGTTCCCCGCTGTCGAGCCGGACGCCGGTGAGACGGGCAAACGCCGACCTCAATTCCGTTGCCATCTCACCGACCTGGACGAAGCGCATCATGTCCGCCAGAAGCCAGGCGACCCGAGCATCGTTGGCGGCGACAACCTCGTCGAGGGCTTCGCTTTCGTGGGTTGCTTCGGCCACGCCGACCAGAAGGCCCCCGAGCTCGTCGACGACCCGCGGCTCGAGAGGACCGCTTGGGACGTCCGGCGCCGGCGGATAGCCGGTCTCGAAGTCTGCAGGCGCCTCGACCAAACCTATGGGAGCAGAGGTACCGGTGGTCTCGAAACCGGTTCCGGCCGTACAAGCAGAGATCACGAGGAAGATCACGGCTCCGACGAGTCGCATCGAGTTCCATCCAACCACTCCCCCCGTTAACCCGGCGTAAGGGGTTCGGTCGTGATACTCCCAACCCTGGACACCGCTGTCTAGAACCACTCCGAAGAGGTGCCGCGCGCGGTCTCGGATGCATCCGCCTCCGACGGTTGGGCGGATCTGGCGAAGTACATGTCGATCTCGCCCTTGCCTTTGACTTCGACCTTTCCCCGATGCTCGAACTGGAATGCAGGGTGATGCTCCACGAGGGCGAACGTGGTCCCGCTCACGTTGACTTCACCGGCCGCACCAGCAGCCTCCAACCGGAAGGCGGTGTTGACGGTGTCACCCCATACGTCATACTGAAACTTCGTATCTCCGACCACGCCGGCCACGACGGGCCCGGAGTGGACTCCGATCCGCATCTCGAATGCCGGCTTTCCCATAGTCCGGTTGGCGGTGACATGGCGGTTCATGAACTGCTGCATCTGCAGAGCGGCCTGGAGTACGTTGGAAGGCGACGATCCTTCGCCCAGGGCCAACCCGGAAACAGCCATATAGGCGTCACCGATCGTCTTGATCTTCTCCAGACCATGGTCCCGCATGATGGAGTCGAAGGCGTAGAAACAGGTGTTCAACTCCTCGACGAGGTTGGTAGGGGTCATATCCGAGCTGATCTCGGTGAAGTTCTGGAAATCACTGAACAGTACGGTCACCTCGTCGAACTCCCGGGCTTGGGCGCGACCGGTGGCTTTCAGCTCTTCTGCCACCTCTTCGGGAAGGATGTTGAGAAGCAGGGCCTGAGACTTCTCCCTCTCCTCCTCGACTTGGTGGAGCGCAGTCTGGGCAATGGCATCGAAGTCGCGAACTATGAGGAAGATGATGACCACCAGGCCGAGGAACGCGGCGAGCTTGAACGCAGCGTCGACGTCGGCATCAAAAGTCATAGGGAAGTCCACACCGGCCAGCTCCGCGATGCCCAGGATCAAAACCTCGGCGACGACCACGAGAAACCAGATCAGACCCGCTCTGGCCCCGATGAGCATGAGACCCAGCATCGGGATGATGGCGACGTAGGGGCTGGTGATCGACGTGCTCAAACCTCCGCTCGTGGTGGTGATCAGGACGGTGTCGAGAAAAATGATCCCGATGTAGATGTTGGCGACCACTGTCCGGCTCATCCCCCTCTTTACGAGGAAAGGCAACGCTGCCATCGCGAGCCCACTCGCCGCCATCGTGTAGACACCAACCGGGAAACCCACCACAACGGAGACTCCGCAGTATGTGAGGGCAAGGGCGCCCGTCAGGAAACAGACGAAGACCAGGTTTCGGTGCTTCTTGAGTACATCGGTCGACGGGATACTTCCCGGCGGGAGGAAGCGGTCCTCCCAACGCTCAAACCGGGACTGCATCCTGCACCGATGGCGGTCTGACCTTGTAGAGGAGGCCCAGGTAGTAGATGTCGAGCAGGCCCACCGCCACATAGAGGCTGGTCAGCGCATTGTTCTCGGGATACTTGGTGTAGAACATCACTCCGATGATTCCGGTGCCGAGGAACTTGCACCAGCCGATCAGCTTGGAGCTGGGCTCTGAGGTGGGGACGAAGAACAGGTAGATGAACGCGGCGCTCATCACCAGGTTGATGATGAACGAGTTGAGGGGCGCCATCGGCAGGTCGTACTGGAGGATGAAGGTGCATTGGACCAGGAAGAGGAGCGGGATCCAGCCGGCCATCAACAGTCGGAACCTCTTCCTCATATACGGCGTCCTCACCTGTTTGTGCCCGTATCGGAACAGGCCGATCACGATGAATACGTCGAGGACCATCCACGCCCAGTAGGCAATGACCAAAACCGACCCCATGTCGGGCACGAAGAAGATCGAGGTCGTGATCTCGGTGCCAAAATTGAGTGTCACCGCGATGAAGGGGATGGCTAGTTCGCGGACTGTGACCAGCCGGCGGATTGTGATGATGTAAACGACGATCCAAAAGACGGCTCCTACGGTGAACATCCCAATCTGCAGCGTCGTGTACGCCTCCGTGTTGAACCAAGGTCCCGGGTCGCGTAGGTACTCCCAGATGGTCACTTGTCGCGTCTCGCTCCTGGTGTGATGACGTTGAGCAACGATCTGATTGCGAGGATTGCCGTGAAGGCGAGGCTCCAGGGTACGAGGAAGAAGCTCATCAGCCATGGGATCCGCGCGCTCCACGGCTGACCCACTGCGAACCGGCGTTTGTCCAGCCACTTGAACGGCGCGAAGAACAAAGGCTCGCTCAGCTGCCAGACCTTGCACAATGGACGGTCGGATCGGTCGGCTGCCAGGATCCCGTTCACCGCTCTTCTCGCCGCCTCGTTGGCACCTTCCATGGTCGCCAGGTCGGTATTGGTGCGGACATAATCGGCGGCCAGGAACAGATTGGGGATCCGCGTGACGGCCTCGGGACGCAAGGCCCAACTGTTGACGGTGTTGACAAGGAGGGGCTCCATGTCGTCGTCCCGTTTCTCGGCAGGGTTCCAGCGGATGTCGCGATCGAGGTACCAGTGGACGATCATTTCCTTGGAGAGCAGTGTCTTCCCGCCGACGTTGAGGCTCTTCTCTATCTGATCCCAGACCAGGTTTTTGACCTGCTCGGCGTGGGCGTCGTCGGCGAGGACGCCGTCGTAGGCGGTGTGCAGCCAGTCACTGATGTCGACGCTGAGGATTCCCTTCACCTCGCCGTTGAACCGGTCTTCGAGGTGGTAGTCGTCCCAGAACTGGATCTGGGAGATCCCCGTGATGGCCCACTCGCTGTCACTGAAGATGATGTGTCCCCTGGTGACATCGACCTGTTGGTTCAGGTAGAACTGGATGCCGTTCATCCAGCTGACGCTATCGGCCAGCGTCTTGACAAGCCCGAGGGTGTCGTCGGCTTCGACAATTGCCTGGTTGAGGAGCGGAGCGGCCCGCTCGACAGGAGTGGCGAGGATGAAATGGTCGCCGGACACCGTCGCGGCGCCGGTTTCGGGGTGACTGACATCGATGCTGGTGATCTTCCCCTCCTCGAGTGTGATGTTCCTCACCCGGGTCCCGTGGTGGTACTCGACGCCCATTGAGCGGAGGTGCTCGAGCCAAGGAGTGAGCCAGACGTCGTTGGTCGGCCCGTTGAGTACCCGGTCTGTTTGGCCACCGGGGGTCATCATCGTGTAGAGGAGTTGGAGGAGGATGTCGCCACCGGTCTTGGTGCTCGCTGAACGGGCCTGGGCAGCAACAAGAGTCCGGGTGAGGCCAGCCACCAGGAGGGTCTGGTAGGTCCTGCTGAATCGATCGGCGTCGAGGTAGTCCCACCAACTGAGCCGCTCGTAATCGGTATAGCGTCTCTCCCTACAGCTGGTCATCAGCTGCCACATCCGCTCGGCGAAGAACTCCTCCTCTTCGGTAGTCAGTCCCACATCGATGCCGCCGTGGAGGTCCTTGACGATGACCTCGAGGTCCGAAAGCGACCGGGGAAAGCTGGCATCGGTGATGATCGGCTCTTTGTCGTAGCGAGCGATCATCACCCTTTCGGTGCTCACCAGATTGTCGAGACACCCACGTTTGCTCAGGGTCCCATCG
>Ga0299907_10000072_pt1 | contig 35040 bp, 33 predicted proteins | sample RVTome_16_FD_198680 | JGI IMG/M metagenome (GOLD analysis project Ga0299907, IMG submission 198680) | Soil microbial communities from uranium-contaminated site in the Upper Colorado River Basin, Wyoming, United States - RVT152D67 (version 2) ...
CTCCCGGCCCGAGCGTGTTTTCCAGCTCGGCCATCCCGATCTGAGGACGGCCTTCCCGCCACTTCGATCGCTTACCACCCGCCGCCACAACCTGCCCGTGGCGACCAGCTCCTTCATCGGCCGGGAGCAGGAGCTGGCGGCGGTCAGCGACCTGGTCCGCAGCTCCCGGTTGGTGACCTTGATCGGAGTCGGGGGCGTGGGCAAGACCCGCCTCGCCCTCCAGGTGGGGGCGGGCGTGCTCGAGGGCTATCCCGACGGAGTGTTCCTGGTCGACCTGGCCCCGTTGGCCGACCCGGAGCTGGTCGCCGCCCAGGTCGGCCGGGCCATCGGCGTGGTGGAGTCCCAGTCCCGGCGCGACCCCGAGGCCCTGGTGGACGGGCTCTGCGACTACCTCGGGGGACGGACCATGCTCTTACTCCTCGACAACTGTGAGCACCTCATCAACGCCGTCGCCCGTCTGGGGGACGCCATCCTGGCTCGCTGCCCCGACGTGGCCGTCCTGGCCACCAGCCGAGAACCGCTCGCCATCAGGGGCGAGATCCTCTGGCGGGTACCGCCCCTGGCCATGCCGTCCTCCGAGGCGGAGACGGCCGGCGCCGTTCCCGGCGGTGACGCCGTCACCCTGTTCTGCGAGCGGGCCCGGGCGGTCGACGCCGCCTTCGTGCTCGACAGCGACAACGCCGCCGCCGTCGCCCGCATCTGCCGCCGTCTGGACGGGATCCCGCTGGCCATGGAACTGGCCGCCGCCCGCATCGGGGTGCTGACCGCGGATCAGGTCGCCGACCGGCTCGATGACTGCTTCCGGCTGCTGAGCGCCGGCCCCCGCACGGCGGCGGCGCGCCAGCAGACGCTCCGGGCCACCATGGACTGGAGCTACGGGCTGCTCTCCGCCGCCGAGCAGGTGCTGCTGCAACGACTCTCGGTCTTTGCCGGCGGCTTCGACCTGGAGGCGGTCGAGGGCGTGACCGCCGATGGGGAGGTCATCGCCGTCGAGGCGGTCCTGGACCTCCTCGCCCGCCTGGTTGACAAGTCCCTGGTCAGCGTGCGGGGTCACGGCCGGGAGGCCCACTACCGCCTCCTGGAGACCGTCCGTCAGTACGCCGCCGAGAAGCTGGCCGAATCGGGCGCGGCGGAGGAGGGCGGGCGCCGGCACCGGGACTACTACCTCGACGTGGCCCACGCCTACCTGAACGGTGACCCGTTCAGCGACGCCTTCTGGCTCGTGCGTTTCCCGCTCGACCTCGCCTACGACAATTTCCGCGCCGCCCTGGAGTGGTCGCTGACGCACGACGACGCCGAGGCGGTTCAGCACCTCGTCGTCACACTCGGGATCTACTGGGTTCTGGGCGGTTACCTCGTGGAGGGCCGGGCCCGGCTGGAACAGGCGATCGCACTCACGGGCAGCGGAGGCCGGGCCCGGATGCGGGCCTTGAACCTGCTCGGCTTCCTTGTGATTCAGCAAGGCGAGATGGACCTATCGATGGCTCTTCACACCGAGGCTCTGGCCTTGGCCCGGCGGGCGGGGGAAACCGGTGAGGAGGGGATGGGCGTCTTCTTCATCGGGGTACGGGTCCTCCAGCAGGGGGAGGTCGATCGGGCTGCCCAGCTGTTCGGCGAGGCGTCAGAGTGCTTCCGATCCGTCGGGTCGAATCCCGGCATCGCCTGGTGCGAGATGATGCTGGGCTGGGTCGCCGTCGCCCGAGGCGATCAACTCGCCGCACGTCGCCATTTCGAGACCGCCATGGAACTCGGCGGACCCGCAGCCGGCAACCTCTGGGCGCACGCCCTCGGCGGCGCGGCGCTCCTGGCCGCCGAGGCCGGCGACGGCGAGCGAGCTCAGGTCCTGGCCGGGGAGGCAGTCGAGGCGGCGAGGCGGCTCGGGCTGCAGACGATTCTGGTGATGACTCTGACCCGGGCCGCGGAAGTCGGGGTCCTTCTCGGCCGGTGGGATTGGGCCGGGACCGTGCTGGCCGAGCTGTTCACGGTCCTGCGGAACACCGGGGGCCGATCGTTCCTGGCCGACGCCCTGGAGATGGCCGCCCTGCTCCAGGAGGCCCGTGGCCATCCCCGCTCGGCGGCCCAGCTGTTCATTGCCGGCCAGCGTGTGCGAGAGGAATCGAATGAAACACCGGACCGTCGACCGGCGACCCCACTGCTCGAGGCGTGCCGTGACCGGCTGGCGGCCACCTTGGACGCGGAGTCTCTCCGGCACGACCGGAGCCCGGGCGCGGCGCCGACATCCCGGGGTGCCGCCGGTTTCGCATTGCAGGAGCTGGAGGCTCCACCCGATCAAGGGACATCGGGCCGCCGCCGGGGTCTCTCCGTAGTGACCGTCGCACCCATGTCTGGGCTCCTCCGCCGGGCGGGAAGGCAGTGGCTCGTCGGCTATGGCGACGCGCGTTTCGAGGTTCCCGACGCCAAGGGACTCGGCTATCTCGCCCGTCTGCTGGCGGAACCCGATCGGGAGATCCATGTTCTCGACCTCATGGGGGCCGGGTCTTCCGCGGACCGGGGCCATGCCGGGCCCGTGCTCGACGACCAGGCGAAGTCGGCCTACCGCCGGCGGGTGCGCGAGCTCGAGGAGGAGATCGAGGAGGCGAAGGGCTGGAACGATGCCGAGCGGGCCGCTCGGGCCGAGATCGAGCTGGAAGCGGTCATCCACGAGCTGGCGGCGGGAGTGGGACTCGGCGGACGAGACCGGGTGGTGGCCTCCGCCGCCGAGCGGGCCCGGGTCAGCGTCCGGAAGGCGATCACCGCCGCTGTGAGCCGCCTCGGCGAGCGCCATCCCGAGCTGGGGCTGCTCCTCTCGACCACGGTGAGGACGGGCATGTACTGCCGTTACACCCCCGATCCGCGCCTGCCGGTGACGTGGGATCTCTGATTCCGGCGGTGGAACATTGTTCCGTCCGGTTTCACGCCTCTGGAGTCGAGAGGCAGAACCTGCGGACGAGGAGGGCGGTCGGTGATGGACTTTGAGGATCTGCTGTCGGCCTATCTGTCGTGGGACTACGACATGGTGATGGCGACCTTCGCCGCCCCCGGGACCTGGCCCCCGCCGCCGGCACCGACCACCGCCCCCGCCCGCCGGCTCCGGGATGCAAGCGGCCCGATCGCCGAGCACGCCATCTGGTCGGCGACCACCAATGAGGTTCTGGCCAAGCTGGGGCTGAGCTTCGTGCCCGGCTATCTGTGGGGCCGCGCCGCAGGGCTGGGCGACCCCTCGGTGGAAGTGGTGGCCTCGGCGTTCGGGGTCTACCTCCCGCGGCTGGTCACGGCGCTCTACGACGAGGCTCGCCGCCAGTGCGGCCGGGCCGGGTTCCTCGCCGCCCGGGAGGAGGCCACCATCGCCAGCTTGCACGAGATCCTCGGCGACGCCGACGTCGCCGGAGCGGTGGCCGTATTGCGCCGGGGTGTGGAGGCGGCTGACGCCACGGGCCGGCCGCTGTACGCCGGCCTTCGTTCCCTGGGCTGGCCGGAAGACCCCATGGGGCAGCTCTGGCGGGCCTGCGAGCTGCTCCGTGAGCACCGCGGTGACAGCCACACCGTCGCCTGGGTCGCCGCCGGGTTGGGGCCGGCGGCCGTCAACGTGCTGACCGAGCTGTGGCTCGGCATGCCCCTCGGCCTCTACACCGCCATGCGGCGGGGGTGGTCCGAGGCTGACATCGCCGCCGCCGTGGCCGAGCTGGCCGCCCAGGGGCTGGTGGCGGGGGCAGAGATCACGCCCGCCGGCCGTGATCTGAGAGACCACATCGAGGACCGGACGGACGCACTCGAGCAGCCGGTCATCGACGCCATCGGTGATGACTTCGAGCCGCTGGTGCGAGCCCTCGACGACTGGTCGGCGGCCATCGCCGGCAGCGGAGCCTTCCCGCCGGGGACCTACCCGTTGGGCTGACGGCCCGGACGTAGCTCACCCAACGACGTCCCCAACACGGCCACGGGCCCGGCACCGTCGAGGAGTCGCGCTCGCCGCGCTTCCGGCCCGGCGACCGGGTCCTGGTGAACGGCTACGGGCTGGGTGAGACGCACTGGGGCGGCTACACCCAGCGCCAGCGCCTCCGCTCGGAATGGCTGGTGCCCGTCCCCGAGACCTTCACCCTCGAGCAGGCCATGGCCATCGGGACCGCCGGCTACACCGCCATGCTGTGCGTGATGGCCCTGGAGGAGGCCGGCCTCGTCCCCGACGGCAACGAGGTCCTGGTCACCGGGGCCGGTGGCGGCGTGGGCAGTGTGGCGGTGGCCCTGCTCGCCGGCCTCGGCCACCGGGTGGCGGCCTCGACCGGCCGTCCGGAGCTCGAGCCCTACCTCCGGGCGCTGGGAGCCGACCGGATCGTGGCCCGCTCCGAGCTCGCCCGACCCGCCGACCTGCCCCTGGAGGAGGAGCGCTGGTCCGGCGTGATCGACACCGTGGCCGGGGAGACCCTGGCCAACGCCCTCCGCCAGACCCGCTACGGCGGAGCCGTCGCCGCCGTCGGGGTGGCGAGCAGCCTCGAGCTGACCACGTCCATGATTCCCCTGGTGGTGCGCGGCGTCCGGCTCCTCGGAGTGGACTGCGTGATGTGCCCGATGGCCCGCCGGCTGGAAGCCTGGCGGCGCCTGGCGCAGGACCTTCCCATGAAGGCGCTGGACTCCATGACCTCCGTCGAACCGCTGGGCAACGTCCTCAAGCTGGCCGAGGCGATCCTCGCCGGGCAGATCCGGGGCCGGGTGGTCATCGACGTCAATGCCTGACGCACCCGGGAGCGAGGTTGCCCTCCGGCGAGGGTCAGCGCTCGCCGGGGGGCGGCTCCAGGGCGTAGCCGTGAGCGGCGTAGTCGTAGCCGCCCAGCTCGAGGCGGTCGAGGGTCGGGTCCTGGGGGGAGGCGTAGTAGGCCCGGATCTCGGAGATGAGCCCGGTGGGGGCGTCGAAGACGTACCACTCGTCGCCCCGCAGCACCTTGCCGTCCTTGGTCTTGAAGTGGGTCCACTCGATGACGGCCTGCCTGGTTCCGGGGTCGCAGACGATCCGGTCGATGGTCCAGTAGGAACCGATGGTCTCTACCGCCTTGCGCCACTTCTCACCGATGGTCGTCGCGCCCCGGAAGGGCCCGTCGTACATGCCGGGCGGGAAGTAGTGCACGGCGTCGGGGACGAAGCAGGCGGCGATCCCGTCCACGTCGGCGGCGTTGCAGGCGTCGAAGTAGCGGCGGATGAGGGACTCCATCCGCTGCCGCTCGGCCACGGCGTCACCGCCGTCGCCGGTGCCCTCCACCGCTGCCACCCGGGCACTGGCGGTGTTGAGCCGGATCTCCCGGGCCTCCTGGTAGGCGTCGGATCGGTAGAAGCCGAGCGCCGCTTCGAGGGTGTCGAACTCGAGCAGCACCAGGCGGGGGTGCCAGTCGCCCTCCAGGGCTTCCAGGGCGCCACCCCGCACCAGGTACCGACCCCCGTGGTCGGCGATGGCCGCCGCGGCCAGGCGCTTGAACTCCTCGTAGCCGTCCGGGTCGGTGACCTCGGCGTCCATGATCACGTAGCCGGGCATGGCAGCCTCCTCCTGGCGGGCGCCGGCTCACAACCCGAGGTGCTTCCGCACCTGGGCGGTGCTGCCGGCCGGATCGACGAGGTCGAAGAGCACCGCCGGCAGGCCGGCGGCCTCGGCCCCGCTCACGTTCTCGAGGAGATCGTCGACGAACAGCACCGCCGCGGCGGGAAGGCCGAGCCGGTCGACGGCGGCGGTGTAGGCCACCGGGGCGGGCTTGCGGGCGCCGAGCGAGGCGGCGTCGAAGAAGGTCCCGATCCGCCGGAAGAACGGAACCTCGTCGACCCAGCCGGCGCCGTGGTAGGTGGTGAGGTCATTGGAGAGCATCGCCGTGCGCACGCCGGCGGCGGCCGCCTCGTCCACCAGGGCCACGATCTCGGGGCGGAGGAACTCCGTCTCCGGCCCGGCATAGGTGGTCGGCCACAGCTCCTGGACCGTGAGATCGGCCCGCCCGGCGAGGCGGCCGATCTCCTCCGTCCACGCTGTCCAGTACGCCGTCTCGGACAGCTCACGGCGCTCCACCCGGTCCCAGTCGGGGTCGGGCGCCGGCCCGAAGGGGCCACCGCGGGCGATGGCCCCCGGGGCCAGGCCGAGCCGCGACTCGATCAGGTCCCGCAGCTCGAAGGCGTGGCGGATGACCACGCCACCGACGTCGAGGAGGAGCCCGGAGACGGGGAGCCGAGCGACGCTCATGGATCGAGGGCCAGGCGCCCGCGCTCGAGCAGCAGCCCGTCGAATGACGCCACGGGGCTCACAGCTCCATGACGACGGCTTTGGGCTCGGTGCAGAACTCCCGGGAGAAGTCGCCGCCCTCCCGGCCGATGCCGGAGTCGCCCACGCCGCCGAAGGGGGCCCGCAGGTCGCGTACGAAGAAGCAGTTGACCCACACCGTGCCCGCCCGCAGCCGGGCCGCCACCCGGTGGGCCCGGCGCACGTTCTCGGTGAAGAGCATGGCGTTGAGCCCGTAGGGGGTGTCGTTGGCCAGGGCGACGGCCTCGTCCTCCGAGTCGAAGGGCGTCACCGTGACTACGGGGCCGAAGATCTCCTCCCGGCACAAACGGGAGTCTTCGGGGGCGTCCACTACCACGGTGGGGCGCACCACCCAGGTGCCGTCGTCCGCTGCCCCGCCGCACAGGATCCGGCTGCCGTCGCTGCCGATGCCGTCGAGGTAGCCGGTCACCTTGTCGTAGTGGGTCTTCGACGCCAGCGGCCCGATTTCGGTGGCGGCGTCCCGGGGGTCGCCGCAGCGCATGGCCGAGGCGGCCTCGGTGAAGCGCCCGACGAAGTCGTCGTAGACGGGACGCGCCACGTAGAGGCGGCTCCCGGCCAGGCACACCTGGCCGGCGTTGGTGAAGATGGCCTTGAGGGACCAGCCCACCGCCTTGTCCAGGTCGGCGTCGGCGAAGACGAGGTTGGCGCCCTTGCCGCCCAGCTCGAAGCTGACCGGCGTGAGGTTGGCCGCCGCCGCCCGGGCGATGGCCCGCCCGGTGGCGGACTCGCCGGTGAAGGTGATGCGGTCCACGCCGGTGTGCTCGGTCAGCCACTGGCCGGCCGAGTCGGGGCCGAACCCGTGGACCACGTTGAGGACACCGGGGGGCAGGCCCGCCTCCAGGGCCAGGGAGGCCAGCAGCGATGCGGACGCCGGCGTGTCCTCGGCCGGCTTGAGCACGACCGTGTTGCCCCAGGCCAGGGGCGGTGCCACCTTCCACGTCTCGAGCATGAGCGGGAAGTTCCAGGGGGCGATGGCTGCCACCACCCCCACCGGCTCGTAGCGGGTGTAGGCGTGGTGGGGCGAGTCCATGGGATAGACGTCGGCGGTGGACAGGCGGGCGTGGTCGGCGAAGAAGCGGAAGTTCTGGGCCGCCCGGGGCACGTCTTTGTGCCGCATGTCGGCTAGGGGCTTGCCCATGTCCGAGGTGTCGGCCTCGGCCAGCTCCTCAATGTGGCTCTCGATGAGCTCGGCCAGGCGGTGGAGGATCCGGCCCCGCTCGGCGGCGCCCATTCGCGGCCACGGTCCATTGTCGAAGGCCCGCCGGGCGGCCGCCACCGCCGCCTCCACGTCGGCCCGGGTGGCGAGGGCCACCTCCTCCCATGGCGCCTGGCGCCAGGGGTCGACGGTCTCGAAGGTGCGGCCGTCCGAGGCCTTGCGGGCCTCGCCGTCGATGACGTGGGTGATCACGATCCCGCGGAGGCCTTGGCCTGGCGGTCGGACATCAGCTCGCCGCCGGCCATGAACTCCGTCGGCTGCATCTCGGTGATCCACACCCGGATCGAGGCCAGCGGTGCCCCGATGGACTCCTCGGCGGCCTTGGTCAGGGCGGCCATGAGCGCCTTCTTCTGCTCGTCGGTCCGCCCCGCCGCCAGGTGCACGTTGATCAGTGGCATATTCCGCTCCTCACTCGGCCTCGTGGCCGATCATCCGCTCCACAGACGTGACGTCGCCGGCCCACCCGCAGGACCGGCACCAGCAGTGGAACACCCGCTCGTCCGCCGTCCAGTACTCGACCACCAGCCCGCCGTCGCCCGTCACCCCGGCGCCGCACCGGGGACAGAACGACGGCGAATCCACCGCATGGGCCATGGCGTCCTCGGCGAACCAGCGGCTGTTCATCCCGGGGACACCCCGGACCCCGGGCTAGCCAACGCCCTGGCTGTCCCGCGCCGCGGCGGCGTCGAGGTGGAGCTTGAGCAGGGCGTCGCGCTGGGGGCTGTAGCGGGCGAACCCCTGGCTGATCCACTGGACGGCGAAGTCCTCCCACTTGGCCCCGAACTTGTCCTTCTCGGAGGGCAGATTGATGCGCTCGTGGGGTTCCCGGATGACGGCCAGGGGATCCCTGCCTTCGGCCACGGCCGCCATCTGCTCCCGGTACATGCGGCGCATGGTGACGATGCCGATGTCGGACTTGCCGATGTGCTCCACCGTCCGGTCGGTGATCGGACCCTGGGTCACCCAGGCCATGATGTCCTGGCCCTCGACGTAGTCGGTGATGTGCCGGCCGTTCTCGTCCAGGAAGGGGATCTCGTAGGCGGGGATCGACGCCTGGTCGGGGATCGCCACCCCCGGCGGACAGTGGACGGTGTAGAGGATGAACCAGGTGGTGGTGTCGTCCACCGGCACCCGAATCTGCATCTGCTCGATGTAGGCGCCCCCCACCCGCATCTTGTAGGGGAACACCAGCGGGTGGCCGACCTTCCAGTCGTCGGCGTCCTCGCTCTGGCCCTCGTACAGGCGGCGCTTGATGATTCCGTGCTCGAAGGGGTCGAAGGCGATCTTGACGTGCTTGCGCTGGAAGCTGGGCGGCGCCTCGAAGCCTTTCTGCTCGGCCAGGAAGGCGAAGTAGCGCCCGTGGAGCCATTCCACGTGGTGGGGGTCGACGGCGTTCTCCATGATCTGGAGCCAGCTGCAGGGCAGCTGGGCGTGGCCGATGTCCCGCAGGCCGTCCATGACGTAGACGTCGTAGCGGGGCAGCTCGGGGACGGGGTCGGGCCCGATGTAGGCCCACACCAGGCCCCCCAGCTCCTGGGCCCTTCCCGCCTGGGCGGTGACGCGGCCCTTGAACACCGACTTGTCCGGCTCGGCGGGCTGGTCGACGCAGGCGCCCTCGCAGTCGAAGAGCCAGCCGTGATAGCCGCAGCGCAGCCCGTCCTCCTCCACGATGCCGTAGACGAGGGACGCCCGGCGGTGGGGGCAGTGCTCCCCCAGGATGCCGTAGCGCCCCGACGGCGTCTTGAACACGGCGAAGTCCTCGCCCAGCAGTCGGGCCTTCTTCACCGGGAACTCGTCCAGGTCCGACGTCAGCGCCACCGGATACCAGTAGCGCCGCAGCATGTCGCCCATGGGCGTCCCCGGCCCGACCCGGGTGAGGGCCTCGTTCTGCTCGGCGGACAGCATCCTCTTCTCGCCTCCTCAGTCGTCCAGGAGGGTGACGGTGCCGTTGCTGCCGTCGACCCTGATCCGCTGGCCGGTCTTGATCTGACTGGTGCCGAAGGCGGTGCCCGTCACCGCGGGCAGGCCGTACTCCCGGCAGACGATGGCGGCGTGGCTCATCATGCCGCCGATGTCGGTGACGGTGGCTCCGATCTTGCCGAAGATGGGCGCCCATGACGGGGCGGTGAGGGGTGCGACCAGGATCTCGCCGTCCTCCACCTCGCTGATCTGGTCGGCGGAGAAGATGACCCGGGCGGGTCCCTCGGCCACTCCGGGCGAGGCGGCGAAGCCCGAAAGCCCTCCGCTGGCGTCGGTGCCGCCGCCCAGCCAGGCCTTGACCGAGTCGGTGGTGATCCCCCACAGCATGATGGTGAACGGCTCGGTCACCACCTCGGGCGGGTTGCCCAGCGCCTTGGGGGGCGACCACTGGCGCAGGGCCTCGAGGATGCCCTTGCGGCGTTCCACCTCCCGGGGCCAGTACTGCGGGCCCCGGGGCGACACCCCCACCGCCCAGGACGCGTAGTAGTCGACGAGGGCGTCGGGCACCTCGTTGCGCCTGAGGTAGAAGACGTCGTCGGCCTCGGTGACGAACCCCTCCTTGGCCAGCACCCGCCCCAGGTCCCGCATCTTGCGCCACAGCACCGAGTGGCTCCAGTGCTCGACGTAGAAGTTGTGGTTCTCCACGTAGGGGAACACGGTGCGGGCCAGGCCCAGCTTGCCGGCGAAGGCGGCCCGGTCCTCGTCGGTGGCGAGCAGCTCGGTGTACTCGGCCGCGATCCGGTCGCGTTCGGCCCGCACCTGCTCCACGGGCCGGTCGATGTTCTCGCCCGCGGCCAGCTTGGCCACGTAGTTGCCGATGAACCCGAAGGGGATGGACAGGTGCTCGATCCAGATCCGGTCGGTGTGGTAGAAGCCCGAGCCCGAGGAGAAGTTGAACCAGGGATGTTTCACGCCCTCGAACCGTTCCAGCCACTGCTGACCGGCCGGGGTGGACCGGAGCTCGGTCATGACGGCTTCGGCGTCGTCGGTGACGGCGAAGGCCTTCTCCACCCCGAGCTCGATGGCCGCCCGGGACAGCGCCTTGAGCTCGTCGTCGGGCCGGAACAGGTCGACGTCCACTCCCGCCACCATCTTGGCGATGGACAGGTCGGGGATGCCGGGGAAGGCCTGCTTGCAGAACCCGAAGTAGTCGAGGTAGGCGGCGTAGCCGAGGTTGAGGAACTCGAAGTGGTACTGCCACAGCTTGAGGGCCAGGTCGATGAGCCGGTGGTAGGAGACGATGAGCGTGAGTCCCGAGCCGGTGCCGTGCCCCTCGGTGACGACCTCCAGGTCCTCCTTCTCGGGCAGCGCTTCGAAGCGCACCGACTCCATCTCGTCGATGAGAACCTTCATCTTCTCCATCCACTGGCCGTAGAGGCGGTCCCAGTTGCCGAAGTAGAAGCCGGCCCGCTCCAGGAAGTGGGGGACCCTGGCCTCGATCTCGGCCGGGTCGGCCACCCCCACCGGCGACAGGTAGCCGTATCCGTTGAGGATGCGGGCATCCACGCCGAGGGCGGGGGGGATGAGGTAGTGGCGGGTGTTGTACTGGGAGAGGGCGGCGATGGCGTACTCGAAGAAGGTGGCGTCCCAGGGGGTCATGACCGTGGGCCAGTGGATGCCGTCCTGGAACCAGAACATGGAGTCCTCGTAGGCCCGGCGGTCCTCGGAGAACACCATGTAGTAGGGGTAGAGCTCCTCCCACCCCTCGGCACCGGGGGGCGTCTCGATCTCGAACGGGCTCGGGAACCGGTCGCTCATCGTTGCTCTCTCCTGTCTCAGGTAGCCGACTGCGCCACGTCAGTGGCGCTGGAGGTGGGGCAGGGGCCCCCGCCGACGCTGCGATGAGCCGCCAGGCGAAGAGCCATCATCACTGGGGGCGGGTGTGGATAGGGGCGCACAGGGTGGAGACGATGCTCTCCATGACGTTGGTCGAGGTGGCCACCGGCTGGCGGACCTGACGGCTCCAGACCGTCTCCGGCCGGGACTGGAGCAGGACCACGTTGTCGGCGGACGGCAGTTCGCTGTCGAGCGCCCACTCGATGTCCTGGGGACAGCCGTAGTGCCGTTCGGCCTGGCGGGCCAGCCGGGCCACGGCCTTGATCTCGGCGTCGGCCAGGCACGGACCGGTGGCCCGCTCGCCGGAGAGCTCGACCCGCTCGACCCGGTCTCCCTCCACCCGCAGCTCGACCGTCTTGTTCGACACCTTCCGGCTGGTGATCTCGAAGAGCACCTTGTCGACCAGGTAGTTGTCGGGTGTCACTTCGCCGGAGACGACCGGCTCACCCAGGCCCCAGCTGGCGTCGATGGCCACCTGCGACCGGTCCCCGTTGGTGGGGTTGAGGGTGAAGGCCACCCCCGAGGCGATGGGTCGCACCATCTTCTGGACGCCCACGCTCATGGCCACCACCGTGTCGGCGTAACCCGACGCGGCCCGGTAGGAGATGGCCCGGGCCGTCCACAGGCTCGACCAGCACCGCACCACGTGGCGGGCCACCTCTGTCGCGCCGCGCACCCACAGGAAGCTGTCATGCTCGCCGGCGAAGCTGGCGTCGGGAGCGTCCTCGCAGGTGGCCGAGGACCGCACGGCCACGGGGAGCTCGTCGACCCCGCAGCAGTTGCAGAGCCGGTCGTAGGCGACAGCCACCGCTTCCGCCAGTCCCGTGGCCAGGGGAGCGGCTTCGATGCGGGCCCGCACCGCGGCCGAGATCGGTTCTAGGGCGGCGGGGTATTGGAGGTCGGCTTGGGAGAGGAGGTCCCCCACCTCGCGGCGCATGTCGGGGTCGGCCACATGTTCGGTGAAGGCCCTGGTGGTGACGGCGAAGCCGGGCGGCACGGCCAGCCCGGCGCCGGTCATCTCCCCCAGGCTGGCGTTCTTCCCTCCCACCGACAGCGACTGCTCGGGTGTGTACTCATCAAAGTGCACCACGTAGGGCATCGACTTCTGCCTCCCCCCATTTGGGCAGCTCGTCCATCGGTGGAACGTGGACCTCGGTGACGCGGTTGCGGTAGGCGACCAGAGCCTCCTTGGCGCCTTCCTTGACCGAAACCACCACCTCTTCCAGGTTGTAGGGCTCGCCCGGGTCGTAGCCGTGGGCCCAGGTGGCGAAGGCCCGGATGGGCCCCGAATGGGTGGCGGCCACGATCACGGTGCCGGGCGCCTCCTCCTCCACCAGTCGGGTGATGGCCGACCAGAAGCGCCGGACGCACGACACCGGCGGCTCGAAGTGGAGCATCGGGATGGTCAGCCAGTGGTGGATGGGGTCGGCGCCGGCCACCTGGGTGCGCCAGAAACGGTCGATCTCCACCAGCCACAGGGGTCGGTCGCCCAGGGCCACCCGCTCGTAGCCCTCCATCACCGACTGGTACTCCCGGAAGGCGGCGGTGACGTCGCGCAGGCCCGAGGGCGTGGCCACCTGGAAGTTGGCCAGCTCCGGAAGGGCATCGGGGCCGGTGATCTCCGCCTGGCGGCCCCACTGCTCCAGCCCGTCCAGCAGGCCCCGGTGCATGTGCTCGGCGGTCTGGCGGGCCCGGGCGGTGTCGGCGCAGACGAGGTGCACCCGGTCACCCTCCCGGACCCCCTTGGAGATGTCGAAGCCCCGCCGGTGCGCCTGCCAGCCACCGAGGGGAGTCAGCCCGGAGTCGGTCGAGTAGCCCTGGGTTTCGCCGTGGCGGACGAGGCGGACGCTGACCCGCAGCGGGATGCGGGCTTCGAGGGGGGCCACGATCTCCTTGGATCGGGCCACCTCGGCGTACTTGGCGTTGAACCCCTGGGGTTCGGAGGGCAGTGAGTCGAGGGCGAGGGGCGCCGCCCGGCGTTCCCGGAAGCGTCGCAGGTACAGGGGGATGCTCTCGTCGGCGGGCGCGCCGCCGTCGTCGCCACCGGGGCGCTGGCGCGCCTGGCGCTCCAGGTAGCGGGCCAGATACAGGGGCGCCTCGTAGCGCTCGGTGCGGGGCAGGTTTCCGCCCGGCCCGCCGTTGCCGGTGCTGTTCCCGGATTCGCTCATGAGTGGACGGTGAAGAACCGGTCGTTGACCTGGCCCTCGTAGTAGAAGATGGCCCGGCCCATCTGCTCCTCGGTCCAGGTGATCGTCTCGAAGTCGGGATCGACCCAGTAGCCGCCGGTGAAGACCTCGTTGCGGTTCCCCACCGGATCGAAGAAGTAGATGGTGTAGCCCCGGGTGACGCCGTGGCGGGTGGGGCCAACGTCGATGGGAACCCCGTGGTAGGCCAGGGTGTCGGCCGCCGTCCGCACCTCGTTCCAGTCGTCCAGCCAGAAGGCGAAGTGATGCAGGCCGCCGTTGGGCCCGGTCACGAAGGCGATGTCGTGGGGAGTGTGGGAGCGTTCCAGGAAGGTGGCCAGCTGGTGACCGTCCCGGGCCAGGATCTGCTCGGTGAGGTGGAAGCCGAACCGCTGGAAGAACTCGGTGGACTCGTCCACGTCCTCGGCCGTGAGAAAGACGTGGTCGACCCGGGGCGGGGCGATCCCCACCAGGGACTGGGGCCGGGGGGCCGGGTTCATGCGGGGCAGCATGTTGCCCACCTGCTGCATGCCGAAGACGAGCTCCATCACGTGTCCGGACGGGGTGTCGAAGCGCACCGCGGCGCCGTGACCGGGAGCCAGCTCCCCGGGGGAGAACCGCTTCACGGTCGAGCCCATGGACTCGACCAGCGACTCGGCCGCGGCCAGGTCATCCTCGTGCTCGACCTTGAAGCCCATGTGCTCCAGGCCGTAGGTCGGGGCGAAGCGCAGGATGACGGAGTGGTGCTGGTGCTCGTCCCAGCACTTGAGGAACACCCGGTCCGGTTCCCGGGCCGTCTCGATCAGCCCAAGGACCTCGGTGTAGTAGGCCGTGGCCAGCTCCAGGTCGGGGACCCGGACCTCCACATGCGACAGCCGCAGGATGCCCATCGCTCGCTCCTAGGTATGGGTTCTGAGGAAGCGGGTGTTGATCTCGCCCTCCCAGTAGAAGAGGCCCCGGCCGAACTGGTCCTCGGTCCAGGTGATGGTGGGGAAGTCGGGGTCGACGGCGTAGCCGCCGGTGAAGACCTCGTTGCGGATCCCGAGCGGGTCGAAGAAGTAGATGGTGTTGCCCCGGGTGATGCCGTGCCGGGTCGGCCCGGCGTCGAGCTCGATGCCGTTGTAGGCCAGGATGTCCGCGGCCTTGCGCACGTGGTCCCAGTCGTCGAGCCAGTAGGCCATGTGGTGGAAGCCGCCGTTGGGTCCCACCACCACGGCCAGGTCGTGGGGGGTACCCGAGCGCTCCAGCCACACTCCCAGCTGGTGACCGTTGCCGTCGAGCAGCTGCTCGGTGAGGCGGAAGCCGAGCACGTCCATGTAGAACCGGCACGCCTCCCCCACCTCCTCGGCGGTGACCAGCATGTGGTCCATGCGGGGCGGGGCGATCCCCGGCAGCCCGACCGGCATCGGAGAGGGGTTCAGCTTGCCCAGCAGCCCGCCCACCTTCTCCACGTCGTGGACGAGCTCCATCAGCTGTCCCGACGGGGTCTCGAAGCGGATGGACTCGCCCTGGCCGACCTGCTCGCCCTTCGACACCCGGCGGACGGCGTAGCCGTAGGTCTCCACCCGGCGCTCGAGCTGGGCCAGGTCGTCCTCGGCCTCCACCTTGAAGGACATCAGGTCGAGGCCGTTGCGGCTGGCGTAGCGGAGACGCAGGGAATGGTGGTCGGCCTCGTCCCAGCACTTGAGGTAGGCGCTCTCCTCGTCCCCCTCGACCAGCTGCATGCCGATGACCTCGGTGTAGTAGGCCGTGGCCAGGTCGAGGTCGGGGACCCGGAGATCGACGTGGGCGAGGCGGAAGATTCCCATGCGTTCCTCCTTGCGTGCTGGGCGAGAGTACGCGAGGATCATCCCGCATGCAAGACCGCTGTCCCGTATAAAGGAACACAACGGGAATATGGCCAGGAAGACCGCCAGCCCCGAGGAGATGCGCCAAGCGGTGGCCGACTACGTCGCCGCCGTCCACCGTGCCTATCTCGCCTCCACGGCCGATCTGTCGCCGGCCGTGGCCGGGGCGCTGCCCCTCCTGGCCGCAGAAGACGGGTTCTCGGTCCTGGCGGTCGGGGCCGGGGATCTGCACCTCATCGCCACTCTCCAGGCCCTGCCGACGGCCCGGGCGGGCGAGGTCGAGGTGCCCGACCAGACAGGCGGACTGCGCTGGCGGCTGTGCTTCTACGACTCGGTGGTGATGCCCGAGCTGGGAACGCTCGCCCCGGGGCGCGGCTCCGTCACCGCCGAGGAGGTCCGGCGCCTGCTCGGGGTGGGGACGTGGCTCTATCACCTGGTGTTGTCGCCCGCCGCCGGCCTGTCGGCCCACAACGCCGTCCACGCCGGCACCGCTCTGGGCCATGGCCACGCCCGGGACGTGCTCGCCACCCAGGCCGGAAGCCGGTGAGCGCCACCGGCGAAGGCACCCAGCTGCTGTCCTCGGTGCAGAACGCCCTGCGGGTCCTCGACTGCTTCAGCGCCACGGAGCGGGACCTCGGCGTCTCGGAGCTGGCCCGGCGCCTGGGGGTGGGCAAGAGCACCGTCCACCGCCTGTGCACCACGCTGGCCGCCGGCGGGCTCCTCGACCACAACCCGGACACCGGGCGCTACCGCCTCGGGCTGCGCCTCTACGAGCTGGGTGCCCTCGTCGGGGTGCACATGGACCTCCACGAGGCCGCCATCCCCTTCCTCAACGAGGTCCGCAACCGCACCGGGGAGACCGTGCAGCTGGCCGTCCGGGACGGCCGGGAGGTCGTCTACGTGGAGCGGCTGGAATCGAGCCACACGGTGCGGCTCTTCGGCCGGGTCGGCCACCGCAACTCGGCCCACTGCACGGCCACGGGCAAGGTCCTCCTCGCCTACCTGCCCGAAGCGGAGCTCGATGCCCTCCTCGACGGGTGGGTGATGGAGGGGCTCACCCCCTACACCATCACCGATCACGGCGACTTCAAAGCCGCCTTGGCCGAGGTGCGGCGCCGGGGCTGGGGCGAGAACGCCAACGAGGTCGAGATGGGCGTGGCCTCGGTGGCCGCCCCGGTGCGGGACAACTCCGGGCGGGTGGTGGCCGCCCTCTCAGTTGCCGGTCCCGCCATGCGCCTCGACGGGGGGTCGCTGCGCCGTTTCGCCGGCGTGGCCGTGGAGGCGGCCGACGCCGTGTCCCGCCGGCTGGGTTATCGGGGCGCCACGGAGTGGCGCCGGGAGGTGGGGCAGGGGCCCCCGCCGACGCTGCGATGAGCCGCCAGGCGAAGAGCCATAAGCAGAGCGCCACGGAGTGGCGCCGGGAGGTGGGGCAGGGGCCCCCGCCCGCACGACCATCGCCAAAGCGAGGCTCGCGACCCGCACACACCTCGGGCAGCGGATGAGCCGCCAGGCGAAGAGCCATAAGCAGAGCGCCACGAGTGGTGCCCGGAGGGAGGTCACGTGACGATCGATACCAAGGCCACGGCCGAGGCGCTGTACAAGGCGAGCCGGACCCGCACCCCGCTGCCGCCGCTCACCACCACCCATCCCGACATGACGGTGGCCGACGCCTATGCCGTGCAGTCGGAGCTGTGCGACATGCTCCTGGCCGAGGGCGACCGGGTGGTCGGCTACAAGCTGGGACTCACGTCGGCCGCGATGCAGCAGATGTTCGGGCTCGACGAGCCCGACTACGGCCCGGTGTTCGCCTCCGGGGTGGTCGACGACGGCGCCGCCGTCGACGTCGGCCGTTTCATCCAGCCCAAGGTGGAAGGGGAGATCGCCCTCATGCTCGACCGGCCCCTCACCGGGCCCGGCGTCACCGCCCTGGAGGCGTCCCGGGCCATCGCCGGGGCGGCCGCCGCCATCGAGATCGTCGACTCCCGCATCGAGGACTGGAAGATCAAGGTGCCCGACACCATCGCCGACCTCGCCTCCTCGGCGGCGGTGGTGCTCTCGTCCCGGCTCGTGCCCCTCGACGACCTCGACGTGCGCCTGATCGGGATGGTCCTCACCCGCAACGGGGAGCTGATGGGTACGGCGGCAGGGGCCGCCGCGCTCGGGAACCCCGTCCAGGCGGTGGCCTGGCTGGCCAACACCCTCGCCGTCCACGGCGTGACGCTGGAGGCGGGCCGGTTCGTGATGACGGGCGCCCTGTCCGCCGCCTTCCCCGCCCAGCCGGGCGACGTGGTCCGGGCCGAGTTCGACCGGCTCGGCCCCGTGACCGTCCGCATGACCTGAACGAGGAGACGAACCGTCGTGCCCAAGGTCCCCTGCGCCATCGTCGGTTCCGGCAACATCGGCACCGACCTGCTCATGAAACTGCAGCGCTCCCCCCTCCTCGAGCCGGTGGCCATGGTCGGGATCGACCCGACCAGCGAGGGGCTGGCCCGGGCCCGCGAGCTGGGCGTCGAAGCCAGCCCCGAGGGGATCGACTGGCTGCTGGAGCGGGCCGCCCACCTGGGGGTGGCCATCCTCTTCGAGGCCACCACGGCCCGGGTGCACGCCGCCGCCGCCCCCCGCTACCGCGAGGCGGGGATCACCGCCGTGGATCTCACCCCGGCCCACGTCGGCCCCCTGGTGGTGCCGACCGTCAACCTCGAGGAGCACCTGGGGGAGCCCAATGTGAACATGATCACCTGCGGCGGACAGGCCACGGCCCCGGTGGTGGCCGCCGTCTCCCGGGTGGGCCCGGTGCCCTACGCCGAGATCGTCTCCACGGTGGCGTCGTTGTCGGCCGGACTGGGAACGCGCCAGAACGTCGACGAGTTCACCCGTACCACCGCCCGGTCGCTGGAGGAGGTCGGCGGGGCGGCCAAGGGGAAGGCCATCTGCATCTTCAACCCGGCCGATCCGCCCATCCTCATGCGCAACACGGTGTTCTGCGCCCTGGCCGACGGCTACGACGAGGCGGCGGTGGCGGCGAGCATCGAGGCCATGGTGGCCGAGGTGGCGGAATACGTGCCCGGCTACCGGCTCAAGAGCCCGCCCGTGTTCGACCCCGGGCCCTACGCCACGCCCGGGGGCCCGGCCGCGGGCCGGGTGGTGTCCCTGCTGGAGGTGGAGGGGGCGGGCGACTGGTTCCCGCCCTACGCCGGCAACCTCGACATCATGACCGCCTCTGCCGTTCGGGTGGGCGAGGCTCTGTCTATGGCGGCGGGCACCCGGTTCCTTCGGAACACGCCCGCCGCGTGCGGTGGGGCCCCATCCCCACCGCGAACCCCTCAGGAGGTGACGCCGTGAAGCGGGATTTCCGCCTCACCGACTCGACCCTGCGGGACGGCTCCCACGCCCTGGCCCACCAGTTCACCCCCGACCAGGTGCGGTCAGTGGTGTCGGCCCTCGACGCCGCCGGGGTCCCCGTCATCGAGATCTCCCACGGGGACGGCCTGGGCGGCTCGTCGTTCAACTACGGCTTCTCCCACACCGACGAGCGGGAACTGCTGCGGGCCGCGGCCGAGGTGCGGCGCACGGCCAAGCTGGCCGTGCTGCTGGTCCCGGGGATCGGCGTGGCCGACGACCTCCACGAGGTGCGCGAGATCGGCGTCGACGTGGCCCGCATCGCCGTCCACTGCACCGAGGCCGACATCTCCGAGCAGCACATCGGCCTGGCCAAGCGCCTGGGCATGGAGGCGGTGGGCTTCCTCATGATGGCCCACATGACCGAGCCCAAGGAGCTGACCGAGCAGGCCAAGCTGCTGGAGGGCTACGGGGCCGACTGTGTCTACGTGGTCGACTCGGCGGGAGCGCTCACCATCGACGGCGCCCGGGCCCGGGTGGCGGCCCTCAAGGCGAACCTCGGCTGCCAGGTCGGCCTCCACGCCCACAACAACCTCTCCCTGGCCGTGGCCAACTCCCTGGCTGCCTACGAGGAGGGTGCCGACCAGCTCGACGGCTGCACCACCGGGCTGGGGGCGGGGGCGGGCAACTGCCCCACCGAGGTGCTGGTGGCGGCGTGCGAGAAGTCCGGCATCGCCACCGGCGTCGACCCCTTCGGGGTGATGGACGCCGCCCAGGAGACGGTCCGGCCCTTGAAGCCCACCCAGGGGATCATCGACCGGGACGGTCTCATCCTCGGCTACGCCGGGGTGTACGGCTCGTTCCTCCTCCACGCCCAACGGGCGGCCGAGCGCTTCGGTGTGCCCACGGCCGACATCCTGCTCGAACTGGGCCGGCGCAAAGCAGTGGGAGGCCAGGAGGACATGATCATCGACGTGGCTGTGGAGCTCTCCCGTCAGGCGGCGGCGGCCGCCGCCCGGTCATGAGCCCGTCGACGAAAGTCGATGTGGACGTCAAGGCGCTGGCCCGGCACCTCCACGAGGCCAACCGGGACCGCCGTCTGGTGGCCCGCCTGACCGACGACCATCCCGACCTCACCCTGGAGCAGGGCTTCGAGATCCAGCTCGCCCTCCGCAAGCGGCACCTGAAGGAGGGCGCCCGCCTGGTGGGAGCCAAGCTCGGTCTTACCAGCCGGGCCAAGCAGGCGCAGATGGGCCTGGCCGCGCCGGTCCACGGATTCCTGACCGACGCCATGCGCCTGGAGACGGGCGAGCCGCTGGTGGTGGCCGCCCTCGGCCAGCCCCGGGTGGAGCCGGAGATCGCCTTCGTCATGGGCCGCGACGTCTCCGGTCCGGCGGTCACCGCCACGGAGGTGCTGGCCGCCACCGAGGCCGTCTGCCCCGCCTTGGAGATCCTCGATTCCCGTTACCCGGACTACAAGTTCACCCTCGCCGACGTGGTGGCCGACAACACTTCGGCCGGGCGGTTCGTGCTCGGAACGACCCTCACGGCGCCGTCGGGGATCGACCTGCGCCTGGTGGGCTGTGTCTTCGAGCGCAACGGGGCGCTGGCCGGCACGGCCGCCGGGGCCGCGTCCCTCGGCCACCCGGCGGTGGCCGTGGCCGCCCTGGTGCGGGAGCTGGCCGCCCGGGGGGAGGGGCTCCCGGCCGGTGCCGTGGTGATGTCCGGCGGCCTCACCGAGGCCGTGCCGGTGTCGGCGGGCGACGTGATCGGCGTCCGCTTCGACCGCCTGGGGGCCGTGGAATTGGCGTGCGTCTGACCGAGGAGTGGGTCACCGTGACGGCCGTCGAGGCCCTGCCGCCGGGGGCGGCGGCGGCCACGCCGGTGACGGCCGGCGCCCAAGTGGCCGTGTTCAACGTCGACGGGAAGCTCTGCGCCTTCGAGGGCACCTGCCCGCACCGGGGCGGCCCGCTGGCCGAAGGCATCGTGCGCGACGGCGTGGTCACCTGCCCGTTGCACTGGTGGCGCTTCGACCTCTGTACCGGCGAAAACGTGGGTGACCCCGGACTGCGCCTGGCCCGCTATCCCGTTCGCATCGTGGATGGAATGGTAAAGGTCCTCCTGCCGCCCGCCCCGCCGGAGATGTCGCTGCGGGAGCGGCTCCTGGCCGCCGGCCGGGAGTGGAAGACGGCAGGCGGCGGGGTCAGCCGATAGCCGGGCCGCCGCCGCGGCGGAGGAGGAAGACCAGCGCGCCCACGGCCGCGGCCAGGACCACGATGGCCAGCACCGCGGCCAAGCTGTTGCCGCCGCCGGCGTCGTCCCCGGCGAGGCGGGGGACGGCGGCGGCGGGGTCGCCATGGAGGCGGACGGGCACCGAGGCCTTGTTCGCCGGGTCGCTGCCCCCGGCCACCTCCACCGCATCGGTGTAGTCGTCGCCGTCGGTGTCCACCGCACGGGGGTCGGAGCCGGCAGCCTGCTCCTCCCATGCCGCCAGCCCGTCGCCGTCCGTATCGGAGCCGGCGTCGGAGGGGTCCTCCCGGTCAAGGCCGCCGCCCCGCTCGAAGCCATCGGTGAGGCCGTCGGCGTCGCCGTCGGCCTGGACGTCGAGGCGGGACTCCGACTGGACGGTGCGCCCGTCGGCGGTGGTGGCCACCAGCTTCAGGGTGTGCTCGCCGGGTGCCACCCCGGCCAGGGTGACCTCGGAGCCGGTGCCGGCCGGCTCGCCGTCGAGTGTCCACTCCAACGCGGCCTGACCCCCGGTGGTGCCGGACACCATCGCCCGGAAGGTGAGGGCCCGGTGGGCCGCCACCCGCCCGGCGGGAGGTACGCCGCGCACCGCGGCGTGCAGGACGGGCGGGGGCAGGTCGGGCAGGAGCGGATCGGAGGGCACGGGGTGCAGCCCGTCGGTGGCCACCAGCCGGAGGATGTCGGCCCCGGTGGCGGCGGCCAGGTCCCCGGCGGGCAGGACGGCGAGGGTGCCGGCGAAGGGCCCGGCCACGGTCCGCCACACGCCCCCCACCCGGGCCTGGAACCACACGTCGAGGGGGTCCCGGTCGGCTGCGCCGGCATGGAAGGAAAGGTGCAGGTCGTCCCCCTCCCGCTTGGCATCCACCTGGGAGATGACCGGCCGAGCCGGCCCCGAGGTCACCGAGTCCTCCTCGGAGTCGCCGACCACCAGGACCACGGATTCCGCCTGAGGCAGGGCGGGGAACACCGCCCGGAAGGGCCACGTGCGGCCGAGGTGGTTGTCCGGCGCCAGTTTCAGGGGCCGCTCCATGAGCACCCGGCCGGTCCCGTCGCGCAGCTCCAGCCGGGCCTGGCGGCCGCTCCTGGGCGGCGGGCGGGTGACGGCGGCGCCTTCGGCCGCCGGCATCAGGCTGTCGATGGTCCCCTTGCCCTTGCCGTACAGGCGGCCGCTGACCAGTACCCCGGGGGCGTCGTCGGCGGCCTGGGTGGACGCCACCAGCGAGGGCTGGGCGCCGCCGGGAAAGAGGCCGGCGCCCCGGTCGGACGCCCGCAGCTCCCGGGCGAGGTTGTTCCACGTCTCCAGGCCGGCCCAGGGCAGCGAGCCGCCGCCGTAGGACATGAAGTCGTGACGGTGGCCGTCGCCGTCCTCGAAGGGGACGGGCTGCATGGTGCGCACGTCCCAGCCCACCACGCCGCCCTCCAGTTGACCGTGGTCGCCGCTGAAGCGGTCGGCGTAGGTGCCGCCCCGGGATTCGCCGTGGGCGTCGGAGACGTGGATCAGCCCCAGGGAGTGTCCCGCCTCCTGGGCCACCGTCGGGCCGCAGGCGCCGGCGTGGAACAGCGGTGGGCCGCCCACCCCGGCCGCGCCCGAGCAGCCCACCAGGCTCTCGGGGCTGAACAGCAGCGGGATGTAGCGGCGCCGGTGGTCGTCCATCTCGTCGGGATAGCGGGCGGCGATGACCCCGTTGTCCCACTCCGGCGCGCCTTCCACCGCCGGCTGTCCGGGCTGGCACACCGTCCCCCGCTGGTCTTCGGGTGCGCAGGGCCGGAAGGTGTGGCGGTACACGTCGACCGACTCGATGGGCAGGCCGTCGACCGGGACGGGCCACGTGCGGTACCAGTAGTCGAACACCTCGGCCAGGGCGCCCAGGCCGGGCATCACCCGCTGCACCCTTTCCCCCACCCGCTGGTGGCTCTCGGCCAGGATGGCGTTGACGGGCCGAGGCGCGATCTCGGCGAAGCGCACCCGGCGCACGGTCACGAAGTTGCGGGCCCCGCCGGTGCCGTCCGCCTCCCGGAGGTGGACCGGTGAGCTGCGGGGGTTGATCTCGGCCAGGAGGGTGATGATCCCCGCCTCCGTCCAGGCGGGCGGGAGGACGAAGTTCCATGACGAGGAACCCTCGAGGCGCAGACCGGCCAGCGTCAGGCCGCTGCGGCTGACGGGGGCCACGTCGACGACGGGGACGCGGGGCGCGATGGGCGAGCCGGGGAGCGCCCCCCGCCGGGAGAACGCCCACAGGCGGGCCTCGGCCGGGAGAGGGCGCCGGCGCACCTCGGCGCGGCTGCCCCGGAACTCGGACCGGCCGTAGAGGCGGACCACCGTGTCGCGCCGGGCGACGTGCACCGTGTCGTCGGTGACGGCCTCACCCGGAGTCAGGGTGTCCAGCGCCGGGCGCAGGCCCTGGGTCACCTCGATCCCCAGCGGCTGGAAGTCGACCAGGCGGTCGTAGCTCTCCACCGGACGGTCGGGCGCGCCGGTGCCCGTCACGGTCGCGTCGTCGGTGACGAGGAACCCGTCGCCCACGGCCACGGCGTGGATGCGGCTCTCCCCCGGGGGCACCTTCACGCCGTCGAGGGTGAAGGAGTAGCTGAGCGCGGCGGCCCGGCCGTCGACCAGGCCCCGGGGGGAGGCGCGGCCCGGGTCCACCTCCCTCGTCGCGAACGAGACGCCGTCCCAGTCCACCCAGGTGATGCGCACCTCGTCGAGTGGTGTGGCATCGACCGGGAAGCCGCCCCGGGGGGCGTTGAGGAACACGCCGCCGGTCACGGTGAAGGCGGTGGCGGCATCGAAGGATTCTCCGGTGTCGGGCTCGTGGATGAAGATCTCGGCCTTTGAGACGGCGCCCGGGCGCGGCGGGGTGAACGGCGTCTCGGAGAAGAACAGCCGGTCGAACTCGGGCCGGTGGTAGTCCGCACCGGTGAGGGTCACGGTGTCGAAGGACGAGCCGTCGGGCCGGAACACCAGCATGCAGGTGACCAGGGCGCTGCCGCCGCTCACGAAGACGGTGTCGAGGCCGATCTCGGACGCGTCGGCCCGGCCGGTGCGCAGGGTGGCCGTTCCGTGGTCACCGGCGCCGGTCTGCCCGACGTAGACGCCCACCACCCGCTGGGGGGTGTCGAAGCGGATCTCGACGACGTTCTCCCCGTACCGGCGGTCCCCGGGCCCGTCCCCGGCGTCCCGCCAGCGGACCCCGTTGGCTTCGCTGATGGTGCCGGTGGACGGCTCGAACACGGCGAGGCGCTCGGGTTCGGGGGTGCGGGCCCGGGTAGCGGGCACGATGTTGTCGGCGGCGAGGTGCAGGCCCCGGATCGCCTCGGACGGATCGGAGCCGACCGGCAGATCGTCGAAGTCCACGATCTGCGCTCCGTCGGGCGGTGTGCACCGGGGCCGGTAACCGACGGGGTCGAGACGGGCGAGACCGGCTTCGTCGAGACGGACGGTGGTGGAGGGCCCGAAGAGGCCGGTGCCGATGCCGACCCTGGGCGTCCCGGCCAGCAGGATCGGGGCGGGCCGGGCCGGCGCCGGCGGTGCCCCGGGCCCCGGTGGGGGCGGAGGCGCCGTGGTTGTGGTCGTCGAGGTCGACGAGGTGGTCGACGACGAGGAGGTGGAGCTGGAGGAAGAGCTGGTGGTGGGCGCCGTCGTCGTGGTCGTCGTCGGGCCGGTGGTGGTCGTGGCCGGCGGCTCCGTCGTCGTGGTCGTCGATGTGCTCGACGTGGTCGTGGTCGGGGCGGCCGTGACCGTGAAATTGGCCGTCGCACGGGAGCCGCCCGGGCAGGGCGGCGTGCCGTTGGTGCAGCCGGTGACGGTGTGGTTCCCAGGCTCGGCGTCCGACGGGACCTTGAAGCGGACGGAGAAGGAACCGTCGCTGTTGGCAATCGTCGTGGTGACGAGAGTCTGGTCGAAGTAGATGCGGACCTGGTCCTGCGCCTCCCAGTTCGCGCCGATGGCGTCGGTGTTGGTACCCGGGGGGCCGCTACTCGGATCCAATCCCAGCGTGGGCTGTGCCTGTTGGGCAACGGAGCCGGGAACGAGGGGGCCGAGAGCGAGCACGACCGTGAGGATCAGCAGAATCCGTACCCCCCGCATTGCCGGACATTAGATCGCCGGGTCTCGGGGGCGAGGTGATAGACCACCTCGCCATGTACACGCGGTCCCCCGAACTTCTTCCAGAGTCGGCGCTGATCTGATGGGCCCTCGTCCCGTCGCTCTGGTCACCGGATCGTCCCGGGGCATCGGCCGGGCCACCGCCCTCGTTCTCGCCCGGGCCGGCCACGATGTCGTGGTCCACTACCGGCGCGAGGTGGAGGCGGCCGAGGCGGTGGGCAAAGAGGTGGAATCGGCGGGGGCCTCGGCCCTGGTGGTGCCGGCCGATCTTCAGGACGCCGAGGCTCCCGGACGCCTGATGGCCGCGGTCGGGGAACGATTCGGCCGGCTCGACGTGCTGGTGGCTAACGCCGCCTCCAGTGTCTTCAAGCCGATGCTCGACATCGAACCCCGCCATCTCGACCTCACCTTCCGGACCGTGGTGCAGTCGTTCCTGCTCCTCGTCCAGGGTGCGGTACCGCTGATGGCCGGACGCCCGGGGACGGTGGTGGCGGTGTCGGGCATCGACACCGTGTGGGTCATGGACAACCACGGCCTGCTGGCCGCGGCCAAGGCGGCCCTGGAGCAGCTGGTGCGATACCTGGCCGTCGAGCTCGGTCCCCGGGACGTCGCCGTCAGCGGCGTCATGCCCGGCTACGTGGAGACCGCCTCCTACCGCTTCTTCGCCGAGAACGTCCACCATGCCGGCCCCGAGGCCGTGGAGGCGGAAGTGGCGGCCCGCACCCCCGCCGGGCGCGCCGCCACCGCCGAGGAGATCGCCGGGATCATCCACTTCCTGACCACTCCCGCCGGCCGGTGGATCCGGGGCCAGACGATCGTCGCCGACGGCGGCGTGACCCTGCACTGACGCCATGGCCGGCCCCGGCGAGCTCTTCGACCTGACCGGGCGGGTGGCGCTCGTCACCGGCGGGAGCCGGGGCCTGGGCCGGGAGATGGTGCGGGCGTTCGCCGCCGCCGGCGCCGACGTCGTCATCGCCAGCCGCAGGGCCGACGCCTGTGCCGAGCTGGCCGCCGAGATCGAGAAGGAGACGGGCCGCCGGGCACTGGCCCGGGCCTGCCACGTCGGCCGCTGGGAGGAGCTGGACGGCCTCCTCGACGCGACCTACGCCGAGTTCGGGAAGCTCGACGTGCTGGTCAACAACGCCGGCCTGTCCCCGCTCTACGACCGGCCGGTGGACGTCACCGAGGCGTTGTGGGACAAGGTGCTCGACGTCAACCTGAAGGGACCGTTCCGGCTCAGCGCCCTGGCCGGCACCCGGATGGCGGAGGCCGGTGGCGGTTCCATCATCAACATCAGCAGCGTGGCCGCCGTCCGGCCGGGCGCCGACGTCATCCCCTACGCCGCGGCCAAGGCCGGCCTCAACTCCATCACCGTGGCCTTCGCCCACGCCTTCGGCCCGGCGGTGCGGGTCAACTGCATCATGGCCGGCCCCTTCCTCACCGACATCAGCAGGGCGTGGCAGGAAGAGACGCACCAGAGCCTCGGCCGCCTCGCCCTGGGCCGGGCCGGAGACCCGTCCGAGATCGTCGGCGCCGCCCTCTACCTGGCCAGCGACGCCTCCAGCTTCACCACCGGCGCCATCATCCCGGTCGACGGCGGAGCGCCCTGATCAGGGAAAGGCGCAGTGGGGGCGGTCGTGGCAAGGTGGTCGCGATTGACTCCCTGCGAGGGGGTGAAACGCGACCACCTCATGCAGGGCGGCGGGCGATGACCAGGAACTCGGGGTGGTCGAGGTCGGGGGGTCGCCGGGCGTAGTCGCCGGGTTCCGTCGACCATAGAGCCAGGAGGTCCAAGCCGGCGGCGGCGATCATGAGTCGGAGCTCGCGGGGCGTGAAGCACGTCGTCCAGGCGGGATGTTCGGCCGTCCGACCTTCCTCGTCGCGCACTTCGAACACCTCGTGGTGGACGCCCCGGTCGGCGTCGAAGGTGTTGGTTCCTTCGATATGGCTCACCGCGAAATACGCGGAGAAGGCGCTGAGGGCCAGGCGCCGCCCGGGGCGCAGGGCCCGGGCCATCCCCTCCAGGACGGAACCGTCGGGATCGACCGGCGATCCAGGACCGTCGCTCAGGCCGAAGGCGCCCTGGCACAGCGAGATGACCGCATCGAACTCGCCCTGATAATCGAGCGTCCGGGCGTCGCCCCGGACGAACGTGGCGCCGGGCGGTGCGTCGCGCCGGGCCAGGTCGACGAAGCGCTCGGAGATGTCGACGCCGACCACCTCGATGCCGGAGCGGGCCAGGGCGTGGGCGTGGCGGCCCGGGCCGCAGCCGACGTCCAGGACCCGCATCCCCGAGGCGAGGCCCAACTCCTCCACCAGGAACCCGACCTCCTGGTCCGTTCCCTTCGTGAAGGAGTAGCGGAGGTAGGCCTCGCCGAGGTGGTCGGCGACGTCCTCGAACCAGTGCCGCTCTTCCATTTACCGAACGGTAGTGTCCGGTGGATGGCTGAGAACCTCTTACCTCTGGCGGAGGCCGACCCGCAGCGGGCGGCGATCATCGACGAGTTTGCGGAGCTCACCCGGGCGCAGCTCAACGCCCGGGTCAACCAGCTGGTCCACGGTCTGCGGGAGGCCGGCCTCGCCCCGGGCGACACGGTGGCCCTGTTGTGCGACAACCGCCACGAGTACTTCGAAACGGTGGCGGCCATCGGCTGCGCCTCCTGGGTGCTGGTGCCCCTCAACTGGCACTTCACTCCTGGCGAGCTGGCCTACATCCTCGAGGACTCCGGGGCCAAGGTGCTGCTGGCCGACGCCGCCTTCTCCGACCTGGCCGTGGCCACCGCCGCCGAGTCTCCCGGGGTGGAGATCAAGGTGATGTTCGGCGGCGCCCCGGCTCCTGGTTTCGTCGACTACGAGGAGCTGCTCGCCGGTTCCCCGTCGACCGAGCCGGAGGACCAGTCCAGCGGGGCCTACCTCTTCTACACGTCGGGCACCACCGGCCGGCCCAAGGGCGTGAGCTCGACCGCCTTCGCCACCGGTCAGCCCCTGGCTGTCCGCAACGTCATGCTCGAGGGCCTGGCCGGCCTCTTCCAGATGCCCCGGGAAGGAGCGGTGCTGGTCAACGCGCCGCTGTACCACGGCGGGCCGTTCCTCTACAGCCACCTGGCCGCCGCCCTCGGCGCCACGGTGGTGGCCCGCCGGCGCTTCGACGCGGCCGAGACACTGCGGCTCATCGACGAGCACCGCATCACCACCGCCTACTTCGTCCCCACCCACTTCGTGCGCCTGCTCAAGGTCGACGAGGAGACCCGTAAGGCCTTCGACGGGTCCAGTCTGAAGGCCGTGTACCACACCGCCGCCCCCTGTCCCCCGCAGGTGAAGCGTCAGATGCTGGAGTGGTGGGGGCCGGTCATCCACGAGCTCTACGCCGCCACCGAGACCGGGGCGCTGGGCACGTTCGTCACCGGGGCGGAGTGGCTGGCCAAGCCGGGCACCGTCGGCAAGGCCATGCCCGTGGTCGAGATCCTCATCATCGGCGAGGACGGGCAACGCCTCGGCCCGGGCGAGGAGGGGCAGATCTACATCAAGAACCTGCTCGGCGGGGACTTCGAGTACAAGGGGGCACCCGAGAAGACGGCCGAGGCCCACCTGGAGCCGGGCGTCATGACGGTGGGCGACGTGGGCTACCTCGACGAGGACGGCTACCTGTTCCTGTGCGACCGCAAGATCGACATGGTGATCTCCGGCGGGGTCAACATCTATCCGGCGGAGATCGAAGCGGTGCTGGTGACCCATCCCGCGGTGGCGGACGCGGCCGTCTTCGGCGTGCCCAACGAGGAGTTCGGCGAGGAGGTCAAAGCGGTGGTGGAGCTGGCCCCCGGCCACGAGGCCTCGGACGATCTGGCCCGGGAGCTCGTCGGCTTCGCCCGCCGGCATCTGGCCGGCTACAAGGTGCCCCGCTCCGTCGACTTCTCCGCCGGCCTGCCCCGCACCCCCACGGGCAAGCTGCTCAAGCGGGAGCTCCGCGACCCGTTCTGGGCCGGGCGGGAACGGGTGATCTAGTGGCGGTTCACGCCCGGAGGGGCGAGATCAGTTGCTGGAGGACAGGCCGGCCAGCAGCGAGGCCAGCATGGACCGGTCGACCAGGGACGACTTCGGCAGCTGCGCCAGTGCCCCGAGGACCTTGGCCTGCTCCTCGTCGCTGACGGCGGCCTCGAGGAGGTCGAGGAGCACGTCGTTGGCGGCGTAGCGGTCGATCACACCGGTGGTGCCGAAATCGGCCAGCACCGCCTGGACCCGGTCGCTGAAATTGGCCTCGGTCGTCGTCGTCACGGTGGTCCCTTCCTCCCCGGTCGTCATCTGGGGGAGGTATCGACCATACCGGCGCCTGACTTGACCCCGAGCTGCACAGGCTTGACGGGCGGATAGATCAGTCCGGCTGAGCGGGCCACCTTCAGCGACGAATGGGGACCCGAACCGGTGTCAGCGCCGCTCAGACGGGGTGGCGAGCCCGTCCAGGAGCCGCTGGAGCGACTCGGCGACCTCGTCGACGGCGGCCTCGAAGACGGCCTCGTTGGCCTTCGACGGGCGCCGGTACCCGCTCACCTTTCGCACCAGTTGGAGGGCGGCGCCCCGGACCTCGTCGTCGGTGGGCTCTGTGCCCCTGAGAGTTTTGATGCTGCGACACATGGACCCAGGCTAGGCCGCGTAAGACAAATATGACGTTGCGTGGGTTTCATTACGCAAAGCGTGGGTATCCCGACGGGGCTGGGAAGCAAAGACGCTGCCCAGCGGGCGACCAACTGCACCCTCGTGACACCCGGGCGCTCTCCCTTCGACCCCCACGGAGGCCCTGTTGCGCCACGACACCCACATTTCCTCGGAGCCCGAGGTGGTCGAACAGGCGGGGATGGATCTCCGCGTCCTCCACTCCTGCCACAGCACCTGGTATTTCGACCCGGCCCGGCTCCGGTTCCAGCGGGTGCCCCACGGCCTCGACGCCGCCCCGGAAGGGGAATGGGCGCCCTATCACCGCCTCGAGGTCGACACCTCCGGCTCGTTCATGCTGACCCTGAACGAGGAGGACACCCGCATCCTGCGCTCGTGGGTTCACACCGAGCCCTGTCCCCACTGCCGCATGGGCGAGCGGACCGAGGAGCTGAAGCTCGCCGCCCGCCACTGAGGTCACGCCGAGGGCGCGGGGGCAGGTCGCCCGGGCGCGCACCGGGGACCGGTCAACTCTTGGGACAATGGAGGCCATGTTCAGCGTGAGCCGCCGCCTGTGTGCCCTCGTGGCGGCGGCCGCCGTGACCGGGGCCTGCGCCGGCGACGGCCGGCCGGCGAAGCGGATGACGGGTGTGGCCGCGCCCACCTCGACGTCATCCACGACCACGACCACGACGACGGCGCCGCCGGCCACCACGACCACCGCCCCTCCCGCCCCCCCGACGACCACCGCCACGCCTCCGGCACCCCCGGCCCCTGACACCGGGACGCTGTCCTGGTCGAAATGCGGCAGCCTGCAGTGCGCCACCCTGAGGGTGCCCGTCGACTACGCCAACCCGGGCGGGGCCACGCTGGACCTGGCCCTGGCCCGGCGTCCGGCGAGAACGCCCTCCGCCCGTCTCGGCTCCCTGGTGTTCAATCCCGGCGGGCCGGGTGACTCCGGCATCGACGCGCTGCCGAACGAACTGGAGTCCCTCACCTCGGCGCTCCAGAACCGGTTCGACATCGTGTCCTGGGACCCGCGGGGCATCGGCCGCAGCGCGCCGGTCCGCTGCCGGGAGGCGGGCGGCGGCGAGTCATCGTCAGGCGACAGCGGACCCCCGGTCGACCCCATGCCGACCAACGACGCCGACCGCCAGCGGCTGGCCGACGGCTACCGGGCCTACGCCGACCTGTGCGCCCAGCGCCACGGCGACTACCTCAGGTTCGTCGGTACGAGCAGCACGGCGGAGGACCTCGAGCGCATCCGGGCGGCCCTGGGCGACGAGCGCCTCACCTTCATCGGCCACTCCTCGGGAACCCTGCTCGGTGCCATCTACGCCGAGCGGTACCCGCAGCGGGTGCGAGCCCTGGTCCTCGACGGACCCATCGACCCCTCCCTCGACCTCCTCGGGATGACCCGGGCCCAGGCCGTGGCCTTCGAACGGACCCTGGACGGGTTCTTCGCCTGGTGCGCCGCCGACCCGGCCTGCGCCTGGAAGCCCAGCGCCGATCTGAGGGGTTCCTTCCTCGCGCTCATCGACCGGATCCGGAGGGAGCCCCTGCCGGCCCCCGATGGGGAGCGGGTGGGGGTGAGCGAGCTCTTCACCGGGGTCATGGGACGCCTCTACGCCCGTTCCCGCTGGCCTTCCCTCAGCCAGGCGCTGGCGGCCGCGGAGCGGGGCGACGGCTCCCTGCTGGCCGGCCTGTCCGACCGCTACGTGAACAGCGGCTCCAGCAACTTCGCCGACGCCCGCGCCGCCATCACCTGCGCCGATCATTCCGCCCCCCGCGACCCCGTGGCCTACCCCGACCTGGTCGCCGCGGCCGCGGCCGAGGCGCCCGTCTTCGGACCTCTGTTCACCTGGGCGTCCATGTCCTGTGGGCTGTGGTCGGTGCCGGCCTCCCTCGAACCGCACCCGGTCGTGGCCCCCGGGGCCCCGCCCATCCTGGTGGTGGGCACCACCGGCGACCCCGCCACCCCCCAGGCCTGGGCCGAGTCCCTGGCCGGCCAGCTGGCTCAGGGCGTCCTCGTCCTGCGCCAGGGCACCGAGCACGTGGCCTACTACTACTCCTCCTGCGTGCGGGGCATCGTCGACGCCTACCTGCTCGATGGCCGGCTGCCGGCCGATGGCACGACCTGCACCCGCTGATCAGCGCCAGCCGTGGCGGCGCCGGCGGGCCGCCACCAGGTTCCAGCCTGTGCCCACGATGAGCGTCAAGGCCATGGCCGCCAGGCTGTCCCGGGCGTGGGCGGACGTCAGCCGGCGGGCGGCCACCTCGGCGCTGGACCGCGCCGCTTGGGCCGGTGCCGCCACCTGCTGGGGGCCATCCGGGTCGGGTTTGGGCGCCGCCGGCGCTGGAGCCGCGGGGGCGGGAACCGGGGTGGGGGAAGGTACCGGTCCGTGGTCCCAGGGCGGGGGCGCAGGCGCAGCCGGCTGAGCAGGCTCGGTGCGCCGGTTGGCGCCGCCCTTCTTCGCTTCTCGGGCGGGCGCGGGGGCCACGGGCCGGCGGGCGGAGGGGAGCGGGAGGAGGTCGTCGAGCTCGGGCGGCACCGGCGGCCCGTTGTCGACGGCCAGGGGGACGACGGGGGCGTAGGGCGGGGAGGGCACCTCGAGGAAGGGCGCCGCCTCCTCGGCGGGCGGTATCTGCCCGATCTGCCCGTCGGCGGGAGCGGCGGGCCCGGCACCGGTGCCAGGATCGTCCGCGGGGTCCGCCGGGTCGCTTCCGCCCTCGGGTTGCACGGGCACCTCGAGCGGCAACAGCGGGCGCGCCGTGGTGGGCGGCGTCTGCGGATCGCCGGGCTCCGGCGCGTCCTTGACGGTGGTGGACGTCGTGGTCGCCTCTGCCGTCGTGGTGGTGGTCGACCGGCGACGCCGGCGGGTGGTTGTGGTCGTCGATCCCTCATCGCAGGTGCTCTGGGCCGTGATCGCCTCCGGACCGGTGGTGGTGGTCGTCGCCCCGGCCTCGGTCGTGGTGGTGGTGGTCGGTCCGTCCGGACCGGTGGTGGTGGTCGTCGTGCTCGGGTCAGGCTCATCGTCGCCCGTCGTCGTGGTGGTCGTCGCCGGTCCGGCGGTCGTGGTGGTGGTGTCCGGAGGAGCCGTGGTGGTGGAGGAGGTGGGATGGTCGTCTTTCACCGTGGTGGTGGTGGTCGGGCCGTCCGGGTCCGCCGGGGTGGTGGCCGTGTCGGGGTCCGTCGTCGTCGTGGTGGCGTCCGGGTCCGTGGTGCTCGTCGTCGCCCTCGAGGACGTGGTGGTGGCGTTGGGTTCCGACGGGCAGGCGGCGTCGGCCGTCGACGGAGCCGGGGCCAGCGTCGTGCCGTCGCCCGGAGCGGCGCCCGCGGCCACGTAGAAGAGCGAACCGGCGAAGGCCACGGCGAGCATGGCGGGGACCAGTTGGCGGTGGGTCTTCGGGGGCATGAGTCCTCCGTGGCGCCGGCCGGGAGTCCCGGCCTGGAAGCCACAAAGAGTGATATTGGCTCACGAAGAGCGCGACCCTGCCTCAACCGGTGGGATTTAACGCGGCTTTAGCCTTAGTGCTCTGGACCGTAATTTCGGTCACGTATTCGTAGAGGGTCAGGCTGCGGCCTGGTAGTCGGGCTTGTCGCTGAGTCGTTCGAGCAGCTTGGCGAGGTCGACCCGGGTGAACTTCCATTCAAAGGGTGTTGCGGTCTGTTCGTAGCGGCGCTCGAAGGCGAGCAGGCGCGCCTCGACCTCGGCGAGGTCGGTGAAGTCGTTGGGGGTCAGCACCTTGCGTTGCACGACCGAGAAGTAGATCTCGACCTGGTTGAGCCAGGAGGCGTGCACAGGGAGCTGGACGAGCCTGGCGTTGCGCCAGCGTTGGGTGAGTCGGTCTCTGGCGCGTTGGCCGCGGTGGCTGCTGCCGTTGTCGACCACCCAGTACACCCGCCGGGCGGAGGTGTAAGGCTCGGTGGTCATGACTTGCTCCACGAGGCGGGCGAAGGGCTCGATGCCGGTGGCGGGCTCGCAGCGGCCGAAGACTTTGGCCCGATGGACGTCCCAGGCGGCCAGGTAGGCGAGAGCCCCACCCCGGTCGTACTCGTGCTCGACGCGCATGTCCCGTGTCGAGGCGGGGGCGAGGGTGGGGTGGCACCGGATGCGGGCCTGGATCGAGGTCTTCTCGTCGGCGGAGATGACGAAGTCGCGCTTGCCCAGCCTCTTGCCTTCCCAGGTGCGGGCGTACAGGTCGAGCACGCGGCCGGCTTTGGCTTCGAAGTTAGGGTCGCGGGGGAAGATCCACGAGCGTTGCTTCCACGGCCGGATGGCGTCTTCGGAGAGCCACCGCCAAATCGTGGTCCCGGAGATGTCGGCCACGATGCCTCGGGCGGCGACCTCGGCGGCGATGTCGGGCACGTGCAAGCGCGACAGCGGCACACCGAGGCGGGAAGGGAGCTCGCAGGCGAGGGCCTTGACGGCGACGACGACCTCAGGGGGGAAAGACCGGGGGTCGGCCGCCCCGGGGACGTTCCTCGAGTCCGGGAAGACCCTGCTCGTAGAAGCGCTTGCGCCACTTCGAGACGATCTCCCGTCGGGTGTCGAGTCGAGCGGCGATCTCGTCGTTGTCCAGCCCCTGGGCGGCCAGGAGCACGATCTTGGCCCGCACGACGTCGCAATACGGCAACGTATATCGCCGGGCCCGAGCCTCCAGCTCGCGTCGCTGCTCGGCCGACAGTTCCAGCACGTACGGGCTCTTCCTAGGCATGAGACCCCTCCTTCGAGGGGACCCATACGTTACCCCGAGCCCCTAATCACACCACTGTACTTACGTGATCGTATTTACGTGCGGATGTACTTAGTCGAGGGCGGCGACCGAGGTGATGGGGTCGGCGGGTGGGGTGTTGCCGAGGGAGCCGTGGAAGGCCTTGTCGGAGAAGTTGAAGATGCCGCCGTCTTCGCCGACCATGAGGTAGCCGTTGCCGAAGGGGACCATGCCGGTGACGGGCTGGTTGAGGCGGGTTGAGCCCATGGAGCCGCGGAAGTCGGCTTGGAAGGCGAAGACGCCGCCGTCGGCGGCCACCAGCCAGTAGCCGGCGCCGTCGGGGTCGGGGACGAGGGACTGGACGGGCTGGTTGAGGCGCTGGCCGCCCATGGAGCCGTAGAAGCGGGCGTCGCCGAAGGAGAAGATGCCGCCGTCGGCGGCGACCATGTAGTAGCCCCGTCCCGAGGGGGTGGTGATGGAGTCCAGCACCGGGGCGTTGAGGCGGGTGCCGGCCATGTCCCCCAGGTGGGTGGCGTCCCCGAAGGCGAAGGCCCGGCCCAGGCTGGTGAAGATCCAGTAGCCGGCGCCGCTGCGGGTGGCCGACAGGCTGGTTGCCGTCTCGCCCCCGGCCAGGC
>Ga0299907_10000073_pt1 | contig 34927 bp, 26 predicted proteins | sample RVTome_16_FD_198680 | JGI IMG/M metagenome (GOLD analysis project Ga0299907, IMG submission 198680) | Soil microbial communities from uranium-contaminated site in the Upper Colorado River Basin, Wyoming, United States - RVT152D67 (version 2) ...
CGTGCGCGGCGCCGGCTACCGATACGACGCGTCCTGAGGGCGCCGCGCGATCAGCCATCGGTCCCGCCGTCGTCGTCGCCGGCGTCCGAATCATCGTCCCTGTCGTCACCGTCGTCGTCGTCGTCGCCAGGTGGAGCGGGTGGCGGCTGCGCCGGGGGCGGTGCTGGGGTCGGTGCCGGCGCGGGGTCGGGCGGCGAAGCCGGGATCGGTTCGCTGATGTGAAGGTCGATCTCCACCAATCCCTCGGTCGTCTCGAGCTCGATCAGCGCCTCGGTGGCGCCGTCCACGAGAATGTAGGTCCATTCGCCGCCCGAGAAGTTGATGTCGGCACGTTGCCAGCCGTGCTCGGCGATGACGCCCTGGTAGAAGTTGCGGACCGCGTCGAGCGAGGCATCGGCCAGGAACTCGACGGCGGTCAGGCGGAAGCGGTCATCCGCGGTGACGCCGAACTCGCTGCGCACCGAACCGGGGTATCGCGGCAGGCGTTCGAGATCCTCGCCGGGCACGTCCGCTCGCGGGAGACCAGCGGTGTCAGGCGACGTCGGAGTCGCACTCGCCGATGGCGTGGCCTCGGCGTTCTCGCCGAGCGTTGGCAGCGCGCTCCCGATCACCAGTCCGGCCAGCAGGACGCCGGTGACCAGCAGGGCCAGGCTCGCGCGGGAGACGTTGATCGAGCTCACTCCCCGATGATCGTGCCCACGGATGAGCGACCCGTGAGGACAAGATGAGGATCGTCTCATCATCCCGGAAGCGGTGAGAGGATCCTCACCCGGCGCTCACCGACCTCTCATGCGGCATCACCAGTGTTCGGGGAGGTGATCGCCGAGTGCAGGCCGGGGCCCCTCGTCAGGCGTCGGCGATCACCGATCCGCCATCATTGAGCACCAGGAGGACCGCGGTGGAGACGACCGCAACCGTCGAGCCGAAGACCGGCTGGAACCTCGCGCCGGGCCAGGAGATCGCGCCCGGTCGCACCGCGCAGGCGCTGCTGGGCGGTGGCGAGCGCTACGAGGCGTACGTCGCCTTCAACGAGCGACTCATGATGCCGACGGTGCTCAAGGTCCTGCGCCCCGCCTTTGCGAATGACGAGCACGCGCGGCGATCCATGGCCCGGGAGGGGGAGCTGCTGGCCAGGCTGCAGCATCCCGGGCTCACCCGCCTGTTCGGCATCGACGTCGACGGGCCGCGACCGTTCATCGAGCTCGAGCACGTCGAGGGCCCACGGCTGTCGACGCTCGTCCGACGGCACGGTCGGCTGAACCCCGAGCAGGCGTTCCCCCTGGGCCGGCAACTGGCGGCGACGCTGCACTTCCTGCACGCGGAGGGCTTCCTCCATCTCGACGTCAAGCCGAGCAACATCATCATGGGCCCGGTTCCGCGGCTCATCGACCTGTCGGTGGCGCGCCGAGACGGCCGGTCGCACCTCATCCGCGGCTTCATCGGCACCGATGCGTTCATGTCTCCCGAGCAGGCCGATCCGGCCCTGTGGCCGACGATCGGGCCGAAGTCCGATACGTGGGGGCTGGGCGCCACGTTCTACTTCGCCGTCGCCAAGCGGCTGCCCCACAGCACGGGGCGCCATCGGGCCACCGGCAAGGAACGCTTCCCACAGCTGGTGGAGTCACCCGCTCCGCTCGAACCCCTGCGCCACTCCCCACCGCTGGTCGACCTGATCATGCAGATGCTCGCGCGCGATCCCGAGCTCCGGCCCTCCGTCGCGGAGCTCTTCGATCGATTCGACGAGCTCGCCGAGAGAGCCGGCGTCGGCAAGGTCCGCTTCCGCTAGACGCGGGCGGCGATCAGGCGCTCCACGATCTCCAGGTACCGCGTCTTCTGGTGCTCCCAGTCGTAGGCGGTCGCCTGACGCTGCGCCTCCAGGCCCATGGCCACGGAGCCTTCCGGATCGTCCGCCAGTGACTCCACAGCCCGAGCGAGAGCCAGCGGCTCGCCGCCGGGGATGAAGCGCAGGGCCGTATCGGTGAAGTGGTGGCGGAAGGTGGCGAGGTCGGTGGCGATGGTCGGCACGCCCATGGCGGCGTACTCGAGCAGCTTCGTGCTGAGCGAGTACTCGAGGTACGGCTCGTGGAGCGAGGGCACCAGGCCGATGTCGGCGGCGGCCAGCAGGGCCGGCAGGTCGTCCATCGGCACCGCGCCGTGGAGCGTGACCCGGTCGGCCGTCCCGGTGCGTGCGATGGCGGCCTCGATCTCCGGCCGCCACGGCCCGTCGCCGTAGACGTCCAGCCGCCAGGGCAGATCGGGACGGACCTGCGCCAGTCCCTCGATGGCAACGTCGAGCCCGTACAGGCGCTGGAGATTCGAGTGGTGGATCAGGCGCAGGGTGCCGTCGGCCATGAACGGGCGACGTGGATGGAGCGCCGGGTCGAAGAGCCGGCCGTCGGCCGAGTTCATGACCACGCCGATCTTGTCCGGCGGCACGCCGCGCGCGATCGAGAGCCGCCGCAGCGGCTCGTGGACGGTGATCAGCTCGTCCGCCACCGCCGCCGAGGCGCGCGAGATGGCGCCGACCACAGGCCGCAGGGGGCGCAGCAGCGGATGCGCGAAACGGTCGCGGAAGAACTCGGGCATGTCCTCGTGCAGGTCGAGCAGCAGCGGCACGCCGCCGAGCTTCTCGGGAAGGGCGGCGAAGCCCAGGAAGTCCGGCACGGTGGCCACCTGCACGAGGTCGTACCGACGGCGCCGATGCTCGCGCGCGAGGCGCCACGACGCCATGGCGGTGAAGGCGACGTACTCGGCCAGGTGACCGGCGAAGCCGACGAAGGCGCGGTTCACCGGCAGCCGCACGATCCGCTGCGCGCCGTCCGTCTCGTCGGCGGCCTCTCCCACTTGGCGGAGGGCGATGATGTCGACCTCGTAGCCGGCATCGGTCAATGCGTCGCTCTGGCGGCGCACGCGCGGGTCGCCGGGGTAGACGGCGTGGACCACGATCGCGACGCGAGGCGGCCGGTCGTGTTCGACAGGTCGAACGTTCTTCACCGGAGGGCGGTCGTGCGCTGCGTTTGACCGATACATTGGACACCCGGCCGCGTGAGCCGCGCGCCGGCGCGCCCGTCGTGCGCTTCCGTGTTCGACAGATGGATCACGTGCAGCACCGCGGGCCGATCCGGTGACGATCGACCGATAGATCGAACGAACAAGGCGCTCACCGCGCCTTCACCTCGTCCCAGAGCTCGTCCTTCTGGGCGAGCGACAGCGCGGAGAGGTCGACTCCGCGCTCGGCGGCCAGGCGCTCGACGCCGCGGTAGCGGGCCAGCCAGCGGTGGTTCGCGGCGCGCAACGCCTCCTCGGGGTCGAGCTGCATCCAGCGCGCCAGGTTGACGAGCGCGAACAGCACGTCGCCCAGCTCGTGCAGCGTATCGTCGTCCGTGGCCGCGCCCCTGAGCTCGGCGAGCTCCTCGTCGACCTTCTCCCAGACGCCGTCGATCGCCTCCCAGTCCCAGCCAAGGGCGGACGCGCGCTCCTGGATCTCGCGGCTGCCCGGCAGCGCGGGGAGGGCGCGGGCCACGCCCGCGAAGGCGTCGTCGTGTCCCTTGCCGCGCTCGGCCCGCTCGCCGGCCTTGATCGTCTCCCAGTTGCTGAGCACCTGCTCCACCCCCGAGACCTCCACCTCGCCGAAGACGTGCGGGTGACGGCGCACGATCTTGCCGGCGATCGACCGATACACGTCGGTCAGGTCGAAGGCGCCATCCTCGGCCGCGAACTGGGCGTGCAGGATGACCTGGAGCAGGAGGTCGCCGAGCTCCTCGGCCAGGTCCGCCGGCGAGCCGTGCTCGATGGCGTCGACCGTCTCGTACGCCTCCTCGAGCAGGTATGGGCGCAGGCTGAGGTGCGTCTGCTTGCGGTCCCACGGGCAGCCGTCGGGCTCCCGCAGGCGCGCGCTGATGGCCGCCATGCCGTGCGGGCTGGCGAGGTTGTCGATCGGGTCGAGCGCCGGGACGAGCCAGTCATCGCCGGCGAGCGCCGCGTCGTCGACCTGGTCCAGCGCCCGGTCGGCGCCGTCGGACAGGCGCCGGAGCGCGTGCGAAGCCGGGTAGAGGGCCCCGAGCACCGCCCGCGGCCCCCGGCGCGCGTGGCGGCCGGGCAGCACGGTCGCGACCGGTGACCGGCCGCGCAGGATGACGAGCGGCAACGACGGGTCGAAGGCGATCGAAGCCAGTCGGCCTGCAGCCACGACCTGGACGCCGTCGGCTGCGTCGATGCCCGCCGCGACGAGCAGCGCGTCGATGCCGCGCGAGGCGCCCGCGCTCATCGGATCAGGTGGTGCCGGTGCTCGACGAGAACTGCGGGTCCGTCCACGTCTCGACCCCGGCGCGGACCTCCTCGTTCAGCCAGCGCTCGAAGCCCGAGTCTCGGATCTCCTCGAGACGATCGTCCTCGATCTCGCGCTCCTCGCTCGCCTCGAGCAGCTGGTAGATGGTGATGCCCTCGGTGCCGGCGTCGACCGGGTCGCTGATCTCGTCGACCTCGGCCAGGGCGAAGACGGCGTCCTCCTGCATCCGCGGCAGCTGGTAGGGCGCCACCCAGCCGAGCTCCCCGCCCTCCCGCGCCGTCTCGTGGTGCTCGCTGATGCGCGTCGCGACGTCGGCGAAGGAGTCCGGGTCCGCGCGCAGCTGCTCGACGAGCTCCGCCGCCTGCGCCTGCGGGCTCTCGCGCTCGCCGGTCTTCTGGATCACGTGGTAGCCGAACGTGGTGCGGATCGGGTCGCTCACCTCGTCTATCTCGAGGGCGGCCAGCGCGGTCGCGAACTCGGCCACGAACGGCGACTCCTGCGGGTCGATCCACCCGAGGTCGCCGCCCCGCGGCGCCGATCCGGTGTCGTCGCTGCGCTCGTCGGCGATCTCGAACCAGTCCGCGTCGGGCGCGCTCACCAGAGCCTGGACCTCCCGCGCCTCATCGAGCGCCGCCTCCCACTGCTCGGAGGTGGCCTCGGCCTGGTCGTCGAGCGCCGGATCGGGCTGGATGAGGACGTGGCGCGAGCGAGCCTGCGGCACGGCGGGACCGTTGACCGGGGCGATGAAGATCTGGGCCACGCGCTTCTGGGCGGCCGGTGTGGTCACCACCTCGGTGCCGAAGTGCTCGCGATAGGCGTCGACCAGGATGTCGTCGCGCACGAACTCGCGGTACCGCTCCATGTCGATGCCCTGGCTGCGCAGGAACTCGAGCAGCGGTCCCTCGGAGCTCGCCTCGCGCCGCTGGACCAGCTCGAGCACGGCGGCTCCGCGCTCGGTCTCGACCGGGCCGATGACGTCGCCCGCCTCCGCCTCGGCCAGCGCGTCAAAGTAGTCGTCGTACGCGACATCGCCGTCCTCGAACCAGCCGATCTCGCCACCCGACGTGGCGGTGAAGTCGTCGCTCACCTCGGCGGCCACGGCAGCGAAGTCCTCCCCGCCCTCGACGCGGTCGAGCGCCGCCTGCGCTGCCTCGCGAGCGGCGGCACGCTGCTCGTCGGTCGCCTCCTCGTCCGGTCCCGTCGCGTCGGGCAGTGCGAGGACGAGGATCAGGCGCGCATTGACACGCTCCCGCAGGCGGACTCGCTCGGCGAGCTCGACGTCCACCTCGTCATCGGTCACGTCGATCCCGAACTCGTCGGCGCGCGAGGCGAGCACCTCGGCGTCGACGAGGGACTGCGCGGCATCGGTGGTGATGGTGTTGAAGGCGGTGCTGAGCGCGTCGATCTGTTGCTGCACTACCTGCAGGCGCGGGCCGACGAGCTGGTCCTGGAGCTCGGTGACCTCGGCGATCAGCTCGGCGGTGAGGATGTCCTCGCGCTCCGACAGGTCGGATCGGTCGAAGGTCGTGCCGGCGACGGAGGCGATGGGCCGGAAGTGCGACTCCCAGTACCCGTTCCAGGCGGCGGCGCCGAAGATGCCGATGGCGACCGCGATGGCCATCGCGAATCCGACGACGGTGAGCTGCTGCGTGCGCAGCTCGTCCTGCCAGCGAGGGCGATGCTTGCGGTCGAGAACGGGTCGGGAGCGGATCGTCATCGGTTGAAGGTCATGCGGCGGCTCGGCGTGCGGCCCTCATCGGCTGCGTGGGACGGGCGAGGCGCCATGCTAGCCGATGCTCGCGGCGGTCGCATCAGCGCCGGGTGAGCACATCGCGGATGACGCCGAGGCGGAGGCGGACGACGAGCAGCAGGGCCTCGCGCACGATGCCGCCGCTCATCTTCGAGGTGCCTGCCGTCCGCTCGCGAAACGTGATGGGCACCTGGACGATCGTCGCGCCCCGGCGGTGCGCCCACCAGGTCGTCTCCACCTGGAACCCGTATCCGGAGCCGGACGTCTCGCGCAGGCGGATCGCGTCGAGGAGCTCGCGACGCCAGGCCTTGAAGCCGCCGGTCAGGTCGCGATACGGCAGCAGGAGCACCGTTCGCGCGAAGAGCGTGCCGCCGCGGCTGATGAGCTTGCGGTACCACGGCCAGCCGACCGTGCCACCGCCGCGCATGTAGCGCGTGCCGAGGACGAGGTCGGCGTTGCCCATGAGCGGCGCCAGGAGGCGCGGCACGTCGCCCGGGTCGTGGCTGAAGTCAGCGTCCATCTGCACGATGGCGCGTGTTTCCGGCCGCTCGAGGACCCATCGGAAGCCGGCCCGGTAGGCGACGCCGAGGCCCTCCTTCCCAGGCCGATGCAGGACCGAGACGCGCGACTCGCGCGCGGCGATGGTGTCGGCCAGCTCGCCCGTGCCGTCGGGCGAGCCGTCGTCGACGACGAGGAGCGAGGCCTCCGGCACGGCGGCCAGGATGGCGGCTGCGATGCGCTCGAGGTTCTCGCGCTCGTTGTAGGTCGGGAGCACGACCCACACGCCGCGTCCCGCGGCCAGGCCGACCGACGGAACGGCGCGCGGAGCGTCAGCGACCGATTCCGACATACCCCACACCGGCGCGCTCGAACGGCTCGCGCTCCAGGGCGTTGCGTCCGTCGACGAAGAGCTCGAGCCCGGTCACCGACCCGGGCTCGAGGGATCGGTACGCCTCGTGCGCCGCCTGGAGGATGGCGACCCGAACCGACGTGTCCGAGCCGAGCTCGTACGGCTCGAAGCCCAGCCGACGGAGGTGCTCGGCGTCGAAGTACGGGTCGTGAGCGTGGACCCGGGCGCCGGCGGCAAGCAGCTCGTCGCGGAGGCGGAATGCGGAGCTGAAGGCGTCCTCCTTCACGTCGCCGCGGTATGCGATGCCGAGCACGAGCACCGACTGGCCGTCGAGGGACCCCAGCCGGTCCTCGATCGCGTCGACCGTGAAGCGGCCCATCGACTCGTTGATCCGGCGCGCCAGCGGCGGGATCTGGAGATCGGGGTCGCCGTTGAACAGGAAGTGCGGGTAGACCGGGATGCAGTGGCCGCCGACCCCGACGCCGGGACGGTGAATGTGGCTGTACGGCTGCGAGTTCGCGGCGCCGATGACCTCGGTGACGTCGATCCCGTGCCGCGCCGCGTAGCGCGCCAGCTCGTTGGCGTAGGCGATGTTCACGTCGCGGTAGGTCGTCTCGGCCAGCTTCGTCATCTCGGCCGTTTCGGCGTCGGACACGGCTCGCACGTCCGTGCCCTCGTCCAGCACGGCGCGGTAGAACTCGACGGCGCGCCGGGTGCTCTCCTCGCTCGTGCCGCCCACGACTTTCGGATAGCTCCGCAGGTCGGCGAAGACGCGCCCGACCAGCACCCGCTCCGGGCTGAAAGCGAGAAAGAGGTCCCGGTCGAGCTCGAGGCCGCTGGCCGCGGCCAGGACCGGGCCGAATCGGTTCCGGGTGGTGCCGACCGGCAGGGTGGTCTCGTAGATGACGAGGGCGCCGCTCCCGAGGTTCGCGCCGATGTCGCGCGTGGCGGCGTCGATCGCCCCGAAGTCGATCTCCCGCTCCGCGTCGACCACGACGGGCACGATGACGACGATGGCATCGGCCTCGCGCACGCCGGACGGGTCGTCCCAGGTGGTGGCGCGCAGGCGGCCTGCGGCGTGCAGCTCGGGAACCAGGTCGATCAGGGCCTCCTCGTCGCGGTGCGGCGACTCGCCGCGGTTGATCGCCTCCACGATGGCCGGCACCACGTCCACGCCGACGACTCCGTGACCGCGCGAGGCGTACTGCACCGCCAGCGGCAGGCCGATGTGCCCGAGGCCGATGACCGCGATCCTCACGACAGCACCGCGGCCAGAGCCTCGCCGGCGATCGCCTCGCCGGTCTGCGCCGAGTCGACCATCTTCCGGGCCAGGAGCAGCGCGACCATCGCGTCGTGCGGATCGACCGGGGGCGGGCCGCCGTCGCGGACCGCCCGCGCGAACTCTCGCAGCTCGACCGCCAGCGGTTCCTCGCGGCGCACCGAGCGGCGCGTCATCTCGCCCTCGGTGACCGTCGTGACCGATGGGGCCGCATCGTGGTCGACCCAGGTCTCGGTCGCCTGGGGGTTGGCGTAGAAGACGAGGTCCTGGCTGATGTAGTCGGCGACGTACATGCCGCGCTCGCCGGTGACGGTCAGCAGGCGCTGCTTGGTGGGGGTGACCCAGTTGATGTTCAGCACGCCGAGCACGCCGTTCGCGAACTTGATCGTGCCGTTGAACAGGTCCTCGTGGTCGGTGTGGATCCGCTGCTCCGTTTCGGCGTAGATGCGCACCGGCTCGGAGCCGACGAGGTAGCGCATGACGTCGAGGTCGTGCGGCGCGAGGTCGACCACCACCCCGACGTCCCTGATGCGGGCGGGGAAAGGTCCCAGGCGCGTGGCGCTGATCTGGAAGATCCGGCCCAGCTCACCGGCCTCGAGCCGCCGGCGGAGCTCGCGGATGGCCGGGTTGAAGCGCTCGATGTGCCCCACCGTCAGCATCCGCCCGGCCGATCGCGCGGCCTCGATCATCTCGAGCGCCTCCTCGCGGGTTGCGGCGATTGGCTTCTCGACGAGCACGTTGGCGCCGGCGCGCAGCGCGGCCAGGGTGACGGGGCGGTGCAGGCTCGTGGGCGCGACGATGCTGACGAGGTCGAGCTCCTCCTCGGCCAGCATGCGATCGAGATCCTCGAAGCCGCGCGCCCGACGCCCGACCGTGGCGCGCCGCAGCGCCGCGGGATCCGGGTCGGCGACTGCCACCAGCTCGGCCTCCTCGACGACGTCGTCCCAGACGCGGACGTGGTTGCGGCCCATCATCCCCAGCCCCACGACGCCCGCGCGCAACGGGCGATCGGCGCGGTCGGTCATCCGGCCGTCGCCGCTTCCAGCGGGCCGAGCTCGACGGCCGTCTCGTTCACGGCGCCGATGACGGTTGCCACCTCGCCGTCGCTGAGCGACGGGTGGACGGGGATGCTGAGCACCTGCTCCGTGAGCCGATCGGTGATCGGGTAGCGCTGGTCGCCATAGCCGAGGGCCAGGAACGGCTTCTGGCGGTGGACCGGGATCGGGTAGTAGGTGGCGCTGCCGACGCCGCGCTCCTTCAGCCGCTCGGCGAAGGCGTCACGGTCGTGGACCCGGATCGTGTACTGGTGGTAGACGTGCCGCACGCCGGGCCGCACCGCGGGCGTCATCACGCCACGCAGCTCGGCATCGTAGCGCGCGGCGATCGCTCGCCGCCGGTCGTTGAAGGCCGGCAGCTTCGGCAGCTGGGCCAGGCCGATCGCCGCGGCCAGGTCCGTCATGCGGAAGTTGTAGCCGACGATGTCGTGGTGGTAGCGGACCTTCATGCCGTGCTCGCGCAGGAGGCGGACGCGCCCGGCCAGGGCGCCGTCGTCGGTCGTGATCATGCCGCCCTCGCCGGTGGTCATGTTCTTCGTCGGGTAGAAGCTGAACGTTCCGGCGCCCCAGCTGCCGCTCATCCGCGCCTCGATCGCGGCGCCGTGTGCCTGCGCCGCGTCCTCGACCAGCGCCAGGCCGTGGCGCGCTGCGATCTCGTCGAGGGCGGCCATGTCTGCCGGCTGCCCGTACAGGCTGACCGGCATGATCGCCTTCGTGCGCGGTGTGATGGCGGCCTCGACCTGGTCGACGGCCATGGTGAAGTCACGCTCGTCGACGTCGACGAAGACCGGTCGCGCGCCGGTGTAGAGGACGCTGTTCGCGCTCGCGATGAAGGTGAACGGGACGGTGATCACCTCGTCGCCCTCCGCGATGCCGTATCCGAGCAGGGCAAGGTGCAGCGCGGTCGTCCCCGAGCTGGTGGCCACCGCGTGGCCGACGCCGATGAACGCTGCGAATCCCTGCTCGAGCTCCGCGACGCGCGGACCCTGCGCCAGCGAGCCGGCGTCCATCGCCTCCCAGACGCGCTGCTTCTCGTCCTCCCCCATCTGCGGACGCGCGATCGGGATCACGAGACCGTCTCCTCCTGTCGCCGGCGCGCCGCGGCGGCGCGCCCGTGCTGCCCTTCGAGTGCGGCAACGATACGCGCTGCGGCTCGCCCGTCGCCGTAGAGCGGTGGCCGTGGCCGGTCTCGCCGCATGAACTCGTCATCGGCCAGGGCGCTGGCCAGCGCCGACGGATCCGCATCCACGACGCGGTTCCAGCCCGCATCGACCGTCTCCACCCATTCGGTCTCGGATCGCAGGGTGACGCACGGCACGCCGGCCAGGTACGCCTCCTTCTGGACGCCGCCCGAGTCGGTGGCGATGGCGCGCGCATTCACCTCGAGCGCGACCATCTCGAGGTAGCCCGCCGGCTCGACCGCGACGACGTTCTCCGGCAGGGGCTGCGCGGCGCGCTCGATGGCGTCGCGGGTCCGCGGGTGGACGGGGAAGATGACCGGCAGCCCCACCGCCAGACCGGCCAGGATGGCCCGTAGCCGCTCGGGGTCGTCGACGTTCTCGGCCCGATGGAGCGTGAGGAGCAGGTACTGGCCGGCGTGCGCCGCCACCTCCGGCAGGCGAGCGGCGGCATGATCGACCGCCCAGGTGTGGGCGTCGACCATCACGTCGCCGACGAGCTCCGCACGGGGCGCAAGGCCCTCGCGCGCCAGGTTGGCCATGGCCGCCGGCGTCGGGGCCAGGAGCAGGTCGGCAAGGTGGTCCGCCACGATCCGGTTACGCTCCTCCGGCATGCGACGGTTGAACGAGCGCAGCCCGGCCTCGACGTGCGCCAGCCACGGCCGCCGGTCGCCGGCGAACGCGACCTTCGCCCCCACCACCGCCCCGGCCAGGGTCGAGTTCGTGTCGCCGTACACGAGCACGCCGTCGGGCTCGTGCTCCAGCAGCACCGGCTCGATGCGGCGGAGCATCTCGCCGGTCATGGCTCCGTGCGAGCCGCCGCCGACCTCGAGGTTGACGTCGGGCTCGCGCATCTCCAGGTCGCGGAAGAAGGCGGCGCTCATGGCGTCGTCGTAGTGCTGGCCGGTGTGGACCATGATCTCATCGTGGCCGGCCGCGACAAGAGCGCGGCTCACCGGCGCGGCCTTCACGAACTGCGGACGGGCGCCGACGACGGTGACGACCCTCACGCGCGCTCCACCGGCGGGAAGGGCTGGCCGCAGCGCGGGCAGGCGCCGGCGAAGGGCTCGCCATCGGCGTCGCGCAGGGGCTGGCCGCACGGACACGCGCTGCCGAGCCGCCGGGCCGGGTTGCCGGCCACGAGCTCGTGATCGGCGACGTCGCGGGTCACCACGCTGCCGGAGCCGACCATCGCCCACTGCCCGATCGTGATCCCCGGCAGGATGGTGCTGTTTGCGCCGAGCGCGGCGCCGCGCCGCACGAGCGTGGGCGAGACTTCCCAGTCGGCATCGGCCTTCAGCGAGCCGTCGCGATTGATTGCGCGCGGGACGCGATCGTTCGTGAAGCACACGTGCGGCCCCACGAAGACCCCGTCCTCGACGGTCACCCCGTGGAACACGCTGACGTTGTTGCCGAGCTTGCATCGGTCGCCGATGACGACGCCAGCATCCACGTACGCGTTCTTGCCGATGATGCAGCCGGCACCGACGCGGGCGCCCTCGCGCACCTGCGCCTGGTTCCAGATGCGGGTGCCGGGACCGATGACCGCCTCGGGCGACACCTCGGCGGTGGGGTGGACGCGCACGTCGGCACGCTCGACCATTCGCTCTCCTTCGGGGCCCACATTCTAGCCGTCGCGGGGATCGGGGCCGAGGGAGGGATCAGCCCCCGTCGCCGAAGGAGCGGTACAGGAACGCCGCCGTCTGGCCGCGGGTCACGCCGTCCTTCGGGCAGAAGCTTCGCTCGGCGCACCCGGTGGTGATACCGGCCGCCGCGATCCGATTGATTGCGTCCTCGTGCGCTGTGCCGTCGTCGTCGTCGAAGAAGTCGGTGTCGGTCGGCGGGACGCCGAGGGCGCGGGCCAGGAAGGTGGCCATCTGTCCGCGCGTCACGATGCCCTTGGGGCAGAACATGCTGCCGCGGCAACCGGTGGTGAGGCCCGCATCAGCCAGGCGATTGATCTCGTCCTCGAGCGGGCTGGCTTCGTCATCGGTGAAGTAGTCGGTGGCAGTGGAGGGAAGCTCCAGTGCACGGGTCAGGAAGGCGGCGATCTGCTGCCGCGCGACGATCTCGTCCGGGCAGAAGCGGTGGCCGCCGCAGCCCCGGGTGATCCCCGCGCCCACGAGCCACTCGATCTCCGCCTCGAACCGGTGTCCCGCGGTGTCGGCGAAGGAGGCCGTGCCGGTTACGAAGTCGTGGCTGACGGCGGCGACTGCGTTGCCGGCAACGTCCTTGACGGCCGATCCGACGATGACCCGGTAGTCCCCGGCGGGGCCGAGCATGTCGTGCGGGACGACGCGCGCCTCCCGCTTCGTGCTGTCGTACGTGACGTCGGCCGCGACGTTGGTGCCGGTGGCGACGTCGCGGATCTTTACGGTGCTCGCCGAGACGCCGGTGACGGCCTCCGTGAAGCGAACCACCGGCTGGACGAAGCGGCTCACGTCGGTGGCGCCGTCGAGCGGCGACGCGATGGTGGCGACCGGCGCAACCGTGTCGACGTAGGTCGGCGTGATGCCGTACGCCGTGCGGCTGCCGCTCGGATACCAGTTCAGGATCCGGACGATCACGCGGGTGTGGCCGGAGACGGTGACCTGGGCGAGCTCGGTGCCGCTCTCCCACTCGTTGTCGACGCGCTTGATGAACGCGCCCGACGACGTGTAGAGCTCGACGATCGGGTCGACCGGCAGGCCGCTCTTGTTCCAGGGGTAGGCGCGCGTGTCGACCACGCCGGTGACGCGGATGTCGAGGCGCCCGGCCCGGGGCGCGCTGACGGTGAAGACGTCCACGTCGCCGGCCGGGTAGATGGTCGGGCGGGCGGTCACCCCCCGCGCGAGCCTCGGCGCGTCGACGCTGATCGAGTTGTTGCCCTCGAACGCGTCGCCGGGATGCTTCGACGGCGCCGCGACGGTGCCACCGACCGCGCGCAGGGCGTTGACGCGCCCGCGGCCGTAGCGCTTGTCCCAGCCGCTGTAGCCGAGATCGTCGACCGTGTTGTACAGCCGGTTCACCACCTGGGCGGGGCTGTACGTGGGATAGCGCGCCTGGATGAGCGACACGACGCCGGCCACGTTCGGGGTCGCGAAGCTCGTGCCGCTGATGAACGTGTGGCTGCCCCAGCTGTCGTGGTCGGCGTACGTGCAGGTGTAGCAGTTGGTGGTCAGGACCGACGAGCCCGGCGCGCTGACGTCGACCTTCGGACCGTAGCTCGACCAGTTGCTGAACTCGTCGTTGACCTGGGTCGCGCTGACGCTGATGACGTGGTCGAAGCTGGCCGGGTAGTAGGTCTCCTCGCGGCGGTTGTTTCCGGCCGCGCCGACGAGCACCGCGCCCTTGCCCCACGCGTAGTTCACGGCGTCCTGCATCTGCTGCGAGTACGGGAAGCCACCGACGCTCATGTTGATGACGTCAGCGCCCTTGTCCGCGCTCCAGCGGATCGCCCTCAGCAGGTCGGCAGTGCTGCCGGTCCCGCTGCGGTTCATGATCTTCACCGGCAGGATCTTGTCCCGTGGGCTGATGCCGGCGATCCCGTATCCGTCGTTCCGCTTGGCGGCGATGATCCCCGCCACCCACGTGCCGTGGCCGTTGTCGTCGGCGGCGTTCGTGTCGTCGTTCACGAAGTCGTAGCCCTTCACGACGCGTCCGGACAGGTCGGGGTGGCTCGCCATGACGCCCGTGTCGAGGACCGCGATGAGGTTCGTGCTCTGGTCGTCGACCAGGGACCACGCCTGGCGGACCCGCATGGCGTCGAGCGAGTACTGATCAGCCGTCTTCGGGTCGTCGACCTGCAGGGCCACGGCGCCTTCGTCGGCGAGGCGAACCACGTAGTTCGGCTCGACCGCCATCACCGATGGATCGGCAGCGAGCTCGGCAACGACGTCGCCGACCGGGCGGCCGTTGGTGGAGAGAAGGGTCGGTGCGCCCGTGCCCTCGGTCCCGAGCTCCGCGATGCGAACCAGCGCGCGCAGCCGAGGGGCGTCCGGCACGTGGCCGTCACGGAAGGTGACCACGACCTCGCCCGGGATGATCTCGCCCGCCGGGGCGGAGGCTTCCGGCGGCTTTGGCTCGGCGGCGGCGGCGGCGGGTGCCGCGAGGCCGAGCACGAAGATCACGGCCAGGAGGGTCGGGAGTGCTCGGGACAAAATAAGACGGCTCCGGTGTGGTGCGGTGGTGCAGGAGGGTCTGCTCGGTGCTCCCGCGAATGCACGCAACCGTAGGGGCCGGATCGGCTCGGCACGACCCGACGATGGTTCCCATCCGGAGCGGGACCGATGGGCTAGTCGGAACCCAGCAATTCGGCGATCCGTGGCACCGCGCTGGCCACCGCCCGTCCGCGATGGCTGATGCGGTCCTTGTCCGCTTCGGGCAGCTCGGCGGTCGTCTGGCCCGACGGCAGCAGGAAGATCGGGTCGTAGCCGAAGCCACGGTGGCCGCGCGGCTCGGTCGATACCCGACCCTCGACGAGACCGGTGAAGAGCTCGACCGTCGGAGCCGGGTTCCCCGGAACCGCCAGCGCGAGCGCGCAGACCATTCGCGCGCGACGATCCTGGTGGTCTCCGACGGCCGCCACGAGCTTCTCGGCCTGGCTGCCGGCGCCGGTCCCCCAGCGCGCGCTGCGCACGCCCGGTCCCCAGCCGAGGGCGGCTACCTCGATGCCGGAATCGTCGGCCACGGTCAGCAGCCCGGAGGCGCGGCAGAAGGCAGCCGCCTTGGCCGCGGCGTTCTCGGCGTACGTGTGATGCGGCTCCTCGACCTCGAGCTCGAGGCCGATCTCGTCGGGGGTGACGACCGCCGCAGCCAGCCCGCCGAGCAGCCGCCGGAACTCGGCCTGCTTCCCGAGGTTGGTGGTCGCGACGAGCAGGCGCCGGGTCACTCGCCGGGCGCTGCCTCGATGGCCGCGCGCTGGAGCGCGAAGAGCTGCCGGATGCCGGCCGCGGCGAGGTCCACCATCTGGTCCATCTGCTGGCGCGTGAAGGCTCCGTGCTCGGCCGTCCCCTGGACCTCGATGAGCCGATCGTCATCGGTCATGACGACGTTGAAGTCGACCTCGGCGGTCGAGTCCTCGGAGTAGTCCAGGTCCAGATAGGGAGTCGCGTTGACGAGGCCGGCACTGACAGCGGCCACCTGGCCGGTCAGCAGCTGGCCCATGCCGAACTTGTTGAGGGCACGGGCGAGGGCCACGTAGGCGCCGGTGATGCTCGCCGTGCGCGTCCCGCCGTCGGCCTGGATGACATCGCAGTCGAGCGTGATCGTGCGCTCGCCAAGGTGAGCCATGTCGACCACGCCGCGCAGGCTACGGCCGATCAGGCGCTGGATCTCGTGCGTGCGACCGCCGATCGAGCCCCGCGCCGCCTCGCGCTGGCTGCGCTCGGTCCCGGCCCGCGGCAGCATGCTGTACTCGGCGGTGACCCAGCCGCGTCCCTTCCCGCGCATCCAGCCCGGCACGCGGTCCTCGATGGTGGCGGCGCAGATGACCCGCGTGTCGCCCACCCGGATGAGGACCGATCCCTCGGCGAACTTCAGGTAGTCGGGCACGATCTTGATCGGCCGGAGCTGGTTCGGGACGCGTCCGTCGGCGCGGCGCCCGGTGCTCGGGGTCGTGGTGGCGGTCATGTGGCTGCCGATTCTACCGGCAGCCAACCCGATCAGTCGTAGGCGCGGTGGATGAAGGCGGCCATCTGACCGCGGGTTACGTCACGCTTCGGGCAGAACCGCTTCTCGGCGCACCCGGTGGTGATGCCGGCCGCGGCGAGACGGTTGATCGCGTCCTCGTGCGCCGTGCCGTCGTCATCGTTGAAGTAGTCGCGGCTCGTGGCGGGCAGGCTCAGGGCGCGGGCCAGGAAGCTGGCCATCTGGCCCCGGGTCACGTCGCTCTTCGGGCAGAACCGCTTCGTCTCGCACCCGCGCGTGATCCGTGCCTCGGCGATCCGGTTGATGTTCCCCTCGTGCACGCTCGTCGAGTCGTCGCTGAAGTAGTCGCGCGATGCGGACGGTAGCCCCGTCGCCCGCGCCAGGAAACTGGCCATCGCGCCTCGACGGACGAGGCCGTCCGGGCAGAACGTCGTCGCGGTGCAGCCGGTCGTGATGCCGTGCTCCACGAGCCACACGATGTCGTCGCGGAACTTCGAGTCGGCGATGTCGGTGAAGCCGCCATACGTGACCGGCTGCGCCGCCGCGCCACAGATCTTCACGAAGACCATGACGGCATAGTGGCGCCCGTCGCTGCCCGTCTTCCAGCTGCCGCCCACGTGCGTGTAGGCGGCATCCAGCATGATCGCGCGATGGGGGTCCGAGTTGTACCACTGCCGCACGAAGCGCTCGATGCGCTCCGACTCGGACGCCGTGTTCCAGGCGACGATCTCGCCGAGCTTCTGCCAGCAGATGTCCTCTTCGGCCAGCCGCCGCTTCAGATAGTCGAAGTCATGGCCGAGCTGTCTGTCTGCGGCCAGCTGGTTGCCGCGCTCGACGGCGATCCGGTCGATCACCGAGTGAAGCTTCACCGGTGGCACGCCGACATCGGCCCGGTAGCTGTTCACCTCCGTGACGAAGGCGGCACCGTCGCGCGCGGCGGCGGGCTGGGGGACGGCCGGCGCAAGGGCGGCGGCCATGACCAGGGCCGCGAGCGCGGGAGCGAAGCGGCGAGGCGACGGGGAGGGCACTGGATGGGACTCCGGTTGAGTGCTGGATGAAGACGGGAGGAACGGTATGGCGCGGAGCCGCCAGCCACCATGGCCCGATCGTTCGCCGCCCGGATGGGCCGAAGGGACCCTCCTCAGGGCGCCAGCGCTCGGTAGAGGAAGGCGGCCATCTGCTGACGGTTGACCAGGCCGTCCGGACAGAATCGCGTTGCGGCGCAGCCGGTGGTGATGCCGGCCTCGGCGATGCGGTTGATGGCGTCCTCGTGGGCCGTGCCGTCGTCATCGCTGAAGTAGTCGACCGACGCTGCCGGCAGGGCCAGCGCGCGGTCCAGGAAGCTCGCCATCTGGCCGCGACTGACCAGCCCGCGGGGGCAGAACTCGGTCTCGCTGCACCCGAAGGTGATGCCGGCCTGGGCCAGGCGGTTGATGTTGTCCTCGTGGCTGAGCCCCTCGTCGTCGGTGAAGAAGTCGCCTGTCGCGGCCGGCAGCGCGAAGGCGCGCGCCAGGAAGCTGGCCATCTGTCCGCGCGTGACCGGGTCGGCGGGACAGAACCTCGTGGCCGTGCACCCGGTGGTGATGCCCTCGTCCGCCATCCAGATGATCTCGTTGACGAACGGCGAGCTGGCGATGTCGGTGAATGGCAGGTCCTTGAACTCGCTCGCCAGGCGAGCCCACAGCTCCGGTCGCGATCCATCCATCAGCAGGTGCCAGATGCCGATCCCCCGCAGGCGGTGCGCCTTGACGAGGTCGTACTTCACGTTCAGTGACGAGGAGTCGTCGTAATAGCCCTGAACGTAGGTGTCGTACGTCGAGCTGCGGTAGCGGTACCACGGGACCTGCCCGGCGCTGTCCCAGCGGCGGCCGTGGTCGGCGGCCGCCTCGCGCGCGTCGATGTAGCGCGGCGCCCAGCTCGCCCCCTTGCACGTGCCGGAGGAGAGGCAGGTGACGCTGTTCTGGCCCGATCCGGTGGTGGTCCAGGCGCGGCCGTAGTAGGGCACGCCCCAGATCAGCTGATGACCCGGCACCAGGGCGAGGAAGTCGCTCATCGCCTCCCGCGAGTCGAGCACGTACGGGCTGTCGATCGGCGCGACGGCGCCGGCCCGGTGGGAGCCCGACCAGTTGAAGTCGTAGGCCATCACCATGATGGCGTCCGCCCCGCCCGGAGTGAGGAGGCCGAAGGTGTTGGCGTCGCCGTTGTCGACGAGCTCGTACCCCTCGTCCCAGCTGGCGGCGCCGCCGGTGGCGGCGACGGTGAGGTACGACCCGGCACCGACGCGGACGAGCTCTGCCTTCACCTTGCGCACAAAGGCGGTGTACTTGGACTCGAGCGAGTTGGGCATCGGCTCGAAGTCGAGGTTGACCCCGTCGGCGTTGCGGGCCTTGACGGCGTTGGCGATCTCGGTCGCCAGCCTGCCGCGGTTCGTGCTGCTGCCCAGGAGCGTCTGGAACGCACTGAAGTCATGGTCCCAGGCCATCATCGTCACCGTCAGCACCACCTTCACGCCCCTCGCGTGCGCGTCCGAGATGACTCCCGTCATGGCCGACGAGGTCCAGCCCGCCCAGCCGATGGTCGGCTCGCCATTGGTTGTTTTCGCCAGGGTGCCGTTCGACCGCGCACCGACCGAGAAGTACGCGATGCTCGAGACGAGGCCGTAGTTGAGGTTCTCGAGCAGGCTCGGGCTGGTTGCCCAGTACGGCAGGTATCCGAAGACTTCCTGGCGCAGCCCGTTCGGTAGCCCGGCGATGCCACCCGTGCCTCCCGACTCGACCGAGGTCGTGCCGCCGCCGGTCGCCGACGGCTCCAGTGGTGCCGGGACGTCGCCGGCGGTGAACTGGAGGTCGTCGTCCGCGTGCTCGGCCAGCATTTCCGCGTGAACGGTCGGCGGCTGCGTCGGATCCGCCGCGGCCGCCGGTCCGATCGCGGTCAGCATCCAGGCAAGAGCAAGGGTTGCCGCGATCGGACGCGAAGGGCGGGTCAACATGGGCCGGAATCCTATGGCGGTGAGGTCCGGTGCGGAATAGTACCGATGGGTGGCCAGACGCTCAGTGGAACGCGCGATACAGGAAGGCGGCCATCTGTTGCCGGTTGACCAGGCCGCTCGGGCAGTACATCGCCGGCGCGCAGCCGGTGGTGATGCTCGCCTCCGCGACGGGGTTGATGGCCTCCTCGTGGGCCGTGCCATCGTCGTCGCTGAAGTAGTCGACCGACGCGACGGGCAGGCCCAGCGCACGGTCCAGGAAGCTCGCCATCTGGCCGCGGCTGACCAGGCCATGCGGGCAGAACTCGGTTTGGCTGCAGCCTGTCGTGATGCCGGCCTGGGCCAGGCGGTTGATGTTGTCCTCGTGGCTGAGGCCGTCGTCGTCGGTGAAGTAGTCGTCCGATGCGACCGGCAGCGCGAAGGCGCGCGCCAGGAAGCTGGCCATCTCGCCACGGCTCACGGAATCCTTCGGACAGAAGCGTCCGCCCCCACAGCCAAGGGTGATGCCCTCGTCGGCCATCCAGATGATCTCGTCCACGAACGGCGAGCTGGCGATGTCGCTGAAGGGCAATCCGTCGTCAGCGCCGCCCGGCGTGACGTCCGGGTCCCCGGCGAAGGCATACCAATAGTCGGGATCGCCGAAGTGGAAGTTCGCGATCGTGGTGCGCTGGACCCACACCTCGGCACCGGCGACGTCGGGATGGTTCATGGTGACGAGCCTGGAGGCGGCGTAGCCGTCGCCGGCACGGAAGATGTCGCCGTAGGGCTTGCTCGTCTGGGTCAGGACGCGGGTCACGATCTCGTGCGCGTCGCTGTAGGCGGTGGCGATGTACCCGCCAGCGCCGAGCTTGAGCACGGGATACGAATAGTTGCGCACCCGCTGCTGTGCCTCGCTGCGCGTCGGCAGCGGGTCGCTCTCCTGATAGCGCTCGCCGAAGCCGGGTGCGTAATGCGCCTGGGCGTAGACCATCGTGAAATTGCCCGCGGGCGAGATCCCGTCGGTGCCGTTCTTGCCGCCGCAGTAGTTCCATTGCGCGGCGCCCTCGGTCGAGACGAGGGTGCCGAGCAGCGCCTTCTCGCCGCAGTAGACCATCGTGGTCGACCAGTTGTCGCTGTCCCCGTTCGACGTCGTGCGGTTCAAGCCCCAGCCGTTCACACGGTCCCGGTTCTCCGTGCTGCTGTACGGGTTCGGGAAGCCATTGCCGTGGCCGAAGTAGACGATGACGCTCGCCCCGCTGACCGCCGAGCGCACGCGCGACCAGGTGGCGCTCGGGGAATAGGCCTTGGTGACGGTGGCGCCGGCGGCGACCGCCGCGTCCGCCACGCGGTTCGCGCTGTTGCGGTAGCTGGAGGTCAGGCCTCCCACCGGGCCGACGATGATGGCGACCTTCGGGGCGGCCGCGATGGCCCCATCGGGACGGGTGCCGGGCACGGCGCCGAGGCAGGCGGCGGCCGCGAGGACGAGGGTGAGGGCGAGGGCACGCGCTCGAACGAGCAATGGAGACTCCTGGGTTGGCGTGGGCTTCGCGACCAACGTAGGGCCGATCGGATGCCGAACCTATGGCGCGATGGTCCGCGTGCCGGCCGGGACCGATGGGCCCATGTGCCAGCCCGAACCGGGCAACGCTCAGCCCTGGCTGAACTCCAGGACGATGAGCAGCCGCTCGGCCGAGGCGACGTCGAAGGCGGGGCGCACGAACGCGGTCTGGGTGAGCGCGTTGGCGTCCTGCTCGACCGCCTGCACGGTGCCGATGAGGAGGTCGCCGGGATAGCGACTGGCCTGGGTGCCGAAGGTGAGGCCGGCACTGACGATCGTGTCGCCGACCTCGACGAGCTCGGTGACCGGCACGCCGGTCATGACGAGCTGCCCGCCGGCCTGGCCACGGATCTCGCCGAGCGCGCGGCTTGCCTGGTCGAGCGCGATGACCGACGAGCGCGTGTCGACGATGAACCGAACGCGCGCCGAGTCATCCGTGACGCTGACCACCGTGCCGGCCAGCGCGCCGGCGCCGTCGGCGTTGGCGACGACCGGCATCCCCTCCCGCACGCCGTCATCGGTGCCGGCGTCGACGCCGACCTCCCAGGCGAAGTTCGACGGGTCGCGGCTCGTGATGCGCACCGGCAGCAGCTCCATCTCGAGCGCCTCGGTGATGCCGAGCAGCTCGCGCAGCTCCTCGTTCTCGCGCGCGGCCTCGGTCAGCTGGGCGATCCGCTGCTCCGCCCCGGCGAGGGCGACGCGCAGCTCCGCGTTCTCGCCCCGCAGGCGGTCGATCTCGCCGATGGCGCCGAACACCCCCGCGACGCCCGAGCCGATGCCGCTCAGCATCCCGCGCACCGGGTCGAGGGCGCGCGTCGTCACGCGCTGGAGGGTCTGGGCAGGCTCCGTCGAGCTGGCGAGCAGCATCAGCAGGCTGGCGATCGTGAAGGCCGCGAACCAGAGGCCGGCCCGGCTGCGGCGGTGCGGGCTGGACGGCCCGTACATCGGTCGCTCCGTCAGCGCGGAGCGCGGGTGAACTGCTCGCTGACCAGGACGCGCTCGAGCGTATCGAGGTCCTCGAGCACGCGGCCCGTGCCGCGCACGACACAGGTGAGCGGGTCGTCGGCGATATGGACCGGCATCTGGGTCGCCTCCGCGACGCGACGGTCCAGCCCGGACAGCAGTGCGCCGCCCCCGGCCAGCACGATGCCCTGGTCCATGATGTCCGCCACGAGCTCGGGGGGCGTCTCCTCGATCGTCTCCTTGATGGCGTCGACGATCTGGAGGATCGACGGCTCGAGCGCCTCGCGGATCTGGTCGCCCCCGACCTCGACGCTGCGGGGCAGGCCGGTGAGCAGGTCCCGGCCGCGGAAGGTCGTCGTGCGCTCCTCGCCGCTCTCGCTCGGGTGGGCGGACCCGACGGCGATCTTGATCTCCTCGGCGGTCCGCTCGCCCATCAACAGGTTGTACTCGCGGCGCGCGAAGCTGACGATGTCGGTGTCCATCTCGTCGCCGCCGATGCGGATCGAGCGGCTGACGACGATCCCGCCCAGGCTGATAACCGCGACCTCGGTCGTCCCGCCACCGATGTCGACGATGAGGCTGCCCGACGGCTCGCTGACCGGAAGACCGGCGCCGATTGCCGCCGCCATGGGCTCCTCGATGAGGCGCGACCAGCGGGCCCCAGCGTTCACCGTCGCGTCGCGCACGGCGCGCTTCTCGACCTCGGTCACGCCCGATGGGATGCCGACCAGCACGCGCGGGCGCGGGATGCGGGCGTATCGGTCATGGACCTTGTTGATGAAGTACCGGATCATCTGCTCCGTGACGTCGAAGTCGCTGATGACGCCGTCACGCAGCGGCCGGATGGCGACGATGTTCGCCGGCGTGCGGCCGACCATGCGCTTCGCCTCCGCGCCGATGGCCAGCACCCGCTTCGTCCGCGTGTCCATGGCGACCACCGACGGCTCGCTGATCACGATGCCGCGATTGCGGACGGTGACGAGGGTGTTCGCCGTGCCAAGGTCGATGCCGACGTCGTGGCTGAGGAGGCCGAGCAGGCCGTCGAAGAGTCCCAAGGTCCCTCTCGTGTTGCTTCGTCGCCGGCTCGGGCACGAGGGCGCGGGTGCAGGTGGTGGCCGATGCTGGTGCGTCCGGGCACCCCGGCCGCGGCGCTACCCTACCACGGCACCCCCGTGGCCCCGGCGGTACGATCCACCCATGCGCGGGCTATGGTTAGGCCGATGACGACGACCCAGCATGCCGCCCCGGCCGAGGAGCTCGCACGCCTTGCTCGCGGCGAGCACCACGATCCCCACGCCATCCTCGGCGCGCACCCGGCCGACGGCGGCACGGTCATCCGCGCCCACCACCCCGATGCCACCGGCGCCCTGCTCGTCGCGCCGAACGGCGGCACGGTGGCCATGGACCCGCTCGGCGACGGCGTCTGGGCGGGGCTCGTCCGCGACCTGGCGCCGGGGCAGGTCCATTACCGCCTGCGCTTCACCTTCGCCGACGGCAACAGCTGGGAGCGCGACGACCCGTACCGCTTCGGCCCGACCATCGGCGAGGTCGACCTCCACCTCATCGGCGAGGGCACCCACGAGCGGCTGTACGACGTGCTCGGCGCGCACCCTCGCACGCACGAGGGCGTCGACGGCGTCAGCTTCGCGGTCTGGGCGCCGAACGCGCGCTCGGTCCGCATCGTCGGCGACTTCGACCGGTGGGACGGGCGTCTCATGCCGATGCGCTCGATGGGCGCCACCGGGGTGTGGGAGCTGTTCGTGCCCGGCATCGGCGGCAGCGAGCTCTACAAGTTCGAGGTCCTCGGCGCCGACGGCAAGTTGCGCCTCAAGGCCGACCCCTTCGCGTTCAGCATGCAGGTGCGCCCCGAAACGGCGTCGCGCGTCTGGGATCCATCGGCCTACCCGTGGACCGATGACGGCTGGATGCGCGACCGCGCGCAGCGCGACGCGTACCGGTCGCCGATGGCCGCCTACGAGGTCCACCTGGGCTCGTGGATGCGCAACCCCGACGGCAGCTGGCTCGGCTATCGCCAGGCGGCAGAGAAGCTCGTCGAGCACTGCCGGCGCTTCGGGTTCACGCATGTCGAGCTGATGCCGGTGGCCGAGCACCCGTTCGACGGCTCGTGGGGATACCAGGTCACCGGCTATTTCGCGCCGACCTCGCGCTTCGGCAACCCTGACGACTTCGCCGCGATGGTCGACACGCTCCACGGCGCCGGGATCGGGCTGATCGTGGACTGGGTGCCGGCCCACTTCCCGACCGACGACTTCGCCCTGCGCCGCTTCGACGGCACGCCGCTGTACGAGCACGCCGACCCGCAGCGCGGCGAGCACCCCGACTGGGGCACGCTCATCTTCGACTTCGGGCGTCCCGAAGTCCGCAACTTCCTCGTCGCCAACGCGCTGTTCTGGTGCGAGCGCTACCACGTCGATGGGCTGCGCGTGGATGCGGTGGCCTCGATGCTCTACCTGGACTATTCCCGCAAGGCGGGCGAGTGGACGCCGAACGAGCACGGCGGCCGCGAGAACCTCCAGGCGGTGGCGTTCCTGCGCGAGATGAACGAGCGTCTCTATGACCGCTTCCCCGGCGTCGTGACCATCGCCGAGGAGTCGACCTCCTTCCCGGGCATCACGCGCCCGACCTACCTCGGCGGCATCGGCTTCGGATTCAAGTGGGACATGGGCTGGATGCACGACACGCTGGAGTACTTCGCCGAGGACCCGGTCCACCGCCGCTTCCACCACGACAGGCTCACCTTCCGTGGCCTGTACGCCGGGACCGAACAGTTCATCCTCCCGCTCTCGCACGACGAGGTCGTGCATGGCAAGGGCTCGCTGCTGCGGAAGATGCCAGGCGACGAGTGGCAGCGCTTCGCGAACCTGCGCGCCCTCCTGCTGAACATGTGGGCCCAGCCGGGCAAGAAGCTTCTCTTCATGGGCGCGGAGCTGGCGATGCCCGACGAGTGGTCACACGACCGGGCACTGCCCTGGGAGCTGCTGGAGGCACCCATGCACGCCGGCGTGGCTCGCTTCGTGGAGGATCTCGGCCGCGTGTACGCGGCCACGCCTGCCCTGTGGATCGCCGACCACGAGGCCGATGGCTTCGCCTGGATCGACGCCTCGGACGTCGAGTCGTCCGTGTACTCCTGGATCCGCAGCGGCGGCGGCGATGTGTGTGCGGTGGTTCTCAACCTCACGCCGGTGCCGCGCACCGACTACCGGCTCGGGCTGCCCTCCGGCGGGCGATGGGTCGAGGCCCTGAACTCCGACTCGGAGCATTACGGCGGGTCGAACCTGGGCAACCTCGGCGGCGTGGAGGCGGTGGAGCAGCCCTGGCACGGACAGCCGTTCTCCGCCACGCTCGTCCTGCCGCCGCTCGCCGGCCTCATCCTCCGCCCGGAGCGCTGAGGCCCCGGGGGCCAGTCGCCGATGCATCGGCGGAAATTGTCAAGAGCGCCGCTTCATATCGCGTATCGCCGATCGATCCGTCAGCGGATGACAAGAGCGCGCGTGACGCCCCGTTCTTGACACTCACGAACCGATCAATCGGTGAATCGCGACGTGGGGCCGGCTCCTGTCAAAGATCGCCGACACATCGGCGGCAGGGCATCAGCGCCGGAGCGCTTCCACCAGCGCATCGACTCCCGGATCGGTGCCGAGCTCCTCGATCGGCGTGGGCAGCGCCAGCGACCAGTTGTCGCGCCGGGGGCGCACGGTACCCGGCAGGTTTGGCCGCTCGGGAACGCCCAGCGCGTCCTCGAGGGTGGCGGCAACGAGCATGGAGGGCGACTCGGCCAAGCGGCGGTGGAGCGCCAGCACGACATCGCGCGTTCCAGCTTCGGGGCCGAGGCCGGCGGCCCTGGTCAGCCTGCCGCGAAGCCGCGCCGCCTCGCGGGCGTCGGGCGTGACGCCGGCGGCTGCCTGGTCGCGCAGGTCGGCACCACTCCAGAGACCAGCGATGGTGGGAAGGTCGTGGGTCGCGACGGCCGCGAGGACATGGCGCGGCCATGCCTGAGGCGCGCGACGCTCGAAGAGCGCCAGGCGCGTCGACAGCAGGCGGCGGCGGCGCAGCTCGGCGCGGACGCCGGTCGGCACGGTGCCGAGGTCCTCGCCGATCACCACCGCTCCAGAGCGCTCGGACTCGATGGCCACGATCTCGAGCAGCTCCGCCGTCGGCTGGCGCACGTACGCGCCCCGCGTCGGCTCGGCGCCGGCCGGGATGCACCAGAGGCGGAACAGCCCCAGGACATGGTCGATCCGCAGCCCGCCGGCGTGGCGCAGCTGCGCGCGGATCGTGTCGATGAATGGCCGGTAGCCGGCTGCGCGCAGCCGATGCGGGAGGAACGGCGGCATGCCCCAGTTCTGTCCGGCGGTGTTGAAGCGGTCCGGCGGCACGCCGATCGACGCGTCGGTGGCGAGCAGATCCTGCCACTCCCAGGCGTCGAAGCCTGACGGGTCAACGCCGACCGGCATGTCGGCGATGCGCCGCAGCGGCTGGGAAGCCGATGCCAGCTGGCCGTCGAAGCAATACTGGAGCCAGGCGTGGAAGCCGATCCGGTCCGGCTCGTCCGCCGCGAATCGCGCCACGGCCTCCGACGCCGGGTGGCGCAGCAGCCGCGGCCACGTCCGCCAGGACGGACCGTGGCGCTCGGCGAGGACGGAGAAGGCAGCCCAGCGCTCGAGGGCCGCACCCTCCCCGGAGCGCCAGGACTCGAAGGCGTCGCGGTCGAAGCCGCCGGCGACCCAGGCTCGCTCGAGCGCCGCCAGCTTCACGCCCTGGACCGCGACACGGTCGATGCGCCGCGCGCCGTTCAGCGCCCGCGCCGCCGCGGACTCGTCGTCGAGCCCGGGCACCTCTTCGGGCCGCAGGTGGATCGGGTTCCCGAAGCGCCGCGTGCTCGGGAAGTACGGACTCGGCTCCGGGTCGGGCCCCGGGTTCGGCGCCGAGAGCGGTCCGACCGCGAGGAAGCCCGCGCCAGCCGAGGCCGACCAGGCGGCCAGGGCACGGAGGTCGGCGAGGTCGCCGATTCCCCACGATCCCCGCGAGCGGGTTGCCGCCAGCTGGACGGCCCAGCCCCAGGCGCGAAGATCCGCCGGCAGGTGGCAGCGACCGGGCCCGGTGATCACCAGGCGCTCGTGCCCGCCGTCGTCCAGGAGGCGGTGATACCCGAGCGGAGCGTCGCGTGGGACGGCCTCCACGCGCCCGAGCGCGGTGCCGCCTTCGAGAATCAGTTCGCCGGGTGCCGGCAACCGCGCGCCGCGGCGGACGACGGAGACGGCCTCGGGGCCGGGGGCGGGCTCGTCGAGGCCCATCGCCGCCGACACGGCCGCCCGCACCTCCGGGTCGATCGTCCGCCGAATGCGGGACGCGTCGACGTAGGACTCCGGGACGAGGTCAGATGCCGCTGACACGACGGACGCGCGGCAGGCGGCGCAGGCAGACGACGGAGCGCTCGGCGACCCGGTAGACCGATCCGCCGTCGTGCTCGCCGTGGGCGCCGCCGAAGGAAGCGTGGATGGTGTCGAGGACCACCTCCCAGCGGCGGCCCACCTCGGGATCGGGCAGCGTGAAGGCGACCGGGCGGTCGTCGGCATTGAGAATGATCAGGAAGGTGTCGTCGACGATGCGCTCGCCGCGCGGCCCTCGCTCCTCGATGGCGTCCCCGGCGTACTGGACCCCGAGGGTGCGGGCGCCGGAGGCACGCCACTGCTCGTCGGTCACCTCCGAGCCGTCCGGCCCGAACCAGGTCAGGTCCTTGACCCGCGAGCCGCGAATCTGGCGGCCCTGGAAGAATCGCCGGCGGCGCAGGACCGGGTGCGAACGGAAGAGCGCGATCAGGCCCCGCGTGAAGGAAAGGAGCTGCCGATCGCGGCGGCTCAGATCCCATCGGTACCAGCTGATCTCGTTGTCCTGGGCGTACGCGTTGTTGTTGCCGCCCTGGCTGCGGCCGATCTCGTCGCCCCCGAGCAGCATCGGCACGCCCTGGCTGAGCAGCACGGTGGCGAGGAAGTTCCGCTTCTGCTTCTCGCGGGCCTCGATGACTGCCTCGTCGTCGGTCTCGCCCTCGACCCCGAAGTTCAGGCTGTTGTTGTCGTTCTCGCCGTCGGCATTGTTCTCGCCGTTTGCCTCGTTGTGCTTCGACTCGTAGCTGACGAGGTCGTTGAGCGTGAATCCGTCGTGGGCCGTGACGAAGTTGACGCTGGCGTGTGGGCGGCGCCCCGAGCCGGCGTACAGGTCGGATGAGCCAGTGAGCCGATAGGCCAGCTCGGCCGCCTGGCCGCCGTCGCCCTTCCAGAAGCGGCGCACGGTGTCGCGGTAGCGCCCGTTCCACTCCGCCCAGCCGACCGGGAAGTTGCCGACCTGGTAGCCGCCCGGACCGACGTCCCACGGCTCCGCGATCAGCTTGACCTGGCTGATGATCGGGTCCTGGTGAATGATGTCGAAGAAGCTGCCGAGCTTGTCGACGTCGTACATCTCGCGCGCCAGGGCGGAGGCAAGGTCGAAGCGGAAGCCGTCGACGTGCATCTCCGAGACCCAGTAGCGCAGCGAGTCCATGATCAGCTGCAGTACCCGCGGGCTGGTGGCGTCCAGGGTGTTGCCGGTGCCGGTGTAGTCGACGTAGCGGCGCCTGTCCTCCGGGTCGAGGCGGTAGTAGTCCGCGTTGTCGATGCCGCGGAAGCTGAGCGTCGGCCCCAGGTGGTTGCTCTCGCCGGTGTGGTTGTAGACGACGTCGAGGATCACCTCGATCCCGGCGTCGTGCAGCCGATGCACCATCATCTTGAACTCCGCGACCGGGTCGTCGGTCGCGGCGAAGCGAACGTCGGGCGCCAGGAAGCCGATGGTGTTGTAGCCCCAGAAGTTCGCCAGGCCCCGCTCGACGAGCTGGCGCTCGTCCACGTGCTGATGGACCGGAAGCAGCTCGACGGCGGTGACTCCCAGCTTCGTCAGGTAGTCGACTGCCGGCGCCGATGCCAGCCCCGCGTACGTGCCGCGCAGCTCATCGGGCACCTCGGGATTCAGCTTCGTGAAGCCCTTGACGTGGACCTCGTAGATGAGCGTGCTGGCCAGCTCGGTGCGCGGCGACCGGTCGTCGCCCCAGCTGAACGCCTGGTCGACGACCACCCCCTTGGGCACGAACGGGGCGCTGTCACGTTCGTCCGGCTCGTCCGCCTCGCTCCCGATGCGATACCCGAACAGGGCATCGTCCCAGCGCACCTCGCCGTCCAGGCGCTTGGCGTACGGGTCGATCAGCAGCTTGGCCGGATTGAACCGATGCCCGTCACCGGGCCGGTATGGCCCGTGGACGCGGTAGGCGTACCGCTGGCCCGGCCGCAGATCGGGCAGGTAGCAATGCCAGACGAGGTCGGTCTGCTCGATCAGGCGGATCCGCTGCTCGCCGTCGTCCGCATCGAAGAGGCACAGGTCAACCGCCTCCGCGTGCTCGCTGAAGATCGCGAAGTTCACGCCGGAGCCGTCCCAGGTCGCACCGAGCGGATACGGGTTCCCGCGCCAGACCCTCAACGCCACGCGGGACTCGGCTCGTCGGACCCGCCGGACCGGCCGCGGGCATCGCTCAGGATCACCCGCGAAGGGTAGCGCCGCCGGTTGGGTGGCGGGAGGACGATCGCCGCCCTTGACCGTCGGCGGCGCGCGCATAGGCTTGCGTCGTGACAACGGAGGGACCCACGCCGATGGCCGACGCCACCGGGGAGGCAGAGCCCGCGGCGCTGCGCTGCTACCGCCACCCTGATCGCGAGACGTGGGTGCGCTGTGGCCGCTGCGACCAGCCGATCTGCCCGAGGTGCGCGATGCAGGGCCCGGTCGGCTTCCGCTGCCGCGAGTGCGGACGCCCAGCCTACGATCCGCTCACGTCGTTCACGCCCCTCCAGATCGTCGGCGGATTGGCGATCGCGCTGGGCGGCGGCCTCGTCGCCGGCCTGCTCAGCTCGCGGATCGGCTTCTTCGTCATCTTCCTCTCGTGGTTCGCAGGGTTGTTCATCGCCGACCTCGTGACACGCATCATCGGGTTCAAGCGAGGCGCCCTCATGACCGGCCTGCTCGTGGGCGGGATCGTGATGGGAACCGCGGTCGGCGTCGGGATCGACGTCGCGATCTACCTGTCCAACTACGCGGCCCTGGGCGAAGCCCTGCTGGGCCAATACCTGGCCGATACGGCGCCCTGGGCGGCCGTCGCCGCGGGGATCGCCTCTGCCGGAGCCCTGTCCCGGCTGCGCTGACGGATGGGACTCGCCGCCCGGGCTCAGGCTCCGGTCACGAGGCGCTCGACCGCGGCGAGCGGCAGCCACAGCCAGTCGGGGCGGTTGTTCGCCTCGTAGCGGACCTCGTAGCACGCCTTCTCGAGCTCGAACGCCTCCAGCAGCCCGGCGTCGTCGGGACCGATGGCGCCATACGCGGCCATGAACGCCTCCCGCGCGACGCTCGACCACGCCTCGGCGTCGAAGCCGCGCTGTGCCCGTTCGGCGGTGCGCGCGGCGTAGTCGAGGCTGCGCAGCATGCCTGCGACGTCGCGCAATGGAGAGGACGTTGCCCGCCGCTCGGCCAGCGGCCGGGCGGGCTCGCCCTCGAAGTCGATGACGCTGAAGCCGCCATCGGTCCGCGCCAGCAGCTGGCCGAGGTGGTAGTCGCCGTGCACGCGGCTCACGCGCGCCTCGCCGGTCGCCGACCCGAAGGTGTCGGCGAATCGGGCAGTCGCCCCCGGCGCCACGGCGACCATCCGTCGGTGGGCCTCGCCGCTCACCGCGCCCACCGCCTGCGCCAGCTGGGCCTCGGCGGCCGAGCGCCATGCGGCGGTCTCAGCGACGCTGGCGGCGCGCGCCGGGAATGCCGGGTCCCGGGGGCGCGAGGCAAGTGCGGCGTGCATCCGGGCCGTCAGCTCCCCGATCCGCGCGGCCAGTTCCACGCCTGGCTCGGGGCCGTCTGCCAGGGCCGCGAGCATGGTTGCCCAGGCGTCGCCGCGTGACGGCACGTACGCCTGGAGCATGGCCGCCGCCGCAGACTCGGTGTCGGTCTCGTACGTGAGGCTGCCGGCCGGGGCCGGCGTGTCGGTGAAGCCGGCATCGGCGAGGAAGGCGCTGACCTCGACGTCCGGGTTCTCCCCTGCCTCGAGCAGACGATAGATCTTGAGGATCAGCCGATCCCCGACGACGGCCGACGTGTTCGTCTGCTCGACCCCGAGCCGGCGCTCGGTGAGGCCGGCCGGCATGAGGGCGCCGATCGCCGGGCGCGGCGCTCCGACGAAGCGGCCGCGCGCTCCCTCCAGCGTGGCACCGTCGGCGATGACCCCGGTGATCGCGGCCCAGGCACCCTCGCCGTCGCGCGGCTCGCGCTCGTCGATGGTGGGCACGAGGTAGTGGTCCGGCGGGCCGGCGTCGGCATAGGCGACCTCGAGCACGACGAGTGCGGCAGTCGAGCCGAGCGGCGCGCGGTCATGCTCCGCGACGGAGGCGATTGGCCGGTTCTTGGAGCGGAACCATCGCTGCGAATGGAGCCAGTCGGCGGGCCGGCCGCTCATCCGGCCGGGGACGCGTCCGGCGGCCGGTCGCCGCGAAAGCGAACGAGCGGGCAGGGGACTCCGCCGAGGACCCAGGCGTGATCGGTGACGTCGACGGTCAGGCCCATCCGAGGGTAGAAGCGCTGGGCCAGCGGGTTGTCGCGAAAAGCCCACACCACCAGCGGGTCGAAGGCGCGCGCAAAGAGGTCCCGCACGGCGTGGTCGTAGAGCAGCCGGCCGATCCCGGTGCCGATCGTGGAAGGGTCGAGGTAGAGGTTGGTCAGCTCCCCGGCGCCGTCGGGCGGCGGCAGGAACTCGGAGGTCGCCGGCGAGGTGGTCGCGTAGCCGACGATCGCGCCGTCCCGCTCAGCCACCCACGCACGTGATGGGTGATCGGGCGGCCGTTCCTCGACGGCCGCTCGCCATCGCAGCCACATGGCCGGGGCGTCCGCGATCCACTCGTCCAGCGCCGCCTGCGGGACGATGCCGGGATAGGCCGCCGCGTAGGCGCGTCCGGTGACGGCGCCGAGTGCCTCGACGTCGCCCGGCGTCGCGAGCCGAACCGTCGCCGATGGGGAAGCCGGGTTCGCGTCGGCGGCGTCAGCCATCGGTCAGCTCGAACCAGAAGAAGTCGTGCGGGCCGAGCGTGAGCAGGTACGACAGCTCGCCGATCGGCGGGAAGTGGACGCGGCCGATCATCTCGACCGGGACGCGACCGATGAAGCGCGACAGGTCGAGCTCCACGTACTGCGCGAATCGCGACAGGTTGGCGACGCACAGGACGCTCACGCCCTCGTGCTCGCGCAGGTAGGCGAGGACGCGACGGTTCTCGGGGTGAAGGAACTCGAGCGTGCCGCGGCCGAAGACGGGGTGGGCGCGGCGGATGCGGACGAGCCGCTTCATCCAGTTGAGAAGGGAGCCCGGCACGCGCTCCTGGGCCTCGACGTTGACCGCCTGGTAGCCGTACACCGGGTCGGCCACCAGCGGCGCGTACAGGGCGTGGACATCGGCCTTGCTGAAGCCGGCGTTGCGGTCGCCGGTCCATTGCATCGGCGTGCGGACGCCGTTGCGGTCGCCGAGGTAGACGTTATCGCCCATGCCGATCTCGTCGCCGTAGTAGAGGACCGGCGTGCCCTTCATGCTCAGCAGCAGCGACTTCAGCAGCTCGAGACGGCGGCGCGAGTTGTCGACGAGCGGCGCGAGGCGGCGGCGGATGCCGACGTTGATCCGCATCCGGGCGTCCTTCGCGTACTCGGTGTACATGTAGTCGCGCTCCTCGTCGGTCACCATCTCGAGCGTCAGCTCGTCGTGGTTGCGCAGGAAGAGCGCCCACTGGTTCTGGTCGGGGATGTCGGGCGTCTGGTCCATGATCTCGACGATCGGATAGCGGTCCTCGCGGCGGAGGGCGATCCAGATGCGCGGCATCAGCGGGAAGTGGAAGGCCATGTGGCACTCGGGCTCAGCCTCGTCGCCGAAGTAGGGCAGCACGTCCGGCGGCCACTGGTTGGCCTCGGCCAGCAGCATCCGCCCGGTGTAGCGCGCGTCGAGCTCGCGTCGGAAGCGCTTGAGCACGGTGTGGGTCTCGGGCAGGTTCTCGGAGCTCGTTCCCTCGCGCTCGACGAGGTACGGGACCGCGTCGAGGCGCATGCCGTCGACGCCCATGTCGAGCCAGAAGCGCATGACCCGCAGGATCGCGCGCACGACCTGGGGGTTGTCGTAGTTGAGGTCGGGCTGGTGGCTGAAGAACCGATGCCAGTAGTACTGCTCCGACTCCTGGTCCCACGTCCAGTTGCTGGTCTCGGTGTCGGTGAAGATGATCCGCGCGTCGAGGTACGCCTGGTCCGTGTCGCTCCACACGTACCAGTCCCGCTTCCGGCTGGTGCGGCTGCTGCGTGATTCGACGAACCACGGATGCTGGTCGCTGGTGTGGTTCACGACCAGCTCGGTGATGACGCGCAGGCCACGCCGATGCGCCTCGCGCACGAAGCCGCGGAAGTCGCGCAGCGTCCCGTAGTCCGGATGCACCTGGGTGTAGGCCGCGATGTCGTAGCCGTCGTCGCGCAGCGGGCTCGGGTAGAACGGGAGCAGCCAGACGGCCGTCACCCCGAGCTCGGCGATGTAGTCGAGCTTCTCGGTCAGGCCCAGGAAGTCGCCCACGCCGTCGTTCGTGGAGTCCATGAAGGCCTTGACGTGGAGCTGGTAGATGATCGCGTCCTTGTACCACTGCGGGTCGTCGCGCAGCAGCTGCGGCGCGGCGACGTCCGGCCGGCGCGCGGCACGGCGGGCGGTCATCGCTCGGATGGTCTCAGGGGAGCCACCGTGAAGATGCGGAATGGGTCGCCGGCGGGGTCGAGGTCGACCGCCAGGTCGGCGCCGGTCTCCCGGCTGCTGCGCCCGCTGAGCAGGTCCGTGAGCCGGTACGGCTCGTCCCAGCCGATGCCGACGGCCGGGAGGTCGGGATGCAGGACCGCGACCTCCGCGGTGGTCGGGTCGGTGTTCACCGCCACGTAGACCGCGTCGCGCCAGCGGTTCGGGTGGCCGGTGAGCGGGTCGACCTTGCCGTGCGTCAACGCCTTGCGGTAGAAGAGCGTCCTAGCTCCGGTGACCGGCTCGAAGTGCAGGTTGTCGTAGCGCTGAAGGGCCGGCCGCTCGTGGCGGATTCGGTTGAGCTCGCCGAGCAGGAGCTTGATGTTGCCCTTCGCGTTCCAGTCGCGCGCCCGGATCTCGTACTTCTCGCTGTCGAGGTACTCCTCGCGCTCGTCGAGCCGCGCCGCCTCGCACAGCTCCCAGCCGGAGTAGATGCCGTACGAGCTCGACAGCGTGGCGGCCAGCACCGATCGGACCACGAACGCCGGCCGCCCGTGGTCGAGATGGTGCGGGTTGATGTCGGGCGTGTTCGCGAACAGGTTGCCGCGGAAGAACTCGCGCATCTCCGACTGGGTCAGCTCGGCGAAGTAGTCGCGCAGCTCGGCGGCCGTCTGGCGCCAGGTGAAGTACGTGTAGCTCTGCGTGAAGCCGACCTTGGCCAGCATCCGCATCATCTTCGGCTTCGTGAACGCCTCCGAGAGGAAGATCACCTCGGGGTGCTCGCGCTGGATCTCGCGGATGAGCCAGGCCCAGAACGGGATCGGCTTCGTGTGTGGGTTGTCGACGCGGAAGATCTTCACCCCGTGACCGATCCAGACCTCGAAGATCCGCTTCCACTCCTGCCACAGGGCGGCTCGCGAGGCCGCGTCTCCACCGATGAAGTCGATCGGGTAGATGTCCTGGTATTTCTTCGGTGGGTTCTCCGCGTACTTGATCGAGCCGTCGGGCGAGCGCCGGAACCACTCCGGGTGCTCTTCGACCGATGGATGATCGGGCGCCGCCTGGATGGCGATGTCCATGGCCAGCTCCATGCCGTGCGCCTCGACCGCCTCGCGGAATCCGATGAGCCCGGGAAGCCCGCCGAGCTCGGGCGCGACGGTGTCGTGCCCGCCGTCGACGGAGCCGATGGCGTACGGAGAGCCCGGATCGCCGGGCGCGGCCTCGAGCGCGTTGTTACGACCCTTGCGGTTCCGCCGACCGATCGGGTGGATCGGCGGCATGTAGACGACGTCGAAGCCCATGGCCGCGATATCCGGCAGCCGCCACGCCGCGTCGGCGAAGGTCGTCGCCACCGGGCGCGCCGGATCGTGTCCCTGGGAGCGCGGGAAGAGCTCGTACCAGGCGCCAAAGCGGGCGCGCTCGCGGTCGACGACCAGCGGGAGCTCGGCGGAGCGCGACGCGAAGCTGCGGTCGGGATGGCGACGCATCGCGACGAGCAGGTCGTCGGCCTCGAGCACGGCGACCCGCTTCTCCTCCGAGCGCGCCTTCCCGAGGGCGGCAAGGGCACCGCGCAGGAGGCGGACATCGTCGGC
>Ga0299907_10000075_pt1 | contig 34886 bp, 31 predicted proteins | sample RVTome_16_FD_198680 | JGI IMG/M metagenome (GOLD analysis project Ga0299907, IMG submission 198680) | Soil microbial communities from uranium-contaminated site in the Upper Colorado River Basin, Wyoming, United States - RVT152D67 (version 2) ...
CATCGAAGCGTTGCTGCGGGCCCGGGTGCTTCCGGAGTTCGAGGCCAAGCAGTTGAAGAAGGTCACGACCCCCCAGATGTACGACGTTGGCTGGGGGCGATGACCGAGGAAGGTTTGTCAGTCTCCCCCACCAGCCGGAGCGTTCTTCTTTCCTGGCCAGTGGAATGAGTGAGATCGGGGGAGCCTTTCAGCTCCCCCGTTCGGTTATTGCCTAGACGACGCCTGCGTCGTGGACGACCCGACCACCGACCACAGTGAGGATCGAGTGCAGGTCTTTCATCTGGTCGTCTGAGACGGTGAAGTAGTCGTCGCTCAGGACCACCAGGTCGGCATGCCTGCCGACTTCGATGCTGCCCAGATCATCCTCCCCGATGAACCAGGCGTTATCGGCGGTGTACAAACGAAGCACCTCCTCGCGCGTGATCGTCTGATTGACGTTGATCGGGTCGCCGGCCGCGTTGATCCCTGTGGTGGCGTAGTACATGTGCAGCCACGGGTTCATCGGCGCTATTTGCATCCCGTCGGAGCTCATCCCGACGTTGTCGCCGTTGTCGACGATCATGCGGAAGGGTGGCCCGTTCTGTTGAGGAGTGCCCGCCAGGTATCGCCAGCCGGTCAGTGATAATCCGGCACCGAGGTTGTTGATCTTCTCGACGTAGGTCTGGCTGATGAAAGGAACATGAGCCAGCACCCAGCGCAGGTCGGTTATCGGGACCTGGGCGTTGACCTCTTCCCAGTGGTCGACGATCGGCGCGAAGTCGTTCGGAGTCAAAGAGTGGTTCTCGTTTCTCCAACCAGCCTTGGCGACTCGGAGCGTGCCGGCTTCCCACGCCGGCCCCGGATTTCCGAGGAAGAGAGCGACGAAGTCGCCGGCGGTGAACTCACCGATGCCACCGGTTCGCACCAGGTCGTTCCCGAAGAAGGGGTAGGCGTTCTTCAGCCTCTCGACAAGCATCGGAGTATCCGTATCTTCTTCCAGGTTGAGGAAGTTGATGCGAAGCCTCGTTCCTAGCTGCCCGGATGCGTACAACTCCAGGAACGGTTCGTGCATCGAGAAGTTGTCTTCGTGGGCTGCGCCATCCGACGGCTGACCCGTCGCCTGAAAAGCTCCTTGGTCGAGGTGGGTAGTAACACCGAGGGACGCCCCGTAGGCCATGGCATCGATCGCGGCTCGACGTCGAGTCTCAGGTGTCAGCAGCGTCTGGCGTAGATACAGCAACGCCCCGCCGGTGGCGCCGGCCCCACCACTACCAATGCCCCCGTCGGCTCCCACGGTGACTCCGTTGGCGGACAGAATGGTTTCCCCGGCACTATTTGTCGCCGACGGTCCGTTGAAACTCTGCGATACGAACACGGGGTGATCCGGTACTGCGTCGTCGAGCTCGTCCTTGATGGGGAGACGACCTTCGGCGAACTGGTTGGCATTGAACCCACCGATCGTTGTGATCCACTCGCCAGCCGGAACATCCGTTGCCCGTGCGGCGAGGGTCTCCTGCACCTCGGCGATCGAACTCGCGTTCTCCAAGGGTGTGTGATATCCGGGACGGTTTCCCATGAGAACGATGTGGTTGTGGTTGTCGATGATCCCGGGGATCACCGTTCGCCCTCGCAGGTTTATCGTCGTGGTGCCAGGCCCTTGAGCGCGGGCGCCATCTCCGACATTCACGAACTTCCCATCACGGATTGTTGCCGCACGGGCGATCGTTCCGGATCCATCCATCGTATGGATGCGTCCGTTGACGAATATCAAATCGGAGCCGTTGCCCAGTTCATTGACCTGCAGCGGAACCTTGGGCCCTGCGGCGGTCGCGATCGAAGGGACTCCAAGGACGCCGGCTGCGCTTGCCGCCGCTGCGCCTGCGAGAAACTCTCGTCTCGAAAGTCCACCCCCTTCCGGGGCCCCTTTCTTCTCCTTGGTGCGTGCCGTCTCGTCTTCTGACGGCGGAAAGGCGGATTCGTCGCTCATGACAGCGTCCTCCTCGTCGGCCGATGTCGCTCACCCGGGGTGCTCCGGGCCCAACGACCCGTCAACCTACACTTATCACTCGGAGGGCGTCGTGCAGTCACAGTTAACGATCAGGGTGGCGCTGACCTTTTGACCTGGGAAACAGTCCGATTCCAGGGTTCCTCATATTGGGTCACCTGGCACCTCCAGTATCAGCAACCCGGTGGGCCAGTTGGGTCAGCCGGCGTTGCTCTCGACCTTGGCGTGCGAGATAATCGACCGGTCGAGACACAGGGTGCGATGAGCAGTATCACCTCTCGCTTCGAGAACGACAACCGACGGCTCCTGCGAGCTCGCGACGTCATGGACCGGGAATACTGGAGGGATCTGGACATGATTGGTCTTGGCCAAGTCGCGACCATGTCGAGGGCTCATTTCATTCGTTCCTTCAAAGAGGTTTTTGGTGAGACCCCTTATCGGTACTTGCAGAGACGAAGGGTCGAAAGAGCGATGTACCTGCTCCGCACCACCGACCGCGCCGTAACCGACATCTGCATGACGGTTGGATTCTCCAGTCTCGGTAGTTTCAGCCGCACCTTCACCGGGATCGTGGGCGTCCCACCTTCGATATTTCGTGACCGTGGTCGGATGCCACCAGTTCCTAATTGCTTCGTGAAGTCCTGGATGCGACCGAGCACTTTTGGAGAAGCCACGGGCGCCGCTCGGCCATAGTCTGGCTCCCTATGTACAACGCGATCACACGTTCACAGATATACGTGCTCGACCAGGACGAAGCGCTGGACTTCTACACGAACACGCTAGGGCTCGAGCTTGCCGACGATCTCGATCTCGGCTTCATGCGGTGGCTGACCGTGAGGGTTCCCGGCGATCCCGGCCGGGAGATTCTTCTCGAGCTCATTGGGCCACCCGCCATGGATGAGGCCACGGCCGAGACAGCTCGAGACCTCCTGACCAAGGGGGCGATGGGCGGGTGGTTGTCGATCACAACCGACGATGCCAAGAGCGCATATGACACGCTGGTTGAGCGAGGGGTCGACGTCAACGATGAACTGGCCGAGAAGCCCTACGGAATCGACTTCGGAATCCGCGATCCGTTCGGGAATGCGATCAGGATCGGTCAGCTACTCGATCGAGAGGAAGGTTGAGTCATGGCTGAGACTCGAAACGGTGCAGGTTTTGACCGCGGCTCCGCGGTCACCCGTTCGCTGCTCGGATGGGGAGTCGTTGCGGGCATCCTCTATCTGGTTGTCGGCATTGTCCAGGGACTGTTGCGCCCAGGGTTCTCGTTCGCCGAGCATCCTCTCAGCTTGTTGATGCTCGGCGAATTCGGTTGGGTTCAGAGAACAAACCTGATTCTCACCGGTTTGATGGTGATCGCGGCAGCGGTGGGTTTCCAGCGAGCCTTGAAACCTGACAAGCGAGCCACGAGGACAGGCATCGCACTCGGGTTCTATGGATTGGCTCTCCTAGGCGCCGGGATCTTTCCCCCGGATCCCATCGACGGGTTCCCGGAGGCGAGCTCGACGGCTGAGACAACCACCAGCGGGGTGATGCATCTTGCGTTCGGTGGCGTCGGATTCATCGCACTGGCGACCGCAGCCTTCTTCATGGTCGGCTGGTTCCGCGCACGCAACGAGTCGACTCCCGCTGGACGCGCCCGATTGGCTGGATTTATCGTTTTGGTCGGCTTTCTGGGCGGTGCCGCCCTGGCCACCTCGAGCGTCGGCGTGCTTCTTCTCTGGCTCGCGGTAGTCACTGGTTGGGGGTGGCTGGCGTTCACATCTCTCCGTGTCTACCGCATCGTCCCCCACCCTGACCTCGACATTCGTCAAGCCGCAGCAGGAGATGCCCGCTGATGGTCAACGGCGAGTCGGACTGGTCCGCCTCGATGGCGCCGCAGATGGATGCATCCAACAACCGCGGCGACATGGTGCGGCCGATCACTACTGAGCGACTCCTTCTTCGCCCGGTGACGACGGACGACGTAGATCGTCTGGGTATTACTCGACAGCGACCCCAGGGTGATGCGCTACCTGACGGGAGGACGCCCGTCCGGAGATCTCCGAGCTCGTTCGTCGCTCTAGGAATCACCTGTGGACCGCGTGGGAACGAGCGCCCCGGCATTTCGTGGGTTGGTTCTCGCTTCGGCCATCCGATACGGGTGAGTACGAGTTGGGATACAGGCTCTCGGTCGACTCATGGGGTCGAGGTCTCGCGACCGAAGGGAGTCGTGCCTTGATCGACTACGGGTTCGATTCGCTCGGTGCCTCCCGTGTCTGGGCTCAGACGATGTCGGTCAATCGGCGGTCCCAACGTGTGATGGAGCGTTGTGGCCTCAGATTCGTCCGGAACTTCCATCTCCACTGGGAGGACCCGATCGCGGGGTCCGAAGCGGGCGAAGTCGAGTACGCACTCACCCGCGAAGAGTGGGCCAGGTCATGTTCAACCGCGCATCGGGCGTCCGAGCGTGGTGATGGCCTGATACTGGACGAGCCTCGTGACTGATCCCGGACGCCAACCCCCCGATCGCTCACATTTGCCCTCACCGCATCTCACGGCGTTGGTAGCAGCCTCCCCGTCGTCTGAGTAGTCACGTGACATATACGTGGCACAGACGGAGTGGCGAGACGGGAAACGTCTGGCGCGCACCCAGGTGAATTCTGGCAAGGTATCGAGTATGACGAAGCCGCTGCCAGGCGAACAGTGTGTATAGAGCACGAGGGATGGCCACTCTGGTTGAGGCCGAGGAGATCGTGGCCACACGTGCCGTCATTGATCCAGTGTTCCTCGACTCTCCGCTGATGATTCACCCGGCTCTGGACGCCATGCTTGGTTGCTCGGTCACGCTCAAAGTCGAGTCCCTCAACCCGATCCGCTCCTTCAAGGGGAGAGGAACCGAAGCGGTGCTGGCCGCGCTCGCACCGCCCCCGCCGGCGGTGATCACAGCATCGAGCGGCAACTTCGGCCAGGGCATCGCATGGGCCGCCCGCCGCCGCGGTATCGCCGCCACTGTCTTCTCCCCGAGCGACGCCAACCCGCTGAAGGTGAAGGCCATGCGCGGACTCGGCGCCGTGGTGCACCTCGTCGACGCCGGCGCCGACGAGGCGGACGTCGCACGGGAAGCCGCCGAGCGGACCGGTGCACCCTTCATCGAAGACGGGGCTCACCGCGAGATCGCAGCCGGCGCCGGCACCATGGCACAGGAGATGACCATGGCCGGCCTGAACCCAGACGTCGTACTGGTGCAGATCGGCGACGGCGCCCTGGTCACGGGTGTCGGCTCGTGGCTGAAGGCCAACTCCCCGGCAACGCGAGTGGTGGGGGTAACGGCACGCAACGCCCCGGCGATGGCAGATTCGGTGGCGGCTGGTACGCCAGTGGAGCGACCGGCCGAAACCATTGCCGACGGCTTGTCGATTACCAAACCCGTCGCCGGTGCGCTGGAGCAGGTGAGCATCGCGGTCGATGAGATCCTGTCGGTCGACGAAGACACGATGATCTCTGCGATGCGAATACTGATCGAAACGACAGGCATCCTCGCCGAGCCATCGGGCGCCGCCGGAATAGCCGCTCTAATGGAGCATCGTGCACGGTTCCAGGGCGCAGCAGTCGTCTCGGTGATCACAGGGAGCAACGTCGACCCCAGCCTCCTGGGGAGCGCAATCCTTTGAACGCCGACCGCTGACAGCTCAGTCGCCGCGCCCAAGAACCCCCTCCGGCCCTCCGGGCCACCTCCCCCAACGTCGCTCCGCTCCTGGGGGAGGAAACGTGACGTTCGAAGTCTCCTCCCTGACCTGAACGGACGGCTCTTCGGCGTAGGTTTCAGGACGATGCAGAGAGCAGCTCGGCGGCCTTGTCGGCCACTGCAGTGCCCAGCTCCGTAGTGGTTGAGGTGCCACCCATATCCGGCGTGCCAAGTCTCATGTCGCCGAGGACATATTCGATCGCCCCGAGCACCGCATCCGCCGCCCTCGGATACCCAAGGTGGGCAAGTAGCAACGAGGTGCTCCAGATGGCTCCCAAGGGGTTGGCGATCCCTTTGCCTGCGATGTCGGGGGCGGAGCCGTGGACGGGCTCGAACATCGACGGAAACACCCGTTCCGGATTGAGATTGGCGCTGGCGGCGAGCCCCAGACCTCCTTGGAGCGCGGCACCGATCTCGGTGAGGATGTCGGCGAACAGATTGGAGGCGACCACCACGTCGAAACGCTCCGGCTGGGTGATCAGATACATGGCAGCTGCATCGACCAGGACCGAGTCTGATTCGATATCGGGATAGGCGGCGGCTACCTCGGCGAAGACCTCGTCCCAGAGAACCGCGCTGTAGTTGAGGGCGTTCCCCTTGCTGACGCTGGTTACCCGGTGACGACCGGTATCGCGAGCATGATCGAAGGCCCACCTGACCACACGCTCCACACCGCGGCGGGAGAAGACCGAAGTCTGCAAGGCGATCTCTCGGGGAGTATCCGGGAAGAGGCGATCTCCCAGCCCCGCATACTCACCCTCGCTGTTCTCCCGGACGAAGACGACGTCGACCCGGTGGTTCCCGGCCAATGGCGAGGTCACTCCGGGCAGGAGCCGGACCGGTCTCACATTGACGTACTGGTCGAAGCCGAACCGGATCCGCAGCAGCATCTTCCGCAGGCTGACGTGGTCGGGTACCAGCGGTGAGCCCACAGCTCCGAGGAGGATGGCATCGAACACCTGGAGCTGGTCCAAGGCATCGGGAGGCATCATCTCTCCGTGCTCCAGGTACCGCCTGCTGCCCCAAGGGAACTCTGTGATCTCAGCTTCGAACGCGCCGGCTCCCGCCACCGCTCGCAGCACCCCGACTGCTTCGGCGACGACCTCTGGCCCGACGCCGTCTCCGCCGAGCACCGCGATCTTCATGCGCTGAGTATCGCATCACCGATCAGGAGAACCGACCGTACGCCGGCAACGCGTCGGCGTATAGTCGCCATGGTCGAAGCCACGAGCTTCGAACACGAGCGAAAGGTTTGTCTCATGAAGCGAACGTCGCTGGCTATCTTCCTCGCCCTCTCGATGCTGTTCGTCGCGTGCGGGGGGGAAGGCGAACAGGAGCTGCCAGAGGCTCCTACCACCACTGCCGGGGAGGGGGCGGCCACCACCGAGGGAGAGGCGGAGCCCACCACTACCGAGGGTATGGCCGAGGAGCTGCCCGAGGAGATTGTGATCGGTATCCCGGCGTCCCTGACCGGTCAGTATGAGGCGCTGGGCAAGCAGGGACTCGACGGCCTCAACATGTGGGCCGACTGGGTGAACAACGACAAGGGCGGAATCGACGTCGGCGGCACGATGCTGCCGGTGCGGATCGTCTCGGGCGACGATCGCAGTGACAAGGACACGGCCCTCCGTCTCTTTGAGAAGCTGGTCAAAGAGGACGGGGCGCACTTCATGTTCGCTTCGTATTCTTCGGGATTGACGTTGGCCCAAGGGCCGCTGATCGAACAGCTCGACGTGGCGACAATGGCCTGGGGTGCCAGCTCCGATGACATCTGGACTCAGGGATTCACCAGGGTGGTCGGTGTCTACACCCCCGCCAGCCAGTACGACCACAGCCTGCTCGAATTTGTGGCGGGGGCTGACCCCGCCGCCGAGACCGTGGCCATCGTGTACAAGGACGACCCGTTCACGGTGTCCGAGGCGGAAGGGGCTATGGCCAAAGCCGAGGAACTGGGGCTCGAAGTGGTGTTCTTCGACAAGTACCCGGTGGAAGCCACCGACCTCTCCCCCATCCTGACACAGGCTTGGGCCACCGACCCTGACGTCATCCTGGTCTCGGCCCATTTCCAGGACGGCGCTCTCGCCGCCCGTCAGATGGACGAGCTGGGCATCACCCCGATGGCGGCGTCGTTCGGGTCGGGTGCGGCCACCACCGATTGGTGGGAAGAGCTGGGCGAGTCTGCACGGGCCACCTTTGGCCCGGCCCAATGGGAGACTTCACAGGCTGTGGACCCGGCTGCTTTCGATGCGGACAACTGGGTCGGCCCCGAGATCACACCGGAGGAGTTCACCCAGCAGTTCGCTGACGAGTTCGGATACGAGCCCGACTACCGCGGCGGCCTGGTGTTCCACGCAGGGCTCGCCTTGATGCAAGCGATCGAAAACGCCGGCACCGTGGAGACTGCAGCGGTAATCGACGCCTTCAAAGAGCTGGACATCCAAACGTTTGGCGGCGGATATGCCATCGACCCCGAGACCCTCATCCAGGTCGGTCACGACATGGTGACGATCCAGTGGCAGGACGGGGAGAAGGTGATCGTGGCTCCAAGCGAGTTCGCCAATGCCGACCCGGTCTACCCGGCGAACGAATAGATGAGGAGAGGGCCTTGAGGAGGGTCTGAGGGTCGATGGAAGCTCAAGTCCTCCTCAACGGCCTTCTCATCGGTGGCGTCTACGGGATAGCCGCCCTCGGCTTGGGCCTGGTGTGGGGGGTCATGTCGGTGGTCAACGTGTCGCATGGCGACATGCTCATCTTCTTCGCGTACATGACCTGGGTGATGGTGTCCTTGCAGACCCTGCCCCCGTTCCTGGCCCTCGCGCTGCTCATCCCGGTGGGATTCCTCCTTGGCATGGGTTTGTACCGGTTCCTCGTCCGCCATCTCATCCGCCGTAGCGAGGTCGAGTTGATGTCCCTGGTGCTCTTCTTCGGAGTCTCCGCCATCATCTATGGAATCGCCGCCTACCTGTGGGGCTCGGATTTCCGCTCCCTGCCCATCCCCCTGCCGACATTGCAGATAATGGGCGTGGCGGTGCCCGGAACCCGACTGGCGGCATTCCTGATCGGTGGGGGCCTGGTGCTGGGGTTGCTCTGGTTCTTCCGGAAGACCTACTGGGGCAAGGCGATCCGGGCCGTGGCCCAGAGCCGCGATGCTGCAAGAGCCCTGGGCATCGATCCAGACCAGGTGTCGGCGGTCTCGTTCGGCATCGCCCTGGCCTATGCCGGGGTGGCCGGGGCCTTGATCGCAATGATCAGTCCACTCAGTCCCTCCCTGGGGGTGGCCTACGCCGGACGCTCATTTGCCGTCGTGGTCTTGGGCGGCCTGGGCAATCCGCTGGGCGCCCTGGTGGCGGGGATCGTCCTCGGGCTGGCCGAGAGCATGTCCACCCTCTGGATCACCTTCGCCCTATCCCCGGCGGTGGCTTTCGTCCTGCTGTTCCTGGTGCTCATCGTGCGTCCCCAGGGACTGTTCAAGCCGCTGCGATCCCGATGAAGACCGTCGAGGAGAGGCCGCTCCTCATCGATAGGAGAGACCCGGCCCGGACCGTGAACCTGGTGCTGATGGGTGCCGGGGTGGTCGCCGCGTTCGTAATCGCACTGCAACCGTTGTTGCCTGGGGCGTCCCTGGTGTTCTGGTTCAACCTGATGAAGGCCATAGTCCTCGCCCTCAGTCTCAACCTGATCACCGGATACACCGGATATATCGACTTCGGGCACGTCGTCTTCTACGGACTCGGCACATACGTGGCCGGAATAGCCATCGGCATGCTGGGAATCGGCATCCCGGTGCCGCTGTGGGTCTTCATCGGCCCCCTGCTGGTGGCGGCGATCGCGGTGGTGGTGGGCCTGCCCGCCCTGCGACTGCGGGGCGCCTACTTCGCCATCGCCATGCTCTCGTTCAATGCCGCCACCCGTCTGATCGTCCTCAACCTCCCCCGTGATTTCGCCGGCGGCGCCTTTGGCATCCCCAGTCCCGAGATCTACGACCCGCACACCGCCTACTACGGCATGGTCGGGCTGCTGGTGGTGGTGATCGTCTTCACCGTGTGGCTGGGGAACTCCCGCTTCGGTGTGGGCCTCAAGTCCATCCGCGACGACGAGGTGGCGTCATCGGTGATGGGCGTGCGCACCACCCGATACAAGCTGGCTGCCTTCGGCGTATCGGCATATGTCGCCGCCACCGCCGGATCGATCGACTACTGGTTCGTCGCCTTCACCTCGAACGAGCTCGTGTTCGCCAACGTCGTGACTGTGGAAATGGTGGCCGGAGTATTCCTCGGTGGGGCAGGCACCGTCATCGGGCCGGTCCTGGGCGCGGGAACGCTCTACCTGGTGCGCGACTTCCTCTGGGTGCGCTTCCCCTATCTGTACCTACCCATGTTCGGGGTGGTCCTGGTGATCGTGGTGCTCTGGATGCCCCGAGGGATCGTTGGGTTCGTCGAAGACCGTGTGCCTTGGCTGCGGGCCAAGCTCAAGTAACGGAAAGCCAGTCGGAGACGATGGTCCTCAGATCGTCCCCGAGCTCGGCTGTTTGCCCGTGGGCGCTGATCTCTCCAAATTCCATGACATAGAGATAGTCGCTACGGGGAACCGCCGACCTCAGGTTTTGGTCGACGAGGAGGATGGTCTTGCCGACCTCCTTGAGCCTGATGATGTCGTCGTAGATCTCCCGGGTGATCTTGGGCGATAGCCCGGCCGAGGGCTCGTCCAGCAGTATCAGCGACGGGTCGGGCATGAGGATCCGGGCGATCTCCAGCATCCTCTGCTCTCCACCTGAGAGGAGCCCCGCTTGCAACAGCCGACGATCCGAGAGCACCGGGTACTGTTCGTAGACCCTGTTCTTGGCCTCTTCGATGCGGGAGTGGTCGCGTCGGAAGGTCCAAGCGCCCAATTCCAGGTTCTCGTCCACCGACATCTCCGGGAAAACGCTGTGCAACTGGTCGACGTATCCGATCCCCATCCGCATGCGATCCTGGGCGGGAACGGCGGTGATGTCTCGGCCGTCGAGATACACGTTGCCGGACCGGGGCACGAGGTAGCCGAAGAGCGTTTTGAGAAGCGTGGACTTCCCGGCGCCGTTGGGCCCGATTATGCACGTGATCCTGTCTTCCTCCGCCTCCATGCTCACACCCAGGAGGATGTGGATGTCCGCGTAGTAGGCGACGGTGAGGTCCTCACAACGAATCAGCATCGTCTGCCTCCCCTCCCAGGTATATGTCGACCAGCCGCTCGTCGTCGAGCACCTGGTCGGGAACGCCGGCGAGGAAGTTCGCTCCCAGGTGCATGGCCACTACCCATTCACACAGAGCAGAGACCACCGGCATCTCATGGCTCACGATGAGGAAGGTGGTCCCCTGCTCCTCGTTGGTGGACCTGATGGCATCGATGAGTGTGCGTTTCAGCTCTGGATGCACTCCGGCGAACGGCTCATCCATGAGAACGAGCTTCGGTTTGGCCATGAGCGCCCGGGCCAACTCGAGCAGCTTCTGTTGGCCACCCGACAACTCACTGGCGTACTGTCCGGCCTTGTCCTCCAGCTTGACCAGTGCCAGCAGTTCCCTGACCCGGTCCCGCACGTCGCCGCTGATCTCGGCGGCGTGGGCAACCGGGACCAAGACGTTGTCGCCTACGGTGAGACGACGAAAGATCCGGGGAATTTGAAAAGTTCGCCCCACCCCGGAAAGGGAGATACGCGGAGGAGGAAGTCTGTGAATCGGCTGGCCGTCGAACCGGATCTCACCCTCGTCGGGGTGGTGCAGACCCGAGAGCACATTCATCAGGGTGGACTTTCCGGCGCCATTGGGCCCGATGAGCGCCATCCGCTGGCTCGCCTCTACGGATAACGAGAACCCGTTGACCGCGGTCACCCCCCCGAACCGCTTGACCACACCGTCGACCTCGAGGAGCGCCACCCAGGCAGTCTACGTGGGAGAGCCCGAGCGGGACCCGCCGAATGAGAAGTGGGCCACCGACCGACTGAGGTGGTCAACCGGTTTTCATTCGCTCAATGAGAAACCAGGTAACCATCTCGCCTTTGCCCTTCACGTCGATGGCACCCCTTCGCTCGAACACATACTTGTCGCGGAGACGTTGATGGGCGCGCTCCGTCACCTGGATCTTCCCGGCCACGCCGTGCGACTCCATCCGGCTCGCCGTATTGACTGTGTCGCCCCACAGGTCATAGGAGAATTTGTGCTCGCCGATCACACCGGCGACCACGGGTCCGGTGTCGATACCGACCCGAATCGCCAGCGGCCGGCCCGTCGGGTCGAGGTGGACCGCCACCTCATCACATATAGCCAAGGCCAAATCCGCCACAGCCTCAGCATGATCGGGACGTGGTTCGGGCAGCCCGCCAGCCACCATGTATGCGTCCCCGATCGTCTTGATCTTCTCCAAGGCATGTCGTTGAGCCAGACGGTCGAAGGCCGAGAACAAGTCATTGAGCTCTCGAACCAGCTCATCGGCATCCACACTCTCACTACTCGGAGTGAAGTCGACGAGGTCGGCGAACATCACGGTGACATCATCGAACTGGTCGGCGATCAGGTGTTCCTCTTGACGCAAGCGGACTGCAATTGAGGCAGGCAGGACGTTCAGCAATAGCGCTTCAGAGCGCTGCTGCTCCGCCAGAAGAAGCGTGTGCTCTCTGTTCAAGGCGCGACGGTTCCTCACTGCTTCGCCAAGCAGAAGGATCGCGGCCATCAGCGCCACGTCGGAAACAAGACCGTTGACCAACCGAAGCCTCAAATCCTCCGGAAGATCGGCCAGAATCAAAAAGACCAACGGCCCGACGATGAACCAGAGCGTGACGAGCAGGGAGGCAAGTCGACGGCCCCCGGCCCACGCAGTAGCCAAGGCGACAGACAATGGCACCGCGGCGAAGATCCCCGGGTTGTCGGGCAGGTTGTAGACCTGGACACTGACCGCCGTTGCCAGCAGTATCCAAAGCGGCCAGCGAGTTCGAAACAGAGCGAGGCCACCGACGATGGGCGCCAATAGGTAGGCGGCGGTCGCTGGCGGCCCATCCTGCTCCGGCGCAACGCTGATCCCAATGGCAACCGCCACGGTCAATGCCACGCTCAGAACCACATCGATGAGGCGAGGTGACAGTCGAGTCGACTTCGGTGAGGAGATAGACACCCTCGAGATTCTGGTCGTAGTCAGGCTTCAAGTCCTACTGGCCGGTCCGAGGGTCTTCGGGCGCTTCAAACACGGCGCTGTAGGCGCGGTTGGCGCCACTTTCATCTCGGTCGAATCAGCGGTCGTCGGTCATCAACGCGGCAAGACCAGCCCACGACTGGGGGGAGGCGCCATAGCCGATCCCCGTTTCTGGATCCCAGTACTCGGACCATCGCGAAGCGGTGGCCCCGGCCAGCGTGGTCTCCGCCAGTCGCGCCGCCCACTCCGCGTCGCCATGCCGCCGAGCAGCGACCCAGAGCAGATAGTTGAGCTGGGGCCAGGCGGCACCCCTCCAGTATCCGTCGGACCGATAGTCGTCTCGGCTGGCATCGACCTGACGAGGACCGTAAGGGCTATCGAATCGCGCTGGATCGAGGATGATCGTGCGGGCGCGATCCCAATGACTGTCATCTACCAATAGGGGCAGGAAAGCCTCGAGAGTCAACGCTCGTCCCGATGGTCGGGGATCGGGTCCCCCGTCCACCCAGATGCCCCGTCCCTCGTCCCATTGGGCCTGGAGGCCTTCTGTCAGGGCCACGGCCTCGGCCGCCAGCCCGGTGTCACCCGTCACTCGAACCAACTCCAGGGCGTTGAAGGCCACCAGGGCTGTCAACGCCACCGACCCCACGCGGAAAAGGTCACTGTCCACCGCCACGCCTCCATCGAGCTGTAGGGCACCTACCAGGCGGCCCTTGACCAGAGCAAAGCCGTGCCGCGTGTAGGGGCTGTGCACCCAGGAATCCCAACGAGGGCTGTCGTCACAACCGGTTTCCCATGGATGCAACGCCAAGATGAGACCCTGGTGTCTTCTTCGCTGAATGAAGAAGTCGATCCCGAGGCGGGCCGCCGCCAGGAGTCTTTCGGGCACATCGAGACCTTCATCGCTCATCATGCGAATGGCATGGCCGTACATGGGAGGCTGGGTGATGGTGGACACCGATTCCTGACCCCACAAGGTCTGGTCGAAGCCGGGGTCACCCCCATAGTGCACGTGGGGAATGAACCCGGTGGCCCGGTCCTGTGGGCTGAAGACCGCTTCCAGCTCCTGGAGGGCGCGCTCCGGGCGCAGCCGCGACCACAGCAACACGTGGAAGCAGGAGTCCCAGAGCCATCGCCACGGGTAGACGTTGGGGTTGGGGGCGGTGTACCCGCCCTCTTCCTTCCAATTGAGGTCGAGGAATCGATGAACCGCTTCCCAGGTCGGAGTCACCTCACATACCAGCGATATCCGTAGGGCGGGAGATGACAGACGCCCTCCTCGATGGAGCCGTCCAGAAGGCAATGGCGAGGTCCGGACCAGCCGGATGGTGGTTCCACAGCCACCTCGTCAGCGGTGACGTTGGTCACACACCACACCTCCCCTTCCCGGCTGCTCCTGGTCAGCGAGAAGACGGCCGGGTCCGAGTCGTGGACTACCTGATCTCCGAACGGATCGAAGGCCCCACTCTCGCTCCGGCTTGTCAGCATGGCCCGATGCCCGGCCAGGATCACGCTTCGGGTCGACTGGGGGTCGCCCAGTTCCTTGGTCACATCCTCCACATCCAATGTTGGGCGGTTGATGGAGCGAGCCTGCCCGGTGAGCTCGGGTCCTTCCCACCAAGACCGTGTTCCCAATGCAGAGTGGATGTACACCCCTGGCACCCCGCGCAGGATCATCTGAATGGACACCGCGGCCAGGAACCTGCGGGCGGCCTCGTGGCTGTTGTCTTCCCTCCCCCCGGCCAAGGCGTCGATGAAGGCGATATTGAGCTCGTAGGGCATGACCGCGCCATCTGGCGCGGTGCGGCCCGACCAGAGACCACCCGCCTCCACCACCCGTTGAGCCATGTCCTCGCTGGCGTGGGCGGGCAGGAGCCCGTGTACCGGTGTCAACCCGACCCCATCGTGTGAGGCCAGGAAGTTGAGGAACGTGCCATGCCGGTGCCCGCCGAGACCGGTGGCCCATGCGGTGAGGACCGTGGTGTCATGTCTCAGGAATGCGTCCAGAACGAGAGGCGGTAGGGAGAAGTTGTAGACCATCTGCGCCTCGTCGTTCCCCGAACCGAAATAGGACACGTTGTCTGAATGCGGCACGTTGGTTTCGGTCACCAGGGCGACATGAGGCGCTGCGTGATCGAGCACCGCGCGCAACAGCTTGATCACGGTGTGGGTGCTGGCATGGTGAAGGCAGGAAGTTCCCGGTTCCTTCCACAGGTAGCCGACGGCGTCGAGGCGTATCACCGAGGCGCCACGGACGACGTAGGTCATCATGATGTCGACCATCTCCTCCACGACTGGCGGGTGGGAGAAGTTGAGGTCGGCCTGCCCAGGCGAGAACGTGGTCCACACCGCCACCTCCCCGCGGGGTGTTGGGAAGGTGGTGAGCAGAGGGTGAGTCCGAGGCCGGAACACGTCGCCAAGGTCTGCTCCGGTCCCCATCACATGGAACCATTTCCGATATTCGGGATCGTCTTCCAGGAACCTCTGAAACCACTCGCTCTCAGTCGATATGTGGTTGAGCACCAGGTCAACCATCAGACGGCGGCGCTCACTGAGCGCGGTGACATCGTCCCACGTCCCCAAACTCGGGTCGACCTGGCGGAAGTCGACCACGGCAAAGCCGCCATCTCCAGACGAGGGGAAAAATGGAAGGAGATGGACGTGACTGACCTCCGGCAGTTGCTCGTCGACGAACCGGCCCAATGTGGCGAGAGGTGTGTCTGCGGCGGAGCCCAAGGTGTCGGCATACGTGATGAGGATGGAGTCAGAGCTCCCGAACCCATGCCCCCGTCCATCTGGTTGTGCGGCGGGGTATCGGGACCGAATTCGTTCCGTCAGGGACCTGGCCACGTCATCGTCGAACAACTCCTCCAGAAGGCTGCGGATCCTGTCGGTGGGAGTCATGCCGGGACGGCTACCGGCTCACCGGTGTCGGCCGAGCGATAGGCGGCGAGGAGCACAGCGAGGTTGGTTCGCCCATCGAGACCGGACACCGTAGGAGGATTGCCGGACATCACGGCCGCGAAGTCGTCGACGTGAGCAACCAGATCGTCGCGGAACCAGGGCACGAGATGACGATGCTCGTTGGTGACAACTTCGAACTCCCGATATGGAGCAGACACCACGAACGTGTGTGTGGTGGTGAGAACTTCGAAGCGAACCTCCAACCACCGAGGAGAGGCCGAAGGGTTGACCCAGCCCGCAGAGAGCACGCCATGCACTCCGTTGGCGAACTCGAGATGGGCCGTGCCCAGATCGTCGATGGCACCCGGAACCGGTGACCCGAGTCGGGCATAGACCTGCGCCGGCCGGCTGTCGACGATACGACACATAGCGTCCACGGCGTGACTCCCGATGTCGCCGAACCCGCCGAACCCGGCCAGGTCCGGATCGAGGAACCACTCCGCGTTCATCCCTACTGGGGAGGTGGTGGGCCGCCGACCGTATTTGACTGCGTAGATCGCCTGCACGTCACCGAATTCACCCGATCGGAGTCGTTCGATTGCCAGTCGGATCGGCTCTTGAAAAACCGGCCGGAACGGGACACAGAGGCCTACCCCCGCTTCCCTCACCGCCTCGAGGATCGCATCGGCGTCTTGGAGTGTTGTGGCCAGCGGTTTGTCACACATCACGTGAACCCCACGAGCCGCAGCCAACTCCACGATCTCCCGGTGACGGGCAGGGGTCGTCCCCACGTAGATACCGTCGACTGCCCATTCCGGGTAGGCGGAGAGATCGGCGGAGAAGACCAGACCTTCGGACGTGGCCCGTTCCGAGGCCAGCGCCTGGTTCATCCCATCGTCGCAGATACCCACCAGCTCAACGGCGGGATGTCTGGAGAAGACGTCCAGATAAGCGATGGCATGGAGATGATCGAATCCGACGATGGCAACCCGCTTCATATGGGTCCTGTCAGGCTCACAGGAGATCCGGTCTCGACCGACTCGGCGGCTGCCAGACATGCCTGCAAGGAACGTGCGGCATCGCTTGCTGTCTGATGGGGCTCGATCTCGCCGGCAATCACCGAGGCGAAGTGCTCGAGTTGTGCGGAGAAGGCGGCCGGAATCGTCGAGAGGAGGGGCCCGAAGCGGGGATGCTCCACACCATCGGGACCGATAATGAGCAGGGGCCCTTCCGCATCTCGCAGATTGAGGATCCCGTCCGTTCCAACGATTTCAAGCGACCCGTAGAAGGTCGCGAAGGATCGGGGATGGGCCCAGCTCGCCTCGCCAACGGCGGTGACCGATTCGCCCAGGCCAAAGGTCACAAAGACGTGGTCCCCCCACTCCCGGGCCTCTGGTCTGATGTGGCGCGTCGTGGCATACACCGTTGTCGGCTCCCCCAACAGCCAGCGCACCAGGTCGGCGACATGGACTCCCACGTCCATGAGCACGCCCCCGCCGGGTCCCGACCATGACCAGGCATCTCCCGAGAAGGGAAGCCACTGGCGCTCGGCTCGTCTCATGTACCTGGGCGTTCCCACGCTCCCTGCCGCCAGCTCCGCGGCGATGGCGAGATAGCGAGGATCGAAACGGCGGACATGGCCCACCATCAGGGTGAGATTCTCCTGAGCGGCCTGGACCACCAGACGTTCGGCTCCTTCCAGGCTCGTGGTTATCGGCTTCTCCACCAGGACATGTTTCCCTGCGGAGAGAGCCTGACTCGAGACCCGCTCGTGCTCCTCTGTGGGGACCGCCACATCGACAGCCTCGATCGCCGGATCAGCGAGGATCTCCTCCAGACTTCTCGTCGCAGCGCCGGTGATCGCCGAGACGTTCTCGGCTCGACTCGGGTTGAGGTCACTGACCGCGAGGAGCGAGACGCCGACGGCCGATGCGAAGGCGGGTGCGTGGCCCAATGTCCCGATGTTGCCGCAGCCGATCAGAGCCATCCCGATCGGAGGATTGGAGGTCATGTCGCCCAGCCGGACTCCGGGTCGAACCAGCGGATCTTGTCGGGAAGGGGGTGGAGCCAAACAAGAGTGCCCGGAGAAGGCTTCTCGTCCGGATGGGTCGAGACCTTGATGAACCCGTCGCCCAGCGAACATGTGATCAGATTGTGAGATCCGAGTGGCTCCGTCACCAGCACCTCGGTAGAGAAGCCGACGCCCTCCCCGGCAAGCTCAAGATTCTCGGCTCTCACTCCAAGGATGTGACGACCGTCACCCGGCGGCTCGGCCACGGTGATCGCCTGGCCGGCCAAGCTCACCTGATCCCCCGACACCCTCACGTCGATCAGATTCATGGGCGGATTCCCTATGAAACCGGCGACGAAGAGATTCGACGGCCGGTCGTACACCGAGATCGGGGCGTCGATCTGCTGGATGGCACCTTCCTTCATGATGGCGATGCGGTCGCCCATCGACAGAGCCTCCACCTGATCGTGAGTGACGTAGATGACCGTGGCATGGATCTCTCTCACCAAAGCCTTCAATTCCGCCCGCATCTCCATGCGAAGCAGAGCGTCGAGGTTGGACAGTGGCTCGTCCATGAGCAGCACGTCGGCGTCATAGGCGATGGAGCGCGCCACCGCCACCCGCTGACGTTGGCCTCCGGAGAGGCTGTTGGGAAAGCGATCGAGGAGCTCCTCAATGTGGAGGAGGTCTGCGGCCTTCTGGACTCGATTCTTGATCTCGTCCTCGGGTTTCTTCTGGCGTTTGAGGCCAAAGGCAATGTTGTCGAAGACAGTCATGTGTGGGAACACTGCGTAGGACTGGAACACCATCGAGATCCTTCGGTCCCTGGGGGTTGCCGTTGTCACATCACGGCCGCCGATGCTGATTCGGCCATCCGTGACGTCCTCGAGACCGGCGATCGATCTCAGAAGGGTCGACTTCCCGCACCCTGATGGGCCCAACAGGACCATGAACTCCTGATCGGCGATGGTCAGATCGACATTGTCGACCGCCACGAAGTCACCGAACTTCTTGGACACTGCGCTGATCTCGAGTTCCGCCATCTAGTGCTCCGTTTCGTAAGTAGCGTGCGTGTATGGCCGAGCGCTCGTTGCCATCTGGCAAGGACTTCCGACGCAGTCGCACTTGGTCCGTTCGGCGAGTCGGAGGACGCCGCCAGGGGTGACGAGAGCCGGCGAGATACGTGCGGGCCTTGCGAATCGGTGCACTAGAGCTCCTTCATGGGACGCTTGCGGTTGTTGGGTCGGTCATTTCAACTTCACCCCCCACAGACTCATCAGGTATCTACGGACGAAGACCATGAAGATCAAGGCGGGAACGAGAATGAAGAACCCACCGGCGAAGCGGAATCGGAGGGACGACTCACCCAGCTGGGTGACCAGCTTGGCGGGAAGAGTCGGATTGCGCGATGACAGCACGGCCGCTCCGAACACCTCGTTCCAGGACAGGACAAAAGTGAAGATGGTCGATGCAGCGAGCCCGGGAAGCGCAAGAGGGAGGCTGATGCGTCGAAACGCCTCCCTCCTCGTGCATCCGAGGGTGAGAGCGGCCGCCTCGAGATCGGTTGACACCCCGACGAAGACCGACGCCGTCACCAGGATGGTGGTGGGCAGTGCCATGGCCGTGTGAAGAAGGGCAATGCCCAAAACGGTGTCATCGATGCCCCAGGTGATGTAGGTGGTCACCAACGGAACGGCCAGGATCACCACCGGGAAGGCCCGAGTGGCGAGGATGCCGAGGCGGTAGGCGTCGTCCCCGCGGAAGCGGTAGCGGGCAAGTGCGTAGCCTGCCGGCGCCCCAAGGCCAAGTGAGAGCACGATGGTGATCCCGGCTACCGCCAGAGAGGCGACCACCGACTCCTGAACCCCGCGAAAGTTCCAGAAGAACTCGATCGTCTCCGTGGTGAAGGTCTCGGCGGTGTGGATGAACTGCTTGGGGAATTGGTTGATGAAGTCGTCTGTGCCGAACGCCATCAGGGCGATCAGGTAGATCGGGATGATGATGAACATGGCCACGGCCACCCCGATCAGATAGGTCAGCCCGCGACCGGAGACCCACCTCATTGCTGTCTTTCCTGGGTTCGGATGGTTCGCAGGTATATCCAGGCCACCACCATCGATATCACCAGGATCAGTGCGGCGTATGCCGCAGCCACGTGCTCGTTCTGCAACCGTCGGTACCAGGTGAATGCCTCGAGTGACAGCACCCTGGTTGCCCCGCCGGTGAGAGCGATCACCACGGCGAAGATCTGGAAGGCGAGGATGGTGCGGAGGATCAACGCCACCTGAATCGACGGTCGGAGCAGAGGGAGCTTGACCCGCCACAAGCGATCCCAGAAGCTCGCCCCGAACACCTGGGCCGCCTCGTCGTAGTCCTCCGGGATGGATTGAAGTCCGGCCAGGAGGATGACGAAGACGATCGAGGTCGCCCGCCACACCTCCGCTACCACGACCGTCCCCAGCAAACGCCACTCGCTGGCCGACGACAGCCAGAAGACCCTCTCTCCGGCGGCGACGGCCCCGACGTTGGCCAGAAACGTGTTGAGGAAGCCCGACTCGTTGAATATGGAGAACCACACGATGCCCGCGGCGAGGTCGGAGACGGCAATGGGCACGGCGAAGATGTAGAGGAGAGTCTGGCTACCCCGCAGCTTGGCGGAGACCACCAGAGCCATGATGAGGGCGAGGATGAACTGAAGGGGGATGACCAGGATGATGATCGCCGCCGTGTTACGCAGCGCAGGCCCGAAGTTCCGATCATCGACCATCCTGTTCAGGTAGCTGAGCGTGAAGCCGTCGTCGTCGCGGACCGCGAGCAGAATCGCCTGCACCATCGGCCACGCAAAGAAGATCACCAAGAACAGCGCCGATGGCGCCAACAGCATCAAGGCGATGCGATTGTTCCTGCTCATGGGCGATGGTCTCCCTTGGGGCCGGGAGCGCCTGGCCCCCGGCCCCATGATCCATTGTCTCCTCTTGTCAGCGGTTCAGTTGGCAGGTCCCGTCCGAGGGCGGGTCGGGGGGCCAACAGGGGGCCTCTTCGGAGTCGAGGATCTCTTGGACCCTGTCTCCCTCGGCGGAAAGAACCGTGGCGATGTCCTCCTGATCGAAGATGATGCGAAGGAAGGCGTTGCGATACACCTCGTTGAACTCGCCTCCACGGTCGCCCAACCCAACGGGAAGAAGCGACGGCAACGCATCGGGCGCCGCCGTTTGGTCGGCCGCGGCCGTGGCTTCGGCCTGAATCGCGGCCCCCACATCGGATGGCACCTCAGCCTCTGTGACCGGGAAGAATCCGATGGCTTGGGTGAGGCCGATCTGGCCCTCGTCGCTGAGCAGATACTCCATCAAGGCCACGGCGCCATCGACATTCGCTGCACCCTCCGGGATCGCCAGCCCAACCAGGACCGGCATGAAGCCAAGACCTGCGGGGCCGGTGGGTGCAGGGAACACCACAAAGTCGTCGGGACTCTGATCGAGGGCGTCCACCAATCTCGCCTGATGGTCGAAGGCGATGAGAACGTCACCCGCGAGGAGCTGCTCCTGCATGAACGCGTAGGTGTTGGCCTGAGGTGAGACGTGCTGCCAGAGCTCGCTGAAGTAGGTCCACATGTCCACCGCTTCCGGGGAGTCGAATCCGGTCACCATCCCACCGGTGAACGACGGATACAGATACCCCTGGAGGAATCGATGCATCAGGCCCTCCTCTCCCGCCGGGAATCCCAGCACCGGCCGTCCCTCTCCTTCGCTGGCCGCGGCGGCCCACTCCAGGAGTTGGTCATAGGTGAGCGCGTTGACGTCGACCCCGTCGGGGAGGTAGGCCATGGCATCCTGGTGCGCGGCCATCATGTAGGTGGCCTGAAACACGGGGATGTACCACTGCTGGTCGGTGCCCAGCTTGCCCAGCTCCATGAAGTCCTCTGCGATCCCCACGTCGGCGAGGTCGGCGGCGACGTCGCTCAGATCCATGAGCGCTTCTCCAGCGAGAAGGCTGGGATACGTGCCGTGAAGGGCCATGAGCAGGTCGGTCTGAACGTCTCCCGCCTGAGCTTCGGCCAAGGTGCGATCCACGAACGGGCCTTCCTGCTCGGGGATGAACTCGACGTCGATCCCCGACGGTTCGAACACGTTGCTGATGATCGCGTCCTGCTCTTCTGGCGGGTTGGCCTGGGTGGAGAACACGACAACGGTTCCGACATCTACTGCGTCGGACGCCTCCGTGGTCCCTGTGTCTCCGGTCCCTTCGGTTTCGCCGTCGCCGCAGCCCGCGGCGATCATCGTCAGGAGCGCGAGCAGCGCCACCCATCGTCTCTTCTTCATCACTCTCTCCTTCTCTCGATCGCTTGCGCGCGGTGACCGTGCCGGGCCGGTAACGCCCCGGTGGACCCTCGCACCAGAAGCTCCGGTACGAGCAGCACGTGCCGGTTGGCACGCGCTTTGTCGTCAATCAGCTCCACCAACGTCCTACAGACACGCCGACCCACCTCTCGAATCGGCTGGCGTAGCGTGGTGAGGCCAGGGGTTGTGTGGGCACCTGCGGTGATGCCGTCGAAACCTGCGATAGACACGTCTTGTCCCACTTTCAGCCCCCGGGCGCCGGCCTCGTCCATCCCGCCCAGTGCCATCAGGTCGTTGGAGAACACAACTGCCGTCGGTGGGAGCGATCCGTCCATGAGGCGTGACATCGCCTCCGCGCCCGAATCACGTTGCAGGTCACCCATCACGATCAAACCATCATGGATGGGAAGCCCGTGACGGGTCATCGACTCTCCGAAGCCGCGCAGCCGGTGACGGGCAAAGGTCAGTTCATCAGGGCCGGCGACGAAGGCGATGCGGCGATGGCCGAGTTGCACGAGATGATCGATGAGTAATCCCAGGCCCGCCACGGAGTCCTCGTCGATGAAGGGATAGCCGTCGTCATCACCGGTCCGCCCGTAGGCGACGAACGGGAAACCTCGGTCCTTCAGGAGGCGGACCCGTTCGTCCTGCCAGCGAAGACGGATGAGTACCACTCCGTCGACCCATCCCCCCTTGACTACCTTCAGATACGTATCACTCTCCGCCGCGGAGCCTGCTGGATGTGCCGCTACGAGCAAGTGGAAGTCGAGCGTGGCCGCCTCTTCGCCAACCCCGACGAGGAACTCGGTGAAGAAGGGCTCTTCGAAACCGGTCTGGTCGGCCGGCAAGATGAGGCCGATCATCTCCGTCCGACGCCGACGTAGCCGTTGCGCGGACACATTGGGCACGTACTCGAGGCGCCGGGCAGTGTCCTCCACTCTTTTCCGGGTCAGCTCGGCCACATCGTCGAAGCCACCTAGTGCCCGAGACGCAGTGGTGACCGATACCCGAGCCTCTTTCGCCACATCGATCAGTCGTACCTTCACGACGATCAACGACCCTACCCGAAACGTTTCGGACGCGTCGTGGAAATGGGGAGGAAATCAAAAATCCAGCGAGCTCGATCTCTCCGAGGCGGGCGCCGAGATGATGCGCATCGCCGACCTCTGGGAGGTGGTAGCGGAGCGATTCGCCAGAGCAGCCGACTCCGACGATGCCGCGGCCCATCTCGCATCCGCCATAGAGCCCCTTGGAGATCGCCGACATAGAGCAATCGATTTGGGAGGATCTGGCCGATCTGGTGTCAAAATCACCGTTGATGGGCCGGGTGAACCCGTGACGGTGACAACCGTGGCTGTCCGACTGCCCTGGAGGACATGGCCATCCCGTCCACCGAGATGATCTAGGAGACTGTCGTCCAGAATATGGACCGAGACGCCCATTTCGAAAGGAAGCATATGCCTGAATCTTCGAGCGGAACGATGCTCGATCCCGAGAGCATCGAGATTGTCGAGCCCGTCCCCGGCTCCCGGTATCCGGCACATCTCATCTACGTCGAGACCTGGGACGGGCTCTATGCGCCGATCGGGCTGCGTCTCCCGTCAGGGGACGGCCCTTTTCCGGTCGTCCTGCTCGCCTCGGGAAACGGTGGCGGCGGCATGACCTGGATTCGGGAGGCCATCCGGAACCAGGGACATATCATGGAGCGTCTCCTGGACGCCGGTTTCGCCTGCACGTGGATCCGCTATCGCACCGAGGTCGAGCTGGGATACAACCTGGGAGGGGAGCTGGTCAGGGACATGCGCCAGGGCCGGGAGCTGTTCAATCGCTCGCCACTGGAGTACGAAGACGAGATCGCCATCATCGAGCATTTGAAGTCGCGCCCTGACATCGACGGCGACCGGGTCGGGTTGATCGGAATGAGCCACGGAGGAGAGATGGCGTTGAAGATCGCCTCCGAATACCACGGTGTCGCCGCCGCGGTCGCCAGCGAACCGGCGGCCCACGAGTTCCTGGCACTGGATCCCGACGACACCGTCTCGGTCGATGACTCCACGGGTCTGCGCAACATCGAGAACATGCAGATGTCCGAGGTCGAGAAGGTGCTCGACCGGATAGACAACGGCATCGCCATGGGTCGGATCGCCACGATCGACACCCCGATGCTTGTCATGGGCAGGGAGACCGACCATCTGCAGGGCATATTCCGAGCCACATACGAGCTTATGGAGAAGGCGGGCAAGGACGTCGAGTGGGTCTCCTATGACCACCCTCTACACGGATACGTCTTCCCCCTCAGCGGACCTGACGGTGAACCCGAGGTGGACGACACGCAGGAAGAGGCAATCGATCACGTCATCTCCTATTTGAAACGCCATCTCGGCTGAGAGGATCCGCTTCAGGTTCAAAGCGATTCTCTACGGATCATGCCCTCCCGTCGCCGGCATACCAGTCGAGGACACGCAACGCCCGCAGTGTGTTCCATCGGCTCGGCTTGCCCGAGCCCTCCTCCATGACGAAGTGCTCCCTGCCGGGGTGACGGTTCTGTAGTGGCCAGCGGCCATCCTTGCGACGCTTGCCGGCGATGACTTCGATCGCCTCCCGGGCTCTGGGATCGGGTTGGGTCCCTGCCTCCCGGAGATAGTCGAGGCCACGGAGCACGTCGTAGAACCATCGTGGCGGGAACGACATCAGCAGCCAACGAGGGTTGACCAGTTCGCCGGTACGCAGCGAGTACATGAGACGTCGCTCGAGGAGATACTCGTGAGCTCGGCTACGGGCCCGGGCCAGCGTCGGGTCGCCACCCACTGCCCGCTCGTACTCGAGCAGCCCTTCCAACACCGAGATCGTGGTGTGAAAAGAGGATCGGTCCGAACTGACGTGACAGTTCCAGCCCCCGTCTTTCCTCTGTCGGTCCAGCAGGACCTCTGGTTGGGGCATCGATCTGGCGTCGTAGAGGAAGTACGAGCCGAGGGCGAGCGTCATCCCGGTCATACATGTCTCGGTGGCGTAGTCGAAGAATGGCCGGTCCTTTCCCCCCATCGTCACCCGTTCCTCGACCAGGGCGATGGCAGCCCGGACCTTGGCGTCGTCTGGATTCGCACCCAGATGCCGAAGGAGCAGCAGGGTGTAGGTGGTCGAGATCCATTTGGGCGAGTAGACACCGCCGCCCCAGTTCCCGTCGTCTGCCTGGAGGGCCAGTATTCGCGCCCCCCAGCCCTCGTCGGCCACCCTGGCTCGCTCTTTGGCGATGTTTGACGCCGGCTCGTCGGTGAGGTCACGCATCACCTGCCAGAGGATCGCCGGGTCGGAGTCCATAAGCCACTCCAGCATCTGACCCACTAGCGAACTCCCGGCTGATAGACCCTGTTCCAAGACCATGGTCATTCTCGCAGCAATGGCAGACGGAGAGTCCGCGGAAGGTGAGCCATGGGGGTCATCGCCGAGCCCGCGCTGTTAGCTTGGCCCGCTCAGACCAGAACTGGATCAGACCGGAGGTTCGGGCCGGTCCTGACAGACCGCACCTTCGAAACTGGAGGCCATTGCGTGGAGATCGTCTCTTCGCTCGTCGACCTGTTGATCATCCTCGTGGCCGCCAAGGTGGGAGCGGAGTTGATGGCTTGGATCCGCCAACCTCCGGTGATCGGCGAGCTGATCATGGGCATGATCGTGGGGGCCAGCGTTCTCGGCTGGATCGACATCACCGAAGGCGGTTTGATATCCATCCTGGCTGAGCTCGGTGTCATCGTCTTGTTGTTCCAGGTCGGGCTCGAGATCCAGATGGGGGACATGCTGCGTCTGGGCCCAGTGGCGATGTTCGTGGCCGGTATCGGCGTGGTCACCCCGTTCGCATTGGGCTACATCGCCGCGCAAGCCCTCGGTCTGGGCGGAGGATCGACCGAGGTCGCCCTCTTCATGGGGGCAGCGATGACCGCAACCTCGGTGGGAATCACTGCCCGGGTGTTCTCCGACCTGGGGAAGATGGAGAGCGACGAGGCCCGGGTGGTGATCGGGGCTGCGGTGATAGACGACGTCATCGGTCTTGTCATCCTCGCCGTCGTGGTGGGTCTCCTGGGAGGAAGCGGCGAGTTCGAGACGACTGAATTGTGGAGCCTGGGACTGCGAGTGATCCTGTTCCTCGCCGTGGCCATCGGGGTCGGGGCTCTGCTCATGCCATACCTGCTCAGACTGCTCGATGCGCTGAAGGTCCCGGGCAGCTACATCATCGGCACCCTGGTCATCGCCGTCTCCGTCGGGATAGCAGCTGAGAGCCTGGCCGGCCTGGAGCCCATCGTCGGGGCTTTCGTCGCCGGCCTGATCGTGGCGCAGGCGGATCACATCCACCGAATCCAGACCGAGATCGCACCGATCGGGTACTTCCTGGTTCCCATCTTCTTTCTCGCCGTTGGTGCCCAGGTCGATGTGACGGTGATGTTCCAGCCGAGTGTGCTCGGAGCGGGCCTCCTGATCACGGCCCTCGCCGTCATCGGCAAGATCGCAGCCGGGTTGGGGACCCTGGGCCGGCCGATCCGACGCACCGTGGTCGGAGTCGGCATGATCCCCCGAGGCGAGGTCGGCCTGATATTCGCCGCCCTCGGCGCAACCCAACTGTCATCGGTTGTGGGCGACGAGGAGATCGCCATCGTGGTCCTGATGGTGGTCCTCACCACTCTGGTGGCTCCAATAGTCCTCGGACGGTTGCTGAGAGCCGCACCTGCTCCGACGTCGAGTCAGTTTCCACCGCCAACCGGAGGCGACGCCGGTTCAGCCGGCGACTGAACCCTGCTCTGCTAGACAACGTCCATGACTGACGGCCCGATTCCCCTCGACGTCGACGCAATCCGATCGAAATTCCCGGCTCTGGCCCGCACCGATGCCGGCGGACAGGCTGCCTACCTCGACGGCCCCGGAGGAACCCAGGTCCCCCGGTCGGTGATCGATGCCATGAGCCACGTTCTCGCCGCCGGCGTCAGCAATCTCGGCGGCGGATTCGCCGCGTCGGCACACGCCGAGCAGATCACCATCCAGGGTCGGAAGGCGATGGCGGACTTCTTCAACGCCCGACCCGACGAGGTCTCCTTCGGGCAGAACATGACCAGCATCACCTTTGCCATCAGTCGATCCCTGGCCAGGACATGGAAACCAGGGGACTCGATCGTGGTCACCAGCCTCGATCACGACGCCAACTTCACGCCCTGGGTGCGGGCGGCCAAGGACGCCGGGATCGAGGTCCGGGTCGCCGAGTTCGACCCCTCCAACGGGGAACTCGACCCGGGAGCGATCGCGGACTTGCTCGACGACACCGTTCGGCTGGTGGCCACCTGTGTCGCCTCCAACGCAATCGGCACCGTGGTCGACGCGGCCGCCATCACGGCACTGGCCCACGAAGCCGGTGCCCTGGTCTACCTCGACGCGGTGCACGCCGGTCCCCACCGTCTGATCGACGTCGCGGCGATCGACTGCGACTTCCTGGTTGCTTCGGCCTACAAGTTCTTCGGACCACACACCGGGATCCTCTATGGCAAGCTGGACCGTCTGGCCGAGCTCGACTTCTACAAGGTCCGCCCCGCATCTTCCGATCCGCCCGACAAGCTGGAGACCGGCACTCAGAGCTTCGAGTCGATCGCCGGGGTGACCGCAGCCGTGGACTACCTGGCCGAGCTCGGCTCAGATCACCATGAGTCGAGAAGACGACGGCTGGAGAGCGCCTATGCCCGGATCGATGATCATGAACGCTCCCTCGCCACCCGGTTCCTCGATGGGATCGCCAGGATGGAGCGAGTAACGGTGCATGGCCCGCCCGAAGCAGACGACCGTCGGGTGGCGACCTTTGCCATCTCGGTGGACGCTGTCGGCCCCTCGAAAGTCGCAGCGCATATGGCCGAGGCAGGACTCTACGTCTGGTCAGGTCACTACTACGCGGTCAATGCCATGGATCGGCTGGGGTTTCTCGACACGGGTGGTCTGGTCCGAATCGGGTTCGTCCACTACAACACAACCGGCGAAGTCGACCGGGCGCTGGAGTCGCTTGCTTCGCTCTAATGGTCTGTCAGCGGACCGCCTCGACACCCAACTCGGTCATCAGCTCTCTCACTCTTCGCTCGAGATCGTCCCGAATCGGCCGCACATCTGCGACCGATTTTCCGGCGGGATCGTCCAACTCCCAGTCGACGTACCTCTTCCCGGGGAAGATGGGGCAGGCATCGCCACAACCCATGGTGACGACCACGTCGGCCGCTTTGATGATCTCGTCGGCCCAGGGCTGAGGGATCTCACGCCCAATGTCGATTCCCTTCTCAGCCATGGCCTCGACCGCGGCCCGGTTGACCGACTCGGCCGGCTCCGACCCTCCGGAGAACACGTCAACAGCTCCGCCAGAAAGGGCCCGCATGAACCCGGCAGCCATCTGTGAGCGGCCGGCATTGTGGACGCAGAGGAAGAGGACGCTCGGATTGAGGGTGGTCAGGTCCGACTCGAGCCGGATTATCGCCCTGATCCGGTCTGTGGCGAACCGCTCGGCGAGCAGCGGGACCCATGCCGTGGTCCGGGCCCGCTCCAGCAGTTGGTCCAAGGAGTCGAGCAGGTACCGCTCGATCGACTCGACGTTGAGCTGCCCCTCGAATCGCTTCTTGAGTCGCTCGGCGCCCTGTCTCATCTGGAGTTGCTCGCCAGCGGTCAGTTCGGCGCGTGTCGTCATGAGATTGTCCTTCCTTCCAACGCATCAACCAGTCGGTCGAGACGATCGTTGATGCTTCCGAAAGCGGCTCTGAAAGCTTCCACCCGATCGACCTCCACCGGGTCGGGCACCGACCAGTGAAGGTGACGTGCTCGGAACGGCATCGCTGTCTCCCGTGCCCGATCACAAACCGAGATCAGCAGATCGGGCGTTCCCCGGACCTGGTCGTATGCCTTGGGATTCCCCGAGGCCAGCTCGACTCCCATCTCCGCCGCCGTCGAAATGGCCTTTGGGTGAATCAGATCGGCTGGGATGGTTCCGGCGCTCTGGACGTCGACCCCGATCCGGTCCCTCAAGGCTGCTTCGGCGTACTGGGACCGAGCCGAATTGTGAGTGCAGACGAACAACACCGAACCCGCCGTGATCGGAGATCTGGTGACTGTGTTGGCGAGGAGGTCATGATTCAGCGATAAGTAGCGTCTTCGGCGGTCACCTTCCCCCCGGTGCCGGGTCAGCAGCCCGGTCTGCTCGAGCACCGCTAGGTGATGGGCAACCAGGTTGCTCGGGAGACCGACCAGGTCTCCGATCTCCGCCGGTGTCCGGTCGGCCAGGTACAACTCGTCGACGACCTGGAGCCTCACCTGGTCGCCGAGGGCGTGGTGGATACGCGCTCGTTGGGATAGATCCATCAGTCGTAGATTATTGAGTCAACGTCTGTTGAGTCAAATCGCAACAATATCGACTCAGCCGTGGGAAGATCTGCAGCGCCGATGCCGTCACGACTACTCGCTTTCCTCCTGCTCGGAGCGACCCTCTTGGGTTGTGGTATTGCCGAGACCAAGCTTCCGCCCGAACCGACAGTCGAGTACCTGCCCTGTTCCGGAATGGACCTCGATGCATCGCAGCGTGTCGACCCGCTCGCAGTTCTCGTGGGGCTCTCACCCGATCTCGAGCAGAGACTCTGGGGTGGGATGTGGACGGAGGGCGACGAGCTGCACGTGGGTATCACCGATGTCGGTGAGATTGATTGGCAGGTGGCCTGCCTAGAGATCGACGACCCGGGGTTGGTGGTGCATGAGGTTCCCTTCGTCTTGGGTGATCTGCAGAGGTGGTCGCAGGAGGTGGAGGAGTTGATCGAGACCATGGGTGATCCCGGCTCCATGTCACACGAGATGGTGGTCATCGGTGGGCAGTACGTCATCGAGGTCAGGGCGGACAGTGTCGAGCAGGCTGGTGATCTCACCGAGGGGACCCCTCTGGACGCTTGGGCCTATGGAGGGCCCGTCAGTTCGGGAAGCTGAGAATCGACCATAGACTGCATGTCGTGAAGCGGATCTCCCCAGTCATCATTCTCGGCGCGATCGCCGCATTCTTCTTGTGGCGTCGCCGCGAGGCCGAGGTCGTCATTCCCGACGCAGCCTGGAATCCAGTCGAACCGTCGTGAAGGTTGGCGTCCTCGTCACCGGGGACATCGCGGTGCGGGCAGCTCATTCCCTCAGCGCTCACCCGGGAATCGACGAGGTCGTCGTAATCGGCCCGGCGCGTAGTCGTAGTTTCAGAGTCGTGCCCGATGCCGATGGCTGCGACGTCCTGATCGGGACCGGAGACGGGGCACCTGGCAAGGCACGTGAGCTTGGCGTCAGGCTGGTGTGGGATGGGGACGAACAGGCCGACGGCGTGGTGGTCTGGGGAGCTTCCCCGGTGGGAGTGGCCCTGGCGCTGGCGGCCCGCGAGCCGGAGCCGAGGGTCGTGGCCGTGGCCCATCCCGATCTGGACGAGGGAACCGACCATCAAGTGAGATTCCCCGATCCGATCGGTGCGCTGAAAGCCTCCGACGCCATCTTCGGGGAACGACATATCGCTTTGGCCAAGTCCCCCGATCAGCTGGCTGCCTGCCTGGCGGCGGGGGCCGAGAGAAGAGTGACCATCATCGACGACGGTGCCTTTCTGTCCGGGATCGCTCTCGCGGCCGGAGTCGCCATCGTCGTCGACCAGCCGGGGGCAGTCTGGGACTCGGCGCTGAGCTACCTGCAGACGGCGGCTGCGATGGGGCTGGTGATGGCCGAAGACCGCTGAACGCGGTTCTTCTGTGTCCGGGTGGTGCCAGGAGTTCCCCCCTCCCCGGCTACGCCGGTACTCCCCCCTTCTGTGTCCGGGTGGCGCCATATGTGGCGCCACGTACCTCAGGTAAGTGGTGTCAGGAGGTGTGGACCCGGGGGCTTTCCTGGGTCGGGATGTCGGCTTGGTCGGGGGGCGGGGTAACTGCCCCATTGCCCGGCGCGTAGTCGCTGGGTGGGTGGAGGACCTGCGACGGGGCCACCGGGTTCAGCGTCTCCTCGAGGACCACCAACTCCAGCCCACCGACGACATCGGAGACCAGGTTGTAGACGATGGCGCCGGCGACGGTGGCACCGGTCATGGTCACCCACCAGACCACGGATCCAAAGACCATCACGCGGAAGAATTGCTCGACATTGGCGAAGGGCTGCGCACCTTCGTCGAGCAGGGTGATCTCCACCATGAAATCGGTCATGTTCTGGGGGATCCCCGCCCGCTCCAGGACCGACCAGAAGATGATCCCGCCCAGCACCAGCGCCAGGGCGAGCACGGCCCAAACCACCGAGGACACCTTCAAGGCGGTCCAAGGGTCGATCTTGCGGATGATGCGTCGTACGCGTCGCACTGTTGCCATGAGGGCTCCTGGTTATGGGGAGAGTCTAAGAGACCCTCACGCTTGTCCAACGACAAAGACCCCTTATAGGGTTCCGAGGTCGTCGTCGGGCACAATGGCCAGGGCGGACAATTCGTTGCCGGCGCCGACGTCGATCACTCGCACTCCGGTCGAGTCCCGCTTCTGACGGCTGATCTTGGCCACCGGGGTGCGGATGCCGATCCCCTTGGAAGAGATCAGGAACACGTCGTCGTCCTTGGACACGGCCCTCGCTCCGATCAGGCTTCCCCGGACCCGGGTCAGCTTGAACGCCTTGACTCCGATCCCGCCCCGGGTCTGACGACGGAACTCCCCCATACTGGTCCGTTTGCCATATCCGGCCGATGTCAGGAGAAGGACCTCGTCGCCCTCGACGTTGGACACCGCTCCTACCACCCGGTCACCCTCGCGCAGTTTTATCCCCCGGACTCCCTGGGTTCCCCGGCCCATGCTTCTCAGATCGGCCTCCTTGAAACGGATCCCCATGCCGTCCCTGGTGAAGATCAGCATGTCGTTCTCGCCGTTGGTGGGGCGGACCGAGACCAACTCGTCGTCACCGATCAGCTTGATCGCGACCAGCGTCTGGTTCCTGGAGTCGTACTCCTTGAACTCGGTCTTCTTGGCGACACCGCGCTTGGTGACCAACACCAGGTAGCGCCCGGTCTCGTAATTCCGGGTGTCGATGATCGCCTGAACTGTTTCTTCCGGCCCCAGCGGGAGCACCGACTGGGCAAGGACCCCTTTGGCCGTCCTGGACTGGCGGGGGATGCCGTGTGCCTTGATTCGATGGACCAGGCCCTTATTGGTGAAGAACAGCAGATAGGCGTGTGCCGTGGTGTGAACCAGGTGGCGAATGACGTCTTCGCCCTGGACCTCTGCGGCCTTGATCCCGCGACCACCCCTCGCCTGCGTCCGATAGGTGGAGGCCGGAACCGACTTGACATAGCCGGCTTCGGACACGGTCACGATCAACTCATCGTCTGCGATGAGGTCTTCGAGGGATAGGTCGCCTTCATCGGGGATGATCCGGCTCCGTCTGGGCTCACCGTACGTGGATCGGATCTCGGTCAGCTCCTCCTTGATGATCCCCCAACGGATCTTGGGGTCGGCCAGGATCTTCTCCAGCTCGGCGATCAGTTCCCGGAGCTCGGCCAGCTCGGTCCGCAGCTTGTCGACCTCGAGGGCGGTGAGACGACGCAACGGCATGTCGAGGATGGCGTTGGCCTGGATCTCGGAGAGCTCGTAGCGGGCGATCAGATTGGTGCGGGCGTCGGGAGTGTCAGCCGAGCCCCTGATCACCTTGATCACCTCATCGATGTTGTCGACGGCGATGATCAAGCCTTCGAGGATGTGTGCCCGGGCCTGGGCCTCTTCCAGGCGGAAGCGGGTGCGTCGCTCCACCACCTCCATCTGATGGTCGAGGTAGTACCCGACCATGGCGGCCAGGTTGAGTGTGCGGGGCACCCCGTCGACCAGCGACACCATGTTGTAGCCGAAGGAGTCCTGCAGCGGAGTGTTCTTGTAGAGCTGGTTCAGGACGACCTGGGGCACCGCATTGGCCTTCAACTCGATCACGAGCCGGGTGCCGACCCGATCCGAGCTCTCGTTGCGGACCTCGGCGATACCTTCCAGTCTCCGGCCGTCGACCAATTCCTTGATCTTGGCGATGATCCGCTCGATGGACACCTGGTAGGGGAGCTCGGTGGCGATGATCGCGGTGCGCCCCTTGCGAATCTCCTCGACGTCGCACACGGCGCGGATCTTGACCGATCCCCGCCCCGTGGTCAGGGCGTCACGAAGCCCGGCAGTCCCGATCAAGAACCCGCCGGTGGGGAAATCGGGGCCTTTGACGAATTGCAGCAGCTCCTCGGAGTTGGCATCGGGGTTCTCGATCGTGTGGATGCAGGCGTCGATCACCTCCCCCAGGTTGTGTGGCGGGATGTTGGTGGCCATCCCCACCGCGATCCCCTGGGAGCCGTTGACCAACAGGTTGGGGAAACGGGCTGGCAGGACCGAGGGCTGTTGCATCTCCCCGGAGTAGTTCTCGACGAAATCGACCGTGTTCTCCCTGATCCCGTCGAGCAGATGCGCCGAGAGCTTGGTGAGACGACATTCCGTGTACCGGGCAGCTCCCGGCGGGTCGTCGATGGTGCCGAAGTTGCCTTGGGGGTCGATCAGGAGGTGCCGCATCGAGAAGTCCTGGCCCATACGGACCAGAGCGTCGTAGATGGCCTGGTCACCGTGGGGGTGGTAGTTCCCCATGACGTCACCAACGACCTTCGAGCACTTGCGATGCGCCGACGCCGAGGTGATGTTGTTCTCGAACATCGAATAGATGATCCGGCGTTGCACCGGTTTGAGACCGTCCCGGACATCGGGCAAGGCCCGGGAGACGATGACCGACATGGCGTAGTCGATGAAGCTCTGCTCCATCTCGTTGGTGATCTCGATGTCGGAGCTGGGGTGGGTTGGCCCGAGTGTCTCTTCGCTCATTGGGATCAGATGTCCAGGAATCGGACGTCGTCGGCGTTCTGCTGGATGAAGGCCTTTCTCAGGGCGACGTCATCGCCCATCAGGGTCTCGAACACGTCCTCGGCCCGGAGTGCGTCTTCCATGGTCACCTGGAGCAGGGTCCGGGTCTCGGGGTTCATGGTGGTCTCCCACAATTCGCTCGGGTTCATCTCGCCGAGTCCCTTGAAACGGGTCGGCTTCACCTTGGGATGTTCTTTCTTGAACTCGTTGAGGGCTTCCTCGTGTTTGAGATAGTGGACCTTGGATCCGATCTTGACCCGATACAGAGGCGGCTGCGCCACATAGACGTAACCGTGGTCGATCAACCCCCTCATGTGACGGAACAACAAGGTGAGCAGCAGAGTCCGGATGTGGGAGCCATCGACGTCGGCGTCGGTCAGGATCACGACCTTGTGGTAGCGGGCCTTGCTGGCGTCGAACTCGTCGCCGATCCCGGTTCCCATGGCGGTGATGATGTCCTGGACCTCGAGGTTTTGCAGTGCCTTGGCGAGACGGGCCCTCTCTACGTTGAGGATCTTCCCCCGGATGGGGAGGATGGCCTGAGTCGCAGAGTCCCGCGCCGATTTGGCCGGCCCGGCAGCGGACTTTCCCTCGACGATGAACAGCTCGGACTCGCCCGGGTCGCGACTCGAGCAGTCAGCGAGCTTGTCGGGCAACCCGCCCGATTCGAGCCCCGACTTGCGACGTGTCAGCTCTCGAGCCTTGCGCGCCGCCTCCCTTGCCCTCGCCGCGCTGACACACTTGTCGACGATGCGACGCGCCTCGGGCGAATATCGCTCGAGCCACTCGGGGAGCTTGCGGTTGAGTGCTCTCTCCACGTAGGAGCGGATCTCGGTGTTGCCCAGCT